>Ga0079997_116424_pt1 | contig 53431 bp, 53 predicted proteins | sample PerSpoCPS_CMetaG_FD_69200 | JGI IMG/M metagenome (GOLD analysis project Ga0079997, IMG submission 69200) | Archaeal communities from Yellowstone National Park, Wyoming, USA - Perpetual Spouter C (PS_C) MetaG (SPADES assembly) (version 2) | ecosystem: Environmental > Aquatic > Thermal springs >... | reverse complement strand
ACCGGTTGAGTCCAGGACTATGACTACTGGGCCGTCTACACTCCTCATATTGTAACTCACCAAATCTTCTCCCAGCAAGACGATCCTCCTCCTTATCCATGAGTAGTCTATCACGGGAAGATCCTCCCGAGGGATCTGGTGAGACCCTCAAGCTGCCTATAACCTAGGGAGAAGAGATATCTGATAACGGCGAGGAACCTGACATAGCTCTCAGCTATCCTGTAAGGCCTCCCCCTCTTCCTCCTATTCATTCTGACGAGCTCATCCCGGTAACCCCTCACGAAATCTAGATCCATAATAAGCATGCCACGCTTAATTAGCCTCTCATCGACCCTCTTCCAGTAGCTCATCATGGGAGAGGAGTGGAGGCATGGCAATAGGCCTTGAGGCGAAAGGATATAGGGAATCTGAGATGAGAGCCGAAAACGTCACAGGAATAGCCAAAAGGTAGCGAAGAGAGACGAAAGAGCCCAGGAATTAAGCCACAAGGCAATAATTAGTTAGACTATGAAGTTGGAAGCAACATACATACCATCATAAATTTATAATGTATAGTAATACACTTTGGATTGAGATAAGAAGTTTTGTGATAAATTCTAATATAAACATGAGAAAGGGGGAAGAAAGGGGAAGGGTTGATTCTGCTCCAGCCTGACGGAGAAAAGACCCAACGGGCTGGAGTGGTCTGCTCAGCCTTCTGGGTCTTTAGTGTTAACCAGATGGTCTTCAAGACTTCTTTGAGGTCGTTGCCTCTTATTTTATGCCCCTTTAGACGTATCGTAAGCCTTTCAAGGGCCTGTCTAGCCGTCCTCGATCTATGGAAGTATGTCCTCCTAGTCCCTTTTCCACATACCATAGTAGTTCTTGATCTTCCGCCACGAAGCCCATTCTGTTATGATCAGGATCTCGGCGAGAGACTCCAATGCCGACGGATCACTATTAATCCCCAGCACCTCAAGAAGTATGTTATAGGCCGGATATCTTTTTCCGGCCTCCTCAGCTATCCGTCTGGGGAAACGAAGCAATATTCAGGGGAAAAGGACAAACAACACTATACGGATACCCAAGACCAGATTAACTAACAGGCAACTTAATCTCTACAATCCTTAACATAATTTAAAAATATTAGCAGCGAGGGCGAGATCTATAGAGATAGGAAATGGCGCAGGTGGAGGACCTACTAGGCCATGCCATCAAAGTAGCCTCTAGACTCGGCGCCAAATATGCAGAGGCCCGCTTTGAGGAGCATCGGGGAGAACTCTATGTTGTGAGGAACGGAGTCCTTGACGCATCCGCACACTCTGTCTCGCGCGGAGTGGGGGTAAGGGTGCTGTATAACAAGGCGCTTGGCTTCGGCTCGACGAGCACGTTGACGAGGAGGGGGGTTGAGGAGGCGGCGAAGCGGGCCATTGAGTTCGCTAAGGCCTCTTCACGGATACTTTCGAAGGGTGTGGAGATGTCGGAGGAGAAGATGGGTAGGGATAGAGTTATCTGCCGTCCGAGGGTCAAGCACGAGTGGGTCGAGACCGGAGACAAGGTCGGGCTCCTCCAAGAGGCCGATAAATCCATCGTCGAGGCGGCGGAGAGGAGGGGTGTGAAGCCAGTTGCAAGGTTCTTCCAGCTAGACTTGACATACCTCGAGAAGCACGTGGTCAACACAGACGGCGCCGATGTCTATCTCCATAAACCCCTCACGACGCTACTGTGCATCTTTAACATACGTGGGAACGGCAGGTCGCTGCAGCGACACCTCCACCTCGGCGAGTCGAGGGGGTGGGAGGCGGTAGAGAGATGGAGGCTAGACGACTTCGTGACGGAGGAGACCGAGGCTGTCTCGGCTGCGGTGAAGAAAGCCGTGGAGCCCCCCGAGGGGAGCATGGACGTCGTATTAGGCCCGGAGATAATTGGGCTCGTCTGCCACGAGTCGGCGGGGCATCCAGGCGAGGCTGACAGAATGCTGGGCCGTGAAGCGGCGCAGGCCGGCGAGACCTACATCACGAGAGAGCACCTCAATACAAGAATCGGGTCCGAGGCCGTTACGATCGTCGACGACCCCACCATACCTGGCTCCTTCGGCTACTATCTATATGACGATGAGGGGGTAGCGGCTAGAGAGCGGGTCCTCATCGAGAACGGGGTAATCAAGGAGCTTCTGCACAACAGAGAGACGGGGGCCGAGTTCGGGGTTGGTAGCAACGGCGCCTCGAGGGCGAGCAACTACAACAGGGAGCCGATAGTCAGGATGGCTAACACGTATATGAGGCCCGGCGACCATAGCCTCGAAGAGCTGATAGAGGACGTTAAGCGCGGCGTCTACATCAAGAGCTACATGGAGTGGAACATCGACGACAAGAGATGGAACCAGCGCTATGTCGGCGTCGAGGCGTATCTGATCGAGAATGGCAGGCCCGGGAAGATGGTCTTCCAGCCCGTCATTGATCTGACGACGAGGGGGCTATTCTCATCGATCGATGCTCTGGGGAAGGAGCTAGAGTTCTACGCCGGCTACTGCGGAAAAGGAGACCCGATGCAGGCGCTACCCGTCTGGTTCGGGGGGCCAGCGGCCAGGCTCAGAAACATCAGGCTCGGTAGGACCGTTCTATCCGCCTGACCTCTAGGCGCACGGCGTGGCTAGTTCTGGGTGTGGCTGCGGGACGAGAGGCGTAGGAGCGCCTCCCTGAGCCTCTGGGGTCCAACATCGAAGAGGTAGGGGCCCAGCCTCGGTCCATGAGGCCTGTCTAGGAGTAGAAGGTAGATCTTCTTGAAAAGATCTGGGGGGTCTATGCCCCTCCTCCGCGCTGCATCAAATATTGCTGACTGGACCTCCTCACCGTCTCTGGCACTCTCGGCGACCCCTACGATCTCCTCGATGGCCTGCCTCTCAGCCTCCGACAGCTCGACGGCCACGGCGACCGGCGAGAGCTCCCCGAAATCTTCAAGATATCTCCGAACCCTCTCAGCCTTGTCGAGGAGATATTCGTCATAGGGGATTCCATACTTTTGAAGCCTCCTAATCGTGAATTCCTTGAGCTGATCCTGCGGTGCGATTGACACGATATCGGCTAGTAGCCTGAAGGGGGCGTGGGCCCTCGGCTTCTGGGGGGGTCGCAGCAGGTGAATATACTCGTACAGGCCCCTCAGCTTCGCTCTTAGTCTCTCGTCCCCGACCCTCACTCGCCCGAAGTATACGTCCTCGAGACGCTCGAGCTCGTCGTATAGTCTGGGTATGAGTCTGGGGGAGACGACTCTCGCCCCGACACTCCTTTTGAAGATCAGGAGTAGGAGCGTCTGAGGCGGAGCGTATCTAAGCCACTCTTGGGGGCTGAAGACGTTGCCCGCGGATTTGGAGAACTTCTTTCCACCTACATCGATAAAGTGCTCATACTTTACGTGCATGGGCGGCTCATACCCTAGGATATTTCTCGAGACCCAGTCGTTAACCCTGACGCTATCGATCAGGTCCTTCCCGAACGCCTCGAACCTTATGTCTAGGAGCCTCCACCTGGCTGCGAACTCGACTTTCCAGGGGAGCTTCCCGTCTCCATCCCCCACGTAGGACCAGCCCTCGTAGCCGCAGCCTTCATGCATAATCTTCTTCACCTCTATGCCCTTGCAGACGTAGCGTACCGCGCGGCGCCCCTCATCATACTCAACGGCACGTGCCGTGTAGATTCTCCCACATCCCTTACATACGGGGTAGTAGAGTAGTTCGGATAAGAATTTCTCCTGACCGGTCATAGACTTTATCATCTCGCCTATCCTCTGCGAGTTGCGCAGGACCTCGTTTATCGTGTCAGATAGCAGGCCCGAGCCATATACATCGCGCGCTCTATAGAGCTTATATTCTATACCCATCAGATCCAGGACATCAGTCATCTTACTCAACATGTGGTCTGCATAGCTCTCATGGCATCCAAACGGGTCCGGTATGCGAGAGACGGGCATCAAGAGATAATCCTTAAGTGTTTGGGGTAGGCCCGCAGGGATGCTACGCAGCCCGTCCATGTCGTCCGAGAAAAGTATCATCTCGGAGTTGTGGCCGAGCCCCCTTAACGCAAGTGCGACACCGTAGGCCCTCGCCGGGTCTGAGAGGTTTCCTATATGGGGGATGCCGCTCGCTGCGATGCCGCTCTCAACCCGCAATAGGTCTAGGCTTCTCCCAAGCTTCCTCTCCCTCTCGATAAGCCTATATGCCACCCTGTCAAGCCAAGTCCCTCTCCCGATCACCGCCCTACCCGAAGGTCCGCCCAAGCGCCGACCTAGCTCCCAAAGAATCCGGCCCAAGCAGGATATTAATGGATCTTAGCTAGACGACCCAGAATAAATTGCTAAGATTAAGAAAGGAGAGAAGGGGAGGGGTTTGGCTGGCCATCCGTGCAGCATCTGGGAAACCCTACAGGAGGCCGGACGTTAAATATCCTATCGCAGCACCCGACACCGGGGTGCGCGTTAATCGAACCATCATACCGGCCTCTCGGGTTTTATCCCTGCGCCGGTATGGCCAGCCTCCCAAGGGCTTCCTGCCTATACATCCTCCAGACTCTCGATAACACCTCCCTTCTCCACCCTCGCGGTCAGTTGGAGTGGTGATATGTTGTTTGTTGAAGCCGTCAGCCTCTGCAAAGCACGCCTCAAGTGCCCGCTATAGACCTTCCTTCCACTACGGATCGGTTTAAACAGCCCTAGTATGTTGCTCGTCTTCCTGAACCCCTTAAATGGATCTAAGTATGTAATCAGCTCGGCCAGAGCCTCCTGAGCCTTAATATTCCCACGAATACCCAGCCCATCAACTAGCCTATTATAGGCCGGATAACTTTTACCAGCCTCCTCAGCAATCATCCCAGCCATCTCCCCCAACTGTTTTTCGATAGAGGAGATGACTGGTTTTAGTGTAATCCTCCCACTCTCCGACAAAGATTTAGCCTTATTGACGAGTTGTTGATGAGTCTTCAGAAGAGACCTAATAGGCCAATATCATCCTACGCACGACTAGGAAGTCCTAAGTAACCCTCCTGAACCACCTCTCCTCTATGCTCATCAATGCCTTTATGTCTCCCCTAGCTGTCTTCGGCAGCTTATGCTCCCTGCGCATCTTCTCAATCAACGTAAGCCTCCTAAGATAATTGACCTCCACTCCCTTTCTCAGAAGTTCTATCGAGCCGTCCGTGTGTTGGGGTGGTAGTGTATCCATGAATAGCTTGTCTCCGGGCCCAGCAGGGACCTCGCTGAAGCTGTCTACATGCCTGAAAGTTATTCCGTCAGTAGAGTATGTTATCCTGAAGCCCTCGCCGTTCCTCTTACTCCTATGAACATCAGCATAGAACTTCAATATCCCTACACCTCCTTATTCTCAGTCTTTATCTCGTATGGCCTCGCAACTATGTGGAACCTCTCCACCTGCTCCCTCTCTAGGACTATCGAGTTAAGTGGTGGGTGGTAGATTCTCGGCGGCGTTTCTCCAACCGTCGCCTCGTATATCAGACACCTAAGCGTCGCGATGGAGGGTATCATCCATGTCCTCAGCATGCCATCCTACACGTTCTGCACAATCACGACTCCGTCTGGGGTCAGAGTAATGTTCAGAACCCTCCCCACCTCGATCCCCGAATCAGTCACCACCAACCCCACCGGCCCCACATATAAGGAGTAGTGGCCCCAACACACGGCAACGTACCAATACAGCTAGACCTATGGGGAAACGAGGTAATATTCATGGGAAAAGGACAAACAACACTATACGGATACCCAAGACCAGAAACATAGAATCCAATTCCGGGAGTGGGTGGTGGTTAGCGTTGCGCGCCTTTTTCTGAGTACATTTTTTTAAAGATCCTGGCTATCTCGATCCTCTTCAGGAGCTCGATGCTTGTAAAGGTTACGAGGCCTCCCCCTATAATCCACGCTAGGTCTGACTGAGACGGCGGAACTATGTGGAGAGCCTCCTTGGTAATGGGTATTGAAGCTAGCAGTGATATCAGGAATATCTCCCAGATAATCGTCAGCACGAGGAGTCTGTGGGGCCGCGTCTTAAAGATTGAGTGAATCAGGGACCTGCAGTTAAGAGCTATCACAAGCTCTATAACGATAAACATGAGGAGGAGTCTACTCCTAGCAACCTCGATCCCTAGAGGCAGGGCGTCTAAGAATCCCGCGAGAAGGACCGGGGTCTCGACTATGAGCGCCCTAACTATGAACTCCTTCACCTCGCGCGTAAAAACTGTCTCCCTGCGCGGCCTCGGGGGCCTCCTCATGAGGTCCGGGTCAGGTGGACTCAGGCCGAGAGCGATCGCCGGAAGACCGTCTGTCGCGAGATTAATGTAGAGTATCTGTACGGGGAGAAGGGGCAGGAGCTCTTCACCCCTAAATCCTAGGAGGGGGAGAATCATGAGAGAGCTTATTGCTGTGACCGCTATCTCGACGAGGTTTGCCTGGAGTAAGTATGATAGGTACTTCTTGATATTGTCGTAGATCCATCTCCCAAGCTCGACCGCCCTCACGATGGTCGCGAAGTTGTCGTCTAGCAGTATGATGTCGGATGCCTCCTTAGCCACCTCTGTCCCCTTTATCCCCATCGCTATCCCTATGTCGGCCTTCTTCAGCGCGGGGGCATCGTTCACACCATCGCCGGTCATCGCGACGACCTTCCCCCTCCTCTTCCAGGCCTCTATTATCCGAAGTTTATGACTAGGGGCGACGCGGGCGTAGACTGATATCTTTTCTACCTTCTCCGCTAGCTCGTCGTCGCTGATGTGGTCAAGCTCTGAACCACGCATCACTATGTCTCCCTCCGAGTATATCCCGACTTCTCGGGCCACGGCCACCGCCGTGGATGCGTGGTCTCCAGTAACCATCACTGGCCTGATGCCTGCCGCCCTGCACAGGCTAACAGAGCCGGCGATCTCGGGCCTTGGCGGGTCTACCATACCTACGAGCCCGAGGAGCGTAAACCCCTTCTCCACACCCTCCTCGGAGTATGCTCCTAGCGTGGCGTCAAGCCGGCGGGTTGCGACGGCGAGCACTCTAAGGCCCTGGGAGGCCATCTCCTCGCCCAGTCTCAGAATCATAGTTCTTCTCTCCTCGCTTAACTCTACGAGATCGCCTCCATAGAGCATGCTTTCGCAGAGCGGTATTACGATCTCTGGGGCGCCCTTCATGTGGGCCTCTAAACCCCTCCCGGCCTCCACTATTGTAGTCATGCGCTTTCGCTCCGAGCTGAAAGGTATCTCCCCTATCCTTCTCGTAGAACCTCGAACCTCATCGGTCCTTAAGCCGTTCTGCTCTGCAAGAACCATGATGGCGCCCTCCGTTGGGTCTCCGTAGATCACGTATTTTCCGTCCTCCAGCCTCACGCTTGCGTCGGAGCAGAGGATCGCCGACCTTAGAAGCACCCTTATAGCGTCTTGGACCCATGCACCCTTTAGCGTCCCTAGCTCTTCTCTCTGGAGAGGCCTAATCGACCCATCATCAGAGACATCGCAATACACCCCAGCAACATACATACTCCTCACCACCATCTCACCACGCGTTACAGTACCAGTCTTATCTGTACAAATGACCTGGGTCGAGCCGAGCGTCTCGACAGCGGCCATCCTTCTCACAACAGCGTTCCGCCTCGCAATTATCAACATACCGACCGCGAGGGTGCTTGTCACGATCGCTGGCAGGGCCTCGGGGACAGCCGCCACGGCAAGGGCCAGTGCGAACATGAAGATCCTGATCAGAGTCTCTTGGGCGAGCGGGCTCCCGAGAGCCACCGTCTCCAACACCTCCACAACCGTTACGACCGCTATGATCAGCAGGATCACTTTGCCAAGTGTCTTGGCCACCTCATCCATTCTCTCGACAAGGGGCGCCCTCTCCTCCCTGATCTCAGCCACCTCCCTCGCAATACCCCCAAACACTGTGGACATGCCCGTCGCCACAACCACCGCCTTCCCCTTCCCGCTAGAAACTACTGTCCCAGAGTAGACCATGTTGGTCCTGTCGGCTAGGTCAGTGCTGGGTGGAAGCGGGTTGACCGTCTTGGCTATGGGGGTCGACTCTCCCGTTAGGGCCGCCTCGTATGTCTGGAGGCCGAAGGACTCTATGACACGAGCGTCTGCTACGACCTTGTCGCCGGCCTCGAGAACCAGAACATCTCCTGGCACAACCTCCTCCGAGCTAATCCTAACGACAACCCCATCCCTCAACACGCTGCAACTAGGCGTCATGAACTTCTTCAGTGCCTCCACAATCCTCTCGGAGCGAAACTCCTGCCAGAAACCCAGGGCAGAGGCCATAAGCACGATAACGAAGATCACTATTGCGTCGATTATCTCCCCTAGAGCCGCGGAGATAGCCGTCGCTATCAGAAGAATGATTATCATGAGGTTACGGAACTGTCGAGCAAATATCTTGAGGGGAGAGACGCCCCGCTCAATGAGCACTCTGTTCGGCCCAAAAATCTCTCTGCGCCGGCGCGCCTCCTCACTCGGCAGACCCCTCGCAGGGTCGGAGGAGAGAAGTGCTAAAGTCTCAGAAACGCTCTTAGCGTGCCAGTTCTCCTCACGAACAACACCCCTCGACATGGGTAAAGCCTATCCGCACCCAACGGGCTACGCAGGCGGATCCGAAATATATGGGTATGTATTCATCGCCGGGATTCTAGAGAGGCGCGTCTTTGAGCCGCTGGGCGGTCGGCACCGGCCCCCTCACCTTTATATCTGTGGGGTAGGAATTCGCGGATCAGAGAGCGGGCTGAATGGGCATAAAGATAGCTATGGATCTCGACGGAGTGTTATCAGACTCTATGGGTAGTTGGGTCAGGATCTGGAACACTAGGCACCCTTACAGGCAGATCACGGTTGAGGATATCCATGAGTGGGACTTCTGGAAAGGCTTGGGGATAAGCCGCGAAGAGTTTAACGCAGTGTTCGACGAGGTCTGGCGCGGGTGGAGGGATCTCGCTCCCCTTGAGGACGATATTGGCGGGAAGGTGGCTAGGCTCTCCGCTCTGGGCCGTGTAGACATAGTTAGTGGCAGGACCCCGAGGCACCTCCCATACGTTAAGAGCTGGCTGAAGCGTCACAAAATCCGATACTCTTCCCTCATCCTTGGTGTATCGCGTAAGAGTAGTCTGAACCACGACGTATTCATAGACGACTCTCCGGTAGAGGCGCTCAGCATCGCCGAGACCGCGCGGTACGTCCTCCTGCGAGACCAGCCCTGGAACCGCCTGCTGAGGTTTAACCGCTTCATCTTGAGGGTGGGAAGCCTGGACGAGGCCTATCAACGGTTAGTCAGCGAGGTTTTCCCCGAAATAGTGTAGCCAGAAGGCCTACGCGTTCTCAAGATATAACCAGTCCAAGCTCGGGACGCCGCGTTAGAGGATCTTGAGGTCCTTCATGACCCTAAAGTGGAGGACAGCCGAGAGAAGGGCGAGCACCCGTCTAGACATCTCTGCTATGTAGCCAAACTAGTAGCGTATAAATTGCACAGATTAAGAAAGGATAGAAGGGGGGAGGGGTTTAGCTGGCCATCCGTATAGCATCTAGGAAACCCTATAGGAGGCCGGACGTTAAATATCTTATCGCAGCCCGACAGCGGGTGCGCGTTAATTGTGCCATCATACCGGCCTCCGGGTTTTATCCCTGCGCCGGCATGGCCAGCCTCCCAAGGGCTTCCTGCCTATACATCTTCCAGACTCTCGATAACACCCCCTTCTCCATCCTCGCGGTCAGTTGAAATAATGCGATGTTGTTTGCTGAAGCCGTCAGCCTCTGCAAAGCACGCCTAAAATTCCCACTATAGATCCTCCTTCTACCACGGATCGGTTTAAACAGCCCCAGTAAATTCCTAGTCTTCCTGAAACCCCCTGGATGGATCTAGGTGCGCTATCAGCTCGGCCAAAGCCTCCATAGCACCAACGTACCCACGAATACCCATCTCACCAACTAGCCTATTGTAGGCCTGATACCTCTTACCAGCCTCCTCAGCAATCATCCTAGCCACCTCCTCCATCTGCACCTCCAAGGACTTTATTACTAGCCTCAGAACCTCCCTCTCAGCCTCAGACAAAGCCCTATACTTGTTCAGCAGTTATTGGTGCGTTCTCATCATAGTCCTATAGGCCAGAATCATCCTCCCCATCTCCACAAGGCCGCCTAGGGGCCTCGTCACAACAGTCTATAGTCTGGTGCTTCTAGGGCAGGAGCGGCCTTGGCCCGTCGGCCACCCCTCCTCCCCCATCTACCCCCAAAAGCTCCCAGCCCCGACCCGGGAGCAATTCTCTCAGGGGGATATGGGCGGGGAGGACACTCCCCGGCGGCGCCAGCAGGCGCAGGAAGCATCCCTGCTCCCCTCGGGGACCGTCCAGCATCGGACGGGAAGCCCACCCGGCACGGCCCTTGTGCCCGGGCGTGTCGGTCCCGTCTTCACCCAACCACCATACAGAACGACACTAGAGACGTTACATAAACATTCAGACACCAGACTGAAAATAATGTCCCGCCATCCAAGGACATAACTCTTCAAGGGACTAAATACTACCAAGAAAAAATATACTACACAACACACTATCAAGCACTAAAGGGCTTAGAGGCTTAGAAAAGGAGATAGGAAGTAGTAATGAAGGAGAGGCCTAAACTAAAGCATCTACATAAAACACGGCAACATCCCCCATACAGCTAGACTTATGGAGAAACGAGGCAATATTCATGGGAAAAGGACAGACAACACTACATGGATACCCGAGGCCAGAAGCATGAGCTTGAAGGCGAATTCTATGCTAAAAGCTTGTTTATTTAACTTAACTTCTCGTGGGCGTGTCCAACAATTCGTAAACCCTTCCTAAGACTACTTATAAATGTAGCTTTAAAGCTTATAAATAGCAAATAAGAGTTGGACACGCCCAGACGGGTTCAAAACTAAAATTGTGCCGGGTCCGAAGGGCTGGGTGAGTATGCTGATAGAGGCGCTGAACCCTCTCCTGCTCTCTGTCGCCCTTCCCCTCGCCTTCTCCCCCCTCGCGGGGATCTTCGGCAGGGTGCTCCACCCTAAGGCCGCAGGGCTCTTCGCGACCACCACGCTATTCTTCCCCACGATCTTCAGCATACTTCTATTCCAGCCGATCCAAGGTGGGGGAGTAGTCGAAGAGAGGTTCAGCTGGATACCGGAGCTTGGCCTGAGCTTTGTCCTGAGGCTTGACCAGCTGAGTTACCCGTTTTACCTGCTCATAAGCGTGGTAGGCTTCCTAGCCTGTGTCTACTCATGGAGGTACATGGAGGGTGAGAGGGGGTTAGGCTCGTATTACGCCCTAACCATGCTATTTGTGGCCGGGATGATAGGTGTTGTACTCTCGACAAACCTCTTCCTATTCTACATATTCTGGGAACTGATGCTTATACCAAGCTACTTCCTCATAGCCTACTGGGGAACCGGTAACGCCCGAGTCATAGGATTCAAGTATTTCGCGATGACACATGTTGGAGCTATCTCGTTGCTGGCAGGTATTGTCTGGCTTAACGCCCTCTATGGGAGTGTCGAGCTTGACGCTCTACAGACACTTCTGGGGGGAGGCTCACCGACACTTCTCCCACTCGCAACGCTGATCTTCATAGGAGCGGCGGTCAAGATGGCCCTCTTCCCACTACACACGTGGCTTCCAGACGCTCACGCGGAGGCTCCAACACCCATCAGCGTCCTTCTAAGCGGCGTCATGATAAAGACCGGCGTCTACGCGTATGCCAGGATAATCTGGCTAATGATGCCCTCCGCGTTCCAGCAGGCCTCGTCGATCGTTATACCGCTCTCGCTTGCGACGATTTTTTGGGGCGGGTTGATGGCTCTAGTACAGAACGACATCAAGAGGATCCTAGCCTACAGCTCCGTTAGCCAAGTGGGATACATGGTCTTTGGACTTACGGCATTCTCAAACCTCGGCTTTATCGGGGGGATGCTGCATGTCTTCACCCACGGCTTGGCGAAGTCTCTCCTCTTCATGGCGGCGGGCGCCATCATGCACTCGACCGGTGAGAGGGATATCAACAAGCTTGGCGGGCTTATGCGGCCTATGTGGTTCACGGCCTCGGTCTTCCTAATCGGGGGTCTCTCGATAGCGGGTACACCACCCTTGGCGGGGTTCTTCAGCGAGTGGCTCATCTTCTCGGGAGGCTACCAGTCAGGCCTAATTCTTCAAACGATCATAGCCACACTAGGCACCGCCCTAACCCTTGGATACTACCTTAAAGCATTCATGTACGTCTTCGCAAGGGGCGAGCCGAGACAAGACATCCACGAGGCACCCATCTCTATGGCTCTCCCCATGGCCGTGCTGGCAACCCTCATAGTGGCTGCAGGAGTCGTGACTCAGCCTGTTACGGGAGTGATAGTGCAGGCGTGGGGCCGTTAACTGCCTCTACAGCTCACGCCCTCCGCACGTGTTAGTGCATGCTTCGTAGCTGGGGGATGACGGCTCAGGACCAAATTTTGGAGAGAATTAAGGCCCTTGGAATAGTGGAGTCCTCAGTCCACACGCCTGTCTACACTATGCATAAGTACTGGGCAAGGAGGCCGTGGCCGGTCTTCAGGAGGCTTATTGAGAGCTTCACCAAGCCGGGCGAGACAATACTCGACCCCTTCGCGGGTGGTGGTGTAGTCCTTGTCGAGGGCCTTGTAGCTAGGAGGAGAGTGATCGCGGTCGATCTGAACCCGCTAGCTGTGAAGATAATGCTTCACGAGGTTCTGCCAGTCGACATCAATCGGCTCAGGAGGGCTGTTGAGAGGCTTAAGGCCCTGATCGAGCCTCTTGAGAGGCAGCTCTTCCTCGTGCGGTGCGGCTGTGGGGCCACGTCGGTGGCGGACTGGATAGAGCATGGATGGGATAAGCCCCTCGCCTCGCATCACTGCAGTAAATGCAATCGCAGGAGGGTGGAGAGGCTCGAGGAGAAGCTTCCGGAGATGACTCTCCAAGATTTGATGGAGATGGGCTTAAGGAGGGTCGAGATTCCGTATGGAGAGAAGACAGCCCCCCTACTGAGACGCGGGATAAAATACTTCGACGAGCTCTTCACGGGCAGGAACCTCTACCTGATACTCGCGCTTAAGCGGGCCATAGAAACTCTCGAGGAGCCTGAGGAGATAAGATCCTTCCTGCTCCTCACCCTCAGCAGCACCCTAAAGTGGGCCAGCCTGATGAGTCATAGACGGGGCGAAGTGTTGGAGGGATGGGCCATGCATGCCTACTGGATATATCCCCACCCCCTCGAGGTCAATGTTTGGAGACAATTCCTAAGAAGGGTTGAGTCGGTGGCCCGGGGCAAAGAGTGGTCAAACAAACACATAGGTCTTTACGCGGTCAGGGCTGAATCGGTCGAAGACTTCCTCGCGGGTAGGGGAAGCTACCTACTACTTCAGGCCGACTCGCGGCATCTCCCGCTTCCCGAGTCGTGCGTAGACCACGTTATTACTGACCCGCCATACGGTGCTAACGTAAACTACGCCGAGCTGGCGGACTACTTTCTCTGGCTTTTCGGAGAGCTCGCGCCCAAAAATTCGGAGATCGTCATAAACAATACGAGGGGTGTGACGCTGGACGATTATAAGAGGGGCCTCGAGGAGGTTTTCAGGGAGTGTTATCGCGTCCTGAAGCCGGATGGGCTGCTCATCTCGACGTTCAATAGCAAGGACATGAGGGTCGTGGGAGCCTTCCTAAGCGCCGTAACATCCGCCGGCTTCACATACCTCGGCACCTCGCTCCAACCATACCTCAGAGCATATACCACGACGTTCCACGCCTTACAGGTCGACTCCCTCCCCTTTGACCTCGTATTCTTTTTCCGGAAGGCCGAGCGGCAGGTAGCTGCGCCAATAGCCCCCACCGATTTGTCTGGCCTTAGAGCTGAGCTTATGAATGAGCTAGAGGGGTGTAAGAGGCGCCTAGAGACCGAGCGCGTCTTCAGGTCCAGAACCTATGTTAAGATCATTCCGATCCTCACATCCCTTGACTGGGATGGCGTAAAGTCGTTGACGACGTTCTATGAGAGGCTTGTCAGAAGAGAGTCGCGCTACTTCTTGATGGCTCGGAGGCGGCTGGTGGAGGAGCGCCGGAGTAAGGGCAACGTCCTCCCGGAAGCCATACATCGCTAGGCTCAGCCCCGGCTTCAAAGACATATATCACTGCAATCCCTTTTTTTCGTTATGCCCGAACCGCTAGTCTACATCGATGGAGAATTCTACTCTAAGTCCTCTGCTAAGGTTTCGGTGCTGGATCACGGATTCCTGTATGGTGATGGCGTCTTTGAGGGCATCAGGTGCTATAACGGGGTTGTCTTCAAGCTGAGGGAGCATGTGGAGAGGCTCTACAGGTCTGCCAAGGCGATAAGGCTGGAGATACCGGTGAGTATGGGCGAGATGATGGACATAGTTGTGAAGACTATTAAGGTGAATGGCTTCAAGGACGCCTACGTAAGGCTTGTGGTTACTAGAGGGGTTGGGGACTTAGGCCTCGATCCCCGAAGATGCAGTAGACCCTCTATCATCGTGATAGCGGAGCAGCTTGAGCCCATCCTAGGCTCTAAGAGTCTGGAGCAGGGGGTCAAGCTCATCATAAGCTCTACTAGGCGCGACCCCGTCTATGCCACCTCCCATGAGGTGAAAAGCCTCAACTACCTCAACAGCATCATGGCTAAGCTGGAGGCCATCGCTGCTGGCGCTGACGACGCGGTAATGCTGGACTCGCGGGGATTCGTCTCTGAGGCCACAGCCGCGAACATCTTCATCGCTAAGTCGGGAGAGCTGGCCACCCCCCCAATTACAGCCGGCATCCTACCCGGCATCACCAGAAGCACGGTCATAGAGATAGCCCAACGCCTCCAGATACCTGTCAAGGAGAGAGACATCACACCTGTCGAGCTCCTAACGTGCGAGGAAGCCTTCCTCACGGGAACTGGCGCCGAAATAGTGCCCATAGCATCCATAAGCGGGGTCAAGATGGGGGAGAAGGTGCCGGGCCCAATAACTAGGCGGATCATAGAAGAGTTTAACAGGGTCAAGGTTGACCCCGCCTACGGGGTACCGGTGGAGTAGGAGGGTGGGTCATGAGCGTTAAACTCGAGGTAGTGAGGATAGAGATACCTGAGGGCTGTAACGCGGTTTTAGGGATCACACATTTTATCAAGAGTGTGGAGGACATATATGAGGCGGTGGTAAACTCTGCGCCGGGGGCCAAGTTTGGCTTGGCCTTCAGCGAGGCGAGCGGGCCCTGCCTGATAAGACACGAGGGCACGGACGAGGAACTGAGGAAGCTTGCGGCCGAAACCCTCCTGAAGATAGGGTGCGGCCACACCTTCTTACTATTTTTACGCAACCTCTACCCGATTAACGTACTGGGGAGGCTGAAGGAGGTCCCCGAGGTCTGCACGATACTCTGCGCCACCGCGAACCCGCTCCAAGTCGTTGTCGCCGAGACAGACCAGGGGCGCGGAATAGTTGCGGTCATAGACGGCTACAAGCCGAGGGGCATAGAGACGGAGCAGAACATAAGGGAGAGGCGGGATTTCCTGCGGAGGATCGGCTACAAGCTCTAAAACGTTGACTTGGTGAAGTTCACGCTCCTGATGAGGGCGTAGGGGGCCTTAACCGGGGTCTCTACCTCCCACCACTTTATCCAGTATTTATCCGCCGTCATGTCCTCCAGGTTCGCCAGCATCCTCAATATGTTGTCGCTGATTCTCAGGTCTTTGAGGGCCGCCTCGATGCTGCCGTTCTTCACGAGGAAGAGGCCGTCACGCGGCAGCGTGGAGAAGTCGCCCGTCCTGATGTTTCTGTACCTCAGATACCAGTCGTTCGTGACGAGGATCCCCCTATCAACCCTCGAGAGTAGGCTGTTCAGCGTTGCAGACCCGCCCTCGACGACTAGGTTGAACGGTGCGGGGTTTATCCACCCGGCGTTCGCAGTGCTCTCGACGTTAAACTTTTTGGCTGTGGCGCTGTTGTGAAGATAGGTCTTGAGGATGCCCGACTCTATAATTGCTTTACGCCTGGTTGGGAGTCCCTCATCGTCGAAGGGTTCTGAGCCGTAAGCGGTTTCTATTGTTGGGTCATCGATTAGTGTAAGGATACGTGATGAGACTTGCTCGTTCAGCTTGTCGGTGAGGAAAGATAGCCCAGTCAGGACCGAGTAGGCGGAGGCAGCCTCCCCAACCTCCTCCAGAATGTTGGCGAAGACCATGGGGCCGAGTATCGCGTCGTAGACTCCCGCCTCACCACTAACCGGGTTTCTGGCCATGCTCGCTATCTCGCCCGCTGTCTCCCCCACCTTACGGGGAGCAAACTCCTCCCTACTAGCCGTGGCGGTGGAGAACTGTCCGCTCGACTCGCCGTCGAGAAAAGCCCTTACGGAGAGCTCAATCCTCTCGCTGGTGGCCTCTGCTCTTACACCACCCGTGGTGTAGAGTATCCGCCGGCCCCTCCTAAGTATCAAGGATCCGGCAACCCTCTTCGCGCCCGCGCTCTGAGCCCCGGAGATGGCCTCACTCACCCACTCAACCAGGGCCTCGGGTGGAGTCCTACCACCCCTCCTGAGGAGTTTGGCCTCATACTTAAATGGTCCTCTCGGTAGTGGGGCGTATATGTCGCTGGGGGCAGCTAGCTTGATGGTCGAGGCAAGGCCCTTGATCAGCTTCCCCACCTCCCCCACGCTTGGGACCGATATGGATCCAACGCCCCTCCTCTCGCCGAATGCTAAGTAGACCGAGGTGGTGGTTTCGCGGAATACCTTAGAGACCGTTATCTCGTTGTTAGAGAAGCGTATCATGTAAGATGCAGAGTCATCCAGCTCCACAGCCCCATCAGTCGCCTTAACGCTCCGCGCATACCTCAACGCACTCCTTACGATCTCTCTTGACCCCGCCAATCCAGTGATTAACCTGTATCGCACCAGGATTAATAGATGTGGCAGATTCTCCGAGGACTCGTTGCCACCATTACTTATTCAGCACGGCCTCGCTAAGTTTTCATCAACCATAACCACCATAACACTACATTAAACAAGCTAAGTATTAATTTAGTGTAAAGGGGAAAGAAGGGGGGAGGGGTTTGGCTGACCATCCGTGCAGCATCTGGGAAACCCTAGAGGAGGCCGGACGTTAAAAGCTCCATCACAACACCTGATAGTGGGTGCGCGTTAAATCCTAGGTCATACCGGCCTCCGGGCTTTATCCCTGCGCCGGTATGGCCAGCCTCCCAAGGGCTTCCTGTCTATACATCCTCCAGACTCTTGAGAGGGTTTCCTTCTCCTTTTTCGTGGTAAGTTGGTGTGTCGTGATGATATTTGCTGAAGCCGTCAGTCTCTGCAATGCTCGCCTCAAATGCCCGCTATAGATCCTCCTCCCAATACAGTTGGACTTGTGGGGAAACGAGGTAATATTCATGGGAAAAGGACAGACAACACTATACGGATACCCGAGGCCAGACTAACAAACGACCAAAATCTCTCTCTATTAATCCCCTTCGCGCGTAGTGTTATAAAAGACTGAGACCTAACTTAGAACAGGTGCGGAGAGTGGATTGGCTCGTTCCGGCGCGGCGCTGGGGCTGGGTGATGCTGCTTTAGGGCGGGAGGTCGCGGCCTTCGAGTACCCGGTCAGAGCTTGGGGCAACATAATATATGAACGGCTCGTTTTACATGATTCTGAGCGAGACTACATCAGAATACAGCAGAGAGACAACGTAAGGACAATCATCACCACCTATAACCTCCTCCTGAAGGACCTGTCTAGCTCGGTTATAGCCGAGAACCTCGCGCTGAGGCTACTCACGCCACTCAAAGTGCTTTTCGGAGAGAGTAAGATCAAGGGACTCAGGTCCCAGTACGTGAAAAGATTGATAAGCCGCATCATCGACGACGTCGTGGGGACCTACGAACTAGCCGCCATCAACCTCCGCATACAGCCAAGCTACTTCCTAGTCAAGTGGGTTAAGTCCAAGATAGCCATCCTCCCCCACCTATCTAGACTCTTCTGGTGGCTTGACACTGCTGGTCAAGGGCATGAAGACTATATGCGCGCGGTTCTTGACGCATTGGTCGAGGAGCTTGACGGGGCCTGCCGCGTTGGGATGCTCGTGAAGGCGGATGGTTTCTACTCTCTGAACCCGGATATTAGTCTAAAGAGTGTGCAGATCCGCAAGAGGTTGAAGATTAAGGGCTCGCTTCGGCCCCCGCTGACAGATATCACGAGGAACCCGAGGCTATCTCTGGATGTGTTGAGGCTCGTGCTTTCGGAGATGCAGCAGATCGAGATCTCTGGGCTTAGCGAGCTTGACCCGGAGAACCTGCTATACGTGCCGACGGCGAGGGGACTACAGCCCGTCTCACATGACGAGCCGCTTCTGGAGGCTCTTAGAACCCACCTCTCACTAGAAAAGGCAAACACGGAGTTCAGGATTGAGAGGCGTGGCTCGCTACTCAACTCCACCTTCCTTCTGAGGATCTATGTCGAAGGCTCCCCACACGAGCATCTCTTCGTCAAGAAATACCTCTCTTGGTCTGATATTAAGTGGATCGCCGCAAAGCTCTGGGCCCTTCCCCTCAGGAACTTCTACCTCATGCCTGGGACGCGGATGAGTAATGAGCTCTTCTTCCTCAGCTATCTGAGGGAGCGTGGCTTCAGGGTCCCCGCGATAGTTTATGTCTCGTGGAAAGAGAAGGCCCTAGTTGAGGGCGCCATCGAGGCCATAACTCTGACAGAGGCCTGGACAAAGATGCGCGCATCTCTAGGAGACGATGTGCTTGAGAGGGCTACCACCGAGATCGGAAGGCTCCTAGCAGAGATACACGGGGCCGGGATAGTTCTAGGCGATTGTAAGCCAGATAATTTCCTCTTAAGGCCCGAAACAGGCGAGTATTGGGTGGTCGATTTGGAGCAGGCATCCCTGAGGGGCAGCCAGTCTTGGGACCTCTCAGAGCTGGTTCTCTATATGGGGCACTATCTGAGTGGAGAGGATGCAGAGAAATATGCTTCCCTCATCACACGGGGATACCTCGAGATCGGTAGGAGGGATGTGGTGGAGAAGGCCTTGAACAGCGCGTTCCAGTTCACTATGCTTCCCTGGACCCCCATATGGACACAGGTAAGCATGTTCAAGAGTATAAGTGCCGAACTAAACAGGCGGTAGGTCGGGTGGGCCTTAACCTACGATCCTCACGTATTCCTTGCCAACACCCTCGTAGGATCCTACAAGTATCTGAAGCCATCTCTCGCCTCCCTTGGCCTCAGCTACTTCGAGCTTACCCTGAACCTCAACCACATCACCACTCCTCAGCACTCCCGCCAGCATCATGTCGTAGCAGACTATCCTCATGGGGCCCGCCTCCCCATCCTCCGCGATATATACCGCGGGAGTAAAGAGCGAGCCCCTAACATCCACGACCTCCACCACTCTCCTTGCCAGCCCTAGGGACCTGTACAGCACCTCGCCATACCTGTGCGGCGGCTTATCCCTAACTCCATGGACCGAGAACACCGCCTCTCCCACCCATCCCTTGTTCATGACCCTGCTTGCGAGTATCTCCAGCTCGCTCCGGGGAAGGGGATACCTAGCAGAGGCCCTGGCAACCCAGCCTTCGCGCGCCCTGCTTTTCTGGAGAGTTATGCCTTCCCGGCCATCTAGGGCCTCCAGAGCCTCCAGAACCCTCCATAGATTCTGCTGGCCGTACACGAGGAGGTCGATGTCCGAGTTGTTGTGCTGTATCCCAAGCAGAAGTGAGCCTGTCACGCCGAAATCCTCCAGCCTGACACCCGAGTAGTCTGATAACATCCCGACCAGCTTCAGAAGCCTCTCCTCAAGAGGATGTAGAGCCTCTCCACCCATTAGCTCAGCCAGCCTCTCCCTAGCCCTGTAAACCCGCCTTATCTTGGAGAGCGGAGGAGCTATTACCCTCGCGCCCACCGTGTAGTCGAAGAAGACGTAGTCAGGAGCGTTGTGTTCGAGGAACTGAATGCTGCTGAGGAGCTCCTCGACCGTGTAGTTCTTCAAGACGCGCCTATACCTGTTCTCGCCGTTCCCCCACACCCCCTCGCCGGGGACATACTTGAGGCAGCTCCAGACCCTCCCCGGCGGGTGAACATCCCCCAGAACAAAGAAGATCCATCCCTCCTCTGTCTCAAAGTAGTCGTGGTCCCTGAGCGTCGGGTATTCTCGCGCCTCCTCCCCCATCCTGTTCCGAGTAGGTGGAGCCGCGTGGGCTGTAATAGATGTTATTCCAGCCCTATGGACGCCGAGGCTATGTAGTCTCTAGATGTATTTCCGACGAACAGTCTGACCCTTCTGCTAAATAGGTCGAGCTCGACCCTGCCACAGGCCTCGAATTCCTCCCCTTCAGTCACCTGCTCCGAGAACCTCGACCTGAATGATACTGCCTCGCCGGCCCGCCAGGCGGCCTCTGGCCCCTCAACGACCTGCTCTACGGAGATGCCTATACTCATGGGCGTGTAGGTGCCTCTTTTAGAGTCGGTGACGACTCCTCTAACAAGTGCGTGGCCTAGCTCCCTCCACCGGGCAGAACCGTATGGCTCCCAGTATATCTTGGGCGAGGGTACGAGCTTGGCCGAGTAAACCACCCCACGGTAGACCCCGTAAAGCACCTTCCGCGCCTCGTGCCTGATCCAAGCCCTCAGACTCATGACGGACCCCCGCCGCTTAGACGCAAGGTCTCTAGAGAACTCCTCCGTTACAGGCCTAGTCACACCCCTCTCCCTCAGCTCTCTCAACGCACCAGCAACTTCTCGGCCATCCGGATCGACGATGACTAAATCGATATCGGAGTCGGGGCGATAATTGTTGAGGAGTATCGAGCCCGAAACACCCACCTGCGTCGTCGCAATACCCGCAGCATCTGCGAAGAGTACTGCAAGCTCAAGCGCCCGCTCCGTCAACTCGTCACGGGGTCTAAGCTGCCTCAGCCCCTCGCGGGCTGAGTAGACCATCTTGATGGATTTCCGCGGTATCTGTGGCAGAACCTGCCCCGAATGGTCGTCGAACAATAAAAACCCAGGGAACTGATCCTGTAGGTAGCAGTAAGCCTCCTCCAGGTCCATGCCGGACCCAATTTTGGGAAAAGCTACAACCGTTCCCGGAGGGTGGGCGACACCCTTCACCGCAAGGACTCCGAGCCCCAATACATACACATAGTCACCCTCGATCAGCTCCTCTGACTCCATGCCACACATCAATAATGTTGTAGTATCGCCAATCTTAAGCATGTGCCAGCCGCGCCCCAGGAACAAGCATAGGCAACCCCACGAACAGAAGTCCGGCTCAACGATTCCCGACCAAGCCTCTGCTATAACTATCGAAGCTAGATCCTCTTGATTTAGACTTAAATATCCGCGCAGCAAAACTAGCCGATGAACGAAGCCGATGCTGACTCCCCAACGATCCAGCGAGAGATCTTTGGTTTGTTTGCTGCAGGTTAGGGGCCCGTAGCTCAGCCTGGCTGGAGCGTCCGGCTGATAACCGGAAGGTCGTGGGTTCGAATCCCACCGGGCCCAATTTTAGTTAATTGATAAGATGAGTGTGGGGGTGTTTGCTGGGAAATGGTTAGGTGGAGGGGTAGGCATCCTAGTGGTTCTCTTGACGTAGTTCTCTAGCCGTATCTGCTTCCTCCTAATAGTGAAGCCTACGTGTTTGTAGAAGCTGACACTGCTTCTTGATCGTATATATATGCGATAGCAATCCTTGTTGGCTACGTATTTCTTCCCCGTCCTAGGATCATAGAATATAGTTCCTCGTCGAGTATTGAGTTTTGGCCCAGTCGACTCTACGTCAAGTCTTTTAAGAAGCCCTATGACGTATATGAGTAACTCGATGTTTGTGTTGTAGAGATAATTATTCTTCCATTCTTGTCAACACTTCCTTCAGAGTCCGCGAAGCCCCTGATGAAAGCCGCCACACACCTCTCACAATGCTCAATATATTTCTTCAGTCTATCAAGGTCAACTGGCTTTCTGAGAAGCTCGTAGAGCGTCTTCGACCCAACTTCGACGAAATATTTCGCTACGTTATTTGTATAGATTGATTTGATTGGCTTCCTTCCTAGGACTATGGCTAGACATCTTCCAAACTCCTCGACAAACTCCCTATCCCTAGCCTCAAGACCTATCATGACATAGTTGTAACCTTTGCGGACGCTCCTTACCCTATAAGTGTATCCGTCACCGACCTTCACACCTATCACGTACGCTAATTCCTCTGAGGACTTCAACAGTTCTAGTGAAGGTATCCGTCTACCATTGTATGGGCTATGTACCCCACGTAGCCAGTAGCTTATATGAGACTTAGAGATCCCAACTCCGTATCTTCGATAGATTTCTTTGATAATCCCTCTATATGTAAGCCCGCCTCTACGAAGGGCAACGACATCATTGTACAGCTTGATCCGAAGCTCCCGCGGCAGGTATCTACCCACTCACTACACCCCCTCATTCTGTGTCTTTATCTCATATGGCCTTGCAACTATGTGGAACCTCTCCACCTGCACCCTCTCTAGGACTATAGAGTTGAACGGTGATAGATTCTCGGCGGCGTTTCTCCAGCCGTCACCTCATATATGAGCCACCTCAGCGTCGCGACGGAGGATATCATCCAAGTCCTCACCCTTCCTCCGGAAAAGTGATCTAATTTATTCGATGAGAACTTTGATGGGCTTAGGGTATGTTTAGAATGGTGCAGCGGCTAAACCCGATTAATGCTTCCTTACCCTGCATCCTCAGGGCACGGAACCTGTCTTCTCCGTGAACATCAACCTTAAAGGATAGACCATCAACATCAAAATTGACTCGAACGAATGTGCCCACAAAAGTGACGCTCTCCACCCTTCCCTTTAACACGTTCAAGTACTCAGCCTCCGCCGGATGGTTCTCGTCGAGCAGGTAAATATCCTCAGGCCTTAACGACAGAATTATCTTAGAGCCCTCGCTTAACAGTGGGCCGCCTCGAACCCTTAAAGTAACATTGCCCGCTCGAACCAGTGTGGTAGAGCTTTCCTCTTGGTATCCAATGACCCTAACCTCGATGAAGTTGCTGCTTCCAATAAACGCAGCGACGAAAGGCGTCCTCGGATTGGTATATAGTTCATATGGTGTACCTACCTGCTCTATTCGTCCACTGTTCATAACGTAAATCCTATCCGAAATTGCGAAAGCTTCGCTTTGGTCATGAGTCACGTAAATCGTTGTTTTTCCAGTCTCCTTTTGGATGCGCCTTATCTCATATTTTAGCTCGTCCCTCAACTTAGCGTCTATGTTGCTTAGAGGCTCGTCAAAAAGAAGCACGGCTGGATCCGTAGCAAGTACCCTTGCAATCTCGACACGTTGTGCTTGCCCCCCGCTCAGCTGGCTTGGCATACGCTCTTCAAACCCCTCCATCCTAACTAGTCGGAGAACCTCGGATACTCTACTTTTGATCTCGCTTTTAGGATACTTTCTCATCTGAAGCCCGAAGGCAACGTTTTTAAACACGTTCATGTGCGGGAAAAGAGCTACCCTTTGAAACACAAAACCAATGTTTCTCTTCTCTGGAGGGAGGCCGGTTACGTCCTTTCCGTCAAAAAATATCCTCCCCGCGTCTGGAGTTATTAGACCCGCTATCATTCTTAGAGTTGTTGATTTACCGCAACCACTCGGTCCGAGTATCGTTATGAACTCTCCCTTGTCTGCAGTTATTGATGCCCTATCAACTGCTAATGTTTGACCATACCTCTTCACTAACTCAATAGCCTCAACCTTAATCATACCTGAACTCTAAATCATGATGGATCCCCTTAAGTATTTTGTTCCAAAGAACTTTAGGTAGACAATCACAATCGCCAAAGAGACCAGCTGCAATATAGTTGCCTCCGCAGCAACAAATGGTCTCACACCAGCATGCCTAATGTCGGTGAAGACCTGTAATGGAGCTGTCTTTATCCTCGTCGGCCCACTAATGAGTAATGCTGTTATGAACTCATTTAGTGAGAGGACGAGCACCAAGATGACTCCAGCCGTGATACCGGGTCCTATAAGAGGAAGGGTCACTCTCAAAAAAGTCTGGAGACGCCCTGCACCCAAGCACCTTGCTGCTTCCTCAAAAACTGGGTCAAAATTTCTAAATGCTACTATTTGAGTTAACAGCGATAACAGCATAAACCCGGTTGAATATGCGGCTACGAATCCCCAAAAACCTAGGAGGAATTTATAGACAAAGTAGTACGCCAGAACCAGCGATAACCCATAAGTTATACCTGGCACATACCAGACCCCGTTCAGCAATGTGAATATTAACTTCTTTCCCCTAAAATCGTATTTTACGATGCCGTAAGCCACTGGCAGGCTTATCGCGGTGGTTAATGCCACGGTAACAAGGGAGATGGATATACTTACCTGCATCTTGTCCCAGAACCCCTCAGAAATCGTGAAATAAGGTTCTATGGAGATCGCGAGCTTCCCCTCCTCACTCTGCGTAAAGATTGCCCTAAAGAGCGTCATTGCCAATGGCATAAGTATCAGGATACTTACTATAATCAAGTATAGATAGACTAAAGCTGTGTGTACGTGCTCCTTTTTCAGCGACTTCATACCAGTACACCCCTACTTAGTCTAGTAACAATGTAGAAGATAGACATGGTGATCAAAACCACAATTACTCCAAGAGCGCTTCCCATGCCGAAATCAGAGACCACTAGACTCGTAGTCCATATCTGATTAGATATTACCCGCGTTCCAATTATTGGTCCACCTAAAAGTATAGGGATAGCGTACGCTCCAAGATTCCAGCCAAAACTAGTAAGCCAGCCTGTAACTACCCCTGGTAGACTCAGTGGAAGCGTAATTCTTAAAAAAGCCTGCGTTGGGGATGCGCCCAGACACCTTGCCGCCTCCTCGTAAGACCGTTCTATTCCCTGAAGGGAGACTCCTATATTATAGACAACGAATGGTAAAGTGTAGAGGGCTAGAGCGAGTATTGTCGTGGGTAGAGAATAAAGGGCCTCCAGAGCGGGTATGCCCAAGGTTTCCAACAAGTTTGCCACAGGCCCACCCGGAAGAATGAGGTAGAGGAGGCCATATGCTATATACAGCTCCCCGAAGAGAGGGATTATGAGGATCGCTCTGAATACATCTGCAAGCCTCTTAACCTTCCTTACCATGAAGTAGGCGAATGGGTATCCTAGAAGAATATCTAACGTCGCTGCCACACTCGTTAAGAAGAAAGTGTTTTGCAGGTCAATCCTGTATATTCTAAATAGCCTAAGATAATTTTCTGCGGTGAATATGGGTGTGAAGAAGAAAGAGTCTTTCAGAGTGAAGCTCATGATGAAAAGCATAGACAGCGGTATGAAGAAGAAAAATATCTGTATTAGCAGGCCCGGAAGTGTCAATAAAAAACCTCGAATTGAGGGCGACTGCAATACCTGAAGCAGCCCCACTACAAGTTATGCCCCTATCAGCTCTTTGTAATAGTCTATCCACTCGGGTGCATGTTCGTTGACGTATAGCCAGTCTATCTTAGGATACTTTTTAGCCTCCTCTATCGATGGATATACCTCGTCTATCCCTCTCGGACCGAGGTTATTAACCCAGTCAGGTATATATTGGGCGTACTCCGGGCCGAGGAGACCCTCCTCAGTTCTCAGCCAAAGCTCCTTCGTGTATTCTTTGTATTTGTTTATGTCTGGCAGCTGGTGGAGCGGGCTTATCAACCAGTCCGCCGCAACCTGAGCTAGTAACGGGTGCTCAGCATCCTTCGGTATCCATAGTATCCCGGGAAGGTTAACTTGCGGGCTCTTAAATTCCCAAGGAAGGACTTGGTTTCCTTTGAGCTCGGGTTTTGTCAATATATATCCCTCTCCCAGCGCGCACCAATAGGCTGACGCCCAGCTTATCTCCCTCCCTAAGAGCTCATCAAGTTCTGCCTCGTCGCTGGTATATTTTAAGACGTTGGGATGGATGTTTTCTGCTACCCATTTCAAGACTTCCTTCATCTCGTCAGGGTTCTTGTAGTTCTTACCTAGATCTTGTGCCATTACTGTCAACCATCCCCAGAAGCCGTTATCCTCGAATACCCAGAGGGTTATTTTTTCTCTCAGCCTACTGTCGGCTAAAGCTCGCCATGAGTTAAACCAGCTCCCCACATACTTTGTATTGACGGTGAAGTTCGCTAATGCGTGGTTCTGGAACTGTATACCGTATGGGAGATTCAGGAAGTAGGGGTCTACCATCATCATATTTGGGACAAGCGGTGAGGGCAAGAACGGCGTAGCAATATTCTTAGCAACGCCCTCCTCGAAGAAGTTCTGCTCCAAATGCATGACGTCGTATGGCGCTTTCAGCCCAGCGCTATATGCCGAGTAAAGTTGGAACATGAAGCCGCCCTTAGCTTCCTGTGTACCCAATATGTCTATGTCTACATCGACATCATACATGAGGGCAACATAGTCTTTGAATTCCTTGACGAACGCGGTGTCGGCCAACCCCCAGTATGTCCAGTTTGCAATTATGACTTTGGCCTCGCTTTTAAGCTCGTCTTGAAGGTCCTTAAACGTCATGAATTTGTTAACAATCGGCACCCATTTCTTCCCAGTCCAAGCAGTTTTTGCCGCCGGCACCTCTAGCTCTTTTGTTACCTCCCTTGTTACCTCACTCATGACAGTCCTTGTGATTGTTCTTTCTACTTGTGCAGGCGGCAAGAAGCGAGAGCCTACTGCAGCTCCCACAACAAGACCGGCGGCAGCTCCCGCGATCGTTCCTATGAAGGTTCTTCTGCTCGTAGATGCATTCTTCCCAGTATTTGCCGCGGTCATCGCTTAGTCGGCGTACAAAATCATATTTAAACATTAAGATACGAAGTTATGAAAAACCCTACTGCGGTGTGTATGTTTAGACGACAATTATGAGAAAGCGGGAGCCGACCAGATTAACCCCCCGCCCTTGTGCCTATTCCTTGGCTGAGCCCCAGTCGTTGGGCGAGCATTGGTGCTCTTCTCGCACCTAGCTCGTCTTGGCGCGTTTTAGCGCGCGTTCAAGGATCTGGTTTGCCTCCCTCTCAATTTCCTCGGCTAGGCTGTTTGCCGTCGCTCTAACCCTCTCGGCCGATGCCGCGATGATTTCTCTGACCTTTTCCTCTATGCTCATTCCGGTATGTTATCGTTTGCGTGCTAGGGTTTTAAGGTTTAGCTTGCCCTGCGGCGCTCGAGGACCCTCTTGATATGCTTGAGCTTCACGAAGTATTCTCTGTCGTTCTCCTCCAGTGTGGCGGAGATAACCCTTATGGCCTCCTCATACCTAGGTATTATTACGTGTTCGAGGGCGTTCAGAAGTCTCTGGGTCTTCCGTAGCTCGCTAGCCACCCTGTAGATGTTGTTCTCGACTGCCGCGGCCCTGCAGATATCTGCGACAACCCTCCTGATCTTCCTTACTGCCTCGTCTAGGGCTAGAGATGTGTCTCCGAAGCCGTATGGCAGCTTGGAGTCACCCCCGGAGACCTCTAGCGTCACGAGCGACATGCCCATCATCGTGTAGCTCTCCACGCTTATGTCGACTGTCTCGGGGACGGATCGCGCTATGGACTCAATCGTCTGTGGACCAAGCTCTACGTAGGCGCCTAATAGGTCGTCATAGGCCTCCGTAAGCCCCTCTATCGCCCGCGACCTTAGCGCCTCAGCCTCCTCTATCAGCTGGTTTAGCCTGTTTATCAGTACGTCCCTCTTGTCCTCGAGTATGCCGTGCACACGCTTGGCAGTCCTCACGACTCTTCTAAGCCGGATTAGCTCTAGTCTCGTCCTCAGGTATCCGCGTCCAAAGGCTACCGACATCTACCACTCCTCATGAGGCCCTCTACATATAACTGTTAGTGGGGATGCTCCTTTGCGACAGGGTTTTTTAGAAGGTTGCCTGGGGTTCCATGTGATGCAGAGGGTCGGCCACGGGTCCGGAATCGAGTATACAACTATACGCGAGATTAGGGGCCCCCTCGTGGTGGTTGACCGAGTGTCCAGGGCGTCCTATGACGAGCTGGTGGAGATCGAGACCCCGAGTGGGGAGAGGAGGCTGGGCAGGGTTCTCGAGGTTGGTGGGGGGAGGGCGGTTGTCCAGGTCTTTGAGGGCACGACGGGTCTATCGATTGAGGGGCTAAAGGCTCGGTTCCTCGGGTCAACAATGAGGCTGGGCGTCTCTGAGGATATGTTGGGGAGGGTCTTCGATGGGTTGGGGAGACCGCTTGACGGCCTTTCTGAGCCCCCTGTCGAGGAGTTCCGAGATGTGAACGGAGAGCCCCTGAACCCCGAGAGGAGGGAGTATCCAAGCGACTTTATCCAGACAGGAATCTCGGCCATCGACGTCATGAACAGCCTCGTGAGGGGGCAGAAGCTCCCCGTCTTCAGCGGACCAGGCCTACCCCACAACATCCTAGCCGCCCAGATAGCCCGGCAGGCCGTGGTGCCAGGAAAGGAGGAGGAATTCGCCGTCATTCTCGCAGCGATAGGTGTGCAGAACGATGAGGCGCGCTTTTATAGAAAGGTCCTAGAGGAGAGTGGCGCTATCGGTAGATCCGCCCTCTTCCTCAACCTTGCGGACGACCCAGCGGTTGAGAGGGTCATTACGCCGCGTGTCGCCCTCACTCTAGCTGAGTTTCTGGCTTTCGAGCGCGACTACCACGTGCTCGTAATCCTCACAGACATGACTAACTATGCGGAGTCGCTCCGGGAGATTAGTGCGGCTCGTGAGGAGGTTCCGGGCAGGAAGGGCTATCCTGGATACATGTACAGTGACTTGGCGTCCATATATGAGAGGGCTGGGAGGATAAAGGGTCGTCCGGGAAGCGTGACTCAGATGCCAATTCTCAGCATGCCGAGCGACGACATCACCCATCCGGTCCCCGACCTGACAGGTTACATAACCGAGGGGCAGATCGTCTTGAGCAGGGACCTTTTCAGGAAGGGCATTTATCCTCCGATAAACGTGCTCATGAGTCTCTCGCGGCTAATGGGGCCCGGTATCATAGCGCCCAAGAAGACTAGGCCGGACCACGGCGATGTCTCGAACCAGCTCTACGCCTCTTACTCGAGGGCAGTCCAGCTACGATCACTCGCAGAGATTGTTGGCAAGTCTAGCCTATCGGCCCAGGACATCAAGCTTATAGAGTTTGGGGACCTCTTCGAGACACGCTTCCTAAAGCAGGGTGTCGACGAGAATAGAACCCTAGACGAGTCACTGGCCATAGCCTGGGAGATCCTGAGCACGCTGCCCGAGGAGAGTCTCACCAAGATAAGGCCCGAGTTCGTGAAGAAGTATTACGTTAGGGCGAAAGCCGCCCAATCCTAAGAGGCTAGTACAACCGCGAGGCCCCAGCTCGCCCCAGAAAGACTGGCGACAAAATTCACGAACTGGTTTCCAACGATTCTGTAACCCTTAACGAGCCGCCCCTTTCTGCCGCAGTGAAGGCTATGCTCAGTCAGGGCCCCGCACTCCTCGCAGACGTAGATTGCTTGGAATAGCTGTCCGACTAAGCTGTCAACCGTCGTGCCGACGATAGCCCCGCCTATAGCCACTGGGATCGCTAGGGAGCGACTCATAGGGTTGAGTGCGCCGAGGGCTATCGTAGCTCCCGACAACACTATTCCAGAGGATAGGGCGCCAAGGTATCCTAGCACTGTTACTCCACCCGGTGTCCCTGGTTGGACCCTGCCTAGTCCGAGGATAAGGCGGGGCTGTCCCCGCGAGAGAAGACCAACCTCTGTAGCCATGGTGTCTCCGAAAACCGCGGCCACGGCACCAAGGTATGATGCCACAAGCATCTCCTTCGGCTCGGGCGACATAAGCTGCGCGAGAGCTATTAACGCGGCCAAGAGGCCGTTCCCGGCGACGTTCCGCCACCCCCTCAGCCCCATCCGCGGCTCGGCACCGCCCTTCAAGCTCTTCCTCACGTAGCCAAACTTCGTCGTAAGCCCTGCCACGACAACAAAGAGGGCCAAGACGAGAAAGCCGCCTCGACCGAAGGCCCAGTAGATGATCAGACCTAGTAGGGCTGCGAGCACCGTCCCCGCTAGGTCCAGAACTCGAAGTCTTAACGCCATAATGCTCAGCAACGATACGACCGCGACGCTCTCAAGAAGCAGCAAGGCGTCCAAGCATCTTCACCGCCGGCCCAGTAGCTCAACCCCCCTCGCGTGTATTTGCTCTATTCGCCACTCCTCCTGTGTCCTGGCCGACAGATCCCTCACAGTCACCACTCCTCGCTCAATCTCTCTGTCCCCGATCATTAAGACGTATCTAGCCCCCCTCCGCTGTGCGCGTGGAATAGCCTCTGAGGGGCTGTAGACTGCGGCCTCCATCTCAACAGGCACACCCGCACGCCGCAGCTCCACCACTGCGCGTACTAGGTGCCTCCTAGCAGTGTTAGCAAGGGCGACGGCGTAAAAGAGTGGCGGCGTCGCGGAGGGTCTGTGACCCATCTTGTCGACCAGGTAGTGCAGCACGCGTGTGATCCCGATGGCGAAGCCGACTCCAGGGATGTCAAGACCCCCGATGAGTGGGAGCAGGCCGTCGTACCTCCCGCCCCCAGCTAGAGCTACCTCTGCCTTGGGTCCGTAGGCCTCAAAGATAAAGCCGGTGTAGTAGGAGAGTCCGCGGGCGAAGCCTGGGTCATAGACCAGCCTGCCCGGCTCAATGACGGATGACGCCAGCCCAACGATCTCCCTCATATTGCTGGCGGCCTCGCGGGCTAGGGCATACTGCTGGACAACCGACTCGACCTTCTCGCAGGTCTCTGCCGCGGGCCCCGCGGGCGTTTCTACCAAGAGTTGGAAGGTCTCGACGACTCCTGAATCTTTTGCCTCGCTGCGCGCCCTCCTCACCGCGTCCTCCACCTTTCCCCTATCTATGAGTGATAGTATCACGTCCTGCTCGGAGTCGCCTATCCCTGCAGCTGACATAACCCCTCGATGCACACCCACGTGTCCAAGCTTGTAGGTGCAGTCGCTGACTCCGACCCTCCTCATAAAGTCCTCGCATATCATCAATGTCTCGACGTCGGTGAGCGGGCTCCGCGACCCGAATATCTCGAAGCCCCCGTGATAAAACCTCCGCCTTCTCCCCCACTGGGGCTCGTCAAGCCTGTAGCAGTCGGCAACGTAGCCGAGTCTCAAGGGTAGCGGCCTCCTGCTCATCTTTCCCGCGACCAGCCTCGCGATAGGCGCGGTCATCTCAGGCCGGAGTGCGAGAAGCCTCCCATGCGCGTCCTTGAAGACATACATGTGCTCCAAGATCTCGACACCTGACTTGGCCGCGAATAACTCGTAATACTCGACGGCCGGCGTCTCAACCTCACTGTATCCATAGAGTCTGAAGAGCTCTCTCACCGTCCCCACCAGACGGTTCAGAAGCGCCGTCTCCTCGGGGAGGTAGTCGTCCATACCTCTGGGGGGCTGCAGCGGTATTCGCGCCAAGCTCAAGTAAAGGGGAAAAGCCCAACATTTAACCCAAACCACGACCCACTTCAGCTTGAGTAAAGACTCAAAAACCGCCTTGCGACATCTATCACCCGGAGGAGTGTGGGCCCGTAGCTCAGGCAGGAAGAGCGACGGGCTTTTAACCCGGAGGTCGCGGGTTCAAATCCCGCCGGGCCCGGGATTAGTTATTTATTTTGAGATGGGGGAAATGGTTGGGGGAGGGGTAGGTTTTCTAGTGGTTCTCTTGACGTAGCTTTCTAGCCGTATCTGCTTCCTCCTAATAGTGAAGCCTACGTATATAGAAGCTCATATTACTGCTGGCTCGAATATGTAGGCGATGACAATCCTTGTTGCGTGAGTATTTCTTCCCTCTCTCAGGATCATTGATTATGGTTCCTCGCCGGACATGAATTCTTGGCCCCCTTGATTCAATGTTAAATCTCCTAAGAAGATCCATGATATAGGTGAGTAGTCTCTGGTCGGTGTTGAGGATAAATATGTAACCCCTCTTGTTAGCACATCATTCTGAGTCTGCGAATCCCCTGAGGAATGCTGCCACGCACCTCTCACAGTGCTCAATATATTTCTTCAGCCTCTCGAGGTCTACTGGTTTTTCTGAGTAGCTCGTAGAGCTTCTTCGACCCAACTTCGACGACATATTTCCCTACATCATCCCTAAATCTCGACCTAATTTGTCTCCTAACTATAACCTTTGCAAGACATCTAGCGAACTCCTCGACGAACTCCCTATCTTTAGCCTTAAGGCCTATCCAGACATGGTTTAGCATTTGATGGCATGTTTTCTCCTATAAGTGTATCCGTCACCGACCTTCACACCTATCACGTACGCCAACTCCTCTGAAGGCTTCAACAGTTCTAGTGAAGGTATCAATCTACCGTTGTATGGGCTATGCACTCCACGTAGCCAGTAACTTATGTGAGACTTGGATATCCTGGCTCCGTATCTTCGCCAGACCTCCCCGATGATCCCTCTATATGTCAGACCGCGTCTCCGAAGGGCAACGACATCATTGTACAGCTTGATCCGAAGCTCCCGCGGCAGGTATCTACCCACTCACTACACCCCCTCATTCTGTGTCTTTATCTCATATGGCCTTGCAACTATGTGGAACCTCTCTATCTACTCCCTCTCTAGGACTATCGAGTTGAGTGGTGGTAGGTGGTAGATCCTCGGCGGTTTTTCTCCAGCAGTGGCCTCGTATATTAGCCATCTAAGCGTCGCGATGGAGGGTATCATCCAAGTCCTCAGCCTTCCATCCCACTCGTTCTGCACAACCATGACTCCATCGGGTGTCGGAGTAATGTTCAGAGCCCTCCCCCACTGCAAGCTCGATCCCCGAATCAGTCACCACCAACCACATCCTCATCACCCGTCTCGGGGAGGAACCCCCACCGGCCCCTCATATAAAGAGTAGTGGCCCCAATAACCAGGCCATCACCACCCCTGCACTCACTAAGAGCTAGAAACGCCTTTCGCAAGGATCACTCCAAGCCACATCCTAAGAAGATATAGTGGATAAACCGAAAAGGGGATAACTATAGAAAAGTGAAAAGTATCCGATAACTGACATCATCGCGTGTTTCAATACAAGAAAAACCTCATTTAAGAAACGCTAATAAGAGTGGCAGCAGAGGGTGTTTGTTGGGTTGGAGAGGGTAGGCTCGGCTAGATTATGGCTGGTAGAGGGTTCTGTGCCCCATTTTCGCGAGATGGTTGAGCTGGGCCGTGAGATAGTGAGGGCGCTTGTAGAGGTCCACGGGCCTGCGGAGACTGTTAGGCGCTTCTCGGATCCGTGCTGGCTGACCGCTCTAGCCTGTGTCCTAGGGTTTGAGTGGAACACGAGTGGCCAAACAACCGTTACTCTAAAGGCCCTCAAGGTTGGGTTGCAGGAAAGAGACATCCCAGTCCGGATAGTCGGGGGTAAGGGGGAGGAGATGCGTTGGGTGCCCTACGAGGCTGGGCATCAGCTCAGGAAAATAGGTGTAGAGGACGTGGGAGAACTGATCAGCGCCTCCAGGCTCACCTGCAGTGTTGACGAGTCTGCCATCCAAGACTCCTACAGGATATACTTCCACACGATGATAGTTGCTGAAGGAGGGACGTGGGTGGTGGTCAATCAGGGGATGAACGTGGATGACAGGACTGCGAGGCGATATCACTGGTCGAGCGAGAAGGGTGCCGGTGTCCAGGAGCCCCATACTTCTATCTTAGCGGAGAGGGAGCGGGAGTGTGTGTTGGACCTAACTAGCGCCTTGTCGACCCAGACGCGGAAAGTTATGGTCGAGATACTTGGAGACACTCCCCCAAGCCGGATTAAGGAGGACCTTGCTCAGGTGAAAGCCATCTTGAAGAGCCAGCGCCTCTTAGACAAGGACATCCCCCCCGAGCTGGCGCGCAGCGTGCCCAGCTACTTGGCGCCCCCAACCACGTTGGACGAGGAGACCTTGCGCAGGGTCAAGAGCGTCGGCGAATTTAAGGAGCTGCTCGTGGCACGTGGGATCGGGCCCGCCACCATAAGAGGGCTGGCCTACATCTCCTGCCTTATATATGGGTCGAAAGCCTCTTGGAGGGACCCGGTGAAATTCGCCTATGCCCACGGAACCAAGAGCGGAAGACCCTACTACGTCGACAGAAGAGCCATGCTTGAACACGCGCGAATACTCAGAGACGCGGTTCTCCAGGCGCGGCTCAGAGACCACGAAAAGATACAGGCAATAAGGAGGCTCTCCGCCCTCGTCTCGGACCAAGTCCCCGGATAACCCGCGAGGCTGGGGCAGGAGCGGCGCCAAAAAAGAATAAATACGATTCTACGGAGTTTAGGAGAGATGAGAAGGGCAGGCTATGGTGCGGCCTGGCTTGTCGTGATGCTTGTTATCGGAGCTGTGATAGGCGCGGCCGGTGTCCTAGTATATAACGCCTTGACGCCGCCGCAGCAACCACCCTCACAGCTGGATGAGATAAAGTCGAGGGGGAAACTGATTGTGGGAACGAGCGCGGATTGGCCGCCCTTCGAGTACATAGACTCAGCAGGCAGGTACGCTGGGATAGATATGGCGTTGGCCGAGAAGATAGCCAGAGAGCTCGGCGTACAGCTAGAGGTTAAGGACATGAAGTTCGCGGCGCTTATCGAGGCCCTGAAGGGAGGCCAGATCGACATCATCTTAGCCGACATACATCCGACGGCTGAGAGGGAGAAAGTTATAGACTTCACCAAGAACTACTACATAGCCTATGACGGCTCGGTACTGGTTCTCAAGAAGGGAGCGCAAAACATCAGGGACGAGCAATCCCTCAAAGGGAAACGGATCGGAGTGCAGCTGGGCACGATACAGGAGGAGTGGGCAAAGGAAAAGTTGGGCGCCTCCTCAGAGATTGTTTCCTTTGACAGGGTCTTCCCTGAAATGGTGATGGCGCTCAAGCGCGGAGACCTAGACGCAATAATCGTTGGAGATATTATCGGCGAGGTCTTGGCGAAGAGAGATCCAGAATTACAGGTGGTATTCAAGGTTGGAAGCCTTGGCGGCGCGGCCATCGGGGTAAGGCAAGGATCCGAGGAGCTTAAGTATGTCATAAACAAGCTTATAGAAGAAATGATCGATTCAGGCGAGATGTCTCGGCTCTTCGAGGAAGAGATAGGTAAGTGGCTCGGAGCATAACTACACGCAAAATGGTGAGGTATATTGGAGGCTGAGAGAATCCTATTCGAGGTTATACCATATATCTTGAGGGGGGTTCCAGTAACCCTCCAGCTCACCGCCCTATCATTCATCATCGGCCTCTCGATAGGTAGCGTACTCGCGGCTGTCCGCATCTTTGGGACACAGCCACTCCCCATAATAGCCGCCAGCTACATAGAGTTCTTCCGTGGGACCCCGCTTCTCGTCCAGATCTTCTTCATATATTTCGGGCTTCCAGCGCTCGGTCTAAAGCTAGACGCCTTCACGGCTGCTGTACTGTCTATCGGGCTCAACAGTGGCGCGTATCAGGCCGAGATACTCCGGTCGGCTGTGAAGGGGATACCTGAGGAGCAGTTCCTCTCGGCAGAGTCGCTGGGCCTAAAGACGGGACAGATCTATCGACACGTCATCTTCCCACAGGCTATCAGGATAGCGACGCCAGCGTTAGTAAACGAGCTTGTAGCGCTGGTCAAGTACACCTCCCTAGCATCGATCATAGGCGTTGCCGAGCTCTTTCGGAATACGGAGTATATGGTCTCATACACGTTCCGGCCCGAGATATATTTGCTCGCCGCGGCGATCTATCTCGCGATCTGTGTACCGGCCTCTCAGATGGCTAAGGTCCTCGAGACCAAGTATGCCATCCCGGGATTCCGGAGGGCGGTCGTGTAAAGTGGCGCGAAATGGGGTTTGAAAATTAATTAGACGGGGGAATGAGTGATTCCTTGTAGTCCAGTTGGGTCCGGGTCCTCCGCTGCTCGAGGTCAGGGGTCTGAGGGCTGGCTACGGGAGGGTAGAGGTCTTGAGGGGGGTGGACCTCTCAGTTGATAAAGGCGAGAAGATAATAGTCATCGGCCCGAGCGGCTCGGGTAAGAGCACACTGCTCAAATGCATCCCGCGCCTTGTAAAACCTACGTCGGGCGAGATATTCTTCGAGGGCATCCGCGTAGACGACGACCCAACAGTGCTGAGGGATATAAGATCTAAGATAGGCTTTGTCTTCCAGCAGTATACGCTCTTCCCGCACATGACTCTGCTCCGCAACGTGGCGCTCCCCTTAGAGCTGGTGAAGAGTGCCCCGCGGAGCGATGCTGAGAGGCTCGCCTTGGAGGCTCTGTCGAGGCTAGGCCTGCGCCCCTTCGCGTCCCGTTATCCGCTCGAGCTCTCGGGGGGTCAACAGCAGCGTGGAGCCATAGCGAGGGCCCTAGCAATAGATCCCGATCTGCTCCTGCTAGACGAGCCCACCTCGGCACTAGACCCCGAGCTCCGGGCTGAGGTCGTGGAGACCCTTTATAGTATTGCCCGCGAGGGCCGCTCGATGCTCATCGTCACGCACGAGATCGATTTTGCAGAAGCTGCTGCAGACAGGGTGGTCTTCATGGATCAGGGAGTTGTGGTGGAGGAGGGGGACGCGAGGCAGGTCCTTGAGAGGCCTAAGAATGAGAGGACTGAAAAGTTCCTGAGGAGGTTGAGGACGAGGCTGTAAAAATGTGTAGCACTAGATCTGCAGAATTGGGAGTAGTGTGACCGTTGAGAGGCTTATGAGGGGCACGGTGATGTTGTCGTCTAGCCATCCCACCTCTAGCTTCTCAGCAAGTGATGCCAGGAACCCCGCGATGGCTCCGACCGGGCCCAGAATAGCGTATCCGAAAGGAATACAGAAGGCCATCATCGCTAAGTTACCCACGAAGGCCTTAGTCCTCCGCTTGTAGAGTAGGTTTCGCTCTATACCCGTGACTCCGTCACCCACGCTCATGAACATGATGGGAACAACTCCCAGCCACTTGTTCCCCACCAAGAAACCGAAAAGCATTACCAGGCCCCACATAACAATAAAATGCACTTCAAACATGTTCTCCTTAACCTGATACCAGTAGTAAAGTCTCCCTGTTCTGTGAGGATAGTAGTTACCTAAGGCCAGGACTAGCACCATCACAAGTATAAGGACATAGGACTCGTAGAGCAGCGGGACAGCATCGCCACTAAGCCTCCAGCTAGTATGTGTATTATCTTCCTGTTGAAATAGACCGCTACGTGCTCACTCAGCCCCCGCCGAATCATTGCGCGGTAAGTCCATCTGGTCAGAACGAGTGATACGAAAAGGACCCAGATCATTAGAAGAGCTGTATACAGCGCCTCCTCCGGTAAGGGCGGTTCTGGCACATGGTGTCATCCAAATTACCTATAGTTAAACCTTCACGGATACACTTTACCCATCAGCAAATCCGGGGGACTATCTCGCCGCTTGGCGGCTCGAGGATCCTGTAGCCCCCAATCAGCGTCTTCATGACAACGAGGCTGGCGGATGTCTGAGGCTCGCGCACCTCCCCGATGATTCTAGCAGACTTGAAGCCGAGCTCGTGAATAAATTCGAGCGCCGCCTCGGCGGATCCCGGTCTAACTCCCAGTAGGGCCGTTCCCTCGGAGGCAAGTGTTAGGGGGTCGATCCCCAACATCTCACAGAGATTTGCCACGGAGTCTCTAATGGGCAGCTCCGACTCATGTACAAGTATGTTGGTCTTGGTTGAGCGTGCCCAGTCGTTGAGGACCATAGCCACCCCGCCCCGAGTAGGGTCTCGTGCCGCAACTATATCCTCACCCATCTCTCTAATGAGAGGTATCATTAGGTTCGAGAGTGGTGCCACATCGCTCGAGAATTCCCGCGCCTCGATCTGGTGTTGGGCGGCAAGTATCGCGGCTCCATGCTCGCCTATGTTTCCCGTGATTATGATCTTGTCCCCGGGTCTCAGACTGTTGTCTACTATGAGTCGCTTGGCGAATCCTACGCAGGCGGTGGTTATGACCGCCTTGTCTAGCTGCCCCTTGGGCATCACCTTCAGGTCGCCGCCGATTAGCTTAACATTCTCATCCATGAAGACGCTTATCATGGAGTCAACGACCCTCGTTAGTAGTGACGTCTCGAGGCCCTCCTCAACTATTATCGCGTCGAGAGCCGCTATCGGGGTTCCCCCCAGCATGAGGATGTCATTTATTGTTCCTGCAGCTGCGAGCCTACCTAAGTCCCCCCCAGGGAAGATTATGGGGCTCACCGTATAGGAGTCAATCGTCAAGACCACGTATCCGTCGAGTATCGGTATTGCGGCGGAGTCGTCGGGGAAGTCGATGCCGAGACCGTTCTCCACCTTCTTCATGGATTCTGGAATCTTGCTGAATATCAGCTGTCTCAGAAGGTTTTCTGTCTCCAGACCTCCTGAGCCATGTGCGAGCGTTATTTTTGCCAGCCCCTCTCACCCACGCTTCTAAGTCTTGGCCGGCTGATGAGTCTCTAGGAGACTCGACAAATACTCAACACGCCTTAGGATCTCGTCGAGGCTTTCCCTGGGGATGCCTCCGGAAGCCTGTAGGGACTCCGCCGACTCCTTTATATTGGCTAGAACGTGCAGAAACTCCCCGCGGCTCAGCTTTGAGACTATTATTCCCGCATGGACAACCACATAGTCTCCGGGCTCAAGTTCCTCAACCCCAATCATCACCTCCTTAACCACCCCTCCGCCTAGGTCAACCATCGCCGCATCCTCTCTCAGGGAGAGAACCCTGCCATATACACCGAGACACATCTCGGAACTACACCTCCGTAATTATCTCCCTGTTACCCAGCCTAGCCCAGATCGAGCAGGCCCCCTCATATGAGACCATACAAGGTCCGTAGGGTGTGCCCGGCGTACACTGCTTGAGGAAGAGCTTACACTCAGTAGGCTTCGAAACGCCAAGTATCACTTTTCCACAGATGCACCCCGGCAGGAGGTCGTTGACCCAGTCGGCGCTAGTGGGCTCCCTTAGGCCGAACTCCTCGAAGGCGTCGTATCTCGAGAAAGCCGGCTTAAGCTTGTAGCCGCTGCTCGGTATGAATCCTATCCCCCGCCAAGCGGCATCGACGATGTCCATAGCCTTGTCAAGCAGGCTGAGGGCCCTCCTGTTTCCCTCCCAGCTAACCGCTCTTGAATACTCAACCTCGAGCTCGGTCTTACCCATGACAAGTTGCCGAAGGATCATGGCCACAGCGATCAACACGTCAATAGGTTCGAAGCCGGCGACCACTGTTGGGATGCCAAAATCTTGCGGCAGGAAGGACCACGCGCCTGCTCCTATGATTGTTGAGACATGGCCTGGAGCGATGACTCCCGAGACCGTGCCCACCCTCTCGACCGCGTAGCGGGCGGCGGGAGGGGTTAAGCGGCCGGCGAGTATGAGGAAGAGGTTTGGGGGTACTTTGTCCGAGACGAGGGGGGAGGCGTATGCGGGGCAGGTTGTCTCGAAGCCTACGGCGAGGAAGGCGGAGGGCCTCCCGAGCTCAGCAGCGCCTCTGATGGCGTCTAAGAAGCTGTAGACTACCCTGACGTCCGCCCCCATCATCCGGGCTTCCGAAAGACTCCTACAGCCGTTGATTTTACGCACGGCAGGCAAACGGTATGCATCGCCATACGTGTAGAGGGTGACACCGTCTAAAGCGAGTCTTATCGCTGCCTCGACGTAGAAGGAGGGCGTGATACAGACTGGGCAGCCCGGGCCAGCGACCAACTCAACGCCTCGAGGCAAAACACTCCTGATACCGTAGTGCGACGTCGTATACTCGTGCGTCCCGCAGAAATTCATTATCTTGACCTCCCCCACGCCCCGCCTTCGGAGCGCCTCCCAGAGCCCATTTATTATCTTGATGATCCCTGAAGCGAGTTCGCCGTCCCTAAAGACCGTCTTGCTAATCGTTCTTAGGTCAGGATCCCCTTTCACACCATATTACATGGCCCTGCCTCTTCTATAATTTCTTTTATGTTGATTGATGAGTCGTCGCATACATATGCGTTTAAAAGTGGGTTCGCGGATAAGCGTGTTGGTGAGCGAATCTCGGAACCGCGAGGCCCTGAGGATCTTTGTCTCAGGTATTGTTCAAGGGGTTGGTTTTAGGCCCCACACCTACAGGCTGGCATCGAGGGCTGGAGTAGCGGGCTATGTTAGAAACCTCGGGGGAAGCGGCGTCGAGATACACGTCGAGGGAGACCCCAAGAGGGTTAGACTCTTCCTCGAGTCCCTCAAGGCGAACCCTCCACCCGGCGCTAGGATCGACGAGATCACGGTGAGTGAGGCCGAGCCCCAAGGCTTCGGGGAGTTCTCGATCCTGCCGGGGGAGGGCTCTCTGAGATACAACTCGATAATCCCTCCGGATATAGGGATATGCCATGATTGCCTCGCTGAGGTGCTGGGCGAGACTAGGTGGAGCGGCTACCCCTTTAACTCGTGCGTCTATTGTGGTCCACGCTACTCAATGATAATTAGGGTTCCTTACGAGAGGGAGAATACCTCTATGAGGGATTTCCCACTATGCGGGCAGTGTTTTGCAGAGTATAGTGATCCCCAGGTAGAGAGGCGGTTCCACGCGCAGGGGATTAGTTGTCCAGCCTGTGGGCCGAAGGTCTGGCTGGCGGACGTGGAGGGGAGGGTCATCCGGGAGGGGTCCGAGTCAATCACCTTAGCGTCGAGGCTCATCGATGAGGGTTATATCGTCGCCGTCAAGGGGGTTGGTGGTTTCCACATAGCTTGCTCAGCCACGCTCGACCAGCCCATCGTGAGGCTAAGGGAGAGGAAGAGGCGCCCCACCAAGCCCTTCGCAATCATGGTCCTCGACGCGCGAGTCTTGTCCGAGCTAGTGGAGGCCCCCGAGTGGGCCGTCAGGCTCCTCGAAGCCTCCAGCAGGCCGATCATGCTGCTCAAAGTCAAGAGCAGGGCGAGAGTCTCACCCCTCGTCGCGCCATCACTACGCAAGCTCGGCATTCTCCTCCCATACACGGCACTCCACTTCCTACTCCTCGAGAAGACCAATGACAAGTATGCGATAATGACGAGCGGGAACCCCCACGGCGAGCCCATGTGTATCGATAACGAAGAAGCCCTCGAGAGGCTTGGGGGCATCGTTGACTACTTCCTCCTTCACAACAGGAGGATAGTGAATAGGGTTGATGACAGTGTGTTGAGGATAACGCGTGGGGCGCCTGTTATGCTTAGGAGGGGGCGGGGCTTCGCACCTATGTGGGTCTCTCTTCCCTTCAGGGCCCAAAGATGCGTCGTGGCTTTTGGAGCCATGCTTCAGAGCGCCGGGGCTGTCGCCTTCGAGGACAAAGTGGTCCTAACACCATTCGTGGGCGATGTCGACGAATACAACACCTTCAGGGACCTAGAAGGCAGCATCAGGAAACTTATGGAGACCTACTCGATCACGCCTCGCGAAGCAATCCTCGCCTCTGACCTCCACCCCCTCTACCCATCGTCCCGCCTTGCAGATGAGTGGTCGCGAGTCTACGGCTCCGAACATCTTAGGATCCAGCATCACTGGGCCCACGTCGCGGCTGTGATGGCTGAGCACGGAGTACTAGAAGACGTCATCGGCGTAGCGATAGATGGCGTGGGGCTCGGACTCGATGGGCATGTGTGGGGAGGAGAAGTCTTAACCGCCAGCCTCGACCGTTTTGTGAGGGTTGGGCACCTCAAGCCCCAGAGGATGCCGAGTGGTGATGGCGCGGCTCACCACCCCGCTAGAATGCTGGTCGGGATACTGTCGGATGGCCTCAGTAGGGAGGAGCTGATACAGGTCCTGAAGGAGCTCCGAATCGTAGAGAAGGGCTTCAGGGGAGGGCTGCGGGAGGTTGAGTTACTGATAAGTCTGGCCGAGAAGGGCGCGCCACTTACGAGCAGTGCTGGACGGGTCCTGGACGCTGTCTCCGCCATGCTGGGATTGTGCTTCTTTAGAAGCTACGAGGGTGAGCCGGCCATAGTTCTGGAGGAGCACTCAACCCCCACCAACGAGAGAATAAGGGTTAGAATCGAGGGAGAAAACCCGGCCATTCTGGACACCACGGATATAGTGCTCCAGGCCTTAGAGCACCTCAGAGCCGGGACACCCCGTGGGGAAGTAGCCTACATGGTTCAGCAGGCCATCGGCTACGGCCTAGGACTCATAGCGAGGCGAGCGGCAGGAGGGCGCAAATACATAGTGATATCCGGAGGAGCAGCCGTAAACGAGTACATATTAGAGGGCGTCGAGGAGGCCCTCGACGGCAGTGGGTTAAGGCTACTCACAGCCAGAGAAATACCTCCCAACGACGGTGGAATAGCCTTGGGGCAGGCGGCCATAGCTGCTTGGAGGGGCATGAACCTTTAATGTTAGCCTTTATACCCCTCCTCCTAAGATACGCCCTTCCACCCCTCGTATCATATGCTGAGTCTCCAGAAACCTCGCCGGGTCTAGTCCTAGGCCTACCCCTGCCACACCTAACCCTTATACCATCCATTACTTCTCTGAAGCGTCTGCTATCATGCTCATCCCCGGGACCGATAGTGTCCAAATAAGGCTTTAAATACTGTCCTATGACGTCTATTTCTACTCGCGAGGCTATTTCAGGAGGGCCCCAGCTATATAAACTCGTTATTTGGACACCACCTTTCTGGCCTTGGAAATCCGTATAGTGTCGTCTGTCCTTTTCCCCTGAATATTACCTCGTTTCCCAGTAAGTCCAACTGTATTGGTATGTTTCCGTGTTCTATGCCTAGTGTGTCTTGGTTTAGATTTCTCCTTCTTTACTACTTCTATTTCCTTCTCTAAGCCCCTAATGTTTGTTAGTGCATAGTATATTTCTCGTGGCAGTATTAGCCCCCTTGAAGTCTTTATATATCCTGGTAGTAGTTCCTTGGCGCTCTCTATGAGGTATAGTGTGTTTCCGTCCATGTCTGGGTCCTTCTCGTATTTTATGGCCAGTAATACTTGTTGTAGAGTGTCTTGGCTTCTATCTTCTTGTTCTCTCCCTCTGCTCTCTCTATCATTCTACTCAATAAGGGGTTTGGAGAGGTCCTTACGTATGGTGTGTTTAGCTCTTAGTGGGTGCAGGGTTGGGGGATGGGCGATTATTGGGGCCACTACTCCTTATATGTGGGGCTGGTGGGGGTTCTTATCCGAAACGGGTGATGAGGATGTGGTTGGTGGTGATTGATTCGGGGATAGAGGTGGTGGGGAGGGTGATGGCTTATCTGTGGATGAGGCTTAGGGGTTCGGAGCTAGGGAGGTATGAGGGATATTACGGTGTCTTCAGGGACTATGGGTAGACGAGGGCATGCGACACTACAAGTCTTTCCTAATCATGCAGAGATTCGCCGCCGAGGCGTGGCCAGAGCTATCCGAGAGATTCCTAGAAGTCTTTAGATACCCCGTTGATAGGGTTCTGAACATCACTCCGACCCCAGACGGAATAATTATTGTGCAGAACGAGTGTGATGATAGGCTGAGGACATGGATGATCCCCTCCATCGCGACGCTGAGGTGGCTTATACATGAGGCCACGGCTGTAGAAACACCGCCGAGAATCTACCACCTACCACCGCTCAACTCAATAGTCCTAGAGAGGGAGCAGATATAGAGGTTCCACCTAGTGGCGAGGCCATACGAGATAAAGACACAGAACGAGGAGGTGTAGTAAGTGGGGAGATACCTGCCACGAGAGCTTCGGATCAAGCTGTACAATGATGTCATTGCTCTTCGGAGAGGCGGGCTGATGTATAGAGGGATCATCGGGGAGGTCTGGCGAAGATACGGGGTCAGACTGTCCAAGTCTCACATAAGCTACTGGCTACGCGGGATACATAACCCATACAACGGTAGACGGATACCTTCACTAGAACTATTGAAGCCCTCTGAGGAGCTTGCGTACGTGATAGGCGCGAAGGTTGGCGATGGATATGTTGGGAAGAAAAGCCGCGTCCGCAAAGGCTACAACGACGTCATGATAGGTCTCAAGGCTAAAGATAGGGAGTTTGTAGAGGAGTTCGGCAGGTGTCTTGCAAAGGTTCTGAATAGGAGAGAAATAAGGCCGAGGTATAGGAGATCTTTAGGTAGGTGTGTCGTGGAAGTTAGGTCACAGACGCTCTACGAGCTACTCAGAAAACCAGTAGACCTCGAGAGGCTGAAGAAATATATTGAGCATTGTGAGAGATGCGTGGCGGCTTTCCTGAGGGGCTTCGCAGACTCAGAAGGATGTGTTGACAAGAATGGTTACATAACTATCTACAACACCGACCTAAGACTCCTCACATATGTTAAGGAGCTTCTTAGGAGACTTGGCATAGAGTCAACGGGGCCAAGAATTCATGTCAGACGAGGAACCATATTCTATGATCCTAGGATGGGGAAGAAATACTCATGCAACAAGGACGTATATGTGATCTATATTCGGGCCAGCAGTAACATAAACTTCTACAGATACATAGGCTTCACAATTACTAGAAAGCAGATGAGGCTAGAAAGTTACGTCAAGAGAAACACTATTACACCTGCCCCTCCCCCAACCATTTCCCAACCCATCCTCCTCAAAATAATAACTAAAATTATTGCGGCGGGCGGGATTTGAACCCGCGACCCCCAGCGCTCCGCCCTTCAGGTTTTTCGGGGTTGGCAGGCCTCCACACCCTGTTGGGTTTGGTGTCCTACCAGGCTAGACTACCGCCGCTCAGAGCTAGCACTTGTTGCTCCACCTATAAAATCTTACATGGCTTGACCCGGGCGGCTAAATGGTGTGGCGCCACTCGGAGCGTGGTGGTGAGGCCTCCCGTGGGAGTCGGCGGGACGTCGAAGGTATTTTTATTGGCGGAGATGCGAATCTTTAGAGTTTGGTTCTTGAAATATTGACGAGCCTCGCCTTCTCTTGGCTGCGTTTAGCGGTGGCTCTCCTCCTATCTATCGCTACGGCCTTGCTCGTCGGCATTTCAGCCGGTGTGAACGGAAAAGTTGAGAGGTTAGTGATTCCCTTGCTTGATGTCCTGCAGAGCGTCCCTATACTTGGGTTCTTCCCCATCGCCATCTATTTCCTATCCACATCAATCCCTTTTATAGGCACGGAGCTTGCCGCAATATTCCTCATATTCACGTGCACCTTCTGGAACATCGCTTTCGGTGTCTACGAGTCCGTGAGATCCATACCGAGCTCCGTCCGGGAGATAATAGATCTCGCCAGGCTGAGCTGGACCTCGCGTCTCACGAGGGTCTACTTACCAGCCTCGGTTCCGAAGATAGCCGACCAGCTCCCAGCGAGCATAGCGAACGCTTTCTACTTCTTGACAGCGAGCGAGATCATAGTTCTGGGTAAGGAGGCTTATGCACTGAAGGGGATAGGCGTCCTCATACTGAGATCGATCGAAAGTGGGGACATGTTCTCCGTTGCTGCAAGCCTTGCGGCGGTAGTGCTCAGCATCTCGGCCGCCTATTTCTTCGTGATCAACCCATTCATAAGCTACGCTGACAAGTACAGATTCGATATCGTCCAAGAGCACGCACGTCCCCTAAGAATGGCCTCCCCACGTATCATCCCACCAATCCGTAAACAGTTCCTTCGGCCTCTCACACGCTTCTCAGCAAACGCCCATAGGATTCTTCCCACAGCTCTTATCAGCATAAGGCATGTCTCGTGGGGGATCATTCGCTCTATCATGATTGTCTTCCTAATAGCGGTCTTGTTCCTCCTTGTGGCCCAGTTTTACGCGGAGCTCCCCGATATCTACGCCACTCTCCAAGGAGTTTTGGCTGCCGCCGCCTCGATCGGGGCTATTCCGACGCTAGAGGCGGTAGGATTCTCGATGTTGAGGGTGGCGATCTGCGTCTCGGCGAACCTAGCAGCCTCCCTCATCCTGGTATATCTGTTCGTAGAGAAGTGGGGTCACCTCAAGGAATTCATCCTACCCCTACTCCAGATAGTCGCTTCGCTTCCTGCCCCGCTGATTTTTCCACTGGTAGCCCCACTCTTTGAGATCAGCGCCCTGACAAGGGAAGTCGGGGCCATCTTGCTCATGTCACTGGGAACTTTCTGGTATATTTTCTACTCAACGCTAGGCGGATTCGGACGGGTCCATAGAGAATACCAAGAGCTCGCTGAGATGTATAGGATCTCTGGCATTGCGAAGTTTAGGTATATTTATCTCCCGTTCGCGACTCCTTCAATAGTGACGGGTCTTGTGACGGCGACCGGCGGTGCGTGGAACACGATAATAGTGGCGGAGAGATTAGGCAGCGAAGGAGCAATATTCAGTGTTGATAGCCCCGGGCTCGGAAAACTGATGGCTGCGCTCGCAGAAGCTGGGGAGCTTCACGCCCTAACATATACCGTAATAGTTATGACCGCGGTGATAGTTGCGATAAACAGGCTATTCTGGAGACGGCTTTACGACTACGCGGTCAAGGCGTTGAGGATTCATGAGCAGCAGTGATGTACTGTTAGAGCTAAGAAATGTCACGCATACGTACAGACTCAGAAGCGGGGTTAGCCTGAGGATAGTCGAGAATTTCAGCCTCTCAGTCAGGTTTGCCGAGTTTCTCGGAATAGTTGGGCCGAGCGGCTGCGGTAAAAGCACAATCCTTCGAATAATGTCGGGCCTAATAAGGCCGGAGAAGGGCCATGTTCTCTTCCTCGGTCGCCCACTATTGGGAACAACTCCCCGCATAGCTCTTATGCACCAACAGCCCCCGCTTCTGCCGTGGCTCACAGTGGAGGAAAACGTGTACATCGCGCTCGCATCTAACTCGGCCATGTCTGAGGAGGTGAAGAGGATGAAAGTATCACAGTTCCTCGACCTCGTAGGGCTCACTGGATACGAGTCCGCATACCCCTACGAGCTCAGTGGGGGCATGAGGCAACGCGTCGCATTGGCTCGAGCGCTAGTCTCGGAGCCAGACCTTCTCCTGCTAGACGAGCCTTTCAGCAACCTCGATCCTCTTACCGCCCTAAGCCTTAGTCGAGAGATCGAAAACATGTGGCTCGACTCCACGCTCCCACCGGCCTCTGTAGTTATGGTTACCCACAACATCGAGGAGGTAGTCTCGCTCGCCGATAGGGTAATCGTGCTTCACGGAAGACCCGCTGAGATCCTGGCTGAGGTGCCTATCGAGCTCCAAAGACCCAGATCGAAAAAATCTGAGGAGTTCTACAGGTATGTTGACTCAATCTTCTCGCTGATAAGCTAGGTCCTGTGACGGCCCACGATTTTGAATTGCTCCTCTTTACCGTCGTATGAGAGGTAACCGGTCGTCACGAGCCAGTGGAGAATGAACGACTTTAGCTGGGAGACACTGTCAGGATCATTGTGGTCGCAAAGACCCAGCTCTCTACATATCTCCTCAGCAGTAACAGGCCTAGATTGGGATGACATGTAGGTAAGTATCGACTTAAAAGGCTCGACCTCTCTGATGAGCTCTCGTAGCATCCTGACCCGTCCCCGCTGTCTTTTCCTGACGAAGGCCTCGCCCACTTGGGTGAGGGCAGCGTCGCCGTCCACTATGCTAACTAGCCCAAGAGCTTCACATGTCTCTAGGGTCTCCAGCAACCGGCCCGTCTCTATGCCTACCTCGGCGGCGAGGGCCGCAACATCAACCTTCACCTTTAACTGGGAGAGGATATCCACCAGCCCAGAGACCATCTCTGGAGTGACGCTGGTGGGGCATCTAGGCCCCCGTTGGTTCAACCTCCAAGAGTATTTTTCGGCACGCGTCCTATATAACTTTGCATATTTTAAAATCAGGAATCGCGTCTTGCAGCCCTCATAAGCTCTTTTACCACCACTTTTTTGGCATCAACCCGCTCAACGAAATCCTTATATCTCCTTAGATTCTCCTCATTGATCCCTCCATACACCTCGTTTATTGCCCTTCGCAGCCTCTCGGCGGAGCGCAGCTCAGACTCATGCACGATTAGGGCGACCCCCATCTCCTCGAGGGTTCTTGCATTATTGAGCTGCTCCGTCTGTCTCGGGATGGGGCACAGTATTAGGCGGCAACCGAGCGCAAGGGCCTTCGCGGCCAGGGTATGTCCAGCCCTGCTGACCACTATGTCTGACGCCGCTAGGAGCTTGTACTCGTCATCGTACCATTCAACGAGTCTATGCCTAGCGTTATGGCTCCTGGAGACGCCTGGCGGCACATCAGTCATTATTACTTGGAAGTCTGATAAGTGCGGCAGGATCGAGAGGGCTAGCTCTCTAAACCGTTCCCTATCACGTCTGGGACCTGTAGGTATGATGGCTATGAGTGGCTCCCCGGGGTCGAATCCCAGCTCGGCCTTTAGGCGCTGTCTGGGGGGTAGCTCGATTGGCCGCTTTTGGAGTAGGGGACCAATATACTGCGCCCTCTTACTGTCGGTGGATCTCATGACAAGGTTTTGTCTTGAAATCGAGAGAGGGGGAGGGTAATCTGCGATTAAGAGCTCATCACTAAGGCTCCATGCCGCGGTATAGCTGTTAAGTAAGTCTTCAAAGAATGATGCGAGCCTTGGCCACTTATCTTTCATCAGCAACACTCTATACTGGTTTAGTATTAGGAGCGAGGGCGTGCCCAGAATCTTAGACGCGAGGATGGCCGAGGCCCTTGTGTCAGACAAGACTACATCAGCCCCAACCATCTCCATTAACCTGGCCTCGACCAAGGCCTGCGCAGTCACTTTGATTGGGAGGAGTAGGTTCGAGAGGATGGTGGCCTTTATGCTTACCTCACCATTCGGACCTCTCCCATAGTCGATGCCCGGAACAGTGTACACGTCTATTCCCTGGCGCTCAAAGAAGCCAACCGCGTCCCCATAAGTCGAGACGGAGAAGCTTAAACCGAGCTTTTCGATCTCCCTGATTATCGTGTATACCCTGGACGCATGTCCAAACCCAATTCCACAGACACTGAAGTGTATGTGCACCAACGCTTGACCCGTGCTGCGTGAAAGGCTAGCGGCAGGCCGGCATGACTACCCTTACAACCCGACCACGCGGCTCCTCCTCAGCAAATATTTCGGCGGAGAACTTGTATAGGCTTACGTCCTCCCTTAACCAGTCTGTCAGTGAGAGACCAGCCTTGAGACAAAGGTGCATTAAATATTCCTCCGCGTCCCACCCATATTCCACTGGGACTTGTGGTAGGAGGAGGGCAGCACCCTCCCGCGCCTCGATGATAAGGCCGTCCACGCCTATCACTATGTGTTTAGGTAGGTCAGCCTTTCTCTGAACACTGATGGGCTGGGGCTCGCTGAGTATACTCAGTTCAAAGACGACTCTATCGAGCTCGTCTAGGCGTAGTGGCTCGAAGCGGGGGTCTTGGAAGGCGGCCATCCTTGCGGCCCTCTCCAAGTCGTTCGCCAAGTTGCTTCTCGGTAGGGGAAGCCCCATACATCCTCTGAGCTCCTTCGTAGGGTGCGTGTAGATGCTGACGAATACCCCTCTCCTTAATCCGCTTATCTCGGGCGGAAGGACAGGTTTTCGAGCTTGGGGTGAGCCTAAAGCCTCCTCCACTACCGCCCTCGCGGCAATTACGAGTTGGGCGCCTATGTCGTCGGTTATCATCCCGATATGATTAGGGCTCCGGAGAAATATGTAATTATCCGTGTGCGCGCTGAGATAGAAGTCCCGCGACGCGACTAAGCGTCCTCAATATATTCCGCCAGTGTCCGCCTATCCAATATTCCTGCCCGCAGCTCGAGCATTGCCACCTATTGTTCGAGGTCTGGATTAGATGGCCGTTGCAGATCGAGCATCTCACCGGCTTTACTCGAAGGAAATCTCCGTGAGGCACCCCATGCCTCAGTTCGAGGTATTCGGCGATTAATGCGAGCTGGTCCTCAGTGCCTTCTATCGGTACAAGTATAGACTCGGCACCCCTCGCGATGGCTCTCCTATGCAGCTCCTTATCCGACGTAACTAGTATCCTGCCCTCCCCCAACGCCCTCTCCAAGAGCTTATCATCGTTCTCAGAGCTGAAAAGGGAGTCGTACCCAAGCATCCTAACCCATCTCGCTAGCCTTCCCAACATGGAGTCCATCAGGAATTTAGCCTCCCTCGACCCGTCCCTTCTCAATCTCTATCCTACACTCCTCGCACAGATACTGCTCCTCCACCCTGACGAGCATATCGCTCCACTCGCCACAGGAGTCACAGTAGCCCTCGAGATAAGGCTCCCTCTTCAGTAGGGGCCCGCCACGGGCCCGGATCTGCTCCTTAACAACAGAGATGATGTCGGGGGTTATCCTGAGGACATCCTTGAGACTGACGATCCCCTGCACGTTCCCCTTGTAGCTGACCACTAGCCTGCTGATCCCTAGACGGTTCATAAGCCTGACCGCATCCTCGAGGGTCGCCGAAGGCTCAATCGTGACGAGGGGGCTCGACATTATCTCCTTCAGCTTCACTTCACTCGGGAGCCTGTTCTTCGCCATAACCTTCTCGATCAGGTCCCTCTTCGTGACTATTCCTACTGGCCCATGTTTTCCTACAACTATCACACTACTTATCTCATATTTCGCCATGGTCTGCGCAGCGATGTCGGCGGTGCTATCCTCATCAAGCTCAATAGCCGGACTTGTCATGACCTCCCTCACCGTGATCTCCTCACTCAGGAATGGTGCCAAGTCCTATCCAAGTTAGCTCCACCTTAATTAAAAATCTTCCTATCGCATGGCGTCACCCCAAGCCACCAATTATTCTCGGACCCTCAATGATCTGGCCCCTCCCGTAGGGGATTAGTGCCTGGAATTCGGTGAAAGTTATGAGGCGCGTGTCAACATCCGTGGCGCTGGACACAGCACGAATGAACGCGTCAAAAAGCTCTTTAGCATCCATCCTGCCTGGCTTCAAGAGCATGTATACTTCAGACTCCGAGGCAACCCAACGTTTCTCACCCGCTAACAGTCCATGCCTCCTCGAGTATCCGATCGCGATGGCCAGCTCGACGGTGATATAGTTCTTTGGAGGCTGCACTATGAAGGATCCTTTTGGCAAGTATGTACCTGTCGGCGGAGAGAAGCTGATTTGCTTGGGGGTTACCCAGTATACTGTCGAGGCGGAGTGGCCCTCTCTCCAGGCCCTGCTGTAGCACGCGCATACGGTAGCGGCTTGATAGAGCTCGTCAGGGCCGGCGTCTGCACCTCCCTTTAGCACCGTGACTGGGGATCCCTTAACCTCAGCGTGGAAGACGAGGTCTCGCGGCTCTAAATGCCTCTTTAAAAGCCTTATGTTTGAAGCGGAGTCCCTACCTGATACGATTAGGCGCCCGCTACTCGTCATCGACCATCTATACCTCTTGAACCACTCCCCGCTGAGCGTTTTTTTGACAGGCCGCTCAACAATTATCTGCTCCAATGGGGCAGATTTGATCTTATTGAGCTCGTCCTCAAGCTTTCTCAGCTCTTGCGCCAGGTTCCTAACGCCTTCAGCGATTTTCTTGGCCTCCTGGAAGAGTCTTTCGACCTGCCGTCCAACCGGCTCTTTTAGGCTCAGCCTTACCTCGCGCCCATTTAAAAGCAATGTCACGATTCCTGATTCCCTATCAACGGCCTTCACGTAATCTGGCAAAGATGCGCCGTTCTGAGAGGTATTCCACATCTCCTTCAGCTCGCCTAGCCTCATGTATAGTAGACTCGCTGAAGCCCTCTTCTCCTCGGCCTCCTTCTCGAGTCTGCTCATCAAGGCTTTACGCTCCTCTATCTCCCCCATTATTTTCTTGATCTGCTCCTCACGCTTTAACATCCAGTTGAGGCGGATTTGTTGGGCTAGATGGTTCTCGTAGGCGAGCATTATAGCCTCGTTTAGGCTCGTGGCTTCCTCTCCTCTAAACCCCTTAGCTTCCAATGAGAGAAGGGGGAACGGGGCGTGCACTACTTCCGACTCGGGGCTCCTGTATATCATGGGTCTTGGCCTCTCAAACATAAGGAAGATCGACTCTATAGAGCTCGCCACATTCTTCAATTCCTCTTCACCTAGCTCCTGCAGCCTCTTGTCGGCCGGGATCCCACTCCTCGCCAAAACCTCATCACTATACTTTGTTCCGAGATGCAGATCCCTCGCCAGAGCTACTCCTATCTTGGTCTTCCCGTCCAGCTGTCTCAAGACGGACATCGCATGCTCCGCCGAGCTCACGGTAGCCCTAAACTCTCGAACCTCATACTTCTCTCCCACTCTCAGGTTTGTGGACGCGACTACGAGTTGGTTTTCGTCGATAAGGTGTATCCCGCCCGCGGGGTATAGCTCTACAACAAGCTTAAGCCGCCTGCCCCTCAACTCTATGTTAAAATGCGTTATTCGCTCCCCGATTATCCACTCGGCACTCCTCAGTATAGCCCCCCTAAGGTTTTCTCTGAGCCGCCTCACTAGCTCGTCAGGCTCGTCATGCTGCATGTATATCCCTGTTGCTAGGTAGAGGACCTTACCGGGCAATATCTTGAGGTCCCTTACGTCTGTCTCACTCCTGAGGCGGAGTATGTAGGATGCGTCCTTGCCCCTATACACTTGCGTGACTCTCCGAGGAAGCTCCGCAGAAATCTCTCTGACGATTATCGAGAGCTCGCCGCTGCCCACCTCAAATCTTCTCGCGCCTATGGTCAACCCCTCTAACAACTGTCTAGGCGTGGAAGACTATGTCTTTATCTCTATACTTGTTTGGGGCCTAAATGGCCTCCAAAACGTGTTGGATGTAATGGAGTTCGGGGAGCGCGCCCTCGAATGAGACAACGTCATTCACAACTGTTTTGGGGACGGCCATCACATCGTACTTTTGGGCTAGGTGGGGGAACTCGATGACCTCAACCATATCGGCCGTCACGTTTTGACTCTCTATCGCCATCTGATGCGCTATCCTCACTGCCCTTGGACAGTAGGGGCAGGTAGGGGTCACAAAGACCTGTATATGTAGAGGCTTGTCTATCCTCTTCACGAGCTCCTTGGCCTGCGGGCTTAGCCTCGAGACCCCCCTCGAGACATCAACAATGTCTTCCAGTAACGTCGCGAACTCGTACCCCGAGGGGGCGCCAAAGAACCTGACCATATACTCCCTCTCGCCGAAGAGAAGCGTCGCCGGGATCTTATCGACTTTCCACCTCTCAGCGAGCGAGGAGTCGTTCTCAAAATCATAGAGCTCTAGCCTGATGTTGCTGTTAAGCCCCGCGATCTCCTCGAGAAGCCTCCTAGTAACCTCACAGTATTCACATTCAAACTCCTGAGTAAAGTTCACGATCCTAACCCGACCTACAACCCCCTCCGAAAGCTTTCTCTCCACGAGTTCACGTTCGCGCGGCTTAAGGATGCTGCTCATTGCCTCCTAACTATCTCTGGCGATCCTTATAACAATTGCTATAGATTGAGCCGGTACTGACAAGTTTTACTTAAGCCTTTTGGGATCGGTCTCTGGCCGTGATGCACGTCATCGATGCCGTACTGGACTCTTTCTCCAATCTATTTCGATCCCACAGGTACTCTCCCGTCGAG
>Ga0079997_116260_pt1 | contig 54215 bp, 40 predicted proteins | sample PerSpoCPS_CMetaG_FD_69200 | JGI IMG/M metagenome (GOLD analysis project Ga0079997, IMG submission 69200) | Archaeal communities from Yellowstone National Park, Wyoming, USA - Perpetual Spouter C (PS_C) MetaG (SPADES assembly) (version 2) | ecosystem: Environmental > Aquatic > Thermal springs >... | reverse complement strand
CGGGCCGTTGCGGTAGCGGGGATTTTTTTGCGTCTTTGGGTTCATCGGCTCCTCCCCGTGGGTCGACGGCCGTTAGAAATGCTTATGGCATCCCCACTCCCATGAGGTTTTCGACAGAGCACCCGTATCCGACTCGTTTCGGTTCCTTGGGTCATGACCGCACCGAAGCCCTTTCGTCGTATTGTATCCCCTCTTACCCCCCCCCCGCCCAAGGCCATGACAGTCGGTGCCGAGCTGCCACCATTCATCGACCCGGCCCGATCCTTCTCCCGTCCACCCGTTACCCCTTACGGACGAGGCAACGAGGCCTTGAACCACCTCCAGTCGATGGGGATCGGGAAATTGCCCCAGGCCTGGACCTCCCGGATGGCCCGGTCCCAGTCTTCATCCGAAGGGGGCTGAAATCGAACGTATTCCGATACGAATAGATTCTCCAGCGGACCGTGAATTCTCTGGTCTGTACCGTCCAGCACGTCTAAGGGTTCTCCGGTAAAGTACAGGCGGGGCGCGCGAAGCGGGATCCACAGGTTTTCATCCGTATGGACGGGGCCGGGCGGAGCCTTTTGAAGGGAGGCGGTCCACTGCCTCGGGCGTATGACTCTGAAGGAGGAGAAGGGGCAAAAGGCCGGTCAACCGTGCAAATTCCAGGTCTTGCCGCACGAGGGGAATTTCGGCTCGATAGGCGACCGCCTTCCAGTCGGGTCGGATCGAGCCAGGGGAGGCCAAGAAAACGACCACCCGGGGGTTAATGCGGAAAATGTATACGTAGGGAAAGACTTCCCGGAGCGTGCGTAACAGGACGAGAAACGCCGTATTCGTACTTTCTCCGACGTAGAAGACCTGGGCGTAAATGCCGTCTTCTCGGAGGGCTCGGCGAATCCGCTGAAAATTCTCGAGGGTGTATAGGTTGCCGATGCTGGTGATCCAGGGATTGGCCCCTTGGCCGATGACGATGTCCCAGCTTTGGGGCGGGACCCACAGCAGATAACTCTTGGCGTCTTCAAAGACGAACCGGTAATTGGGCCGCCCTTGAAGCGGATCCGTGACGGGGGAGAAAAGGGGGCTCAGGGGCGGAAGTCCCCGGAGGATCTCGACCCCGACGACATAGCCGACCGGGTATCGGAGCACGGTGGCGGCCGATATCCCGACGCCCGAGCCCAGGATGAGGACCCGGGTGGGGGTGCGGGGAAAGAGGAGCATGGCCATATGGACCGACAGGGGGTCGTAGGGAGGGAAGAGGGCGATCTCGGCCTTCCCATTTAGATATGCTATAATATTTTTATTGTTTTTATTCTCAACGACCAGGATCTGTCCGCCCGGGTCCTCCTCGTAGTGGAGGACCCGATAGGTCCGAAAGGGGGCGTTCCAGTCCCCACCGACAAAGTGAAGCCGGGGGGCTTCCAACGTGAATATCCGGGGGTCCCAGGGGGTTTGCGGTCGCAGTAGGAAAAAGGTTGCACCCAACGCCAACGTCCACCCCAGGCCTTGCCGGAAAGATATCCTCCCGAACACGACGACCGACAGGGCGATGCAGAGCAGAGCACTGAGCATCATCCCCTTGTAGATTCCCAAAAGGGGAAGGACTCCCAGTCCCCCCAGGAGGGCACCCACGACGTTGCCGGCGCTGTTTACGGCGTAGGCCCTGCCCGTGTCTTCGGCCGCATGGGCGCGATCCCGAACGACCACCTTGACGCCGAGGGGAAGAAGCATCCCAAAGAAAAAGGCCGGGGCCGCGATGACACTAAAGCAGAGGGCGTATCGGCCCAGTTCATAGAAGGGATAGGCGACGGGGTCCGGTCGAAAGATACGACTCCATCGGGTGATCCAGAAGGGAATTCGTGAATAAAGGTGTTGGAACGATACGATGACGAGCCCCGCGCTTCCTAAGGCTAGGGCGAAGGCCGTCGCGTGCTTTTTTCCACGGGCAAGCCACGACTCTATACGCGTGAGGAAAGAACTTCCCAAGGCGATGCCGGCAATCACGGCCGACAGCATAAGGGCAAAGGCGTTCGTCGTAGAACCCAGAACGACGGTGAAATATCGAATCCAGAGGGTTTCACACACGAAGCTGACCACGCCGGCACCAAAAAGGGCACCCAACACCCATGGCCGCAGGGAGGTCGGATAGGAAGCCTCCGTGGAAGACTCTCGGACCTGAGGGGAGACACCCCGAGCCCCTCCCGAAGACGGGTCATACCCGATGGACAAGAGATAGGTCACGACGGCGATGGCGAGGCTCACCAGGGCCGCCCGGAGGTTGGTACCCGATAGACCCAGGGCAGGGAGTAGGCCAAAGACGGCCACCAGGGGACCCACGCTCGCGCCCCACGTATGGAGGGCATAGAGCATGGCGGCGACCCTTCCCAGCTTGTGAAATTCGTAGGCCATGGTCTTGACCATGGCCGGATATGTCCCTCCCATGGCGAAAGTGGCCGGAAGGAGCAAGACCCAGGGGATCCCTATCTTGATGGCGTAGTAAGGCCATGGCGGAGGGGTGAGCGGATTCATATCGGGAAAGGTACGTAAGATAAGCCGAATGATCGCCGGACAGGCGGAAGGATATAGAAGGGCATAAATGCCGACGCAACCTTCCAGGAAAGCGTAGACCCGAAGGGGGTTCCAGCGGTCGGCCCAGGGACTCAAAAATCGGCTTCCCAATGCCAGTCCACCGATAAAGACCGAGAGGATCGCCGCATAAGCATAAGCCGTAAGGCCGATAAAGTTTTCTAAAAGTCTTCCCCATAGGACCTGATACAGCGTCCCCAGGGCCCCAGAGACGAAAAATACGATGGATAATATGATTCTTACAATTTCTGGCATGGCACTCCCCCAGGTCATCCGCTCAGCGCGGCGGCCCGTACAGGAAGTCCCTCCGATTCTCCCCCACGAGGTGCCCAAAAGCAAAGTCCCCATCTTCCCCATGGACTCCTGCGACCGATTCATCCGGTCCTTCCGGTCCCGAAAGGTCGCATCTATCTTCATCCGTTGGAGGTCCATCCGGTTCCCAGGGGTTCGGCGTGGCCCCGCTCCCCCTTGCACCCCACGTCCTGATAGACCGCTTTCGGGCCCTGCCACTTCCCGGCCTTCCGAGTCCTGAAACTTCGGGTGAGTCCCCTGATTCCGGCGAAAGGACGAAGGAGACCCGGGCCGCCTCCAGGTCCTGCCAGAACCCCAGGGAACTCCCCACGGGTCGGTCGCCCACAGGCCAAAGCGTCTCGATGGCCCGCATGTCACCCCGGGCGGTTATCGTCTTCCAACCCGCAGAGGTTCCCTGTCACCTCTTTGTCCCAACTCATGTCCGAACCTGAGATTTCTTAGACTGGTGAAGGCATGACCCTTGGATTATACTCAAAGGCCAGTCCCGGTGGACGTCCCGACGAACGGCCTTCCTGCTGGATGGCCACAGATGCCCGGAGGTGCGCCATGCCCGAATGGACGCCGGAGGAACTCAAACGACGCATCCGGACCGTGCCCGACTTCCCTGTCCCGGGGATTCGGTTTCGAGACATCACGACCCTTCTGAAGGACGGCCCCGCCTTTCGGGCCGCCATCGACCTCATGTGGGAACAGGTCGCGGACCTGGACTTCGGGAAGGTCCTGGCCATCGAGGCCCGGGGCTACATCTTCGGGAGCGTTATCGCCTACCGCAAGGGCGTCGGCCTCATCATCGTTCGGAAGAAGGGCAAACTCCCTGCCGAGACGATCACGACGACCTATTCCTTGGAATACGGGAGTGCCACCCTGGAGGTCCATCAGGACGGCATCGCCCCTGGCGAGCCGGTCCTCATCGTCGACGACCTCCTGGCGACGGGCGGGACGGCCCTGGCGGCGGCTGAGCTCGTCCGGGCCGCCTGGGGTCGGGTCGCGGGCTTCTTGTTCCTGATCGAACTGGACGACCTTCAGGGCCGTCGGCGGTTGCAGATCGCGCCCGTCTTTTCTATCATTCACTTCCGGGAAGATGAATAAGAGCCGGTCTTGGATAGAAGGCACGGCGCTCCCGAGGGGAGTTGGGCGGTACGCGGGTCCCAGGTGTCAGGTGCGGGGTTCGGTGTCCGGCCTTCGGTCCTCGACCTGGGAGAGGAGCGAGGGAAGGTCGCATTTTCCTCACACCTCATCCCTTTACGGCCAAGGGCCGGATGTCAGGAAACCCGGCGATGGGAACAAAGCATGGGAGCTGAAGGATAGAGGCGGGGCGCCTGTAGCTCAGTCGGATAGAGCACGAGATTCCTAATCTCGGGGTCGGGGGTTCGAGTCCCCCCAGGCGCACCACGAAAATCCCCCACAATTCCGCATCCCCGTAAGCAATTCCCATGACGCAAAATGTTTCCATCGATCCGATACTTTTCGGCCCACCGGCCCTTTCGCAGAAAAAGTTGGCACAGCGTGGCACCAAAAGATAAATGGAGTGCCTTGTTAAGATTTGAGGTGTGGGGATGGTGCAGGGGTGCCCGGTACCGGGTTCCGGGTACCGGATTCGGTGTCCGGCCTTCGGCCTGGACGAAGGATGCGGGAAGAGTCGTATCTCCCTCGCCCCTCATCCTTCCATGGCCGAGGGCCGGATACCGAGCACCGATCCGACACCGAGCACCGAAGACCCAGCTCGGCTACCGGAAAACGCGCACACTGGGTCTGCATCGTGCATCCTGTATCCTGCATCCATTTCTTAACAGAGCAATCGGTATGTCGGAAACTTCCCGACGTCTGCTCTTCGTGGACCTCCTGAAAGGGCTCGGCACGCTATGGATGATTCACCGGCATACGTTGGATGCCGTCTGGGACCGGGCGACGCCGCTACCGGCCGGATATCCGTCCAGCCTCATCGGTATGGCCGCACCCATCTTTCTGGCCATGGCGGGGTTCGTCTATACGTGGCTCCTCGAGTCGGCCGTCCAGCAGGGCCAGGTGGGGCGTCGGGTCCGCCGGGCCGTCCTCCGGTGTGGGCAGGTCATTGCCGTGGGGTATCTCCTTCAGCTCCCCTACTGGTCGCTTCGGAAGGTCTTGTTCGAAGCAAGGGCTGAGGAATGGAACCGCCTGGCGCAGACGAACGTACTTCAGTCCATCGGCTACAGCCTGTTCCTGCTGGTCCTGACGTCGCCTCTCTACGGGTGGCGTCGGTGGCTGTGGCGGGGGCTTATCCTGGCCGGGACGGTCCTGTCGGTCGGAATGGCCCCCCGGATATGGGCCTGGACGGCGGATACCCCGTGGGGATACCTCTTAAGCGGGGTCCGGCCGAAGCCAGGGTCGCTGTTCCCCCTGGTACCTTACGCCGGTTACCTGTTCTTTGGGGCCCTCTTGGGGGACGCCTTTCGGGCCTTCGACCGACGGGGCCGGGAGGCATCGTTTCTGGTCGGGAGCGTCGTCCTGGGAGCCGGTCTCTTTGCACTCCGGTGGCTCCCCCTGCAGTGGCCGCCGGCCGTGCAGGATGCCGACCCCCGGGTCTTCGGCCACAAGGGGGCTCTGCTCCTGTGGGGGATGGTCCTGTGTCGACTGATCGAGAGGGCTGTCCGGGGACGCCTGGGTCAGGCCGTCCTGCAGGCATGGGCCTTCCTGGGGGAAGAGGTTCTCGTCATCTACGTGTTCCACCTGATGCTCGTCTATGGGAGCCCGCTCAATCATGGATTTCGCCAGTATGGCGTCACGTTTCCGTGGACGACAGCCGTCGGTTTGGGCTTCTTGGTAACGGCTGTGAGCGGCATCCTCGCCTGGCTGTGGGCGACGGCCCGAAAGTTCAACCGGTGGATTCCCCGGGCCGTCATCGGTTACGGCCTGCTGACGCTCGTCCTTCGTCCGTGGTAAGGGACGAGGGACGGGTAATGAGTAATATGGACCTTCGTGTCGTCCAAGTGCGTAGGGGTCTGTTCTGAAATGTCGAGCGACTGTGATAAAAGTGACGGGGTGACGAAGTGATGAAGTGACGGGTAACGGGTAATCAATCATTGCCGAATTGCCGCACTGCCGTGGTAACTTTCCGCTTGAACATCCCCCCTGGACCTGTCTCCCCCATGGGTCCTTCGTTACTCTGCCCCTCTCCCCTGGGCTCTTTGGACCCTCCCAACTGCGTTCTCCCGAACGGCTAAGGGCCGGACCGTCGCTTGGATTTTCAGGAAGACGCATGGAGCGGGTGGAGGCTCCCGTCGCCCAGCGGTGGGCCTATCCCACCGAGTGAGGTTACCGCCATGCGGATCGACCGCCGCGTGCCGAACCGCCTCTCATCTGTCCCGGAGACCGTTGCCTACCGAACTCGGCCCGGTGACACCTTGCGGCGCATCGCCGAACGGCTGGGCCTTCGACTGTCGGACCTCCTGGCCGAAAATTCCCACATCGAGTCCGCCGACGCGCTCCTCCCGCCGGGTCAGACGATCCGGCTTCCGACCGAACAGGGTCCGACGGTAACCCCCCGGCGTTCCCTATCGACGTCCTTTCGGGTCGAGTATGAGAAATCCCGCTCCGACGTTTTTCAGCGGTTCGCGGGACGCCCCCCAAACCCTGAGATGTCCGGGTCCGGCGGTGGACCCCAGGGACCGTCCGACGTGACCCCTCTGTGGGAGGCTATCGAGAAAACGTTGGGTCAGGAAGCCGCCGCCTGGAAGCTGGTCCGGGCCATCAAAGACTTCTATCAGGCCCTGGCTGAAGAGCGTCCGGCCTCGAGGCCCTCGGACGTCGAAGTCCGGGTCGGTCGGCTCATCTATGAAATGGGCCGGCGAGCTCAGGCTCAGAGTCCGAAGGACCTACCGGGTGCTATAGACGCCGTCACCCGGTGGGTCCAGGCCCTGGATGGGAATTACCGTCGCTTTCGTAAGCAGGTCCCTCCCGACCTGGCGATGGGTTTGGCCGTCGGGGTGACCCTTTTCCAGCTACAGACGAATCGGCTCCTGACGGAAATCCTAAAAGACGCCTATCCAGAATATTTTTCGAAGGTCGGCCCCAAGCCCCTGGATTGGATCGAGGCCGCCGTGACCTTCACCGAAAGGGTCAGCGGCGTGGCCCTGCCCCAGACTTTCCAAGACCTTTTTAAAGTTCTGAAATACCTGCCGGCCACGGCCGTTGCCTCCCTGACCGGCGACGCGGTGAGGCTGGCAGGCGACTTGGTGGTCGCCCTCTGGCGGTCCAGTTTAGGGGACTTCGGGATGTGGGACGAGATCGTCTCGGCCATGCTGAATCAGGCCTACGGACCCGTCTTTCAGGGGTGGGCTTTCCTGGCAGACCTTTTCCTTACCGGAGGCCGGAACATTCAGAAAGTCCCGATGGACAAAATCCTCTTTGCGGACCTCTTCGACACCGGACCCGTATTTCGGGCCACACCGCAGTTGGACCGATTCCTGCGCACGCTTCGGGACCCTGTCTTCTTGAGCGGCCTGTACCGGACGGGTCAATTAGACCCGGTGGCCGTCGCCGGCCAGCTATTTACAGACGTCGAGCAGAACGGCACCCGGTTGAACTTCGTCGGACGGCTGGCCTCCGCCTTGGAGGCCATCGCCTCGGAAGTCCGGACGGGTCGGCGGAGTTACGCCGAATGGGTCATGTTCCGAGAAGTGGTCGGGGCCGTCGTAGTCGAGGTTTTGCGGCGGGTCGACATGCTGGGACCCGCCTGGACGGCCCGATTTCGCCGAGAGGTGGACACGGACGCCTTGCGGAGGTTTTACCAAGAGCTAACCAGCCCAGTGACCGACCGGGACCTTCGGATGTGGGCGGAACTCCACGGGGCGGCTCTGTCCCAGAGTGACGAAGTAACGAAGGGACGGAGTGACGACGAAGTGGGATACTCGAAGTGCGTTCTGCCATGAAGAACCTGGAACTTTTTCAACACGAAGGTCCATAAAGGGGCCGTCCCCTCGTTCCTCCGTCACTTCGTTACCGGCGCGGGCTCGATCTGGGGCCGAAAGTCGGTCTCACCCGGGCCGTACTCATAGGGTCCCCGGTAGACGACGGGCAGGGGACCCGGCCAGTTGCCGTGAGGCGGCGGTGTCGGGGCCGTCCACTCCAGGGTACTCGCCTGCCAGGGATTATCTTCCGTCACGACCCGCCCCCGCCGGAGGCTCCAGAAGAAGTTCCAAAGGAAGACGAGTTGGGCCGCAAAGAGCAGGAAAGCCCCGAACGTAATGAACCGGTTCCAGGGCACGAGAGACTTCAGGAAGTCGTAGACCGTCGGGTCGTAGATGTGTCGCATCATCCCGGAGAAGCCCAGGAAATGCATCGGCAGGAAGACGGCGTAGGCTCCGAGGAAACTCAGCCAGAAGTGGACCTTCCCCAGCGTTTCGTCCATGAAGCGGCCGAAGATCTTGGGGAACCAGTAGTAGGTCCCCGCAAAGATCCCAAACAGTGTGACCCAGCCGATCATGTAGTGAAAGTGGCCGACGACAAAGTACGTATCATGCAGATACATGTCCGACAGGGCGTTCCCCAGGAAGAGGCCACCCAGGCCGCCGGTCCCGATAAAACTGATCATTCCCAACACGAACAGGAGGGGCGTCCGGAATCGGAACCGCGCCCCCCACAGACTCGCCAGCATGTTGAAGGCAACGACGGTAAAGGGCACGGTGATGGCCAGGGTCCCGACGGCAAAGAACTCGCCCAGCAGGGGGTTCATCCCGCTGATGTACATGTGGTGACCCCAGACGATCATGCTCAGGAAGCCGATGGCCCAGAGGGCCAGGACCGAGACCCGGTACCCGAAGACGGGCTTGCGGATGAAGGGAGCCATCACGTCAAAGGCGATCCCGACGGCCGGCAGGATGAGGATGTAGACCTCCGGATGGCCCAAGAACCAAAACAGGTGTTGCCACAGGAGGGGAGAGCCGCCCTGATGGGACAGGACCTTATCGCCGAAGACGAGGCCCGTCGGTAAAAAGAAACTCGTCCCCAATTCCCGGTCGAACAGCAGGAGGATGGCCGCCGCCGTCAGGGGCGGGAAGGCCAAAAGCCCCAGGATGGAGCTGATGAACATCGTCCAGACCGTCATCGGCAGACGGAACATGGACATGCCCTTCGTCCGCAGGTTCAGGACCGTCGTCACGAAGTTGAGACCGCCCATCGTGAAGGAGGCGATGAAGAAGGCCATCCCCAGAAGCCAGAGGGTCTGGCCTAAGCCGGAGCCCGGGATGGCCTCCTTAACAGCGCTCAGGGGCGGATACGCCCACCACGCCGAGGCGGCCGGACCGCCCTCGACCCAGAAGGAGGCCAGCATGAGGAGGACACCCGGCACGGCCGTCCAGTAGGACAGCATGTTCAGGAAGGGAAAGGCCATGTCCCGGGCCCCGATCATCAGGGGAATCAGGTAGTTGCCGAATCCACTGATAAGGGCAAAGGAGATGACGAAGAATACCATGATCGTCCCGTGCATCGTCACGAGGGCCAGGTAGGACTCGGGCTTCAGGGCACCCCCCGAGAAGAATCCGGGTAGGAGCCGTTCCAGCCAGGGCCAGGTGTGACCCGGCCAGGCCAGTTGAAGCCGAATCAGCAAGGCCAGTAGGCCCCCGACCAGGGCCATGAACATGGCCGTGAAGTAGTACTGAAGGCCGATGACCTTATGGTCCTGACTGAAGACATACCGAGTCCAAAAGCTGGGACGTGCCTCGTGCATTCCCATCCCTCCGAGTGAAGGTGTCCTTGAAACGACCCCGGCGGCCCAGGACCTCACTCCCCCACCCACGGGGCTTGCTCGGCCAGCCACTGCTCAAAGGCCGTAGGCTCCTCCACATACAGGAAACCCCGCATCCGGTAGTGTCCCAAGCCGCAGATGTGATTGCAGGCAATCTCAAAAGTCCCCGTCATCCGGGGCGTGAACCACACCGAGATGGTCATTCCGGGGACGGCGTCCTGCTTGACCCGGAACTCCCGCAGGCAGAGGCTGTGGATGATGTCCAGGGAACGAAGAAGAATCCGCACGGGCCGGCCGACCGGTACGTGAAGCTCATTCAGAAGCACCACGTCGTCCCGGGTCGCCGGATCCCGTGCGTCTAAGCCCACCGGGTTATCCGCACGCACCAAGTCCGGCGACGTGCGGCCGAACCGCCCGTCGGGACCTGGATAGCGGACGACCCAGAAGAACTGGCGTCCCGTCACCTCGACGGTCAGGGCGTCTTCCGGAGGAATCCCATAGTAAGTGCCCCAGACCGGAAGACCTAACGCCAGGACCCCACCTTCGGCCAATAGGGCCATCAGAAGAGCCGGTGCCAGCGCCAGCCATCGTTCCCGCCGGCCGGAGAGCCGGGGAACCTCCTTCACCGGCCGTAAAGAAAAGCGCCCGACCATGTATGCCAGGGCCAGATGACCCAGGATGAAGAAAAGGCCCGTCGCCCCCAGCGTGTACACCAGCATCCGCTGGACGCCCCGCCCGTGGTCCGACCCGACCGGCGGGAACCAGGGCCGAACGGCTAAGACGACGCCCATCGCCAGAACGGCCAAGAAAGCAAGGGCCAAAGCCATTCCGTGAATCCGGCGCCCGTCCATCCCGCGAACCTCCCAATCCGAAAATCCACCCCTGGTGGAAGGCGGGTGACCTGCAAACAGCGTGCCAGACCCCCTGAACCCCGGCGCTCTACCCCACCCCTCGGCAAGTGCGGCGGGACCCAGGCCCCGACGGAATCGGTCCTCGGTGCCCGGTATCCGGCCCTCGGGTTCTACAAGCAAGGCCGGACACCGATTGCGTCTGCCTTGCATCCGGTACCCTGCCGCCTGTATCCTTTAGGCGGAGGAGTTGCCCCGTTGAAGGAATCCATAAGGCCCTATGGCCCGACGTCCGTAAGTACGAAAGTCTAAAATCTTATTGACCTTTGTTTTGAAAAAGTTCTAAGATTCTCCATGGAGAGCGGGTAATGTGTCGCCCAGTGTACCCAATGAGGCCATACGGCAGTGCAGGTAACGATTGATGACTCGTCACTCGTTACTCGTCACTCGTCACTTCTATGTATGGGCGACCGATCCGATATCGCTCGACACCTTAGAACAGACCCCTACAAACTTTAACGACCCGAAGGTCAATATTTATCCAACCGAGGGATCCCATGCTGGTGGTGGCGTCGGAGGTGATGCGGGATTTGCTTCGGCGGGCCGAGCGGGTGGCGGCCACCGACGAGCCGGTCCTGCTGTTGGGGGAGACGGGCACGGGCAAGGACCTGCTGGCCCGGTGGATTCACGACCACTCGCCCCGGGCGGGTCGACCCTTCCTGCCCCTGAACTGTACGGCCCTGCCCGAGAGCCTCATCGAGAGCGAGCTGTTTGGCTACCGGCGGGGCGCCTTCACGGATGCCCGGGCCGACAAGGAGGGCTTGTTTGAGGCCGTCCGGGGCGGGACGGTCTTCCTGGACGAGGTGGGCGACCTGCCCCTGGCCGTGCAGGTCAAGCTCCTGCGGGTCCTGGAGACCCATGAGGTCCTGCCCCTGGGGGCCCGGGAGCCGGTCCGGGTCGACTTCCGTCTGGTGGCGGCGACCAACAAGGACCTGACGGCGGCCCGGCAGGCGGGGACCTTCCGAGACGACCTGTTCTACCGCATCGGGGTCTTTGTCTTGAGCGTCCCGCCCCTGCGGGAGCGTCTGGAGGAGGTTCCCGTGTTGGCCCTCCACTTTGCTCGGGAAGTCCGACCCGAGGCCGAAATCGCCCCCGAGGCCCTGGAACGGCTCCTGTGCTACCCCTGGCCCGGCAACGTCCGGGAGCTCCGCAACGCCGTCCGCCACGCCGCCTTGCTGGCCGACGAACCCATCATCCGCCTCCACCACTTCCCGGCCGATTTCCGGCTCAAGCTCGAGCAGGCTTTGCGTCAAGCCTCGTCGGCCCCGTCCGCCCATGAGTGGAGCCCCTCCGGTCGGGGGTGACTTCTCTATCCAGAGGCTTCTATGGACCCGTCCCGGGCGGAGACGCCGCGACGGAATCCCGGGGAGCTGAAGCTGGAGCTCTTCTGCCGGGGACTCCGCATCGAGCCCGGGGCTTTGTCCGACGAGGCGGGCCGGCCCATCGTCCGAACGCGGGCGGGCCTGGGTTCGGGTCTCGAGCTGATCATCCCGGGTGACCTGAAGGACCTCTGGGTCAACGCCCCGGTCGTCGAGGCCTTTGCTCGCCGGTCCCCCCTGGTCCTGCGGCGGGGTGCTACGGGCTTTTTCATCGAGGATGAACGGAATGGGGCGGTCTATCCCGTCATCCTACCGCCGGCACCCCGGTGGTATGAAGCGCGCACGTCTACGGGCAAGCGGATGATGGACATCGGCGTGCTCCAGGGGACGTACCTGGGGATCTATGTAGGACCCCCCTGCGGCTATTGGCGTTCCCGGCACCTCGCCTGTAAGTTCTGCACGACGGGGGAAAACGTCGGCGTCTCGGAGGCCCTGGAAAAGACGGTCGAGGACGTGGTCGAGACCTGCCAACGAGCCAAGGAAGAGTCCGGTGTGACGTTCGTCCACTTCAACAGCGGCTTCCAGGGCGGGGACCGAGACCTCGAGATGGTGGCCCCTTACGTCAAGGCAGTTCGGGAGCGGGTCGGTCTCATCGTCGGCGTCCAGATGGTGCCGGCGCGGGAGTTGTGGCGTTACGACTGGCTCATCGACCTGGGCGTAGACCATTTCTCCTTTTGCTTTGAATTCTACGATCCCGAATGGTTTCGTCGGATCTGTCCCGGCAAGGACCGAACGTTGGGTCAAACGGCCTTCTTTCGGGCGATGGAATACACGAGCCGCAAGATGGGAAAGGGCCGAGTCTCGGGCGAGATCATCGCCGGCGTTGAGCCTATCGAGGCGACCCTGCGGGCCATCGATTACATCACGGACGTGGGAGCTTTTCCGACGGTGTGCGTCTTCCGGCCCCTCATTGGGGCCGAGATGGAGGATTGGCCGCCCCCGGCCCTGGAAGACATGATCGTCGTTCACCGCTACATGCTGGAGGCCTGCCGTCGAAAGGGCATTCCTATCGGCATCGCCCCTAACATCGAGGTCAGCCTCGTCTTTCTACCAACGGATGCCTTTTACCTCGTCGACCGGCGTCGGTGGGATATCCGATGGTACCGTTGGAAGAATCGACTCCTGGCCTGGCTGGCCCGGCCATACTTTGCCTGGCGACTTCGGCCCCACCGGGTCCGGGACCGGGGAGCCGACTTAGGGCAGTTCGGCCATACGGCAATAGGGCGATGATCTGGATGCGGGACCCCGTGGGACTCGTCGAATGCGCGCTACCCTGCCCGATTGCCCTACTGCCGTACTGCCCTACAGGTACTGTCCCGCATCGACCCGAAGGACCTCGCCGGTGATGCAACGGGCCCAGTCGGAGGCCAGGAAGAGGACGGCGGCGGCCACGTCGTCCGGCTCGGGAAGGAATCCCAGGATGGCTTCCCGACGGGCTTCCTCCAGGACTTTCTCGGGAAGCGTCTGGGTCATGGGCGTCATCACCATGCCAGGGGCAATCGCGTTGACCGTGATCCCAAAGGCGGCGACTTCTCGGGCCAGGGCCTTCATGAAACCGAGGAGGCCGGCTTTGGACGCCGCATAGTTCCCTTGGCCGAACTTGCCCCGCAGGGCATTGATAGAACTGATGTGGATGATACGGCCCCACTTCTGAGCCCGCATCAGGGGGATGACGGCCCGACTGCACAGGAACGCCCCTGTCAGGTTGACCTCGATGACCCGGCGCCAGTCTTCCAGGCTCATCTTCCACGTCACGGCGTCGGCCCGGATCCCAGCGTTGTTGACCAAGACGTGGACCGTTCCGTAGCGCCGGACGACCTCTTGGACAAAGGTCTCGACCGCCACCGGGTCGGTCACGTCTGCCTCCCGGTAGTAGGTCGGATACCCGTGGGTCTCCAACCATTCAGCCTGTTCGGCTTCACCCACCGGGTCACCCCAGTGATTCCAGACGACCGTCGCCCCCGCCTGGGCAAAGCGCCGGACCATCGCTCGGCCCAGGCCCGACGATCCGCCGGTGACCCAAACGATGCGCCCGTCCATACGGATTTCCACGGAAAACCTCCGATCCAAAGGGAAGGGACGGAGCAATGGAGTGACGAGTGACGGGTAATAACTCCATTGCCGTACTGCCCTAATGCCTATTGGTAGTACCTTGTATGGATGCAGGATACAGGATGCACGATGCAGGATAAAAATGGCTCGGATTCCGCTTACCTGGTACCCGGAACCTGGTACCTGGCACCATTCCCACATCTCAAATCTTAACAAGGCACTACTGCTCTGTTAAAATTTGAAATGGGGGAATGGGGCACGGGTGCCAGGTACCAGGTAGCCAGGATCCGAACCCTTCCTATCCTGCATCATGCATCCTGTATCCTGCATCCATATCTTACCAAGGCAGTAGTGCCGGTAGTGCCTCGGGCAAGTGTATCCAATGGGGCAGTTCGGCAATCAGGCAATACGGCAGCACGGCAATGATGGATGACTCGTTACCCGTCACTCGTCACTTCATCACTTCGTCACTCCGTCACTTCGATTTACCCGTCCCTTGCCACTGGCCCGAGGGGTCGACCGCAAGCTCCGCAGAACTGGAAGCGGGCCGGAAGCCAGCGGGCCCCGCAGTGGGGACAAGTCCCTGTGTAGGGTCCCCAGGGGAATTCGCTCCAGCGGCCCTCGGCGGCCTCCTGCCGGAGCTTCCGGTACTCGGGGCTCCGCTTTTCGACAAAGGCAACCATCCCCTCGAGGGGTTCCCAGCAGGCATAGTGAAGGGCCAGCCACTCCTGCCCGTGACCGACCGTCATGTGCCAGGCCAGGTCCTTCCAGAAGTTGACCTGTCGTTGGGTATACCGCAGGCACTCGGGGAACTTGTCCTTGAGCTTCTCGGCCATCTCGGCGACGGCGGCGTCCAAGAGGGACAGGTCGACGACGTAGGCGGGGTCCTGCAGGGCCCGTCGGTGAGCCTCCCAGTCCCAGGGGTCGAGCCACTCGCCGGTCGCCCGATGCCGGACCGACGGGACGACCCGGTTGACAAGGCCCCATTCAAGGCACTGCTTGGGGGGAATCTCCTCGCAGAGGTATAGGATCTCCCGAGCCCGCCGGTCACCGACCAGGATGGGAAGCCACTGGGTGGCCCCTCCGCAGGCGACCGAGCCGACCCGGGTCCCGACCTGACGGATATAGGCATGGGCGGCCATCACGGCCAGGTCGCAGGCCATGTTGAACTCGTTGCCGCCGCCGGCGACGATGCCGTTGATGCGGGCGATGGTGGGTTTTCCGATGTTTCGAAGCAGGTCATGGGCCTGGATGAACAGGCCCATGTACTTCCAGTAGTCCCGGGGGTAGGCGACGTACTTTTCGGCGTATTCTCGCACGTCTCCGCCCGTGCAGAAGGCTCGGTCGCCGGCCCCCGTCAGGACGACGACGGCGACGGCATCGTCCCAAGCGGCGTCCTGAAAGGCCCGGATCATCTCCTGAAGTGTCCGGGTCGAGTATGCGTTGTAAACGTGGGGCCGGTCGATGGTGACGGTCGCCACACCGTCCTGCTTGGTATACCGGATTTCTCGAAAGTCCAAGACCTCCGGCGGACTTCCGACCAGCTCCCGCATGGCTGACCTCCTGCCCTGTCAAGATGTGGATGCATACCCGATGGGCGCGTTTCTGGCTCGGTCCTCGGTGTTCGGTATCCGGCACCCGGCCATGGAGGGGTGAGGGACAAGGGAGATATGACCTTCCCGCATCCTTCGTCCAGACCGAGGGCCGAGAACCGAAGGCCGGATACCGAATCCAGCACCGGGTACCCGTACCTGGCACCCCTACCCCATTCCGTAGACGGGTGCAGTTACTCAAACAAAAAACGTACCGTACTCCGGACCCCGCCGACTGCGACCCTACGGGGTATTCCCATCCGGGACCCAGCTTGCGGCACAAGATTTGCTTTTCATGAGATGCCGGGAGAGCTCGAGACCGATGGGCGGACGATTTCCCTTCGAGGACTTGGCAGACCGGTGGTCGGACCTTTCCTTTGGAGAGGTCCGGCGCTGGCGGGACCGGCATCCCGACGGCAAGGTCATCGGGACCTTCCCGGTGTGGGTCCCGACAGAAATCATCCATGCCGCCGGGGCTTTGCCCGTCGCCCTTTACGGAGGCGGGACCCTGATCGATATCGAGCACGCCGACGCCCGCATGCAGTCTTTTATCTGCTCCATCGCCCGTTCGACCCTCGAGCTGGGTCTCCGGGGTTACTTGGAAACCCTGGACGGGATGGTGTTCCCCTCCATTTGCGACGTGGCCCGAAACCTCTCGGGCGTCTGGGCCCGAAACTTCCCGCGGCAGTGGGTCTTTTACATCCACTTGCCGGAGAACCCCGAGTCCCGTCACGCCGTTCCCTACATGGTCGCCGAACTCCGGCGGCTCGTCCAGGGCCTGGAGGCCCTGACGGGTCGACCGGTCTCGTCGGAAGCCCTGTGGCGGTCCATCGAGTTGTACGAAGAGAACCGGCGCCTTATCCAGACCCTCTACCGTATCAAGGCCGAGGAACCGGACCGGCTATCGACGTGTGAGGCCTACGTCCTGGTCCGGGCCGGGGCCCAGGTCCCCGTAGAGGAGCACAACCGCCTCCTGACCGAGGCTCTCGGCGATATCCAGGCCCGCACCATCCACCGCCGGCGAGACCGCGTCCGTGTCCTCCTTGAGGGAAGTTTCTGCGAACAGCCGCCCCTGGACTTCCTGTGGGTCCTCGAAGAGGCCGGTTGCGCCATCCTGGACGATGACCTCCTGCTCGGTCGGCGGTTCCTGGAGACGACCGTACCCCGTGGCGGGGACCCCCTGGAGGCCCTGGCCGTCGCCTACCTGCGGTCAGGGCGGAGCACGGCCGTTCGCTACGAGGGTCCGAACCGACGGGTCGAGACGTTCCTCGACCGGGTCCGTCGTCTGCGGGTCGACGGCGTCATCTTCGCGTACGCCAAGTTTTGCGACCCGGCCCAGTTCGACTACGTCGTCTTGAAGGAGCACCTGGAAAGGGCGGGCGTGCCCTACCTGGTCTTGGAGTTTGAGGAGAAGATGACGACTTTCGAAGTCATCCAAAATCAAGTCGAAACTTTTGTAGAGTCTATCCTCTTTTACACGTGACGGTTCATCCGGGAGGTGCGGATGGAGACGACGGGCCGGTCGGCCCGGTACCAGGGCTTTGGACGTCAGCGCCAGAAGGAGCTCCTCCAAGCGTGGTGGCGGCGTCTGGAGGCGGCCCCCGAGACGGGCCAACCCGTGGCGTACCTCTTCATTTCCGGGGCCGTCGAGGAAGTCCTCCGGGCTATGGGTTTCGAGGTCGCCTTTCCCGAGGTGACGGCCCTGAACTGCGCCATTCGACAGGTTTCGGCCGACTATATCCTGCGGGCCGAGGACCTTGGGTACTCCCAAGACGTCTGCGGGTATGTGAAGAACGACATCGGTCTCTTCCTCTCGGGGAATCGTTCGCCGATGGGGCGCCTGCCCCGACCGACGCTCCTGGTGTGTAACTACGCCGGCTGTCGGGTTTACATCAAGTGGTTTGAGGCCCTCGCCCTGGGATATCAGGTCCCGCTCTACGTCCTGGACGTGCCCTACGTGCGGACGGAGACGGTCCTTCCCACCGACGTCGAGTACGTCGTCGGTCAGCTCCAGGAGTTCATCGAATTTTGTGAGCGCCTCACGGGCCGGGCCTTCGACGAGGACCGCTTCCGAACCCTCCTGGCCTATGCTCGGCAGGCGGAGGACCTGTGGGTCGAGGTCCTCGAGATGGCCCGTCACGTGCCGGCCCCCTTTGACGCTTACTTTGAGGCCGTCTACTTCATGGCGCCCATCTATATCCTGCGGGGCCTGCCCGAGACGGTGGACTACTACGAGGGGGTCCGCCGGGAAATTCAAGAGCGCATGGAACTCGGCCTGGGGCCGGTCCCCGAGGAGCGGTTCCGGGTCGTCGTCGAGGGTCCGCCGCCCTGGCCGTACCTGCGGGATTTCTGGGACATGTTCAAGGCCTGGGGGGCCGTCACGGTCGCCTCGACCTATACGAAGGTCGGGGGCCTCTGGGATGCGGCCGGGGTCCGTCACGACCCGGCCCGTCCCCTGGAGAGCGTCGCCGAGTATGCCATGCACTGTTATGTCAACTGGAGCCTGGACCACCGTCGGCGTTTGCTCCTGGACTACCACCGACGCTTTCGGGCGGACGGATTTGTCATCCATTCGGTCAAGAGCTGTAAGTCCTTTGCCGCCGGAGAGGCCGACTTTCGGGAGGCCTTCGTAAAGGAACTGGATATCCCGACGCTGTTTATCGAGTCGGACCTGGTCGACCCCCGGTACTTCCAAAAGGCTCAGCTTCGGAACCGGATCGATGCCTTCTTTGAGGCTCTGGAACACCGGCGGGTCGTAGGAATATCGACGGGGGGACGGGTAACAAGTGACGAGTAACGGGTAACGAGTGACGAGTAACGAGTGACGAGTAATCCACCATTGCCGTACTGCCGTATTGCCCGACTGCCTTACTGCCCGACTGCCTTATTGCCCTACTGCCTTATTGCCTTATTGCCCTATTGCCCTATTGCCCTACTGCCTTACTGCCCTACTGCCCGACTGCCCCGTTGCCCTACCGCCCACTGCCGTTCATAGGCGGGAGAGGACATTTATGTACGTTGCCGGCGTAGACGTCGGCTCGACGCAAACGAAGGCCGTCATCCTGGACATGCACCGGCGGATCGTTGCCCGGGCCCTCATCAAGACGGGGGCCCACATCGTGAAGGCCGCCGAGCGGGCGTTTCAGGCCGCCCTTCAAGAGGCCGGCCTCCACCCCGACGAGGTCGTCTACGTCGTTGGCACAGGCTACGGCCGCTATAAGGTCACCTTCGGCCACATGCAGGTCACCGAAATCAGTTGCCATGCGAAGGGGGCCGTCTTCGTGTTTCCCGGCACGCGGACGGTCCTGGACATGGGGGGCCAGGACACGAAGGCCATCCGAGTCGACGCCCGGGGAGAAGTCTTGGACTTTTGCATGAACGACAAGTGCGCCGCCGGGACGGGCCGCTTTCTGGAGGCCGCCGCCGAGGTCATGGGGCTGACGCTGGACGAAATCGGGCCGATCTCCCTGCAGTCGGAGCGACCCGTCAAGATGACGAACGTATGCACCGTCTTCGTCGAGAGCGAGATCCTCTCCCACCTCGCCTGGGGCCGCCGGCGGGAGGACATCCTGCGGGGGGTCCATCACAGTATTGCCACGCGGGCCGTCGGTCTCCTGCGGCGGGTCGGGATCGAGGACGAGGTCACCTTCACGGGCGGCGTCTCCCGTAACATCGGGATGGTCCGGGCCCTGGAGGAAATCCTGGGCCGGAAGCTGAACGTCAGCCCCGAGTCCCATTTCATGGGTGCCATCGGGGCGGCCCTCTTTGCGTGGGAGCGGGCGATGGTCGCCCATCGGTCCGCCGCGTGGGCCACGGCGGATGGATAAAAGGGGCGGTAAGGCAATCGGGCAGTAAGGCAGTACGGCAATAGGGCAGTATGGCAATAGAGGGATAATCCGGTTCAAAGCACGACCTTACTGCCGAACTGTCCTATTGCCGTGTTGCCCGAAAGGGGTCGCCATGCAGTACGTCGCCGGCATCGACGTGGGGTCGCGAACGACCAAATGTGTCATCCTGGACGCCGACGGCCGCATCGTCGGCCAGGCTATCGAGACGACGGGCGCCTTCCTGAGCCAGGCGGCCGAGCGGGCGCTGACGGCGGCTCTCCGGGCGGCTGGCCTCACGCGTGCCGACTTGATCTACATTGCCAGCACGGGGTGGGGCCGCTACCAGGTCCCCTTCCGGGACGTCCAGATCACCGACATCACCTGCCATGCCCGGGGGGCCGTGTACTTATATCCGGCCACGCGAACGGTCCTGGACATCGGGGCCCAGAACACCCGGGCCATTCGGGTCGAACCCAACGGTCGCGTGCGGGCCTTCCGGATGAACAACCGATGCGCGGCCGGGGCCGGCCGGTTCCTGGAGCGAACGGCCGCCGCCCTGGAAGTCCCCCTCGAGGAGATGGGTGCCTGGGCCCTGCGGAGTCAGCATCCGGAACGGATCAGCAGTATCTGTGCCGTCCTGGCCGAGTCGGAAGTCATTAACCTCGTCAGCCACGAGGCTCGCATCGAGGACATCTTGGCCGGCGTGCACCAGGCCCTCGTCGAGCGAATCGCTTCCCTCGTCCGCCAGGTCGGAGCCGAGCCGGAGTTGACGCTGACCGGCGGCGTCGCCCAAAACGTCGGGATGGTCCACATGCTCCGCCAGTACCTGGGGATGGAGGTCCGCGTCTCCCCCCTGGCTGTCTACGCCGGTGCCATCGGGGCGGCCCTCCTGGGCTGGAACCGGGTCCGGCGGCTTCGGTGGGGGTCTCTTCCGGCGGGTGTGCGACCCCTGACCGTTCAGGACGCTCCCCGCATCGCCGAGATCGACGCCGTCCTGACGGGTAGCCCCCCCGACCCCGACCGATGGGCCCAAAGACTCCGGGCCTATACGGCGTGGGGCGAGCCGGCCCTGGGCTACGAGACCGACGGCCAACTCGTCGGCTACGCCCTGGGATTCATCCGGGGCCGGGAGTTCGGCCTGCCGGACCGAAGTGGCTGGGTCGAGGGGATCGGCGTCGACCCCCGTTACCAGCACCGGGGTATCGGACGGGTCCTCCTGGAAGCCGTCCTGACATACTTCCGGAACGCCGGCGTGCGGGAGGTCTATACCCTGATCCCCGAGGCATGGCGGAACTTGGGGACCTTCTTTCAGGCCATGGCGTTTCAACCCGCGTCCCTGACGTGTCTACGCCTGGAGCTGACGGAGTCACGAGTAACGAGTGACGAGTCACGAGTAACGGGGAACGGGTAACGAGTAGCAAATCATTGCCCTACTGCCCTATTGCCTTACTGCCTTACTGCCTTATTGCCTTATTGCCCTATTGCCCTACTGCCCTACTACCCTACTCCCGCTGAAGGGAGGCCCTCATGAAAGCCGCCGTCTTTTACGAACCTCATCAGCCCCTCCGGGTCGAGGACATCCCGACACCGACCCCGGGTCCCGGCGAAGTCCTCGTCCGGGTCGCCGCCTGCGGCCTCTGCCATACGGACCTGCACTACATCGACCACGGGACGCCGACCTTCAAGAAACCGCCCCTCGTCCTGGGCCATGAGACCGCCGGGACCGTCGCCCAGGTCGGTCCCGGCGTCGCGGCCTTCCAACCGGGTGACCGGGTCCTCCTGCCGGCCGTCCTGTCCTGTGGGGACTGCCGGATGTGTCGCATGGGGCGGGAGAACATCTGCGAGAACATGCGCATGTTCGGGAATCACATCGACGGGGGTTTTGCCGAATACGTCGTCGCCCCGGCCAAGGACCTGTTTCCCCTGCCGGCCTCGATTCCCTTGGAAGACGGAGCCATCATTGCCGATGCCCTCACGACGCCTTTTCATGCCGTCGTCTACCGGGGTCAGGTCCGACCCCGGGACCGGGTCGCCGTCATCGGTTGCGGAGGCATCGGCCTGAACGCCGTCCAGGTGGCCGCCCTTCAGGAGGCGTGGGTCATCGCCGTCGACGTCATCCCCGAAAAGTTGACCCTGGCCCGCCGGCTGGGAGCCCAGATGACCCTGAATCCTCGGGAGGTCGAACGGCCGGACGCTTACATCCGGAAGGTCACCGACGGCGGGGTCGACGTAGCCTTCGAGTGCGTCGGACGCTCGGAGACGCAAGAGTTGGCCGTCGCCTGCGTCCGACCCGGGGGTCGGGTCGTCTTTGTCGGGTACAATCCCGAGAAGGTGGCCCTGAACGCCGCCCGCATTATGTTCCGAGAGCTGGAGATCGTCGGGTCCCTGGGATGCCGGCCCGTCTGCTATCCACGGGTCATCGACCTGGTCGCCCGGGGGTACCTGAGGCTCCAAGAGCTGATCAGCCACCGCTTCCCCTTAGAGGAAATCAATCAGGCCCTGGACGTCCTCCGGCGGGGCGAGGCTCGGCGGGTCCTCGTCTTGCCCGGGGGCCCGGCCGCGAATACTCGGCCCCAGTGATTTCATACAGTATCCAAGCCCCGCCCGTGCGGGTTACGCATCGGCCGCCGGCCCTCGGTCCGGCTTTTAAATATAGATGCAAACCCGGTGTGCGGGTTTTTCGAAGACATGTACCAGGTCTCGGGTACCAGGTATCGGGTACCGGCTATCTGGCACCTGGGACCTGGTACCCGGAGCCTGGCACACGGTACCGGATATCTAATATGGAAGGCCAGGATTCCGTGTGTTTCGAAAAACCCACACATGGGATTTGCTTCGTCAACTCCTTTATTTAGGTCACCCCGCTCTATCGAGCGGAGCCGGGATTCGGTGTAAAATCTCTGGGGTCCAGCATGGGGGCACGTATCATGGAGAAGGTTCTTCGACCCCACGCCCGGAACCTGGTCGCCTGGGCCAAGGACAAACCCGAGGTCGTCGTCCTGTCGGCCGACTTGACGAGTTCTTGCGAGGTCGACGACTTCCGGGAAGCCTACCCGGACCGCTTCTTCTCGATGGGGATGGCCGAGCAGAACATGATCGGCTTTGCGGCGGGTCTGGCCCGGGAGGGCTTCGAGCCGTGGGTCCACACCTTCGCCGTCTTCCTCACCCGGCGGGTCTACGACCAGGTCGCCATGCAGGTCGCCTACCCCTGCCTGCGGGTCCGGTTGGTCGGATTCCTGCCGGGCCTCACGACACCGGGCGGCGTGACGCATCAGGCCATCGACGACATCGCCCTCATGCGGGTCTTGCCGAACATGACGGTCCTGGAGTGCGGGGACGCCACGGAGGTCGAGACTGTCCTCGACGTGGCCCATGCGGTCCCGGGTCCCGTCTACATCCGAATGCTCCGGGGCGAGGTCCCTCGGCTCTTCCCCAAGACGGACCCCTTCCGACTCGGGCAGGCCCGGGTCCTCCGTCGGGGTGGGGACGTTGCCGTCCTGTCCAGCGGGGTTTGTACGGAAGAAGCCCTCCGGGCGGTAGCGGCCCTGGAGCGACGGGGCGTTTCCATCGAACACCTCCACGTCTCGACCCTGAAACCCTTCCGGGATTCGACGCTACTCGAAGCGGTCACGAAAGTCCGATACGGCGTCGTCACGATGGAAAACCACAGTGTCATCGGCGGGCTCGGCTCAGCCGTTGCCGAACTCATGGCCGAGGTCGGCGTGGGCCGCCGCCTGATCCGGCTGGGCCTGCAGGACACCTTCGCCCACGGGGGAAGTCGGGCTTACCTGCTACGGGAGTACGGTCTCGATGCGATGGCTCTCGTGCGGGCCGTCGAAACGCTGGTCGGGACTCCCTTGGACCTAACCGAGGCGGACGTAGCCGCCGTGGAACCTCTCGTCCCCGCCAGTACCGGCCGAGACGAGGCCCTTTGATAGGCAATTCGGGCATTCGGGCAATAGGGCAATACGGCAATTCGGCAATACGGCAGTTAACGGTGACCCCTTCCATGGGTAGTGGCTCGCCAAGGGGTAGTGTCTCGGCCAGCGTGTCCAATGGGGCAGTTCGGCAGTAGGGCAATCGGGCAGTAGGGCAGTAAGGCAGTAGGGCAGTAGGGCAATAGGGCAGTAGGGCAATGATTTGCTACTCGTTACCCGTCACTCGTCACTCCGTCACTTCATCACCTCGTCACTCCATCACCTCGTCCCTTCGACTCACGGCCGTAATGCCGTAATGAAGAGGCCGAACATGGAGAGATTCTCCGGGGAGCGGTTGAACGTCACGTACCGCATCCGGGCCGGCTCCGAGGCGGAAGCCACCGCTCGAGCCCGGGATATCTGCTACGAACAGACCATCGAGCTACCGGAAGACCTGCCGATTCCGGAAGCCATCCGGGCTCAGGTCGTGGGTCGTATCGAGGACCTGCGGCCCATCGGTCCGACCGCCTTCGAAGTCGTCATCAGCTACGCCGTCGAGGTCGTCGGGACTGACCTTACCCAACTCCTGAACGTCGTCTTTGGCAACGTCAGTTTGAAGCCCGGCATTCGGGTCGAAGCCCTCGAGTTCCCAGACGGTTTTCTTCGTCTCTTCCGGGGCCCCCGCTTCGGTCGGACCGGCATCCGGGAACGCCTGGACGTCTGGGATCGGCCCCTCCTATGTACGGCCCTCAAGCCGATGGGTCTTTCCCCTCAGGAGATGGCCGATCTGGCTTACGAAATGGCCCGGGCGGGCGTGGACCTCATCAAGGACGACCACGGGATCGCGGACCCCCCGTTTTGCCCCTTTCGGGAGCGGGTCCCCCGCTGTATCGAGGCCGTCGAGCGGGCGAATCGAGAGACGGGTCGGCGGTCGATCTATATGCCCAACGTCACGGCCCCGGCCGACGAGGTTCTCGAACGGGCCGAATGGGCCCGCCGAATGGGTGCCGGCGGACTCCTCCTGAGTCCCGGTCTGACGGGGCTGGATACCCTGCGAGCCCTGGCCGAAGAGGATGCGGTCGCCCTCCCCCTGATGGCGCATCCGGCCTTCCTGGGAAGCTTCCTCGTGGACCCTGAATCGGGTATCGCCCCCGGCGTCCTCCTGGGTCAGCTCATGCGCCTGGCCGGGGCGGACGCTACGATTTTTCCGAACTACGGGGGGCGGTTCGCCTTTTCCCGGGAGGCATGTCGGGCTATTACCGAGGCGACGGCCCGGCCGATGGGTTCCTTCCGACCTATCTTTCCCGTTCCTGCCGGCGGGATGAGCCTGGACCGGATCCCCGAGATGGTCGCTACCTATGGGACGGAAGCCATTTTCCTTATCGGAGGCGCCCTCCTCCGGGAGCGGCATCGCCTGGCCGCAGTCGTCCGGGACCTCCACCGGGCGATGGTCGAAGCGATGAGGGGACCAGGAGGGCAGTAGGGCAATAGGGCAGTAAGGCAATAAGGCAATAGGGCAGTAGGGCAATAAGGCAGTAAGGCAGTAAGGCAATAGGGCAGTAGGGCTATAATCTGGGTGCGGAGCCCCGCGGACTCGCCGAATGAACCCATCATCCGTCCAGAGTGGTCCCCCTCCTTAAGCGCCAGCCACTTGAGAAGCGTCCCTACCCTTTCTTCGCCACGGGGCCGGTGTCACCCAGCTCAGGTTCGGACACGAGTTCGGACAAAGGGACAGACAATGATACGGAAGAAAGCCAAGTCGCCCGGGCGGCCGTCTGCGATTCTTGGAAGGCTCGCTTCGAGGTCGGCCTTCCCTCATCAGGAGCCTCTCTGTCGGTCGTCGGTGTCCCAACTCATGTCCGGACCTGAGACCCAGGACTGGACGTTGGAGAAAAAAGGGTGTAAAATAGACCCCTGAATGGGAAGGTGAGGGATGGACCTGGACGAAAAAATCCGCATCCTGCTTCGGATGGCCGTCCACGACCTGGATGAAGGCCTGCAACGCTCGGCCCTCCGGCCCATCAACATCCGGCCCCTTCGCCACGGCGGCCGCACCTTCCGCATCTTCCGCATCCTCCTGACCAACGCCTGTGTCTTCAACTGTGCCTACTGTCCGCTCCGTCGAGACCGAGACCTGCCCCGCGTAGAGGTCCCGCCCGAACGTCTGGCCCAAGTCTTTCTGACGGCCTACCGCCGGGGGTGGGCCGACGGCCTGTTCGTCACCAGCGGGATTCCCCTCTCGCCTCGAGACACGGTCGACCGGCTCATTCGGCTCTTAGAGTTCCTTCGGCTCCGGGAGGGCTACCGGGGCTACATCCACGTGAAGGTCATGGCCGGGGCCGACGAGGCCCAACTCCAACGGGTCGTCGCACTGGCCGACCGGGTCTCGCTCAACTTGGAGGCACCGTGTCCCGATGTCCTCCGCCGCATCGCTCCCCAAAAGCATTTCGGACGGGCCCTACAGACACTGGTGGACCTCCGTCGTTGGGCCGATGCCCTGCGGGCCGCAGGCCGGCCGGCTCTGCGCGCCGGGATCACGACCCAGTTCGTCGTCGGGGCCGCCGACGACACAGACCGACAGATCCTCCTGTGCGTCGATGGGCTGTATCGGGATGGCATCCTCCACCACGCCCACTTCTCGGCCTTTCGTCCGATCCGGGACACGCCCCTGGAGGACCGGCCCGAGACGCCGTCCCTCCGGGAACACCGCCTGTATCAGGCCGATTATCTGCTCCGGCACTATGGCTTTCGCCTCGATGAGGTCGTATTCGACCCGAGGGGGAATTTACCCCTGGACGTCGACCCCAAGACGGCGTGGGCCCTGGCGCATCCCGAAAGGTTTCCCGTCGAGGTCCTGACGGCGGACCGGGAAACGCTTCTCCGGGTCCCGGGGATCGGCCCGAAGACGGCCGAGCGCCTCCTGGAAGCTCGCAAGACGGGTATCCTGCGGGACGCTCGGGACCTGGCGACCCTCGGCGTACGGGTCCACGAAGCGGCCGGGTTCCTGACCTTGCGGGGACGGCGTCTGGCGGAAGCCCGCTACTTGAAGTCCCAGGCTCTGGTCGACGCCACGGTCCGGACGAGGCACCGGCTGTATGAATTCAGTCCGGGGACGTTCCGATAAGCCTCCTTGGGGGTCCAGAAGGACTGACGTTCGAGCCTTTCGAGAGACTCGGTCGGACGGAGTCGGAGGGCTTCCCAGACGGGCCGGCCGTCCCAGTCGGCCGGGGGCGTTCGTCCCAGGGCGGCCAACGCCGTGGCGGCGGTGTCCGTCGTATGAACCGCACGTCCTAAGGCCCCCGCAGGCGCGGCCAGACCGCCCGCCGCAACCCAGGGAATGAGTACGTCCTGGGGGTCTGAACTCCCATGGTTATATCCGTGACCACCGTGATCGGCCGTGACGATCAGCAGAGTCTCTTCCCATAGACCCTTCTGTCGAAGGGCCTCGACGAGAGTGCCCAAGGCCCGATCGCATCGCCGGAGGGCTTCCATGAACGGAGACGACGGGGCTTGGCCACGAGCCTCGTCCCCCCAGCCGTACAGATGCCCGGCCCGGTCGGGGTCGCCGAAGTGAACAAAGAGCAGGTGGGGCCGCAGGCGTTCGATCAGGCGAACGGTCCGCTCGGCGACCCGAAGGGCATCGCCGTCGACCTCCTCGACGGCATCCACCGTGCCGGGCTTGGCCAGATGGCGGAGCTTCTTCTTGGTAAAGACCATGGCCGTTCGGAGCGGTGTCGATCCGTCGGTGCCCTTGGCGACCTCGAATACCGTCGGGACGGGAACCCAGCCCCGTTCGGGCTCATAATCGTTCCACAAGACGCCATGCCGTTGGGGACCGACGCCGGTCAGCATGGACGTAAAAGACGGCAGGGTTTTACTGGGCCAGACCGTCCGGGCTTGAAAGGTATAGCTCCCCTGCCCCATCAGGGCCTGGAGCGTCGGAAGCTGGCCCTGAGCGACGAGACGCAGGACGACGGAAGCCTTGCCTCCGTCCCAGGCGACGATGATGACCGTCGGCTCGGCGTAGACGGTAGCGGCATTCCAGGCCAGCAGACCCGCAAGACCGAAAACCGCACGGCTCCACATCGTTCTCCCTCACGGTCGGACAGAAGTACTCTGGGATTCCAGCCTTTGGAGACGGGCCTCGATGTCTCGAAGACGCTGGAGGAGCTCTCGGCGAAGAGATTCCAGGTCGGCTCGGACATCCGTCGGGACTCCCGGACGTTTCTCCGTCCACCGTTCGATGGACCGGAGAGCCGCCGTCCGGAGACGGTTGTCCGGCTCCGTCTGGGCTACGCGCTGAAGGACTTCCCGACTGCGCTCGTGCCTGCGATTGCCGACCGCTCGGATGGCGGCCGCCCGGACTCGATAGACGGGGTCCTGCGTGAAGGACTCCAGGAATCGGGTCAATTCCTGGTCATGGGGGTCCAACTCGGCGAGGGTCTGGATGGCGGCGACTCGGGCGTAGGGGGGATTCCCGGGTCGAGCCCACGTCCGTAAAAGGCTCCGCACCTCCTGGGGTCGCTCCTTCTCGACGTCCTTGAGGGCCTGGAGGGCGGCCGCCTGAATCTGGTCCCTGTAAGAGGGCTCCCGCAAACCCCGTCGAATCCAGGCCCAGGCCCGCCCCTTTTCCCACCGGACGAGCGTCTGGATGATGGCGGCCCGCACACCGTAGGCGGGTTCCCGGTCGTAGAGTTCTTGAAGCCGGGCGGCGACGGCTGGATCGGCTTCCAGTTCGCCCAGGGCGCGGACGACGGCCCGGCGAACGCGGGCGTCGGGGTCCTGAAGGGCGTGGACGAGGGCGTCGAGGGCCGCTCGGGATTTCGTTCTCCCCAGGGCCTCCGCGATTTCCATCCGGACCCCGTAGAACTTCTCCTTTGGGAGGGCCGAGGCCAGAGCCTCGACGGCGGCCGCGTCGGCCCGAGTGCCTAAGGCCCGGGCGGCCATGACGCGGTCCAGGACCGACTCGGCGTGCTCGAGTTGATAAGCCCACTCGGCGGTCGGTTTGTCCCATTCCTGTTCGGTCAGCCAGTGGCGACCCGGGTCCAAAAGGACCATCCGGGGTTTCTGGCGGAGGGGAAATCGGAACTCATGGACGGCCTGGTGAATCAGGACGTCGTGGGACTCGGTCCCGCTGTCGGTCACGATGCGGACCTGCGTGGGGATCCGGAAAAGGGGGACCCAGGGGTCCAGGGTCTGACGCTGTTCGACCTGGAGGACGAGTTCGCCCCGTTCGGGGTCCCAGTGGGAAGCGATACGGAGTTTGGGGTGGCCGGCGTGGTCCAGCCACTGGTCGAAAAACCAGTTCAGGTCCATCCCGCTAACTTCTTCCAAGGCCTTTCGGAGGTCGGAGGTCTCGACGGTCCGGTACGCATGGTCCCGGACGTACCGTTGGATCCCCTTCCAGAAGAGGTCCTCGCCCAGAAGCGTGCGGAGCATGTGAAGGACGAGGCCCCCCTTCTCGTAGCTGTGACGGTCGAACATGTCGTCCGGGTATGTATAGACGTTCCAGACGATGGGCCGCTGGTACTCCCGGGCCTGCCGGAGATAGGTGTCCAACCAGTCGAGACGCTCCCAGTCGTAGGCTTCCCGCCCTTCGTCGTGCTCCGCCCATACGGCGGTCATGAAGGTCGCCATGCTCTCGTTCAGCCAGATGTGAGGCCAACCCTTGCAGGTCAGGAGGTTGCCAAACCACTGATGGGCCAGTTCGTGAGCGACCAGACCGTCACTGCGGGTCTCCAAGTGCGCCCGTTCGTCGTGCAGGGTCTCGACCCAGACCGTCGTGGCGGAGATATTCTCCATACCGCCGTACTGGAAGTTGTAAATGGCCGTCTGGGCATACTTCTCGTAGGGGTATCGAAATCCCAGACGCTCCGAGAAGAAGGCCATCATCGCCGGCGTCTTCCCAAAAGACCGTCGGGCGTCGGCCTCCGTAAAAGACGGGGGGACGTAATACTCGACCGGGATGTCCCCGAACCGGTCCTCGACCTTTCGAAATTCTCCGACGACGACCGATACCAAGTAGCTCACATGCGGGACCGATTCCTTCCAGTGATACGTCCGCCACCGGCCGTCCGGGCTGTCCTGTACGTCCACCAGGGCGCCGTTGGCGATAGCCATGAAGGGCTTCGGGACCGTCCAGTAGGCCTCCGTCGTGAACCGGTCGTTGGGGAAGTCGTGAGTCGGAAACCAGAAGTGATTGTCTTCGGCCTCCCCTTGGGACCAGACCTGGACCGGCCATCCCGGATGAACGTCCGGGCCGACGAAGTACAGACCCTTGGAGGGCCGGCCCTGGTACTCGATGCGGACCTCATCGACCTGGCCCATCGAGAGGGGCGTCGGCCAACGGATGACCAGTTGCTCTCCATAGTGCTGGAACGGGAGTTCACCCGAGTTGCCGACGACTCGAAGGACCTCCAGGTCTGGTCCGGCGTCCAAGACCCATTGGGTGACCTGCGGCCGTAGGGCTTCCACTCGATAGGCGACGGACCCCTCGATCCACTTCCGGGCCGGGTCCACCTTCAACCGCAGGGTCATGTGCTGGATATCGACGACCCGCTCCCGACCGGAAAAGGATCGAGCCCGCTCGGTCAGGAAGGCCGCCATCGGACCCCGAAAGGGGTCCGGTTGGAAGGAGACCCGAATATCCCGGGGCCAACCGGCGACGCCGCTGAATACGATGCCGAAGACCAGAGTCAGGACGAGCCTGACGGATGGCCGAATTCGAACGCGAGACCTCATGGACCACCTCCGGACCGACAAGATAGACGGGCATTCCCTTCAATGCATACCCCGTGTGCGGGTTTTTCGAGGACAGGTACCAGGTACCGGGTACCGGCTATCTGGCACCTGGGACCTGGTACCCGGCACCGGAGCCGAATCGACGCCGAAGACCGGACACCGAGCACCGAGGACCGAGCCCGGCCACCGGAAAACGCGCACACCGGGTATGCATGTATCCAGTACCGGATGCCAGGTTCCAGGTTCCGGGTACCTGGCACCTGGGACCTGGGACCCGGTACCGGATCGACGCCGAGGGCCGAACACCGAGGACCGGGTACCGGGTATCAGGTGCCGGGCGACAGGTACCCGAGACCTGGTACCTGGACCCATGCCTTAATTCCTGCATCTTGCATCCTGCATCCTGCATCCCGTATAGTCCAGCGTTGGGAGTCCGGCGGTCGGTCCCCACGGTCACGGGACACGCCAGGACGAGGAGCCGTCCACGATGGTCGAACCCCGAGTCGCTGTCATCGGTGCCGGTCCCTCAGGCTTGGCCTGTGCCAAGCACTTACTTCAGGTGGGCCTCCGGCATTTCGTCGTTTACGAGAAAAATGCCGACGTCGGCGGCAACTGGCTGTATTCGCCGACGCCGGGCCATTCCAGCGCGTACGCTGGCCTCTGCGCCATCACGTCCAAACGTATGTCGGCCTATGAAGACTTTCCCATGCCGGACGACTACCCCGAATACCCGAGACATGACCTCCTGTTGGCTTACTTTCGAGCATACGCCCGACGCTTCGGGCTGTACGACTTCATCCGCTTCCATACAGAAGTCCGTCAGCTGAACCCGATCGATGGAGACCGGTGGCAGGTAACGCTGGCCGACGGGCAGACCGAAACGTTTGACTATGTCCTCGTCGCCAGCGGCCACCACTGGGACCCCTACGTGCCAGCCTGGGATGGGACCTTCGAGGGCACGTTCTTGCACTCCCATGAGTATCGAGAACCCGAGCCCTTCCGGGGCCAGAGGGTCCTCGTCATCGGGGGTGGTAACTCGGCCTGCGACATCGCCGTGGAGGTCAGCCGCGTGGCTCGATTCACGGCCATCAGCATGCGCCGGGGTTATCACGTCATCCCGAAGTTCGTCTTCTGGGGTCTCCCGGCCGACGTGCTTTATGCCCGTATGCAGTTCATCCCCCGCTGGGTCCGTCAGCGGCTCATCCGTCTGGCCCTATGGCTCCTGGTCGGTTCGCCCGAGCGATACGGTCTCCTGAAACCCGACCACGACGTCTTTCAGACCCACCCCATCATCAACTCCGAACTCCTTTACAGCATCCGCCATGGGCGCGTCCATCCCCGTCGAGACGTCCGCCGATTCGAGGGCTCCCGAGTCCACTTCACCGACGGGACGGTCGAAGAGTACGACGCCGTCATCGCCGCCACGGGCTATCGGATCAGCTTTCCCTTCTTAACGCCCGAAACCGTTCAGACGTTCCTGCCACCGGGTCGGGACGAAGTCCGCCTATACCTGAACGTTTTCCATCCCCGATATCGGAACTTGTGCTTCATCGGCTTGATCCAGCCGAATGGATGCCTCTGGAACCTGGCCGACCTTCAGGCCCGGCTGGTCGCCAATTACATCGTCGGCCACTACCGCCTGCCGGACCGTCTGGAGGAGGCCATCGAGGCCGCCGTCCGCCGCCACCGCCGCCGCTATGTCTCGACCCCTCGCCACATGCTGGAGGTCGACTGGCACGAGTACCGACGCCTCCTCCGCAGGCACCTTCCCCACCAAGCGCCCCCTTGGCGGGACCCGCCGCCGAAAAGACTCCCGGCCGTTCGGACGTAGACGGAGCGGGGTGACGCCCTCGCGCTCCGGACGGGCCTTCCGGCGTCTTGCCCGCCTGGGTCACGCGTCACTCCAATGGAATGAGCTCACAGGGATGGGGCGTTTGGGGTTGCGAACCACCTGCCTCGTAGACGAATAACCATTCGTCATGCCGTGTCTTGCCGTCAAAGGCAATGATGGCCTCGCCGGGGTCCGAGCTCCGGACGCCCTTGATCAAGTTCGCCTTGCCCGGGTCCGGACACGGCGCCGGCTCCGGGACCGTACAGACGAACTTCCACTCTCCCTGAAAAGGTTCCGGATAGGCCCGCCGGAGGAAACGGAGTGGAAAGCCCGGCCGGGAAGTGTCACAGCCGCCGGCGATCTTCGTCTTATCGAGGAGCTCGTCTACGCTGTTCGGATACCGGCCACACCACCGGTGAAATTCCCGGATGGCTTCCCGGTACTGACAGCCCCGCCAGAGGAGCTCCAGCTCCCGCTCCCGCTGAGCCCACATCTGCCAACTCGGTAGGGCCAGCCCCGTCAGGACCTCCAGGATGAACAGGCCGAGCATCAGCGAAAGCAGGGCAATGCCCGCTACCACCCACCGCCGGGACCGCCCATCCTGCCGGACCCATCTGTACCGTACCCATGCCCCCATGATTCTCTATCTCCCGTAACGAGTGACGAAGGGACGGAGTGACGGGTGACGAGCAATGGGTAATAACTCATTGCCCTACTGCCCTATTGCCCTACTGCCGAATTGCCGTACTACCATAGGCCTCATTGGGCATAGGGGGCGAGACACTACCCGTCACTCCGTCACTTCATCACTTCGTCACTCCATCACTCCGCCACTTCATCACTTCGTCACTCCGTCACTTCATTGCCTCGTCACTCCGTCACTTCGTCACTCCGTCACTCCTATATTATAGGTGGCCAGTGAGATACCGCTTGACATCGTAGAGCTGATCCCTATGAACTTTGACAACGCGAAGATCAATGCAATGACGGGACCGACGGCGAAAAGCGAGGAGATTTCCCAAAAAGAAGAGGGGTGAAGGGTGGCGCTGGAAACGCCACCCTGGCAAGGGCCTGGGTCTCAGGGAAGTCCGGAAGGAAGAGGGTGCAAGTCCGGTGCCAAATGTCGCCCGCCGACCGGAGAAGCCAGTTCCACCGGCTCCAGAAAAAGAAAGAAGCCTATAGAAGGGGCACTGCATGTAACGATTTCGTAGATGAGCTTTGAAATGTATCTGACCAGAAAAAGAAAGAAGCCTATAGAAGGGGCACTGCAAGACCGCCCTCCCCGATGTCCCGGAGACCCTGAAGTGTGTTATTTTTTCACACACTAAAGCTTGGTGATTACAAAGTATACACGAAGGGATCGTTCCCCAGGCGGGAGGTCCGTTCGGCCCTACGGTGCCATGGATTGGAAGCGGGCGACCCAGTATGCGTTGCAGGTGCTGATTTACCTGAACCTGCGGGGAGCGACCGATCCGGGTTGGGTCCCTCGGTGGGAGATCGCCGAGCGGTTGCGCATTCCGCGGGCCTTCCTGGCCCGGGTATGCCGCCAGTTGGTACGGGCTGGCTTCGTAGAAGTCCAACGGGGACCCGGCGGTGGATTCCGCCTGGCACCCGGCGTCGATGAGGTTTCGGTCGCGTCGATCCTTCAGGCGCTGGAGGGGCCTCACTGGGCGGCTCCGTGTATTCTGGGATTTCCGGAGTGTACGGATGCCCAGTGGTGTCCCTTGCATCCCCTATGGCAGTCCCTGCGGGATCGTCTGATGGAAGCCCTCCAGCGTCTGACGCTGGCTGATCTTACCCAGGAAGCCGTCCGACGGGGTTTGGCCAGTGAGGGAGTGACGAGTGACGGGTAACGGGTGACGGGTAATAACTCATTGCCCTATTGCCGTACTGCCCTACTGCCCTATTGCCGTATTGCCCTATTGCCCTACTGCCTTATTGCCCTACTGCCCTATTGCCGTACTGTGATGACCTCTACACGGGCCATCCTGTTTGACTTCGGCGGCACGCTGGACGCCGACGGCCTTCACTGGTCCGAGGGGTTTGCGGAGGCCTACCGGCGGGCCGGCTGGACCGTCGAGGCGGAACGCTTCTGGGCGGCTTTCGTGGCGGCCGAACGGGCCTTGGCCGGTCGAGACCTACGGGGGTGGTCTCTGCGAGCGCTTCTGAGCCTGCAAGTCCGTCTCCAAATGGAGGCTCTCGGTTGGCTCCGACCCCCCGGCGATGTGGTGTCGGAGACACCCGAAGTCACCGCCGTCGTCGACTTCTGCTACGAAGCGGCCGCCACGTGCCTCCGCCGGAACCGGTCCGTCTTGGCCCAGCTCCGGGCTCGGTCGTATCGACTGGGCGTCGTGGCCAATTTCTCGGGCAATCTGACCGACGTCTGCCGGGAGTTCGGGCTGACGGACTTCCTGGACGTCATCCTCGATTCGACGGTCGAGGGCGTGGCCAAGCCCGACCCCCGCATTTTTCAACGGGCTCTGGACCGCCTGAACGTATCGCCGAGGGCGTGTTGGTTCGTCGGGGACTCCCTGGACAAAGACATCGTCCCGGCCCGTCGGTTGGGCCTGCGGACCGTCTGGATCGTATCAGCCGGAAAGGGTCCCCGGACGCATCCGGCGGCGGACGTCGTCATTCACCGTCTACCGGACGTCCTGGACGTCCTGCCCTGACGCTGGAAGAAACCCTGCAGGGCATAGGCCAGACCGACGACCAGGAGGCATCCGATGGCGTTGTACCAGAGAAAGGAGAGGTCTGTCCCCAGGAAGCAGGCGATGACGACCGCCTCGGCCACCAGGGCGGCCAGAAAGGTCGCCGTCCCCTGGATGCCCTTGCAGAAAAAGGCAACCAGAAAAATCCCCAGGATGGTCCCGTAGAAGAGGGACCCCAGGATATTGACGGCCTCGACGAGGGACCCCAGACGATTGGCATACTCGGCGAAGGCAACGGCGAGGGCGCCCCACAGCAGGGTCGCGACCTTCGAGGCGGCCACGTAGTGCCGTTCGCCGGCCGTCCGTCGAAGCAGGCGGCGGTATACGTCCACGACCGTCGTTGAGGCCAGAGCATTGAGTTCAGCCGATACGGACGACATGGCGGCCGCAAACACGGCGGCGATCATCAAGCCCACGAGGCCCGGTGGGAAGTGATGGAGCACGAAGGATAGGAAGATGTAATTGACGTCGCTCGTCTCGGCCTGAGGATTGACCCGACGGATGAGGCGGGAGACCTCCCGGCGGATGGTCTCGATGTGATCTTGGGCCTCGGTCACGGCCGTCCAGGCCGCTGCGACGGCCGAGGGGTCGCCCGTCTGGAGGGCCATCGCGAGGCGACGGACGGCGGTCGCCTTGGTTTGAAAGGCCTCGGCGTATGCGGCTTCTAAGGCCGCATAGTCGGCCGCATAGGGACTGGCCCGAAGTCGGGCCGTCTCGACGGGGTTGAAGTACAACGGGGGAGCCACAAACTGATGGAAGGCAAATACGGTCACCCCCGTCAAGAGGATGAAAAACTGCATAGGGACCTTCACGATGCCATTAAAGAGCAGGCCCAGGCGGCTTTGGGTCACGGAGCGGCCCGTCAGGTAGCCCCGGACTTGGGACTGGTCCGTCCCGAAGTACGAAAGGGCTAAAAAGAAGCCGCCGATGAGGCCGGACCAGAGGGTGTAGCGATCCCGCAGGTCCAGCGAAAAGTCTACGGCCCGGAGGCGTCCCATCTGGCCAGCCACGCGTAAGGCCGTCGACCACGAAATGTCGGTCGGTAAGAGGAGCACGACGGTCCCCAGGGCCGTAAAGAGACCGACCATCATAATGATAAACTGCAGGAACTGAGTCCACTGGACCGACCTCGAGCCCCCCAGGGTCGTGTAGAGAACGACGAGGCCGCCCATGATCTGGACGGTCGTCGAGACGTCCCATCCCAGGAGGACCGAAAGGACGATGGACGGAGCGTAAATCGTCAGACCGGCCGCCAGGCCCCGCTGAACCAAAAACAGGCCGGCCGCCAGCAGACGTGTCTTTAGGTCAAACCGACGCTCCAAATACTCGTAAGCCGTGTAGACCCCCAAACGGCGGTAGGCGGGGACGGCTACGGCGGCCAGGACGACCATCGCCAAGGGGAGTCCGAAGTAGAACTGCACGAATCGGAGGCCGTCTGCATAAGCCTGGCCCGGCGTCGACAGAAAGGTGATGGCGCTCGCTTGGGTCGCCATAATGGAGAAGGCGACCGCATACCACTGCATCGACCGATGCGCCAGGAGATAGCCCTGCATGTCCCGCAGGCCCCGGGCTTTCCAGAGACCGTATAGCTCGATGGTCCCCAACGCGCCGATCAGCACGAACCAGTCCAGAGGTCGCATGCGTCCCCCCCAGGCCGCTTAAGTCCCTATACCCGGCTCATGCCCTACTGGCCTGCCCTGTTACCCTATGACCCTCAAAACAGTCCTGCCTTCCGCCGCAGTGCCAGAACGGCATGTGGGGCCCAGGTTCACCCTCGACCGCCGAACCATCGGGTAAACCAATAGAACAGCAAGATCCACAGGATGAGGTGCAGGACTACAAAGACATAACAACCCGTCCAGCTCCGGAACAGGGGCGGCCTCCCGTCGTCGCCGTCATCTCGGTGCCATTCGCTTTCCATCGTCGGTGATCCCGCAAGTTTATTGACTTTCACTTTGAAAAAGTTCTAAATTTTCCGTGGTAGAACGCGCTCTCCTGGCATCCAGGCCCTTCATCGTCACTCCGTCCCTTCACGGAGACGCGAAGTCCAGCCAACGGATCATCGCCGTATGGCCGTACTGTCCTAAACAGGATCTATCCGTCACAGCTGGACACCACCGTAGAGTTCAAGCGTTCCGGGACATCGGAAGGCGTGGCCCTTCAAGGACCGGGGCGAGCCGACCTCTGACCCGGCGTGGAGCCTTGGGGTCGGCATGGGGACAGGATACGGACCCAAGCGTTCTATCCTGCATCGTACCACCGTCCGAATCCCATATCCCGCTCCCGGCCCCTGCCCTACCTCGCCTCGATGAGGTTCACAAAGGCCCGATAGGCCCCGGGGACACCGGCCGGGAGTTGACGGAACCAGGCGTAGGCCGTGTAGACGAAGATTCCCTTGCCGTAGCGGGTCCACAAGAGTCCTCCGGCCAGAGGCTTCTCGCCGGGGTCCTGGCTGGCAAGGACCGTCTCGTAACGGGGATCCCAGGTCCCGGCAAAGTAGAGACCCCGCTCCTGGACCCAGCCTTCAAAGTCTCGGTCCGTCAGCCGATGGGGATGGTTCAGAACCGGGTGGTCTGGCCGCAAGAACATAACAGGCGCGTCCTCGACGGTTACCCGGTCAGCGGCGATCTGGAACGGATAGGGGCCGATGGCATCGGTCACGAGCCCCCGGGCCGTGTTGTACTGGACGACCAGGGTACCGCCGCCGGCCACATAGTCCATCAGGCGCCGGTAGACTCTCCGGAGGACGGGTCGCGTGTTGTAAGCCCGTACGCCGGTAATGATGGACTCCAAAGGGCGGAGGTCACCCGCCTCGAGGTCCTCGTCGGTCAGAAGGACGACCCGGTAGCCGAGCTGTCGCAGGTACCGGGGGATTTCGTCGCCTGAGCCCATGACGTAGCCGATGTGCCGTTTGCGGACAGTCAGGTCGACCCGGACCAAGCGAGCCTCAGCCGGCGGAGACAGTGTCTGAGGTAAAATGTGGGGGTAGGCGATACGGACGATATCCCGAGCCGGCCGGCGGCGGTTGCCGATCTCGACATCCGCCCGGACCCATCCGGTCGCCGGTTTGGCCGGGGGACGGATCGTGACGAAGGTCTCCATCGTTTCGCCCTTCTGGCCCATCCGAAAAGGTACGGACAGGGGCTCGGCCTGCCAGCCCGGTGGTAGGTGGAGCCGCAAGGTCCCGGCGACGCCGGCGGCATGGCCTTGAAGGACGAGACGGACCCGCTTCGGCCGATCATCCGGAAAGATGTATACGGCGTCGTCCCAGTGAACGCTCACGGGTGGAACGATGACCCAGGGCCGGTACTGCTCACCCTCGAGGGGGTCCGTGTACCGGTATACCACGGGGACGGAAAAGACCAGGGGTGCCCGTCCAGTCGAGACGACAAATTCGACCTTTAGGGGCGAGTCCTCCGGCTGGCCCTGGAGGTCGGGGTCTGCCGCCGGGTAGAGACCCCCCACCGGGGGCTCCCGGAGCCAGTACGGATGGGTCGGCGAGGCGTCCTCGGGAACTCGAAACGAAGCCTCGACCTGTACGGGCCGACCCGGACGCAGAGGGCGTCGGACCTCAAGGTCTTCGGCCCGATAGGGCCATCGGACCTTTTCCAGAATCCAGGGTAAGTCCGATGGCAGGAGGGCCGTCAGGTTCAGATGGACCTCCGTCCCGGGAGCCGCCGTCTCGTCGCTGGCGACGGCCTCGGCCCAAAGGCCCGCACAGTCCCGCAAGACGTCCAGGAGTTCCCGGCGCTTGACGTCGACCCACTCGTCGGAAGGTAAACGGTGAAGCCGCTCGTAAGCTTCCAACAGAAGGGGAACGACGTCGGACGGTCGGTCCGGCCGAAAGGCTCGGACGGCCTCGGCGAGGACGGCCCCGACGGCCGCTCCGCCGGGGACCCGGTTCCACGTCGTGTCGATGCCGTCCAAGAGGTCCTTCTCAGGCGGGTCCCCGGCCAGGGGGACCAGGAATTCGAGGACCTCCCCTCGACGGGCGGCCGATCCGAAACCTTGGCTCTTGTGGAGCGAGCGGCTCTCGGCGGCGATCTCCGTGTAGGACCGACCCAAGAGGGCGTTGTAGGCACCGACGTTTAGGATGAGCGTACCCGCCGGGGGCAGAGATCCCTCGGCGGGTCGAAACATGTTCCACAGGAGCCGGCGGGGTCGCCAGGGCCGGACGTACTGAAGTTGTTCCGGAAAGCGATTCGGGTCCCCCGCCGCCTGGAAGGCTTCCTCCGCCAAAATGGCCGAAGCCGTGTGATGACCGTGTCCGCCGCCGGTCTTGGGAAAACGCGTGATGACGACGTCTGGCCGAAACTTGCGGAAGACCCATACGACGTCCGCCAGGACGGCATCGTGGCCCCAGACCCGAAGGGTCTCTTCCAAGCTTTTCGAGTAGCCGAAGTCGATCGCCCGCGTGAAGAACTGTTCGGCCCCGTCGACCCGGCGGGCGGCCAAGAGCTCTTGCGTACGGAGGACGCCGAGATAGGCATCCCTCTCGGGTCCCAGTAGGTTCTGGCCTCCGTCGCCCCGCGTGATGGATAGATAGGCCGTGCGGACCCCGCGGCCTTTAGCGAGATAGGCCAAGAGAGCCGTGTTTTCATCGTCGGGATGGGCACCGACGTACAGGACGCTCCCCAAGACGGTCAGCCTCTGAAGAGCCAACAAGAGTTCAGCGGCGTTCCGGTTCTTCGGTGGAAACCCACCCCCGAGTCCGGTCCCAGGACTCCACCAGACGGCGACCAGCAGAAAGCTGATCAGAACCCGCACCTGCCTCATGACCAATGCCGCCACACCAGGTCGGTGCCAAACCTTCATTGAATGCTAACGTCCCAAGGCACACGGGCGTTCCCGGCCGTCGGTCGGAACCGGTCAATGCCCGTCAGGTCGCAGGAGGGTCGCCGCCGTTCCCAAAGCGGCCGCCAGGCCACTCATCTCGATGGGGATAAAGATCTTGGTGGCCCGGCCGTTGGCGATCTCTTTCAGGGCCTCCAGGTATCGGATCGTGATGAGGTCGGTCGTCGGAGCCCCTTCGTGGATGCCGCGGAACACATGGATGATGGCCTGCATCTCGCCCTCGGCGACCGTGACCCGACGGAACTTCTCGGCTTCGGCCACCAGCCGGATGGCCTCGGCTTCGCCTTGGGCGTGCAGGATTTTGGACTGGCGCTCTCCTTCCGCCCGCAAGATGGCCGCCTGCTTTTCGCCCTCGGCTTTGAGAATTTCCGCCTGCTTGATGCCCTCGGCTTCCAGGATGGTCGCCCGCCGGTCCCGTTCCGCCTTCATCTGACGGTGCATCGCCTCCATGACGTCCCGGGGCGGGTCGATGCGCTTGAGCTCGACGCGGGTGACCTTCACGCCCCACTTGTCGGTCGCCTCGTCGAGGACCGTCCGGAGCTTGGCGTTGATGATCTCCCGACTCGTCAGCGTCTGATCCAGGTCCAGCTCGCCGATGATGTTGCGCAGGGTCGTTTGGGCCAAATTGATGACGGCCAATGAGAAGTTTGCGATGTTGTACAGCATTTTGGGGGCATCCACGATTTGGTAATAGATGATCCCATCGACGGTAACGATGACGTTGTCCTTAGTGATGACCTCTTGAGGCGGGACGTCCACGACCTGCTCCCGTAGGTCCACGACGCGCACGAGGTCCAGGAAGGGGACGACCATCCGAAGGCCCGGCCGGAGGAGTCGGTAGAAGCGTCCGAGCCGCTCGACGACACCGACCTGATAGGGTCGAATGATCCGGACAGACCGGATGAGGTAGAACAGCACGACGGGAGCCACGATAAATACGATGAAGAGGGTCAACACGTACGCCATGGGTTTACCTCCTTAGCGGGGATAAGGGCATAGTTCGTCACTGCGGGGGTCCTGCAGGCTCTACAACGAGCTTGTTACCCTCCACGCCGGTGACCCGCACCGCCGTGCCCGGCGCGATTTCGAGGGTCGGTGCTGTTACGGCCCGCCAGGCCTCCCCCTCGACCTTGACGAGACCTCCCTGGGACCCCCGAACCGTCTCGATGACCCAGCCCGTCTGGCCGATGAGGCCCATCGTCCCGAATTCCCGACTTTGGGACTCTTGGCGGTGCAAAACCCGACGGGACACGAGCAGGGCACCGGCAGTAACGCTCAAGGCAATCCCGACTTGAAGCCACAGGGGACCCCCCAAGAAGGCGACGGCTCCGCCCCCGAGGCATCCCACGCCGAAACAAAGAAGGATGAAGTTCGTCGGGAGGGCCAATTCCAGTAGGATAAGAACTACACCCATGCCCATCCAAAGAGCTGAGCCGATGACCATGCCGCACCTCCGTCTCCCGGACCGCTCCATGCTATGAGCCCCCGCCGATCTCCGTCAACCAACCCCATTGAACCCCGGAAACCCGGACCCACACGGGCCCGGCCTACGGCTCCGGGCTTATCGGCCCACTCAGCCCGACCATACAGTTCCACAGAGCCGGCCAGGTCTCGACGGGAACTTGCTCGGCCCGGACTGTCGGAGCCAGGCCCAGGACCTCTAAACAGCGGGCCACGACGGCCGTCCGGTCGGACCACGGGGGCGTCCGGAGGAGGCTGTTGAGAAGCGTCTTCCGGCGATGCCGGAAGGCCGCATGGACAAAGGCCGAGAATGCCGGCGTGCGCACGGCGTCCGGGACGTCCGACCGCGGCTCGATTCGCACGACGACGGACTCGACCCGCGGGGGTGGTCGAAAGGCCCTTGGCGGGATGGAGAATCCCAGTTCGACCGACCACCGGAGTTGGGCCATCACGCTGAGCGCCCCGTAGGCGGGGGTCGCCGGCCGGGCCGCCAAGCGTTCTCCGAACTCCCGCTGGACCGTCCATACGGCCCGATACCACGCGCCCTCATAGCGCATCAGGCATTCGACCAGGGGACTGCTGATCTCATAGGGGATATTCCCGATGACGCCGAAGGGCTCGGCCACGCCCAGACTTCGCCAGTCGACCTTCAGGACGTCGCCCGCCACGACTCGAAAGCGGGATATCGAAGCCCACCGGTGCTGGAGGTATTCGACCCAACGGGGGTCGACCTCGATGGCGACGACAGTGTATCCGGCTTCCAGGAGGACTTCTGTCAGGGCCCCCGAGCCGGGGCCGATCTCAAGGACTGGCCGGTCGGTCGGAAAGTCGGCCCAAACGACGATCCGCCGGGCGATGTCCCGGGCCTTCAAGAAGTGTTGGCCCCATCGGCGCGGCAAGGCTGGGCCCCCAATTGAAAATAGACGCGGGATCCGGGATGCAAGCCCGATAGACGCGTTTTCCGATCCCCGGTGGTCGGTATTCCGGTCCTCGACCCATGAAGGGGTGAGGGAGATGCGACCTTCCCTTACCCCTCATCCAGGCCGAAGGCCGGAGACCGAACCCGGTACCCGACGACTACTTGCCGGTTCCCTGAAGGGCCGCCAGGGCGTCCCGGGCCGCTTCGGCTACACTCTCACCCATGTCGGTGCCGAGGGTCGCCGCACGGGCCGATTGAAGTTTTTGTAAAAGCGAACGGGCTTCGGCCAGGCGGCCCATCTGAAGGTAGCACTCGGCCATGCGGTACTCGACGGTCGCTTGGCCGATGCCGGCCGGCCGGTCGAGCTGGACCCGTCGGAGCCACTCGAGCGCCTGGACGCAATCCTGAAAGCGCATATACAGCCGGGCCAGGTTCAACCGAGCCATCTGGTGGACAAGGGTATCCTCGGGCCGTTCAGCATACCGCAGGTAGCCGATAGCCAACCGATGGGAGAAGGCCGACCGAGGGTCTTCGGCCGCCTCGACGGGCGTCTCGACCGTCGGGATCTCGCTGACGCGAATCTTGGGCTGGAGGGGGTCTTCAAACTGAATGACGACCTTCTCCTTCGTCTGGAGGGCGGCCTCGACGGCTTCCCAGACGTCCGGTCGGTCCAGTTGCAGACCTTCGACGGAAAGCAGAAGGTCCCCGGGCTTGGGCTGGTCGCCGGGACCCAGCCGGCCTGTATGGACCGCGACGATGACGGGGTAGTCGTAGAGCGTCGTCCAGACAAATCGTAGGGGGAGCGTCCGACGCAAGACGGGAGCTTCATAGGTCATCTGGGCGAGGGTCTCCGTCAGGGCCTTCTCTTGGAGGACCTCGACCCGGACCCAGTCGGGCGAAGGGAACATGTCGGAGAATAGCAAGACCTCGACCTGGGGCACGTCTCCACGGGACCGAAGGCGCAAGACCATGAACAGCCGGCTCTCCAGAGTCCGGGCAAGCCGACTCAGCAAGGTCTGGAGGGCCGAGGGAGAGTCCTTTTCCCAGGTAGCCAGGACCCGGCGAGCGAGGTCCTCTCCGCGGACTGTCGAACCGTCCCACGGGACGTCCGCCTGGGCGACGTCGGTCCAGACGGCCCGGTCCCAGCGTTGGACACCCTTCTGAACAAGACTCCGCACCCGCTGAACGACGCCCTCCGGTACGCCCTCGTCGACGACCCAACCCAAGAAGACGACCCGGGGGACGACGGAGGCCGGGACGGGGACGGTCTCGCCCCGGACGACGTCCACGTCACGGGTGAAGGTCCCCCACGAGTTTTTCAGCGTCACCGTATGACGACCCACGCAGGCCACGAAGGTTCCCTGCGAGGCTTTGCCCTGAAGCTGACCGTCGATATAGACGTCAGCCTCCGCGTCCGCCTGCAGGGCAATGCGGCCGACCGCCGGCTCCAGGCGGACGGGGTCGATGAACACGTCCTGAAGGGGCGGTACCCGGACGATGAGCTGAACGGTGTCATAACAGGGTTTCCGAAATTCCAGGTAGTGCTCTTCGGCATCCCCGATGGGGATGGCCAGGTAGTCCGAGAACTCCTCTGGCGGCCACTGCCGGGTCTCGGCAAAGGCCCGGACTGGCGGCGGTGCCTCCCCCTGGGTCACGCCGACACGACGGCCGTCCAGGTAGACTTCGGCCCCTCGGGGAGCCGTGGCGACAAAGAGGACGCTCGATACGCGTTGCAATTCGATGGGCTCGACATCCGTAAGTCGTCCGCCCTTGACCGTCACGATCCTCTGCCAGGGCGCGTAGCCCGGCCGCTCGACCCGCAGTTGATAGGTACCTTCCAAGACCGGGTGCTGGGTCAAAGAGCCCTGACCGATCCGACGCTGGTCCAAGTACAGGACGGCATCCGGCGGTTTCACCGATACGGACAAGAAGCCTATCAGGGACGTCCGTAACTGTTGGAAGAAGGAGACGACCGACGGCGGTGGCGTGTCCGGGAACTCATACTGGGGATTCACCTGTAAGAGGGTGATGTAATAGACGCGGGCTTCCGACATACGGCCCTGTTGGAGGTAAAAGCGGGCCAGATAGTCCAAAGAGCCTTGGTAGACCCGGTTTTCCTCGGCCGTCAAGGGACGGGTCAGACGGACGCTCTCGACTTCTCGAACGATTCGCTGGAATACCGGGACGGCCTGGTCCCAGTTGCCGCTGACAGCATCCTCCCGGGCCTTCTGGAAGTCCTTTACCCACGTCGGGGCCGGTTGAGCCCCGGCCCGGCACGTCAGTAAAGCACCCAGGGTCAGCAGGACCCCTATCCTCCACCCCTTGCGCATCTTTCTCTCCATGGCCTCATACGAGGCGGATGACCCGCCGGGCCTTTCGGTCCAGGAGATAGAGGCTCCCGTCGTCGGCGACCCACATGTCTTGGAGCTTGCCCTCCGGCAGGAAGGCCCGAAGGGCAAGAGTCCGATGGAGCTGGCCGGCCGGCGTGAAGATGAAGACCGTCTGGGTCTTGCCGTCTAAGACGTAGAGGAGGCCGCAGACGTCCCAGCCCAGGGCAAGGACCTGTTGAAAGGGACGCTGGGGATTCTCCAGCCGCTGAATCAGCGATCCGTCACGCGCGTAGGCGAGCACACGGGTCTGGTCCCGGTCGATGACCCAGAAGCGTTGCCAACCGTCCAGATACATCCGGAACACTCGGAGGGGCTTGCCGTCCAGGGTGAGCGTCAGCCGCCGTTCTGACGTCAGGGCCGCCCCGACGGATGCGGGGTTCTTCAGGTCTTCCAGACGGGTCCCAAAGACCCACAGGCCCGACGGGTCGTCGGCATACGCCCACAGGGTCTGACGTCGGTCGACGACGATGGTCGTCGGCTCGATGGATCGGCTTCGACGGCCCTCGGTCGCTCCGACCAAGGAGACGGGACGACCTTGGGGGAGTACGACCCGGTCGCCGGCAAGGACATACAGCCGGTCGTCGGGTGCGATGAACGCGTCGTCGAGCTTCGAGAAGGCCTGCCGGTCGACGTAGCGTCCCGCCGTGTCGTAGAAGATGACCCACTTGAGACCCCGGTCGACGACGGCCCAGCCCCGAGACCATCCGAGGAGCCGTATGGGGTCGTCCCAGCGGATCTGTTGGGAGGCCTGGAAGCGGGGATCGACGCCGTAAGGACCCGAACCCGTCGACCCCCGGAAGGCTTGCCGATACAGCGTGGTCGCGGCGGCTCGAATTTTCGAAGCGAGCGGAGCCGGCGCGCCCGTCGGCAGTAGCGTCGTCAGCCAACGCAGGGCCTCATCCCACCGGCCCTCGTAGGCGTAAGCCTGGGCTATGCAGAAGGCCGCCTCTGCGGCCGCCGGACCCGGGTAGCGCTCGACGACCGTCCGGCACAAATGGCGGGCCCGACCGGGCTGGCCCGTCGCTCCCAGGTACAGGCCGACTTCGGTCAGCGCCCGACCGGTCCACTCGCTGGTCGGGTAGAGAACGGCCATTCGCTCTAAGTTCGCCACGGCCTCGGATACGTCGGCCGGGAAGGACCGGCCGTAATGGAGCTGGATGTAGCCCACAAAGTACTGGGCCGCGGCCGCTTGGGGCGAAGTCGGATACCGCTGGAGCACGGTCCGGAAGGCTTCCAGAGCCGAGTCCGGGTCGGCCCGACGCTCCAGAAGATGACGACCGATGGCGACCCAAGCCTGCGGCGCATAGGGTGAGTCGGGAAATCGCTCGACGACCGTCCGCCAGTCCCGAAGGGCCTGCTCGTAGTCACCCCTTTCGGAAAAGAGGTCGGCGCTCTGCAGGTAGCGACGGGCCAGGTCCTCGGACTGGGCACCGGCCAGCGTCATGCCCAAAAAGTACGCAAGCCACCCCCCGACCCATCGTCGAAGGACTTCCTTCATGTTGAACCTGCGATGCCGAACCCGACGGAGAGATGCTCCCGATCCTCAAAAACTATCACCCTCCCACCGCCCTGACAACCCGGGCAGGCCCTACGAAAGCCCCAGTCGCTGGACGAGGACGAAGGTCAGGTCGTCCGCCGCCTGAGCAGTCCCCCGGAAATCCCGGATAGCCGCTTCCAGCACGTCTCGAAGGGAGGTCACCCGGAGGTGCCGATTCTGGCGCAACAGTTCCACGACCCGCGCCGTACCCAACTCCTCGCCGGAGGGCGATGGCAGTTCGGCCATGCCGTCGCTGTAGATCGCCAGGAGGTCCCCCGGCTCCAGACGGACTTCCCGCTCCGGGTAGGCCGCATCCCCCAAGAGGCCCAGCGGGGGACCGGCGGGCTCCAGCGACTCAACAGATCCGTCGGACCGGACGAGGACCGGCGGGAGGTGGCCCGCATTGACGTAGACGAGCCGATGCGTCTGGGGGTCCAGTTCTCCGTAAAAGAGGGTCACAAAGCGATTCGGCGGCGTGCACTCCCAGAGGTACCGATGGACAGCCCGGACCTTTTCGGCTACGGGGGCCGTCGTGTAAGCCTGTGACCGCACACTCGCATGAAGCGAGGCCATCAGGAGGGCCGCATCGAAGCCCTTGCCCGATACGTCGCCCAGGGCGATGACCACGACACCCGACGGAAGGCCGATAAAGTCAAAGTAGTCGCCGCCGACCTCATAACACGGGACGCTGACCCCCGTGACCTCATAGCCGGGGACCTCCGGCGGTCGGATTGGCAGAAGCCGAAACTGGATGTCCCGGGCACTGGCCAGCTGGTAGTGAATCCGCTCGTTCTCGATACGCTGTTCGACAAGGCGGTCGTTTTCGACCTTGATTCCCAGGATGGAAGCCATCACCATCAGCAAGTCTATGTCTTCCTGGAGGAAACGCTGGCCCACGGTACTGTCCATGTAGAGGATGCCGGCCGGCTGGTCGTGGACGAAGACGGGCACGACCGCGATCGACCGGACCGGACTGGTGATGACGGAGACGTTGTCCCGAAAGGCCGGGTCGACGTGCAGGTCCGGTACCAGTAGGGGCGTGCCCTGCCGGAGTACGGCCTCGACGACAGACCGCGGCAGGCGCACGTCCCGGTCGACCTCACGGGCCGGCGTTCCCCGGGTGTAAGCGGCCACGCACTCGAGATCGTCCGCATCGGACCGCCGCAGGAGCAAAAGCGCCCGGTCGGCCGGACAGGCCTCAAAGACCCCATGGACGATCACCTGGAGGAATGTGTTCAGTGACCGATGACCGACCAGGGCCTGGCCGACCCGCCGGATCAGGTCCAAAAGAGCCTGCCGGCGTTCGACCCGCCGCCGGCTCCGGGCCTCGGACCGGACCTGGCGGATTAGATGGGTCAGGGCCGAATCCTCAAAGGCAGATCCCCCGCCGGATGGCTCGGCCCAGACCGGCGTCGGGGTCGTGAAACTCGACGTCTCCAGCGGCTCCTGGGGTGCGTCGGCCGCCGGGGCCACGGCTTCGATGACGACGAGGCTCCGGCCCATGCGAATGACATCGCCGACCTGAATTCGGGCGGGAGCCTGGAGCCGTTCACCGTTCAGGAAGGTACCGTTCGCGCTCCCCACGTCGGCCAGCCAGTAAACCCCGTGCTCTTCTCGGATTTCAGCGTGCTGACGGGAAATTAGGATGTCCTCCAGGCATACGTCATTGCGGGTCGAACGGCCCAGGGTAATAACGGGCTTCTGGAAAGTCACCGTGAAGGGGTCGCGGCTGAAGACCTGTACCCGTAGCCGGATCATGGGAGTCCCCTCGGGAAATCCCCGCCATTTTAGCCGACTGCAACGGCAGTACGGCAATACGGCCGTACAGCGGGGATCTGGGAATCCATGCACACCCGATGTGCGCGCTTTCCGACAGCCCGGTCTTCGGTGCTCGGTATCCGGCCCTCGGCGTCGATTCGGGGCCGGTGCCGGGTACCAGGTAATCCGAATCCGGGCCACTTCTATCCTGCATCATGCATACCCGGTGTGCGCGTTTTCCGGTAGGCGGGCTCGGTCTTCGGTACTCGGTGTTCGGCCCTCGGCGTCGGACCGGCTCCGGTGCCGGGTACCAGGTCCCAGGTGCCAGATAGCCGGTACCCGATACCCGGTACCTGAACCCCACAGGAGTGCTCTGTTAAGATTTGAAAGGTGGGAATGGGGCACGGGTGCCAGATACCAGGTTCCGGGTACCAGGTGATCCGAATCCGGGCCACTTCTATCCTGCATCATGCATCCTGTATCCTGCATCTATACAGGGCACTACCCTACTGCCATGCTATCGGCCGATTGCGTTGCTTCTCCGGGTGAGCCGGTTTATTATACTTTAGGACTCACGCAGTCGGGTGTGGAAGTAGGGGCATCCCTCTGCAGGAGACTCCTCGGCCGCACCCGCCGAGGCAGGGGGTCTATCCTTGGGCCTCTGGCTTCGGACTCCTAACGAGGAGCCCGGAGAATCCGCAGGCAAGGGCGTAAGCCCTAACTATCGCCCCATAGGGCGGAGGGTTGGCCGAGCGGACGAAGGCGGCGGCCTTGAAAGCCGCTGTTCCGGCAACGGAACCGTGGGTTCGAATCCTACACCCTCCGCCAAATGAGACACGGGGCGCGGGGTTGACAACGGTTGAGCGGTTAGGATTTCATGGCATTTCGGGGCCGGCGAGAACCAAGCCGGTTCCGGGATAAAGCGCCGCATTTATGAAGATGGGTTGGCCGCCCTGGGGCCGGGTGGCCTGGAAGGCCCTACGGGGAGTTCCCTGGGAAGGGACGCCGGGGAAGAAAATTCCAGGGATTCCGGAAGGGGGGCGGGTCTTTCCGAGCCAGGACGCGGTCAGCCGATGGGGCACCGCGGGGACCCCAGGTCGGGATGGTACCCCACGGGTAGCGGCTGAACCGATGAAGGCCGGGCATGAGGGCCCGTGTTTCGGGATATTCCCCGAGCGGTCGACCCGACACCTGACATTCTTTGCCCGGAGAGGTGCTGGAGCGGTCGAACAGGGCTGCCTGCTAAGCAGTTGCCCTGGGGAAACCCGGGGCCGAGGGTTCAAATCCCTCCCTCTCCGCCACCCGGGTCGCAGGGGACGGGTGATGCCGGGGCCGTCGCCCCTCCCCTGCCACTCATTCCGATGCAGGAGCATTCATGCAGTGGCCACGGGCGGGTGGACCCATTTACTTCCGCATCGGCCAGGTGGCTGAGATCCTGGGGGTGGAGACTCATGTCCTCCGTTACTGGGAAAAGGAATTTCCCGAATTGGCCCCCCGCAAGAATCGGCACGGCCAGCGGATGTACACGGAAGAGGACGTCCGCATCGCCATGCTGATCAAGTACCTGCTGTACGACGAGGGCTATACCATCGAGGGGGCCCGGAAGAAACTACGACAGTGGATTCACGAGAGCGGCGTGCCCGAAAACGTCCAGGCCCACCTCAGGACCGAGCTGGTCGCCGAGCGTCTCAAGCACATCAAAGACAAGCTCACGCGCCTGCTCCAACTCCTTGACAGGAACCCGCCTTTGGATTAAGCTTAATGCTACGACGACACGCCCATAAGGGCGCTGGTTGGAAAGTCGTCGGGATGTGGCGCAGCTTGGTAGCGCACTGGACTGGGGGTCCAGTGGTCGGCGGTTCGAATCCGCTCATCCCGACCAGATGCGATTCGATGCCCCATACGCCGTTTTTCGTGCTTGCGGACGATTGCATGAACCGCCTTTCTCGGAGCCCCCACTCGTGTCCCCATCTCGTCTTTAACCCTCACGCATTTAACCCAACCCGCGGTCCAGAGTTCGTCTTCTCAGACGTCGGTCGTCCGACTGGCTGAGGGACCTCCCGACCGCTCACAAGGAGACACTCCGATGAACATCTATGTTGGCAACCTGTCCCGTGACGTGACCGATCAGGACCTGCGGCAGGCCTTTGAGGCTTACGGCCAGGTGACTTCGGCGACGGTCATTCGCGACCGCTTCAGCGGGGAATCCCGCGGCTTCGGTTTCGTCGAAATGCCGTCCCGGGAGGAAGCTCAGGCCGCCATCGCCGCCCTGAACGGCGCGTCCCTGAAGGGTCAGCCGATCCGGGTCAGCGAGGCCCGGCCACGTACGGAAAGGCGGGGTCCCGGCCGGGACCGGGAACGCCGTCCTCGCGGCCCTCGCTCCTGGTAACGAGGCTTTCGTCTTCTCGGTGCCCAGGTGAGGTTTATCCCTATGCCTGGGCACTTTTTTTTATGTCAGGATACAGGATGCAAGATGCAGGATATGGATGATGGTGGGGCTTACGCAGGAAGGGGGTGTTTCTACGGCCACACGGTAGGCGGGCAGTAAGTCCATAAGGCAGTAGGGCAATCCGGCAATAGAGCGATGATCCGGGTGCGGGGCCCATGGAATCGCCGAATGAATCCATCATCCATTAGGACTTGAGCACTCCTGCCCTGTTAAGATACGGATGCAGGATACAGGATGCATACCCGGTGTGCGGGTTTTTCGAAGACAGGTACCAGGTCTCGGGTACCAGGTACCGGGTATCGGCTATCTGGCACCTGGGACCTGGTACCCGGCACCGGAGCCGGTCCGACGCCGAGGACCGAACACCGAGCGCCGAGGACCGAGCCTGGTCACTGGGAAACCCGCACACGGGGTATGCATGATGCAGGATAAATGGCCAGGATTCCGGATACCTGGTACCCGGCACCTCTGCCCCATTCCCACATCTCAAATCTTAACAAGGCACTCCTGGGTTTAGGTGCCGGGTATTGGGTACCAGGTACCGGGTTCCAGGTGCCGGGTCCTGGTACCTGGGACCTGATACCCGCACCGGATTGGGACCGACGCCGAGGGCCGGATACCGAACACCGAGAACCGAGCCCAACGCGCACACCGAGTTTGCACTCCGCCCCCCATGGGTGCTTTTTCCAGCGGCCTGAACCCTGTAAAATGGGGGACCCTTCGATTCGGATGCGGAGGACCGGTCATGAGGGCTCGCCGACGGAAGGTAAGCCTCAGACTCGGAGTCGGTCTCTTATTGGGGACATGGATACTTGTCGGATGCGCCGCGGGGGCCAGCACTCCGCCGCCGGCCCCACCGGCACCCCGGACGGTTTCTCCCCCGCTAACGCCGGAAGCCGTCCCGACCCCACCGGAGGACCCCTTCCAGCGGGCTATTTGGCTCTACCACCAGGGCAAGGTTGGCGAAGCTCTGGAGGCCTTCCAAAAGCTCGAAAACGCGGACGGTCGGGCCGACGTCCAGGCTTACATCGCCTTTTGCTACGGACGTCAGGGGAAGTGGGACGAAGCCCTCCAGACGGCCGAACGGGCCCTCCGCCTGGACGGGAGCCTCATCTTGGGTTATGCGGCCAAGGCCTATGCCTTAGCCGGCCGGGGCGCCTTCGAGGACGCCCTTCGGGTGCTTCAGACGGCTCGGGAGAAAGCGCCCGAAAATGTCGAAGTCGCTTACACGACTGGTCTCGTGCGATACCTCCAAAAGGCCTATTCGGACGCCGCACCGGTCCTGAAGCAGGCCGTCGATAAGGACCCCCAGCGCCCGTACACCCATTATTACCTGGGGATGACATACTACAACCTGAATCAAAAGGCGATGGCCATCCAGTACTTGGAGAACTTCTTGCGACTGGCCCCGGAGGCCCCGGAAGCGCCCCAGGTGCGGGACTTGCTCCAGCGGCTGAAGCGTCGGTGAGCTCGGTCATTCGGAGAACTGAGGATGCGGACCATCCTGGTAGACGTCGGCAAAGCCCTGTACCTTTTCGGTGGCCTCATGGGCTTGGCGGCGATCCTGACGTGGCTCGAGCGGAAGCAGAGTGCCCTCATGCAAGACCGCGTCGGGGCGAATCGGGCCCGTATCTTCGGCCTGCGTTGGCTGGGTCTGCCCCACATCATCACGGACGCCGTCAAGCTCTTGACGAAGGAAGACTTCGTGCCCGCCGGCGTGCCGGCGTGGCTCCATGCGTTGGCCCCCTGGGTGACGCTGACGGTGGCCTGCTTACCGGCGGCGGCCATCCCCTTCGGTTCCGTGCTCCCCTGGGGCGGGCAGACCATCGAGCTCCAGTTGATGGACATGCAGGTGGGGCTCGTGTACGCTTTGGCCATCGCCTCAATGGCCATCTACGGGGTCATCCTGGCGGGGTGGGTGACCCGAAACAAGTGGGCCGTCTTGGGAAGCCTGCGGGCGGCCGCTCAGCTCATCGGCTTTGGGGTCGTCCTGGGGATTTCCTTGATCGGACCCGTCCTTCTGTATGGGACCCTGAATCTCCAGGAGATGGTCCGCTGGCAGGATACGACCGTGCTCGGCGGTTGGCTTCCCCGGTGGGGCCTCTTCTTCCAGCCCCTGGCCTTTCTGGTATTCCTGACCGTCGGCATCGCCGAGACCAAACGGATCCCCTTCGACCTCCCCGAGGGCGAGTCGGAGATCATCGGCTACTTCCTCGAATACAGCGGCATGAAATTCGGAGCCTTTTTCCTGGCCGACTTTGTCGAGACGGTCGTCGTCGCCATGCTGACGGTCACGGTCTTCCTGGGAGGCTGGAGCGTGCCCTATCTATCGGCTGACCAGGGCGGGTTCGTATGGCCCTGGGGGGCCCATACGGCCGTACCGCCGGTCGGGATCGCCCTCCTCCAGATGGTCGCCTTCTGGGCGAAGGTCGCGGCCGTCTGCTGGTTTCTTCTGTTGATCCGCTGGACGCTTCCGCGGTTCCGCATCGACCAAGCCGTTCGACTGGGGTGGCAGTACCTACTTCCCCTGTCGGTCGTGAATGCTTTCGGGACGGCCGCCGTTCTCTTATGGCTGGGGTGGTGAGGTGATGGGTAACGAGTGACGAAAAGTCGAGTGACGAGTGACGGGTAACGAGTGACGAGTAACAAGTGACGGTAATAACTCATTGCCGAATTGCCGTATTGCCGAACTGCCCGATTGCCTTACTGCCCGATTGCCTAAATCTTGGGGTCAGGCGGAAGGGTGTCCGATGCCCGGACAGTTTCGGAAAGTCCGTCGTCCGCCAGACAACGGGTGGGTCCGGTCCTACCTGCCGGCCATCCTCCAGGGCCTGTGGATCACGGCCCGTCACTTCTTCCGCAACCTCTTGATCTTTACGGCCCATCAGGTGGGCCTTCTGAAACACGTCCGGGCCGGTGTCGTCTACCAGTGGCCCGAGGAGCCCCGGCCGGTCGCTCCCCGCTATCGGGGGCGGCATCGGCTCCTGAAGCGACCGGACGGGACGCCTCGATGCGTCGCCTGCTACATGTGCGAGACGATCTGTCCGGCCGAGTGCATTCACATCATCGCTCGCGAGGTCCCGGACCCGTTCATCGAAAAAGCCCCCCAGGCCTTCTACATCGACCTGAGCAAGTGCATTTTCTGTGGCTATTGCGTCGAGGCCTGCCCCGAAGACGCCATCCGGATGGACGTCTTCGACTTCCGCCTGGCCAGCTACGACCGCTTCCAGATGGTCCTCGACATGGAGACCATGCTCAATTCCGAGCCGTCGATCCCCGCCGGGCAGGGCGATGGCCCGTGAACGGGTACCTCCCTTCGTGAAGTTCCTGGGTACGGGCGGAGCCCGCTTTGTCATGACCCGCCAGCTCCGCTCGACGGGCGGCTTCTGGGTCGGCTACCGGGAGACGTTCCTTCACGTCGACCCCGGCCCGGGGGCTCTGGTCCGCTGTCATGCGAGTCGACCTCCTCTGAAGCCGGAGAGGCTGACCGCCGTCGTCCTGTCTCATCGGCACATCGACCACTGTAACGACGCCTCCGTCATCGTCGAGGCGATGACCCTGGCCGGGACCCGGCGCCGGGGCGCTGTCTTCTGTCCGGAGGACTGCCTGACGCCCCACAGTGTCCTGTTCCCCCACGTCCTGGAGCTTCTGCCCGCCTCCCCGGTCGTCCTTCGACCCGGCCAACGGCATGAGGTCGGAGACATCGTCCTGCGGGTTCCCCTCCGGCACCGGCATCCGGTCGAGACCTACGGCTTCATTTTCGAGATGGGCGACATCCGTCTGGCTTACGTGGCCGATACGGCCTTCTTTGAGGATCTCATCCCGGCCTATCGGGGGTGCGACGTCGTCATCCTGAACGTGACGTTGGCCCAGCCCAAGGCGGAAGTCCAGCACCTGAGTCTGCCGGAGGCCTTCGAGTTGGTGGTCAATCTCGACGCTCGGGTGACGGTCTTGACCCACTTCGGGATGGAAGTCCTACGGAGCAAGCCCTGGACGATCGCGCAGGAGTGGACCCAGAAGACGGGCCGGACGGTTCTCGCCGCCGAGGACGGTCGGTACTTGGACCTGGCGGCCCTGCTGGAAAAATAGAGAGCGGGGCGTTGGGAATCGGGCAATCGGGCAGTAGGGCAATCCGGCAGTACGGCAATACGGCAATGAGTTATTACCCGTTGCTCCGTCGAAAACCCCTTAGAATGATAGAATTGGAGGAGCTCGGATGGGGTCCCGGAAGGGAGGAGTCGCCATGAAACCGTCGCAACTGCTGAAGTTTGCCCAGCTGGCTTTGCAAGTC
>Ga0079997_116508_pt1 | contig 54475 bp, 52 predicted proteins | sample PerSpoCPS_CMetaG_FD_69200 | JGI IMG/M metagenome (GOLD analysis project Ga0079997, IMG submission 69200) | Archaeal communities from Yellowstone National Park, Wyoming, USA - Perpetual Spouter C (PS_C) MetaG (SPADES assembly) (version 2) | ecosystem: Environmental > Aquatic > Thermal springs >... | reverse complement strand
TAAAGAAAAACTTTTAATTGACCCTCATGCTCTTGTTTGGGCTACTTATTATGGAGGAAATTCTGATTATGATGGCTATTCAATTTCAACAGATGCTAATGGAAATGTTTTTGTAGTTGGTTATACATATTCAACTGACTTTCCAACATATAATCCAGGAGGAGGTGCTTACTATCAGGGAACTTGTGGAGGTTGCTCTCCTTATTATGATGCTTTTATATTAAAATTCAATAATAGTGGAGTTAGATTATGGGCTACTTATTATGGAGGAAGTTCTTCTGATTTTGCCCTTTCAATTTCAACAGATGCTAATGGAAATGTTTTTGTAGTTGGATGGACAGATTCATATGACTTTCCAACATATAATCCAGGAGGAGGTGCTTATTATCAGGGAACTAATGCTGGTTATGATGATGCTTTTATTTTAAAATTCAATAATAATGGCATTAGATTATGGGCTACTTATTATGGAGGAAGTAATGATGATTGGGCTACTTCAATTTCAACAGATGCTAATGGAAATGTTTTTGTAGTTGGTTATACATGGTCAACTAACTTTCCAACTTATGACCCAGGAGGAGGTACTTATTATCAGCCAAATAATGCTGGTTCTTCTGATGCTTTTATATTAAAATTCAATAATAATGGTATTAGATTATGGGCTACTTATTATGGAGGAAGTGATTATGATTGGGCTACTTCAATTTCAACAGATGTTAATGGAAATGTTTTTGTAGTTGGTTATACATGGTCAACTAACTTTCCAACTTATAATCCAGGAGGAGGTGCTTATTATCAGGGAACTTGTGGAGGTTGCTCTTATTATTATGATGCTTTTATCTCAAAATTCTCTGGCTCTGTTTCAATTCCCGAATCCTTCATTTCCTCAATAAAAATCAAAAACAATAATGTTATTATAAAACTAAATGAAAATATAAACGCAGAATATAAAGTCTTTACAATTCTTGGAAGGGAGATTATAAGAGGAAGGATAAATAATAATGAAATTTCATTTAAAGTGCCAAGTAGTGGGATTTATATTATAAAAGTTAATAATAAGAATGTGAAAATTGTTGTGAAGTAAATGGGCATTTTTAAGCCGAAGGCTTGAATATAGGGTGGATGGGAAAAATAAAGAAATAATCGTAATTTTAGAATTATTGGATAAAGCATAAATCATATACTTCATGCTTTAAAATTTTCAAAATGAAAAAAAATGTTATTTTTCTATTTATTCTTGCTTGCTCATTTGTGGAAGGTGATAAATTAAAAACTGAATATGAAGAATGGTTTTCAAGTTATATTAGAGGCGTAAAAGTTGGTTATAATTACTATTCTATTAAAAAGGTTTTAAATCATTATGAAGTTAAGGAAAAAGCAGTTTTAAAACTTAAAATGCTTGGACAAGATAAAGAGCTTATAACATTTACTAATGTAAAATTAGATAAGAATTTAAAGACAACAGAATTTTCCTTTGAGCTTAAAACAGATGTTCAAGTGAAAGCAAAAGGAGAAGTTAAAAATAATAAGTTAATAGTTGAGTTGGAAGGAACTAATATGCCTAAAACAAAAAGGACTTATGAATTAAAACATGAATTTTACTTACCTCAAAGTTGGTGGGCTGTAATTTTGCTTGGAAAAGAGCCTCCAAAAGAAATGGATGTTTATGACCCTACGAATTTTGTCTTAGGTAGTGCCAAAAGTGAAAAGCTTGGATTTATTGAAACTGAATATAATGGAAATATAGTTAAGGCATTAGCTTATAGAACTGATATGTTTGGCGCTCAAACAACAATTTATATTTATAATAATAAAATCATTAAAGTTGAGTCACCATTTGATATAACACTAATTAGTGAGCCTATGGAAAAAGCAACGAAAATTGGTGAAGAAAAATTAGATGTTCTTTTAATGTTTGCCATAAAACCAGAAGGCTCATTTAATCCTGAAAAAGATACAATTTTAATTTTACAACTTGATAGTTTGAGAGGAAATTTAGTATTGGATTTTGGTGCTCAAAGTTTGTTAGAAAAAAATAATTCTTCTGCTAAAATAAAAATAGTAAAACAAAATTTATCTATTTTAAATGAAAAAGATACGATTATCCCTGATAGTATAAAAATTTATCTTCAACCTGATGGATTTGCTCAGTCTGACCATCCAAGAATAAAGAAGCTTGCTTATGAAATTACGAAAGATAAAAAAACAAGTTTGGAAAAAGCAAGAGCAATAATGTATTGGGTATGGACTAATTTGGAAAAAAAACCAACTGTAAGTGTTCCTAATGCAATTGAAGTTTTGGATATGGGTTATGGTGATTGTAATGAGCATTCAGTTTTATATACAGCATTAGCAAGGGCAGTAGGAATTCCAACTGATATTGTTGTTGGACTTATATATGAAAATGGTAGATTCTATTATCATGCTTGGAATGCTTCTTATATAAATGGTAAATGGATATGGATTGACCCTGTTTTTGGACAATTTCCTGCGAATGTGGGACATTTAATGCTTCAAAGAGGCTCAATTGATAAGCAAGCTGAAATTATGGGTGTTGTTGGTAAATTAAGTATAAAAGTTTTAAGTGTGAATTGATGAATTTAAGAGTTGCTATTTGTCAAATTAATTCAAAAATTGGAGACTTTGAATATAATATGAAAAAAATTTTAGAATTTATTGAAAAATCAAGAGAATATAATGCTGATTTAATTGTTTTTCCAGAGCTTGCTTTAACAGGATATTTAATTGAAGATTTAGCATTAAGACCGAGTTTTATTAATCAAAACATTAAAACATTAAAAAAAATAAGTCAATATGTAAATAATGAAGTTGTAATAATTGGATTTGTTAATGAAAAAAATGGTTTTATTTACAATTCTGCTGGAATTTTATATAAAGGGGAAATTATTGGAACAATTGAAAAATTTCATCTTCCAAATTATTTAACATTTGACGAAAAAAGAATTTTTAAAGAAGGTCAGGAGTATAAAATTTTAAATATAAGTGGATATAAAGTTGGGATTGTAATTTGTCAAGATATTTGGCATCCTGATGGACCAATGAGAAAATATAGTATTTATGGAATAGACTTGGGAATTGTTATAAATGGCTCTCCATATCATGTTTCAAAGCAAGAAGAAAGAGAGCATTTAATTATATCAAGAAATATAGACAATTTAATTCCAATAATTTATGTTAATCTTGTTGGTGGAGAAGATGATTTAGTTTTTGATGGTAGGAGTTTTGTAGTAAATGATGGAAAAGTTATTTCAAGGGCAAAAGCATTTGAAGAAGATTTAATGATTATAGATATTCCTAAAAGTTATTCACTAAAAAGTAAAATTCATCAAAATCGTTTAAATGAACATAAATTAGATGTTGAAATTAAGGAGATTTTTATTAATAAAGAGCTAAAAAATAATTTTCAATTTTTGGGATTTTTAAATGAAAATCCAATTTTTGAAGAAGAAGTTTATAAAGCAGTTTTATTAGGTTTGAAGGATTATGTTTTAAAAAGTGGTTTTAATAAAGTTATTGTTGGAATATCAGGAGGAATAGATTCTGCTTTAACTACTGTTTTGTGTGTGGATGCTTTTGGAAATGATAATGTTATTGGTGTTTGGATGGGCAGTAAATATAATAAAATTGAAAGTTATGAGGATGCTAAAATGCTTTCAAAAAACTTACATATAGAATTTTTAGAATTTAATATAGACAAAATTTTTGAAAGTTATATTCTTGAACTTAAAAAGAGCTTTAAAAATTATATTCAAGATAAAACAGAGGAAAATTTACAATCAAGAATAAGAGGAAATATCCTTATGAGTTTATCAAATAAATTTAATGCTCTTGTTATATCAACAGGTAATAAGAGTGAGTATGCTGTTGGTTATGCTACACTTTATGGTGATATGGTTGGTGCTTATGCTCCATTAAAAGATGTTTATAAAACTTGGATTTATAGAATTGCTAAATGGAGAAATGAAAAAAATAATGTTATTCCTGAAAGGATTTTTAAAAAGAGACCTTCTGCTGAATTAAGAGAAAATCAATATGATGAAGATGAAATAGGCTCTTATGAAATTTTGGATAAAATTATTAAATTTTTTGTTGAGGATGATTTATCAAAAGAAGAAATTTTGAAATTCGTTAATGATGAAAGTTATTTAAATAAAGTTTTGGAAATGATAAGAAAAAATGAATTTAAAAGGAAACAAAGTCCATTAGGTCCTAAAATAACAAAAAGGGCATTTTATAGAGATAGAAGATATCCAAACACTAATATTTTTCTATGATTAACAAAATTCTTGAGCCAAAATCCATAGCAATTATTGGAGCTTCAAGAGATGAAAATAGTGTTGGCTTTGGTATATTAAGAAATGTTATTTTTAATGGATATAAAGGTATTGTTTATCCTGTAAATCCAAATGCCAAATCTATAATGGGTGTTAGGTGTTATAAGAATGTTTTAGAGATAGAGGATGAAGTAGATTTAGCGGTAGTTGTAGTTCCTTCAAGAGTTGTTAAGGATGTTCTTATTGATTGTGGTAAAAAAAATGTAAATTATGCTATTGTTATAAGTTCGGGATTTAGGGAAATTGGGCAAGAAGGTTTAAAATTGGAAAATGAAATTATTGAAATAGCAAAAAGCTATAATATAAGAATTCTTGGTCCAAATTGCTTTGGAATTATAAATACTGATAAGAAAATTTCATTAAATTTAACATTTTCAAAACAAATTTTAAGAGAAGGTAATATAGCATTTATTAGTCAAAGTGGTGCTTTAACAGCAGGTGTTTTAGATTATGCGAAAGATAAAAATATAGGTTTTAGTAAAGTTATAACACTTGGTAATAAAGCAGATTTAAATGAAATTGACTTTTTAAATTATTTGAAAGATGACCCTTCAACTAAGGTAATTTTATTGTACTTGGAAGATGTTTCAAAGGGTAGAGAGTTTCTTGAAGTAGCAAGGGAAATTACGGAAAATTACAAACCAATTTTAGCTATAAAATCTGGAAGAACATATGAGGGAGCAAAAGCAGTTAGTTCTCATACAGGCTCATTAACAAGCTCAGATGAATTATATGAAGCACTTTTTAGACAAAGTGGTGTTATAAGAGTTGAAAGTGTTGAGGAATTATTTAATTATGGATTGGCTTTTTCACTAATTGATATTCCAAAGTCAAATAGAGTAGTAATTCTAACTAATGCTGGTGGTCCTGGTATTATGGCTGTTGATAGTGCTATTAGAAATAAATTAAAAGTTCCTGAAATATCAGAAGAGACAAAGGAAAAATTGAGTAAAATTTTACCAAAATTTGCCTCACTTAAAAATCCCGTAGATACAACAGCAAATATAAATCCTAATGAATATAAAATGGCTTTAAAAATTTTGGATGAAGATAGTCAATTTGATGGTATAATAGCAATTGTTGTTAGGGCTTATACTATGGATATAAATGAATTTTGTGATGAAATTATTGATATTTATAAACAAATTAAAAAACCTTTAATGATTTGTCTTATGGGCATAGTTGAAATTGAGGAAGGTTTAAAGAAATTACAATCTGCTAAAATTCCAACATATAGTTTTCCAGAGGATGCTGTAAAAAGTTTTGCCAAATTATATGAATATAGAACATGGCTTGAAAGACCAAGAACAAAAATCAAAACATTTAATGTAAATAAAATGAAAGCATTAGAAATTTTGAAATTTTCAGAAACTTCAAAAGAAGGTTTTATATCAGAGGATAAAGCATTTGAAATTTTAAAAATTTATGGGTTTAATGTTGCTCCATATGGTATTGCACATAGCCTGGATGAAGCTATTATTATTTCTGAAAGTTTAGGATTTCCATTAGTTTTAAAAATTATCTCAAAAGAAATTATTCATAAATTTGATGTTGGTGGTGTAAGAATAAATATAAAAAATTTTGAAGATTTAAAAGAAAATTTTTTAGATTTAGAAAGAAGTTTTAAGGATAAAATTGAAGGCATTATTGTTCAGAAAATGATTAAAGAAGGTTATGAGTTGATACTTGGTGCTAAAAGAGATGAGAAATTTGGTCCAATTATACTATTTGGACTTGGTGGTATTTATGTAGAAGTTTTAAAAGATATAACATTTAGATTAGCTCCTATTAGAGAATTCAGTGCTTATAGAATGATTGAAGAAATTAAAGGTTATGAAATTTTAAAAGGAGCAAGAGGACAGAAAGTTGTTAATTTTGAAAAATTGGCAGAAAGCATAGAAAGAATTTCTCAACTTATTGTTGATTTGGAAGATATAAAAGAAATAGATATAAATCCGATTATTGCTAATGAAGAAGATAGCTTTGTTGTAGATGTTAGAATAAAACTTTGAACTGGTTTATTCAACCCTTAATTTTATTTTTATTTAATTCATCTTCAATAACATTAAGCCAAGCTAATAAATATCCTTTCCTAATAATTTTTTCTACTTCATCATCATATTGCTCATCAGGTGGTTTAAGAATTGATAAAATAATAGCTTTGGATAATGCTTCTACTATATCTTCTATACTACTATTTATAAATTCGGAGAAAACTGAGGGAAATTCTTGCGAGTATTTTTGATAAAATTCATTCCTAATCTCATCAAGAATTTCCTTATTTTCATTTTCAATATTCATATTTCTAATTTCTTCAATAAGTGCTTTCCTAACATTTAAAAGAATTCTTTCCCTTAACATTTCAATCATATTTAGAAAGAAAATTTTAAAGCTTTTAATTTCTAATTTGTTGCTTTGTCCAATAATTCTGGAATATAGATTATTCCTTATTTTTCCCACCCGCCCTGAAAATAAGGCTTCGCCTTATAAATACCCATCTTTTGCTTTGGGGGGCTTCGCCCCCCCTTAAATCCCCCATTAAATCAATAGTTTTAGAAAATTTTTTATAACTTATTGATTGTCAAGAACTTAACAATAATTATTGGACAAAGCACTAATTTGTCCAATTCTGCTTCACTTGACTTTAAAATTTTCGCATTATGAGAAAAGTTGCTGTTCTTGGAGCAGGAACGATGGGTTCTCAAATAGCAGCTCATTTGGCAAATAATGGAATAGAAGTTATTCTCCTTGACTTAAATAAAGATATAGCTAAAAATGGCTTAAAAAGAGCATTAGAAATAAATCCGCCTGCCTTTATGGATAAGGAATTTAAAAATTTTATAAAAATTGGAGGATTTGATAGTGATTTTGAATTAATAAAAGATGCTGATTGGATAATTGAAGCAGTTGTTGAAAAAATTGAAGTTAAAAGAGAGGTTTTTGATAAAGTTGAAAAATATAGAAAAAATAATAGTATTGTTTCTTCAAATACATCGGGAATTCCTATAAAATTGCTTGCTGAAAATAGAAGCGATAATTTTAAAGAGCATTTCCTTGGAACCCATTTCTTTAATCCTCCAAGATATATGAAATTGCTTGAAATTATACCAACTGAATGGACAAAAAAAGAAGTTATAGAAAAAATAAAAGAATTTTGTGAGGATGTTCTTGGTAAAGGAATTGTTTTTTCAAAAGATACCCCAAACTTTATTGCTAATAGAATAGGAACATTTTCTATAATGATGGTTTTTAAACTTATAGATGAGATGGATTTAAAAATTGAGGAAGTAGATTATTTAACAGGAGAATTAATTGGAAGACCCAGAACAGGAACATTTAGATTAGCTGATTTGGTTGGAATTGATGTTTTATATAATGTTGCTAAGAATTTAGAAAATCTTTTAACTAATGATGAATTTAAAGATGTTTTTAAAATTCCTCAATTTCTTAATGAAATGGTAAGTAGAAATTTAATTGGTGATAAAGTTAAATCAGGGTTTTATAAAAGGGAAAATAATAAACGTTTTGTTATTGATTTAAAAACACTTGAATACAGAGAAGCAATTAATGTAAATATTCCTGAGTTTTTCCAAATTCAAAATATGGAAAATTTAGAAGATAGAATAAGGGCTATATTTAGTTTGAATACAAAGCATGCAGAATTTCTTAAAAAATTACTAACTTCAATTCTTGTTTATAGCGTAAATAGGATTGGTGAAATTGCTGATGATATTGTTAATATAGATAATGCATTAAAGTGGGGTTTTAATTGGAAATTAGGACCATTTGAAACAATTGATGTTATCTCAAAAGAAACCTTTGAAAAATTGGTTAATTCCTATAATTTTCCATTAAATAAGGAAATTCCTGAAAAGTTTTATAAGGATAAAATGTTTTATGATTACAATTCAAGGAGTTATAAGCCAATTGAAAGAAGAAAGGAAATTATTATTATTTCTGAAATAAAAAAAGAAAATAAGGTTATTCTTGAAAATTCAGAAGCAAGTTTAATTGATTTAAATGATGGTGTTTTATTATTAGAATTTCATTCAAAAGCTAATACTATTGGTATAGGAACAATTCAAATGTTAAATAGTGCTTTGGATATTCTTGAAAAGGAGAAAAAATTTATTGGACTTGTAATAACAAATGATGATGAAAGAAACTTTTCAGCAGGTGCGAATTTAGGTTTAATTGCTATGTCAATTGGAGAGGGGGCATTTGATGAAATTGAAAGAGCAGTTTTAAACTTCCAAAAAGTTAATATGAGAATGAAGTACTTTAAAAAGCCAATAGTAGCGGGAGCATTTGGAATAGCGGTTGGTGGTGGTTGTGAGTTATTATTACATACTCATAGAATTGTTGCTCATAGTGAATTATACACGGGGCTTGTTGAAGTTGGAGTTGGGCTTATTCCTGCAGGTGGTGGCACAAAAGAATTTACAATAAGAGCATTAAATTATCCACAAGATGCTGAAAATTATGATGTTTTACCAATTTTTAGATTATATCTTGAAAATATAGGAAAGGCAAAGGTTAGCTCTTCTGCCTATGAGGCAAAAAATATGGGTATTTTGAAAGATGGAGATATTATTATTTCAAATAGAGATTTTTTAACATATTATGCTAAAAATTTGGTAATTGGTTTATATAATGCTGGATTTAAAGGATTTTATGGTCCTAAAAGAGTTAGAATGCTTGGATGGGATGGTTATAGTGCAGTTTTAGCAAGCTTAATAAATTTAAAGAGAGGGAATTTCATAACTGAGCATGATTCATTCATTATTGAAAAACTTGCTTATGTTATGACAGGAGGACCAGATGTTGCTCCTGGAACAATTTTTGACGAATGGCAAATTCTTGAAAATGAAAGAAAAGTCTTTATTGAGCTTGTTAAACATCCAAAAACCCAAGAAAGAATTTTTTATTTCCTAAAAAATAGAAAACCATTAAGAAATTAAAATGGTAGAAGTTTTAAAAGCTTTTACTCTAATTTTTGTCGTTTTAACAGGTGCTGCTTATATGGTTTGGCTTGAAAGAAGAGTTTCAGCTTGGATTCAAGATAGAATTGGACCAAATAGAGTTGGACCATTTGGTTTATTACAACCACTTGTTGATGTTATTAAATTAATGTTTAAAGAAGAAATTGTTCCTATTACTGCTGAAAAATTTATTCATTTTTTAGCACCTGGTATTGTAATTGTTTGTGTTATAACTGCAACTGCCTTAATTCCAGTAGATCCAAATTTCATTATTACAAATCCTAAAATTGGTGTTTTAATCATAATGGCTTTAAGCTCTTTATCTGCTTATTCTGTAATTTTGTCAGGTTTTGCTTCACTTACAAAATATCCAATTCTTGGAAGTTTAAGAGCTTCTGCTCAAGTTGTTTCTTATGAAATTCCAATTGCTTTAAGTATATTATCTGTTGTTATAATGGCAAATAGCTTATCACTTGTTGATATTGTAAATGCTCAAAAAAATTTATGGTTTATATTCACTCAACCAATAGCATTTATTATTTATTTAATTTCTTCATTTGCTGAAACGAATAGAGCACCTTTTGATTTACCAGAAGCAGAAAGTGAATTAGTTGGAGGTTATCATACGGAATTTTCATCTATGAGGTTTGCTTGGTTTTTTGCAGGTGAATATGCTCATATCATAATTTCATCATCTATTATGACAATTTTATTTTTGGGTGGTTGGTATGGTCCTATTAAGAGTGGATTTTGGTGGTTCTTTATAAAAGTTTTTATTCTTTGCTATATTTTTATTTGGGTTAGATGGACATTTCCAAGGTTTAGGTATGACCAATTAATGAGCCTATCTTGGAAGTTTTTAATTCCAATATCTTTAATAAACCTTATTATAACATCTTTAATAAAGGCTTTATGATAAAGCTAAATATAAAAACAACATCAAATGTTGAAATTATAGATATTACCGAAGATGTAAAAAGTGTTGTAAATAAGCTAAACAAGAAAGATGGAATTATTCTAATTTATGTTCCTCATACAACTGCTGCTATTACGATAAATGAAAGTTATGACCCAAATGTAGGAAATGATATTATGGAAATTCTAAATATAATAGCTCCAAGAGATTTCAATTATAAGCATATTGAAGATAATGCTTCCGCTCACATTAAGGCAAGTTTAATTGGTTCTTCTGTAATGTTAATTTTAGAGAATGGAGAAATAAAAATGGGTAAATGGCAAGGCATATTATTCTTTGAATTTGATGGTCCAAGAAACAGAGAAATTTGGATAAAAGTTATTTAGAAAATAAGTTTCTAACTAAAAATCCAACATTAGCAGGCCTTTCCGCCAATCTTCTCATGAAATAGGGATACCAGTGTGTTCCATAGGGTAAATAAATAGCGGTTCTATAACCTTCGTTTTTTAATTGTAATAATAAATCAAATTTTATACCATATAGCATTTGAAATTCAAATTTACTTTTATCAACATTCATTTTCTTAACGAAATTTATAATTCTTTCATCATGTGTAGCAATAAGTGTATAACTTGATTTTTCAAGAAGCAATTTTAAAATTTCAATATAATTCTTATCAACATCAGATTTTTTTTCATATGCTATCTCTTTTGGCTCTTTATATGCTCCTTTTACAAGTCTAATAATTGGATTATAATTTAATAATTCTTTAACATCATTTAAGCTTCTCTTTAAATAAGATTGAATAGCAATAGCTATTTTTTTATTTGGAAATTCACTTTTCAGTTTTTTATATAAATCAATTGTTATTTGCGTATATTTTGAGCTTTCCATGTCTATCTCTATAAAATTTGAATTTTGAACAAGTTCTTTAAGATAGTTGTAAGCTAATTTTTCATCAATATCAAGACCAATACTTGTTAATTTAACAGATATGGAATTTTCATTTTTTATATTATTTAATATCTTCATATATTCAAGAAATGTTTTTTCTGCTTCTTTTTTATCCAAAACACTTTCTCCAAGATAATCTAATGTGACTCTTATATTTAAACTATTTAATTTGTTTAAAATTTCAAGAGCAGAATTTAAGTCATAACCTGCCACAAATCTATCTACTAATTTTTTTGTAATTTTAGAATTTACTAAAAACTTTTCAAAATTTTTATTATTTGAAAGTGATAAAATGAAACTTCTTAATACACTATCAAACACTAAAACTTAACCTCCTTTTCTATATTCTCAGTTGGAAGAACTAAAATTGGAATTTCAATTGGATTTTTTAATAAGTGATTTGAGAGTTTATCTTTTATTTGAATTTTTAAATTAATTACACCATAATAGTCTTTTTGTGTTTGAAATCTAATTGAAAACTCATTATTCTTATAACTTGTTTGAAAACTTGTGCCGGGATTGAAATTTATATCAAAAATAAGATCAAAATTATTATTAAACTTCAAAATCACTTCACCATCACTACCTGATGAAACAAAAATTGGAGCATAAATCTCAGTTAATTTTACATTAAATGTTTCATTCATTTGGATTTCTCTCTTAATTTTCTTACCATTTCTAATTTCATTTACAATAAATATAGAAAAACTTTGAATTTCTGAAAATGCTTCATATAATTCTTCAAGCATTTGCTGTGCACTTATAAATAATTCATCTTCCATTTCAAGTGCTTTTAATATAAATTTTTCTAATTTTTTTGGAATATTTGGATTAAGTGAAGTTGGAAGCTCTATTTTATTAGATAATTTTTCTGCATGAGTTTTAGCAATATCTTCTTCATCATAAGGTGGTTTTCCTGTTAGCATGTAATATAGTAATGCTCCAACAGAATATAAATCAAGTTCATAAGGTGTAATATCTAAACCTCTTAAAACTCTTGGAGATATCCAAGTTGGCGCAGATAAAAATCCCGAAAGCTTCAATCTCCTTATTGCTTTTTGTGCTATATATCCAAGTCCAAAATCCGTAATTATTACATTATTATCTTTAAATCTTACATTTTCAGGTTTTAAATTCTTATGAGCAATACCATGGGAATGAGCATAAACTAATCCATTTAAAATATCTTCTGTTATATGAAATGCATCTTCCAAACTCAATTTTCCTTTTTTCTTTATTAATGTTCTTAAATCTTCAGGTAAATAATCAATTACAAAATATAAAATTTTTCCATCCATTTCCTTATCAATATCAAGTATCCAATTTATGTTTGGATGACCTTCAAGTCCTGCAACTTGTCTTAATTGCTCCAAAACTTCAATTGCTGTTTCTTTTAAAATTTGAACATCTTTTTGATCCCTAATAATGTCAATTCTAAAAATTTTTATAATTACTTCCTTATTTAAAAACTGATGAATTCCTTTATAAACATGAAATAATGGACTTGTTGCTATTTCTTCTTTTAATAAGTACTTTCCACTAAAAATTTTATTTGAAAATGGACTTTTTGTCATTTTTAAAATTTTAAAGGTTTTTTAATAGTTAATGCTATTAAAACTAATTCAAGAGGTATCATTTTAGCTTTTGCTCTTGCATAATCAGAAGGACCAAGTATCCAATATGAAAAAAATATTATAGCAGACAATAAATAAAAGACTATTAAAATTCTCAATTCACTGTCTATTTTCCTAAAATTCAATAAAGAATAAATAAAACAAAAAGTAAAAAATAATCCCCATATTACAAATGTCCATGGTTGGATTTTCAAAATTATATCATTTACATTTTTTCTAAAACTTGTAGGCTTTATAAAAAGAGCAAATGCTCCCGAAATAGTATTCTTAATGCTTTTTAAAATAAATTGGGTATTTAATTTGAACTCATTTAATAACATTTCTCTTGCACATTTATCTAATTCATTAAAAGTCTTGCAACGATAGGCTTCAATACTAGGAAATCTGAGTTCATAACCAAGTCTTTTGCTAGCACAGCTATAAACTTCTTTCTTAGCAGATTCATAATCCATATTTTTATAACTAACCTTATAATATACAGCATAATGCCATACAAAAATATCCTTACACAAGCTATTTGTAATAAATTGAACTGCAATAGGCAAAATAGAAATAAAAATATAAATTATTGAAAGTTTTTTCTTATGAAACAAATAAAAGAGATATATAATAGGCAAAAGTGTAAATTCAGGTCTTGAAAGTGCCAACAAGGTTAAGAAAATTAAAGCTGTTAATAATTTATTCCTTAAGTGAAATATAAGAAATAATAATAAAAAGAAAATAGATATTGACTCAAGCAAAAGACTTGTTGTTTCTTTATATATATTAAAGAAAGCTAATGTAAGTAGCGATATGGAAAGAAAAAGATTTAAATTTAATTGATTTATAAGTATTGCTATTAAAATTGTATTAAAGAATATAATAAAAGCCAAGGCTGTCCAAGAGCCAAATAATTTCATAAAAATACCAAAGACATAACCTGATACAAAAATTCTTCTTCCTACTAATTCCTTCTTACCTTGTATTTCAATTACAGGAAAATTATATTTATAAACACCATAACCTGCGGTTAAAAAATCATAGGTATCCCCTCTATAACCTATCCCCTCCTTATAAACAGAGGAAATAGAACTCAAATCCATTTTTAAACTCTTATTTTCTTTAATAGCATAATGTATTTTATTAGAAATTCCAAATATAGCCAAAACAATAGCTAAAATAAAAATAATTACACTTCTCAATTTCTGAAAATTTTAAAGGTTTTTAGGTTAATTTTTCCTTTATAAATTTGTAAATTAAGAAGTTGGAAATAAGACCATATTTTTTGGCTATCTCATAAGCTCTTTTTATCCAACCTTTTATAATGTACTTTGCGACTAAATCTTGTTTTCTATGTTTTACAATTAGTTTTAAATCCTTATTTAAAATTGCTAAAAATGTGGGTTTTTTGATTTGTAAAATAAAGTTTTTAGCATCCCTTAAATTTTTTTCAATATAATAAGAAAATGCCTTTGCCAATTTATAATTATCGTCATTAAATTCCCTATTAGCAATATCAATCTCTATCGTTTTTATTTCTAATATAAACTTTAAGTAATTTTTTCTCAAAAAGTAAGATAATGCTTTTAAAATTTTATAATAAATACTATCATCAGAAATTCTTAAAAACTCTTCAAAATTTCCTAAATAAAATTTCAATTTTTCATCTTTAAATAATGAGTAAGCTTTTTTGATATGCCCTAAACTTACAAGAATAGAATAAATAAGTTTTGAAAGCTCACTATCTTTTAAATTTTTATATGATTTAGTCCACCTTGAAAAAGTAGGGAATAATGTTTTATAAACTTCAACATCGTAATAAAGACTATTTAAAATCAGTAATAAAATCGGTTTCTTAATTTGCTCTGGAAGTTTAAAAAATTCCTTTAAATGATTTTTAAAAATTCTTTTTATTTCATCATAATTCCCGCTTGCCCTTAAAAACATAATTTCAGGAATAAATAAACTATAATAAGTTAATAAGAATTTCTTTTTTAATGCTAAACTTTTATATTTCCTTATTCTAAATATCATTTCCTTGGTCGTTACTAAAATTGTTTTAGAATGAAAAATTTTTGAATAGATATAAGAAAACTTATAAACTAATAAATTAAGAGGTAATAAATCATCAGGAATTTTTAATAACATTTCATAATCTTCTTCTTTTGAAGGAATAAAGTGATTTAAAATTTTTTTTAAATTTTCCAAGTCATTATTTTTGAATAAATAATGAGCAAGTTCAGATATTTTTTTATTTTCTCTAAATCCATAAACATCATAAAGCGAAAGCTTAAAGTAAATAGTAGAAATTGGCATTTTAAAGATTTTTGATAAATCTTTTAGATTCAGAAATGGGTTTTTCTCAAAATAAATATAAATTTCATATGCTTTCTTATCATATTCAAGAAAGCTATCATTTTTCTTAATTCTTGAAATCGTGGAAGCACTCAAATTTAAAATTCTTGATATTTCCCTTATTTTATAGCCTTGTTTTATCATTTTCCAAGCTAAGAATTTTTTTATAATATCAGTTTGTTTCATAAGATTGAAAATTATAAAGTAAAGTGATAATAACATTTTTAGTGTTTCTAAAATGCTCGTAAATACTATTGTTTTAATTACTTAATGAAAATTGGTAGTTGTTTTAAAATTTCATTATGCTTTTGATAACTTTTAATGCACTTTTTTATAAGGAGCTGAACTTTCAGGGAATTTTTAATTATGTGACAAGTTTAGTTCCTCTTCCAAGTGGAAATTACATTCTTGTAATGCACGGCCCATGGCCTAATGGTTTTACTGGAAATTTAGAATATAATACACTTGTAAAGCTTGATAGTCTTGGTAATGTTATAAGTCATAAGGCATTTGGTATAAGCTCTTCAAATACAAGGTACCTTGAAATCTACAAGTTAGTCCCAATAAATAACTATCAAAGGATTGTTGGATTTGGATATATTAATTTTGACAATACTACGATCCAAGGCTCTGATCCCACTTATGTAATTATTGATACAAATTTAAATCCTATAGCTTTGTACAATTTACAAAATTCATCATCTCGGGATGGTCTTGGATTTGATGCTTATATTCTCTCAGATGGAAAACTTTTTGGATGGGGCCAAGGAACAAGTCCAAATAGTGGTTATTATAACTTTCATGGTGCTTTCTTTACAAGTATAAATATAGGCTCAGGTGTAAATTACTTTTGGACAGGTCCTGCTAATAATACTTCCAATTTATTAAATAGGGCTATTAGAGGTGAGGTTAAAAATGATGTACTTATTTTATATTTATTACAAAACATTTTTTATTATAATAGAACCCATCCATCCTTTACTTCAAATAGAGGAAAATTTAATTTATTCTTTTTCAATACACAAAATCCTTATAGTTATTGGGCTTTATCTTATAGGGTTAGTATATTTTCAGATTATTTAAAGGAATGGATAGGGGGTTATTTACCTGTCAATACTAGCCAAGATCCAGAATGGAATGCTGTTTTGGCTGGTGATGAAAATAATCTTCTAATAAATGGAAGGAGTGTTGACATTTTAGTTGAGAATAATGGTTTTGTTATTGTAGCAAATGGAGGATTATGGTACGATTCAACGCAGTGTAGAAGACTATGGTGGTATTATGACTGGACATTTTTTAAAATGGATAGGATTTTTATTATAAAGTTTGATAGTAGTGGGAATTTAATGTGGGCTAAACGATTGGTTTTTCCAGGAATGAGTTGGACAAGAGGGGGTCTTAGAACCTCTCGTTGTATAAAATTCCCAGGTGATACTCTTATCTATACTAATTATTTAAATCATCAAATTAAAATTTTGGGAGTTATTAGAATTGGAGATAGTTATATTATAGGTGGCGTAAAGTATGTGGATAGCACTTGTAATGGAAATTATTGTCAACCAAAGCGAATTTCTGGTAAGCCATTTTTAATTAAGGTAGATACACTTGGTAATTTCAAGTGGGCTTATTACTATGATATTCCAAATCCTTCTTATCCATTTTTCTACATTCACGAGAATTTAAATAGAGCTATTGTAAAAGATTTTAATAATTATATATTGATGTTTGGAACAATAGGTAATAATAGTTATCGTGAAGTTTCAGGTGTTGTAATTAAGTTTGATAGTGCAGGAAATAGCTGCTTAAATAGAACTCCATTTAGTTTAAATACGGAAATTGTTGATTGGGCTGCTGATGACCCAAGTGGTTATTATGGAATTGGTCCTTGGGGTTTTACACATGATGGATGGGCTATATCAACAATGACAGGACTTACATTTAGCGGTTTAAATTGTATTATAACGCCGGTTTCAAGTTCTGAAAACTATAATGAAAATTGCTTTAGCATTAGAAAAAACAGAATTATATTTAATTCAGATGTAGATTATAAGATATATTCTATTGATGGCAAGCTGATTAAAAGTGGAAATTCAAAGGAAGTTAATCTAAAAAAAGGAGCCTATTTAATTGAAATAAGAAAAAGAAGAATAAAAGTTATCGTTCCATAAAATAATTTTTAACATTTTCAATTAGTTTTTCTAAATTTATTTTTTCTTTTGCTGAAATTTTAATAACTTTAAATCCATTTATTTCATTTGGGATTTCATTTTCATTTACAATATCAATTTTGTTTATAACGATTATAAATGGTTTTTCAAGAATTTTTGGATTATAGTTAATTATCTCTTTTTTCAATTTGTAAAATTGCTCAATAACATCACCTTGTGTAGGATCTAATAAGAATATGAGCATTTTAACCCTTTCAATATGTCTTAAAAAGCTAACGCCAAGTCCCTTTCCTTCACTTGCTCCTTCAATAATTCCTGGAATATCTATAATTGTAATCCTATTATAATAATCATCATGAATAACACCTAAATTTGGAACTATTGTAGTAAATGGATAATCAGCAATTTTACTTTTGGCATTTGTTAAGGCATTTAAAAGCGTAGATTTTCCAGCATTAGGAAATCCAATAATACCAATATCAGCTATTGTTTTAAGCTCTAATTTTAATTTTAGTTTTATTCCAGGTTCTCCTTTTTCAGCTATTTGAGGTGCTCTGTTTTCAGGTGTTTTAAAAGCATTATTTCCTTTTCCTCCTTTTCCACCTTTTGCGATTAAAATTTTTTGATTATGATATAATATCTCACCAATTTTTTCGTTTGTTTCTCTATTATATATAACCGTTCCAATTGGCACTTTTATATAAATGTCTTTTCCTTTCCTCCCTTTCATATTTTTAGGTTTTCCATTTTCACCATCACCAGCCTTAAAGTAATTCTTCTTCCTAAAATGTAATAATGATGTTAAACTTTCATCACCAACAACATAAACATTTCCACCATCTCCACCGTCGCCACCATCTGGTCCTCCTCTTGGAACATATTTTTCCCTTCTAAAATGAACAATTCCATCTCCACCTTTTCCAGATTCTACGATTATATAAGCAATATCATAACTCATAGAAATAAACTATAAAATTTTCTTGGCTCAATAACTTCAATTCCTAAATCCATAGCTAATTTAATTTGTCCTTCATCAGCAGTTGATAATATCGCTTTTTGCTCAATAGCAAGCAAAATCGTATCTATATCCTCTTTTGAATCAACAATTCCTTCCCTCATCACTCTTCTGTAATTTTCCCTTAAATAATTTATGGCTTTATCTTTGTCTTCAAATTCCCTAACTGCTTTTTCACTAACTCTTAAACCTCTATTTATTCTATCTCTCATTTCGGATAAAAAATTATATAAGATGATTCCAGGAATTTTCACTTTATATCTATTTGGTGTTTTAACTCTAAAAAATTTTTGAAAATTGTCTGGTATTTTAATAAATGTTGAAATTTCATTTAGTGTGTTTGGTGTTAAATAAACTTTAATTTCTTTATTATTTTTTAATTTTTCAATTAACCAATTTATAGCATCTTCTATTGAATTTGAAATTTCTTTAAAGCTATAAGGATTTGTTAAAACACTTGTATCTATTACAATTTTCATTAATTATAGGCACAACTATTAGCATATATTTCAACATTTTCAAAAACTTTTAAATTTGCTTTAAAGGTGTCGGGTGTTTGACCTGAGCAGAAATAAGAACGAGTTTCCTTTATTCCATTTACTTTAACAGAAAATTTAATAATGCCGTTTTCATGACCACTTGGAATACCTATTTTAATTGTATCAAATGTTATTGTTTTTGAGTTTGAGTTTATTGTAGGACCACTTATTGTTATTTTTCCATCATAAGTAGCATATAATGTCCAATTCTGAACAGTTTGCATAGAATCACTAACATATATTTTTCCAGAAACTTTTAAACTATCAACGATAACATATTTTTCACCTTCAGGAGCAGATGAGCAGGCTATCAAAACTATAGCAAATAATATAAATCTCATAATGGGCCCGCCGGGATTCGAACCCGGGACCCCTGGATTAAAAATCCAGTGCTCTAACCAACTGAGCTACGGGCCCAAGTTTGAAAATTTTAAAGCACTTAAATTACTTTTCCAAATTTTCTTTTTCTTTTTGAATAATCTTCTATTGCCTTTATAAATTCTTCTCTTCTAAATTCTGGCCATAGTGTTTTTGTAAAGTAAAATTCTGAATAACTTATTTGCCATAGCAGAAAATTTGAAATTCTATATTCTCCACTTGTTCTAATGAGAAGGTCTGGATCTGGTAGATTTGGGTCATATAGAAAATTTCTAAAAGTTCCTTCATCTACAAATTCTAGTTTTGAATTTATAATTTTATTAACCGCATCTAAAATTTCTTGCCTTCCGCCATAAGAAAGTGCTAAATATAATTTTAATTTATTGTTATTTTTTGTTTTTTCAATTGCTTTAAAAAGCTCATTTTTCACATCATTTGGTAAGTAATCTAACCTTCCAATTGCTTTAATTGAAACACCATTCCTATTCAATTCATCTACTTCATTTTTTAATAGAAATTTTAATAGCTCCATTAAACCTTTAATTTCCTCTTTTGGTCTTTGCCAATTTTCCGTTGAAAATGAATATAATGTTAAATACTCTATTCCTAATTCTAAGCAAACTCTAATAATTTCTCTAACGGACTCAGAGCCAACTTTGTGTCCAATTATTCTTGGAAGATTTCTTTCATTAGCCCATCGCCCATTACCATCCATTATAATAGCAATATGCTTAGGAATTTTCAATCTACATCCGAATGTTCCACTTTTTTAACTTCTTTTCCTTTTAATTTTGAAATAATCATGGGCAATGTTGTGTATTCAAGTTCATCTTCTGGTAATCTTGAAGGCTCAAATATGCCTTGCCTTCTCATTAAGTTCGCTATTTCATAAGCAATTCTTCTTGGCTCATCAAAAGCAGGGTCATCAAATAAATCTCTTGGTCCAATTAATTTTCCATTTGAAAGCTGAAATCCAAGAGCTACTACTCTTGGAGGACCATCAAATCTTGATACATTACTTTGATGCATAGCAACCGGCATTAAAGGTCCCATATGTGAGCCACGCATCCAACCTTCTACGATAAATGGTCTTGCAAATGGCTCTAATATCTCACCAACTGCTGGAAATCCACTTTGTGCCCTTACAATCATAACTGGATCATCCTTTCCAACATATTTACCTGCTATAAGTGATAACTTTTGGCTTGAAGCAACAGCTGCAATTTCTTTATCTTTTCTTCTGAAGACTTTTGTAATTACATATCTTGAAATACTTCCTATTAGAGCTAATAAATCATATAAACCTTCTGGTGTTGGAATTCTATAAGTTTCACCTTCTTTAACATCAAGAACTTCAAATTCAAATCCTTCATGCATTGATGGGTCAATTACCAGTCCTGATGTATTCATAGGATTAGCAAACATTTCATAAAGTGGTATGTTCCAAGCACTTGGAGATGTTTTATCAGCCATAAATACAATTACTGGCTCAGATGGTCTTTCATTTATTTCCATTTCAGCAACACCAGGACCCATTCCCTTAACATTTCCACTAAATGCGTCTGATAATAAATCTTGTCCTGCTCCATATAATTTCAATTCCTTTGCTACATTCGTTGCCTCTTTAAATGCTTCCCATGCAAGTTTATGAATTTGTTCATTGTCAGGACCATAATTATGTGTCATTATAAGGTTAATATCATCACCAACTCTACCTACAAAGTAATCTATTATTAACCCCTTATCCTTAGCTGATTGTAGCTTTTCCTCACAAGCTTCTATAAGCTTTGGATGTGTTGATGAATGTCCTACATAACCACCAACATCAGCTTTTATTACACTTATTGTAATTTTCATTCTTGAACCTCCTTTTAAATTAAAGTTTGATAATTTTAAAGGATAATAAGTTTTTCCCTGTATTGTCCAATAATTCTAAAAGGCTTCGCCATAAAAACTTCGCCCCCTTAAATTCCCCAAAAAACAATAATTTCCTGAAATTTTTATAAGTTCTTGATAATCAACTACTTAACATCATTTATTAGACAAAGCATTTTTCCTATCTTTTTCGGCAGGTAAGTTTTGCTTCTTGATAGCCATTTTTACTTTGAGCTTTAAACTTTTAGCAGTTATGAAGGTTGAAAATTTAGTAAAGCTTTTAAAGGAAAAAAGAGAGCAAGTTATATTTGTTTTAGGCATTGTTTTGATAGTAATTATTATTTTGATTTATAATAATGCGTCAAGTAAAAGAGTTAGTGCTGATAGTCAAGTTGCTTTTATTCAAGGTTTTTATGGAATTCAATTTGGTGATACAGCAAATGCTCCAAAAATTTTAATGGAGCTTTATTCAAAGAATAAAAATAATTTTGTTGGCTTTTGGTCTGGTCTTGTTCTTGCAGATTATTACTACAAACTTGAAAAGAAGGATAATTCTTATACAATTTTAAAGGCAATTAAACCATCTGATGAAATTGGTAAAATGGCTTATAAGGTTTTAGAAGCGGATATAAAATCCTCTCCTTCAAACTTAAACATCAAAACTGAATTTAAATCAATAAACAATTATCTTACTTATAGGAAAGCCAAGATGCTTCTTGCTAAGGGTAATAAAAAGGAAGCTATTAAATTATTTAGGGAGATACTAAAAGGTGATGATGTTTTTTCCAATATGGCAAAGGAAGAGCTTAGAGCATTAGGAGAAAAGCTATGATTTTTAATACCACAAAAATAAAGCTTATTTCAGTACTTTCTTATATTTTTCCATTTGGATTTATAAATGCTTTGTTGTTTCAAGATTTTGAAAATGATTATGTAAAATTTAATGTTATTCAAGGATTTATTGTAAATTTGCTTTATTTGTGCTTTATAATTTTTTACCTTATGATAGCTCTTTTAATAGGACCAATACCTTATGTTGGATATATAAAGAATATCGTTGGTTTTGTTTTTCTTTCAATAAGCCTCTTTATTACGATAAGGGTGTTTTTTGCGATTTTAGATGAGGAAATATATAAAGTTCCTTTTTTAGGTTTTTTTGTTGAAAACTTTGAAAAGTGAGGTAGGACTATGTTTTTAAATAATGAGCGATTTACAGATAAAGCAAAAAGAGCGCTTCTCTCGGCAAGGGAAGAAGCTTTAAGATTTGGAAATGAATATATAGGAACTGAGCATCTTTTACTTGGGATACTTAATGTTGGCGATAGTATTGCAATTTCTGCACTTACAAATTTAGGTGTTGATATAGAGGAGCTTAGAATGGCTGTTGAGCATTCAATCCATAGGGGTGAATTTTCAAGAAGAGATTTTTCTGCTGAGCTTCCACTTAATGCTTCATCAAAGAAAGCTATAAATGGTGCTATTGAAGAGGCAAGAAGAATGGGTCAAACATTTGTTGGACCAGAGCATTTGCTTCTTGGACTGCTAAAAGATAGAAGGTCATTAGCTGCTCAAATTCTTGAAAGTATGGGTATTGATTATGAAAGTATAAGGCAGGAAATTGTTAGACTTATAAATCAAAATAGATATGAAGAATCTATGGGTTATTCATCTGGTTATAGTTATTTCCCTTCTTATGAGCAAAGAAGAACAACTACACCACAAGCACCAAGACAATCAAATACAAGAGTTTTAGATAGTTTCTCAATAGATTTAACACAATTAGCAAGAGAGGGGAAATTAGACCCTGTTATTGGTAGAGAAGAAGAGATTGAAAGAGTTATTCAAGTTCTTTCAAGAAGAAAGAAAAATAATCCTGTTTTAATTGGTGAGCCTGGTGTTGGTAAAACTGCTATTGTTGAAGGTCTTGCCCAAAGAATAGCAAATGATGAGGTCCCTCCTATATTAAGAAATAAAAGAATTGTCGCTCTTGACCTTGCTGCTATTGTAGCAGGAACAAAATATAGAGGTCAATTTGAAGAGAGAATAAAAGCTATATTAAATGAAGTTATAAATGCTCCTGATGTAATACTTTTTATAGATGAGCTTCATACAATGATTGGTGCTGGTGCTGCTGAGGGGGCATTAGATGCTGCTAACATTTTAAAACCTGCACTTGCAAGAGGACAAATAAGACTTATTGGTGCTACTACACTAGAAGAATATAAGAAATATATTGAAAGAGATGGTGCACTTGAAAGAAGATTTCAACCAATAATTATTGAGCCACCTTCTGTTGAAGAAACCATTAGGATTCTTGAAGGCTTAAAGAGAGAATATGAAGAATATCATGGGGTGATATATACACAAGAAGCTATTGAAGCTGCTGCCAAACTTTCAGATAGATACATTCAAGATAGATATTTACCTGATAAAGCTATTGATGTTTTAGATGAAGCAGGAGCAATGGTTAAACTCACTAAACAAATTGATGACCCAGAATTAAACAAACTTCAAAGAGAATTGGAGCAAATTAGAAAGAGGAAAGCTTTTGCGGTTAGAAAAGAAGAATATAATTTAGCGGAAAAATTAAAGCAAAAAGAGGAAGAAATTCTTGAAAAAATTAGAAAGAGGAAAATGGAAATAAAAAAAGAAACTGCAGAAGTTAGTTATGAGGATGTTGCTAAGGTAATATCAAGATGGACAGGCATACCACTAACTCAAATAAGTTCGGACGAGGAAAGTAAATTATTAAAACTTGAAGAAGAGCTTAAAAAATATGTAATAGGTCAAGATTATGCTATTAGTTTATTAGCAAAAGCAATTAGAAGAAATAGGGCAGGTATTAAAGATCCTAAAAGACCTATTGGCTCGTTTGTATTTCTTGGTCCAACAGGTGTTGGTAAAACTGAGCTTGCTAAAAGTTTAGCGAGAGTACTATTTGGAAGTGAGGATGCTCTTATAAGAATAGATATGAGTGAATATATGGAAAAACATAATGTTTCAAGACTTATAGGTTCGCCTCCTGGTTATGTTGGGTATGAAGAGGGTGGTCAATTAACTGAGAAAGTTAGAAGAAGACCTTATAGTGTAATTCTTTTTGATGAAATTGAAAAGGCTCATCCTGATGTATTTAATATATTGCTTCAAATCCTTGAAGATGGAATACTAACTGATGGACTTGGAAGAACAGTCAGTTTTAGAAATACAATTATAATAATGACATCAAATATAGGAACAAAGCAAATTAGAGAAACAAAACACTTGGGTTTTTCAGTAAAGGAAGAAAAGGAACTTGATTATAATGAGCTTGAAAAAATGTTAAAAGATGAATTTAAAAAAGTAGTTTCTCCTGAATTTCTAAATAGAATAGATGAGATTATTGTTTTTAGACCATTGAATAAAGAAGACTTAAAGAGAATTATTGAAGTAATGTTAAGAGATTTAAGGGAAAGATTGAAAGAAAAGCATATTACTATTAGAGTTTCTGATAGATTAAAGGAATTTTTAGTTAATCAAAGTTATGACCCTGAATTCGGTGCAAGACCTTTAAGAAGAGCTATAAGAAAATATATAGAAGAGCCAATAAGTGAAGCAATAATAAAAGGAGAAGTTAAAGAGAACGCTGATGTTCTAATTGATTTAAATGATAATAATGAAGTTGTTTTTAGAACGGATGTTTTAAGTGTGCTTTAAAATTTCAAAATGCCAAAAGTAAAATTATCTGTTAAGAAGAGAGAAAGACAAAATATAAAAAGAAGACTTAGAAATTTATGGTATAAGAAAAGGATAAAGGATGCAATAAAACGTTTCCTAAAAGCTAGTTTTGAGCAAAGAAAGGAGATTTTAAAGGAAATATATGAATATGTAGATAAGGCGGTTAAAAGAGGTGTTATTCATAAAAATAAAGGAGCAAGAATAAAGAGTAAATATGCGAAGTTATGCTTAGAAAAACAAAGCAAAGGGAAGTGATTTTGGATATTTTAAAAGAAAGTAGAAATCATCCTACTGCTGAAGAAATTTATATTAAAGCTAGGATGTTTATGCCTAAGATAAGTTTATCAACAATATATAGAACATTAAAAAATTTGGTTGATGAGGGGAGGATATTGGAAATAAAATTACAAGGCGAAAATTATTCAAGATATGACTACCCATTAAAAGAGCATCAGCATTTTTATTGTAGGAAATGTAAAAGAATTTTTGATATTGATATATCGCTTGATGGTGATTTTGAACTGCCACATAAAGTTGAAGAATTTAGAGCTTTATTTATAGGTGTCTGTAATGATTGTTTAAAAGGAGGTTATTATGAGAAGGTATGAAAGTATGGTTATTATAGATACGAAAATTGAAGAAAGTGAAAGGTTAAAAACCATAAATAAAATTAAGGAGTTTATTGAAAAGTCCGGTGGAAAAATTATAAGTTTTGAGGAGTGGGGTAATAGAAAACTTGCTTATCCTATAAAGAAAAGGAATGAAGGATATTACATTTTATTAAAATTTGAAAGTGATAGTAAATTGCCTCTTGCTTTAAGAGATTTTTATAGACTTGAAGAAAATATATTAAGGAGCATTATTGTGAGGGAGGATGAATAATGGCACAACTGAGATTCCCTTATATAAATTCAATAATCCTTTCTGGAAGACTTGTTAATGATTCAAACATTAAAGTTATTCCTACATCAGGAAAGCAAGTGCTTGAATTTAGAATTGCGACGAACAGAAGGTATATTTTAAATGGAGAAAATAGAGAGGAAACATTGTACATTAATTGTATTTATATGGGTCAAAGAGTTAATGAATATTCCGAAATTTTAAAAACGGGATTTCCAATAATTGTTGAGGGTCGTTTAAGATATAGGGAATGGACAGATCAGAATAATAATAAAAGAAGCACTTATGAAATTATTGTTAGTAGAATACACTTATTAGAAAGAAAGGAGCAATTTATTGAAGAGGTTGAGCCACCTCCTGAAGCTGATGAATTAGAAAAAGAAAAACCATCATTTCAAATGAACTTAGATGAAGAAGAAATAAGTGAGGAAGATATACCGTTTTAAAAGGGGGTGAAAATATGAAGAAAGTTAAAAGAAAAATAGATTGGAAGGATGTTGAATTTTTAAGGCAGTTTATAACACCAAGGGGTAAAATTATGCCAAGAAGACAAACAGGACTTTCTGCTTATGAGCAAAGGCAATTAGCAAGAGCTATAAAAAGAGCTAGGATTATGGCTTTATTACCATTCGTGGAGGATTACTATCTATGAAAAAAGTTAAAGTTATTATGAATGATGGTAAAATTTTAGAAGTAAAGTACGGATATGCCAATTATCTTATAAAAATGGGACTTGCTCAAATATATAGTGATGCTAAAATGAAGGAAATTGAATATCAAAAGAAAGTTTTATTAGAAAAACAGGAAAGACAAAAGAAAAAAGCTCTTGAATTGAAATCAAAATTAGAAAAAGAAAAAATAAGCTTTTTGGTTAAAGTAGGTGAAGATGATAGGATGTACGGCTCAATTACTAATAAGGATATTGCTGAAAAATTAAAAGAAAAAGGTTATGATATAGATAGGAAATCTATTCTCCTTGAAGAGCCTATAAGAGCTATTGGTAGTTATACTATTCCTATAAAACTACATCCAGAAGTTATAGCGGAAATTAAGGTTAAGGTTGAGAAAGAATGAAAAACTTAATAGAAGTTGAAGTTAGAAATATCCTTTTTATTAAGAATGAGGAAGGGGAAGGCTCATTTCTTGTAATACTTGGAGAAAAGGAAGGAAAAAGGGTTTTGCCAATAAGTATAGGACTATTTGAAGCACAAGCAATAGCAAGAGCAAAAGAAGGTATAAGAGGTGAGAGACCTTTAACTCATGAACTAATTGTTAAATTATTTGAAGAAATTGGAGTTAAGCTTGAAAAAGTTATAGTTAATGACCTTATTAATGAGGTTTTTTACGCAAGGCTAATAATAAGAAAGGATGATAAGTTATTAAGTATTGATGCAAGACCATCCGATTCAATAGCAATAGCTGTTTTAGCAAATGTTCCAATTTTTGTTAGTTCAAGTGTGATGGATAGAGCAGGTGAAGAACCACCTGAAGATATAGAGGGTGATTTAGAGGCATAAATTGAGAAGAACGAAAATTATAGCAACATTTGGACCATCTTGTAAAAATGAAGAAATTATTAGAAAACTTATAAAAGCTGGTGTAAATATATTTAGATTTAATTTTAGTCATTCAAATGCTGATGAGCATATTAATAATGCTAAAATTGTAAAGAGAATTGCTGATGAAATGAATGTAAGGATAGCTTTCTTACAGGATTTAGCAGGTCCAAAAATTAGAATTGGAAAGATAAAAAATAATAAAGTGATTTTAAAAAATGACCAATTATTTAAAATCACTACAAGGGAAATTGAAGGAAATGAAGAGATTGTTTCTGTAAATTTTAAAGAAATTGTAAATTATGTTCAAAAAAATGATATTATTTTAATTGCAGAAGGGACAATTGTTTTAAAGGTTATTGAAGTTAATGAAGATGAAATTATTACTAGGGTTTTAAAAGGTGGTGAAATATCTTCAAATAAAGGGTTAAACTTACCATTTAAGGAAATAGATGTTTCTGCTTTAACGGAAAAGGATTTGGAAGATATAAAAAAGGGAATTCAATTTGGTTTTGATTATGTTGCTGTTTCATTTGTTCAAAAACCATCTGATATTGAACTTGTTAGATACTATTTAAGAAAATTTGGCTCTCTTTCAAAAATTATTGCTAAAATTGAAAAACCATCAGCGGTAATGAGAATAGAAGATATTGTTGATGTTAGCGATGGAATAATGATAGCAAGAGGAGATTTAGGAATTGAATTTCCAATAGAAGAATTACCGATAATTCAAAAAAAATTTATAAAATTATGTATTCAAAAAGGAAAACCTGTTATTACTGCTACTCAAATGTTAGAATCTATGATAAATAATCCAAGCCCTACAAGAGCAGAAGTTACTGATGTTGCTAATGCTGTTCTTGATGGCTCAGATGCCTTAATGCTTTCAGGTGAAACTGCTGTTGGAAATTATCCTGTTGAAGCAGTATCAATTATGGATAAAATTATTAGAAAAGTTGAAAATTCAATTGATTATTCAAAACCTCCATTTAGAGTTTCTCAATCTCACTTAGATATTAATGATGCTGTTGCTTTTGCTGCTTATGAGCTTTCAAAGTTTTCAAATGCTAAGGCAATTGTTGCTTATACATTTTCAGGTGATACTGCAAGAAGAGTGGCAAAATTTAGACCTTCTGTTCCAATTGTTGCTATTACACCTAATGAGTTTGTAGCAAATCAGTTAGTTTTAAGTTGGGGTGTTATTCCAATTGTTTCAGAAATGGTAAATTCATTTGAAGAAATGGTAAATATAGCAAGAATGAAGGTTAAGGAATTAGGTTTAGTAAAGGAACTTTCAAAAATTGTTATAATAGCGGGTTTGCCTCTTAAAGTTCCAGGAAATACAAACTTAATACATCTTACAGATGTTCATTAATAATACAGAAAAATCCCTAAAATTGCTGATAATGAGCTTGAAATAAAATTCGTCATATTATTTGATAAATAACCTTTTCTTTCAAATAATGCTCCAATTATGGAATCAATTAAATTTCCAAAAATTCCTATTAAAAAAACAAAAAACCAATTTTTATGAAATAATGAAATAATTAAACTTCCTAAAATCCCACCCAAAAAACCAATTAAACTAATTCCGCCCGATGTTCCTTTTTCAACCTCTTTAAAATTTGTAATTAAATATGCTTTTTTTGAAAATTTCATCCCAATTTCTGTTGAAAATGTATCACTACACATAGAGCTAACAGCACATAAATGAGCAAAATAAAGCATATCATTTGGATAAAATATATTTAATATACTTAAAATAAAGCTAATTCCACCATTAGCAATAACTTGAAATAAATTTCTTTTTGTTTTCTTATCATTTAATTTTGACAAAAATGAGCCAAGAATTAAAAACAATAATAATGGAATAACCCACTTAAAACCTCCTGAATATAAAATAAAACTTCCAATAATAAATGTTGTTATTCCTGCTCTTAAATCAAGCCAATTAAAAAGTAGTGAAATAAATGCTATTAAAAATGCGAAAAATATAGCGCTCAAAAATGGACTTAATTTAACATTTATAATTAAAATTGAAAAAATAACAATTAGTAAATTATCTAACCCCCTTTTTGAAACAAATTCAACACTTGTTAAAAAAATTGAGAAAACTATTGAAAATAATAAATTTTTTGAAAAATAAATGGAAAATAAAAATGTTAAAAATAAAAATGTTAAACTTCCAATAATTGTCTTATCATTTTTATTGATTTTGTTTCCAATTAAGGCACAAATAGGGTCTGAAAAGAACATAGGAAAAAGTGTCAAAAAATATAAATTTTTATTATCATAATAAACTATTGTAGAAATAAGAACAGCTAACGGATATAAAATTGTTCCAAAATTACCCTTCTCATCATATTTAGTAATTTTTAATTTCATTCCTAAAAAATTCAAAATTGTAAAAATAGCACATAAAATAATCATTTCTTCTTTGCTTAAAAAATAGCTTGAAATAATAACACCGATTGAAATTAAAATATGTAAAATTTTTCTTGAAATAAAATCATTTTTAATAAAAATTTGAACAAAAATAATTGAAGCTAAAATATAAATGAAAAATAAAATCATTTTTTAAATAACTTCTCTTGGTTTCAAATTCAAAATATCCCAAATTTCATTTTCAACACAAGTATTTCCTTCAAGTAGCATTTTAATTTGCTCATCACTTGCAGGAAACAATTCAAAATATCTAAAAATTCTTGCTAATGGTAAGATAATAAATTTTGGAATATAAATGGGAATTATAAATTTATTTTTTGATTTTGCTATTGCTTTCACAAAATCAACATATTGCCATTCTTTATTTCCACAAATATGAAAAATTCTTTTATATGTTTTTTCGTTATTTATACTCCTTACAAAAATTTCTGCAATATCTTCTCTATGAACGGGACTAATTTTATATTTACCATCTGAAAAAATTGGGAAGAATATAAATTTAGATAAATCAAGGACAAGTTTTTTAAAATTAAATAACTCATCATCATCAATAATTAAACTTGGTCTAAAAATCGTCCAATTTAAATCTGTTTTTTTTAGATATTCTTCTGCCATATATTTTGTTCTTTGATAATTTGTCCCATTTTCTTTAACACCATTTGCACTCATTAAAATAAATCTATTTATATTTAGTTTTATAGCCAAATCAATTGCTTTTTTCGTAAAATTATAATGATAATCAATAAATTTGATGTTCTTTTGTGGAAATTCCCTTATCAAACCAATCAAATAAATAACACAACTTATATTATAATTCTTAATTTCATATTCATATTTTTCAATCTCCCTAATATCTCCAATTATTGTTTTTATTCTATCTTTTAAATCTCCAAGTTTTCTTATGGAATTTTCTCTTACAAGAAGAATTGGATTGTAGTTATATTCCAAAAGTTTTCTTGTTATAGCTTTTCCTACAAAACCGCTTCCTCCAAGAACAAGCACATTCATTTTCTTTTCCTCCTTTTATAAAGTTGATTTTTTATGTCTTTTAAAAGCTCTCTATACGATGTATATATTTTTTTGTTTAGATTTGGTTTTTCTCCATACATGGGTCCTCCAATAAATAATATACAGTTTATTTCCTTACAACCTTTATCTAAAATCTCTATACTTTTTTCAAATTTCCTTTTATCAATAATATATACTGCTGAAATTATTAAAAAATTAGGTTTTTCTCTTTCAATTGTTTTTGTAATATCAGAGTAAGGTGTGTTTGCTCCTACATATATAACATTATATCCTTCATAAGTTAAGATAAAATCAATAATTCTCAAAGGTATTTCATGAATATCACCTTCAAGGGAAGTTATTACAAGTTTTATTTTCTTTTTCTTTTTAGCTTCAAATAAATTCTTTAAATTGATAATTGATTCAATAATTTTTGATGAGGCAATATGTTCTTGGTCTACACTAATTTCTCCCTTTTCCCAAAGCAAACCAAGTTCAGATAAACTTTTGCTTACAATCAAATCAAATGCTTTAATAACTCCAAATGAAAATAAAATTATTTTTAATAAATTTTCAACCTCTTTTTGACTTTTATTTAACATATAATTTAGTAATTCCTTTGATAATTCCTCATAATCTTCAAAAATAATATAAGTTAGGGTATTGACATCAGCATTTGAAAAACCAGCTAAATCAATTATTTTATTATCTTTAATAAATTTTACAATTTCTTCAATTGGAAATCTCCTATGACCACCTATTGTTTTATGGAATTTTAATAATCCTTCTCTTGACCAGTTTTTTATCGTTGCTTCACTTACACCTAAAATTTTTGCTAAATCTTTGGTTTTTAAAAACATTTTTAAAATTTTAAAGGATAAAATCGCTAAAAAAGATAAAAAAGATAATTTATGCTTTAACATTTTAAAACTTTATGAGAGCTGTTGTTGTGGGTTCTGGAATAGGTGGATTAGCTACTGCTATAAGGCTTAGAAAGCTTGGATATAAAGTTATTATTCTTGAAAAAAATGAAAAAATAGGTGGAAGGATGGATTATATTGAAAATAATGGTTATTTTTTTGATACAGGTCCAACATTACTTTTAATGCTAAAACCACTAATTGAACTATTTAAAGAAGTTGAAGAAAATATAAATGACTATCTTAATCTTGTAAAAATTGACCCTCTTTATAGAATATATTTTAAAGATGGAAGTTTCCTTGAACCATCAAATGATTTAGCTTATTATGTTAGACAAGTCTCATTAAAAGAATTTAAAAATTTACTTAAATTTTATTCTGACATAACTTATATGTATAACGATACAATTTATAATTTTGTAGAAAAAAATTATTATTCGGTTTTTGACTTTTTGAATTTAAGAAGTGTAAAATTACTTTTGAAACATAAAATGCTTGATAATTTGTATTATAGAGTTTCAAGATATTTTGATGATTATAGACTTATATTTGCTAATACATTTCAGAGTATGTACCTTGGAATTTCTCCATTTAATGCTCCATTTGTATATACCGTTGTGAATTATATGGAAGCTATTGAGGGTATATATTATCCAATTGGTGGTATGTATCAGATTGTTAAATCTCTTGAAAAAATTATAAGTAAAATGAATTTAAGAATTTTAAGAGAAACGGAAGTTAAAGAAATAGATAAAAAAACTAATACAATATATACAAATAAAGGATTTTTTGATGCTGATGTTATTGTAATAAATGCTGATTTACCATATGCTAAAAGTGATTTATTAAATGAGAAATTACCAAATTATGATTATTCCTGCTCAACGATAATGTTGTATATTGGTTATGAAGGTTCAACGAATATGCTTCATCATAATGTATTTTTAACAGATAATTACAAACAATCATTTGAGAGTATTTTTAATAAAGGCATTATTCCAAATGATTTATCATTTTATGTTAATATATCTTCAAAAACTGATATAAGTCAATCTCCTAAAAACTGTGAGAATATATATATTTTAATTCCTGTTCCTAATTTAAAAGTTTTAAGGGAAAATTTAAATGAAAAATTAAACGAGATTATAAATAAGGTTTTTGATAGACTTGAAAGTCAAACAAATTTTAGAAGAGAAAGAATAAAATTCATAATAAAAAGGACACCTTATGATTGGCAAAGTTTATATAACCTTAAATATGGTTCTGCTTTTGGTCTTTCTCATAAGTTTTTACAAAGTGCATATTTTAGACCTAAAAACTACGAAAAGAAGGGTATTTACTATGTAGGAGCTTCAACAATTCCAGGAAGTGGTATTCCTATGGTTTTAATATCTTCAAAGCTTGTTATTGAAAGGATTTTAAAAGATTATGGGAATGCTCCTTAGAATAAGTTTTATTATATCAATTCTAATTTTTATTTTTAGTATTTTAGGATTTTTTGTATTAAAATTTTTCCCTCATTTAACAGCTAATGTTTCAAGTTTAATTCCATTTTTTATTAAATTTGGTGCGATTGGATTTACATTATCAACTATTTTCTGTTCATTTATCATTAGTATAAATTGTTTTGGATTTTTTAGAACGGTTTTATTATTTTCAATATCATTTATAACATCATTAACTATGGAATTATCTTCAACTTATAATGGTTTTCCATTTGGTAATTATAAATATACTGATTTCTTAGGTTATAAAATTTTAAATGAAGTTCCTATAATTATTCCATTATCTTGGTTTTCAATTGTTTCATTATCTTATTTAATTGCTAAAAGATTACTATTTAGTGGGTTTAGTTTGATAATTGCTTCAACATTATTTGGATTCTTTTGGGATTTGTCTTTAGATTTTGCTATGACAAAAACTTACCCATTTTGGTATTGGATAGATAAAGGCTTTTTGTATGACATGCCTATAAAAAACTGGGGTGGTTGGTTATTTACATTGTTTATAATAAATTTTGTATTTTATGTTTTAAATGGAAATAGTTCTGAAAGATATTCAAAATATGTTTTTTATTTGTATCTTTTAATTGTTGGATTTAGTGTTTTAATGTCGTTATTAGGAGGTGGTTTAGTTCCGTTTGTTTTTGGGGTTTTGGGAATTTTAATAATAATTTCAATTTCAATGATAAGAAATGTGAAATTATGGTAGATTATAAATTTTTTGAAAAAATTATATCTAAGCATGCGAATACATTCTATTTAGCAAGTTTAAGTTTGCCAAAACATTTAAGGTACGATTTTTGGGTAATTTATAGTTATTGTAGATTAGTAGATGAGATTGCTGATAATTTTTTTATAATTAATGATAAACAGAAAGCTTTGGATGAAATATATCAAATTAAAGAAAATTTAATTTTAGCCTTTGAAGGAAATTATAACAAGGATAATAAAATTTTTTTAGGTCTAAAAGAAGTTTTTAAAAAGTACAAATTTGATATAAAACCATTTCTTGAACTTATTGATGGTGCTATTTGGGATATTAAAGGTATTGAAATTGAAAATTTAAATGATTTAATAAATTATTCAAAATTGGTTGCAGGTTCAGTTGGAGCGATGTTATTTCCAATTATTTCAAATTATAAAAATGAAGAAATTTTAAAATCTGCTTATAATTTTGGGATTTTTATGCAAATTGTAAATATTCTTAGAGATGTTGGAGAAGATTATAAAATAAGGAAAAGAATTTATATTCCAAGAACAATTTTAAAAGAATTTTCAATAAAAGAATTTCATATAAAACATGGCTTAATTACACCAAATTATATTGATATGTTAGAATTTTTAATGGAAATTGCTGAAAAATTATTTTATGAAAATGTTGATAAAATAAAATTTTTAAGAGAAGAAATAAGAAAAGCTATTTATAGAGCAGGTATATGGTATCTTGAAATTTTAAATGCTATAAGATTTAACGATTATGATAATATAAATAAAAGGGCTTATGTAAATAGATTTTTTAAGTTTTTAAGTTTGTTTTTTGATTATAGAATTAAAAAGGAGATTTTAAAAAGAGCTAAAAAATTTAAATTTTTAAAATTTGAAGAAAGGCTTGATGTTAAAAAAGATGTAATTGTAAATTTTCATTCTGATTTTTCAAATGCTAATGTAAATTTACCCTTTGGGAAAATTATTGTTAGTGATGCTAAAATAGAAAGTGAAAAAATTATAGATTTTTTAGTTGATTTTAAAATTTTTAGAAAAAAATTAACATTATATATTATTGAGTTTAACGAAAATGAGCTTGTGGATTACTTTGAAAATTGGTTTCATATACATAGATTTTATGATAATAAAATTATTGAAATTGTTGGATATAAACTTCCTATTCCGGCATTCTTAATGAAACTATTTTTTAATATAAGATATAAGAGGTTAAAAAATGCGATTAATAAGTATATTTTCAAGAGATTTTAGACTTTTGGACAATAAATTATTTGAGGGATATGAGAATAATGAGATAATTCCATTATTTTTATTTGATGAATTTAATCAAATTGAGCATGGAGAAAACCTAAAAAGTTTATTTTTTAAAACGATTGAAAATTTTGAAGAAGAACTAAAAAAATTAAATAGTTATCTATATAAAATTAAACTTGAAGATTTCGGAAAATTTTTAGATATTTCTAAACCTGATGTTGTTAGGGTTTGTTATGATAGTGAGCCAAGAACACTACAAAGAATAAAATTTATAGAAAACGAATGTTTAAGAAGAAATATAAAACTTGAAAAAGTTTATCAATTTTTAATTGAGCCTAAATTTGAAAAGTTCAATTTTGTTAGTTTTTCACAATTTTATAGAACATTTAAAGATGAAGATTTTGGAAAAATTATAGAAAGACCTAAATTTTTAATAACTCCCAAAATTACTTTTAATGAAATTCAAATTCCAAAAATAAACAATAATAAAATTATCAAATTGTATTTTAAAACCGAAGAAGAAGTTTTAAAACATTTTAAAAAATTTAAAGAAGAGAAGTTAGAAAATTATTCAAAATTTAGAGATTATCCTTATCTTAATTGGACATCAAAACTTTCAATATATTTTAGAATGGGTCTTATTTCATATAGATATGTTATCAATAATGTTAGTGATGAGGCATTTAGAAGGGAAATTATGTGGAGTGAGTTTTTTAGACTTTGGCTTTTTTATAATCAAGAATGTGTAAATTTAGAATATGATAAAAAGTGGAGAAATTTTAAGTGGGATTATGATGAGGAAAAATTTAATGCTTGGAAGGAAGGTAGGACAGGTTATTTAATTGTTGATGCGGGAATGAAACAATTAATTGAAGAAGGTTTTATTCACAATAGAGTTAGGATGATTTGTGCGAGCTTTTTAATTAAGAATCTTCATATTGATTGGAGACTTGGTGAAAGATGGTTTTATAGGAATTTAGTAGATGCTGATTTAAGCTCAAACTTAGGAAATTGGCAATGGGTTGGTGGTTTTGGTCTTGATAAAGCGCCTTATTTTAGAGTTTTTAATCCTGAAATTCAAAGACAAAAATTTGACCCTAATTTTGAGTATATAAAAACTTATATTCCGAATTATCAGAATTATAAATATAAACCTATTGTTGATTTTTACGAAAGTAGAAAAGAATTTATAAATAAAGCAAAAAAAATTTATGAATTGTAGAGCTTGTAATTCAAATAATTTATTATTCTATTTTTCTTCAAAAGGGCAACTTGGTGTAAGTGGAAATTACGATTTTTATATTTGTAAAGATTGTAAAAGCTTAAATTTAAAAGCAAACTTTAAATTAAATGAAATTTTAAAATTTTATGATGAAAATTATCCACTTTTTGATATTAAAAGAACTTGGGGTAAGTATTATAAGTTTGTTGAGCTTGAGTTGAAAAATACTATTATAAGAAGGGTAAAGTTTATTAAAAAATTTATTGATTTGAAAAATTTGAAAATTCTTGATGTTGGATGTGGTGATGGAAAATTTTTAGAATTTCTTAAAAAACAATATAATTGTTATGTTGTCGGAGTTGATATTGTAAAATTGAATAAAAACATTAAAATTCATAATAATTTAAATGAAATTGATGAAAATTTTGATATTATTACACTTTGGCATTATATTGAACACGATGAAAATCCAATAAAAACTATTGAAAAATGTTATAATTTATTAAATAAAAATGGAATTATTATTATTGAAACACCAAAATTTCCCTCAAATGGGTTTAAAATTTTTAAAAATAATTGGGCAGGAATTCACACACCAAGACATTTTACTATTTTTTCAAAAGAAGGTTTATTTTCTCTTGTTAAAAATTTCAGAATTATTCATTATAGCAATTTTACAAGTTTTGATAAATTCTTATTATATGGTCTTACAATTTTAGAACCAAAAGAAAAAAACTTTATAACTTGGTTATTACTTTCATTGGTTTTTAAGCCTTTTTTATTATTTTTTAATGATATTCATACAATTGTGGTCAAAAAACATGTATAGATTTGCTATAATTGGTGGTGGATTTGGGGGGTTAGTTAGTGCTATCAAACTAAAAGATTTTATTCTTTTTGAAAAATCAAAAACACTTGGTGGTTGTGGTGGTTATTTCATAAGAAATAATTTAGCTTTCAATTCTGGTGCAACAACAATAGCATTTATGGGAAAGAATGAATTCGTTTATAAGTTTTTTGAAAATTTCGGAATAAAATTAAATTTCAAAGAACATAATTCAGCTTTTGATATAATTGATATTCAGAATAATAAAATTTTAAATTTTAAAGAAATTATAACTTCAAATGAAAAAATTTTTGAAAAAATTTATCACAATCCATTAATGTTAATGAAGTTTTTATTTGACTTTTTAAAAGTTTCAAATTCAAATGAATATGAAAAGAACTCTCTAATAATTTCTCTTCAAAGTTCAAAAGCGCCATTTGAGATTTTTAAGAAACTTTCCTATGATTATTATTTTAGCACTTGGGCTATATTTAAAGAAGGTTTTAGAAATTTAATTGAATCTATTGAAGAAAGAATTATTGAGAATGGTGAAATTCTTAAAGAATGTGAAGTTGTTAAAATTAAAAAATTAAGTAATTATTTTGAAATTGAAACTACTAATGGAATTTATAAAGCAAAGAATTTAGTCTTAAATCTTGACCCTTGGAATGTAAATAGAATTCTTGGAAAAAATTTATTGAAGTTACCAAATGAAAATAATTTATGGAATGCATTAGTTTTATATTTGACTTGGAAAGTTAAGCCATTAAAAAATTATTATTATTTAATTCTTGATAGGGATTTAAAAACTATTCATGCTCCTTTTGTTAGTTTTTTTGAAAATGGAACAATTACAATTTCTTCACACTATAAAAATTATTACAATGAGAAAGAAATTGATAGTTTATTAAATGTCCTAAAAAGTATGAATATAGAATTTCAACTAATCACAATTGCTAATAGTAAATCATTTGAAAAATATACGGGAAGATATAAGGGTTATGTTGGTGGTTTTGAAATTTCATATATGAATTTAATTAGAGCTTTTTTTAGAGGTTTAAGTAAGGAAGGAATTTACTTTATGGGTGATTATTATTTCCCTGGACAAAGTCTTTCAAGTGCCATAATAAGAGCTAAATGGCTATTATGAAATTTATGGAGATTTGGGTTTTTTTTAAGAAAATTGAGATGACTTTTTATCTTCAAAGATGTGAAAATATAAAACAACTTATAAATTTTCATTCAAGATATAAATTGGTAATTAGAGTCTTTTCAATTGGAATTTCAAGAAAACTTGGAAGGATTTTAGCTATTTATAATAATAATTTTTTTGAAACTTATCAAAATTACAAAAATTTGGTTTATAAGGCTTTCAGTTTAAATCCAAAGTATAATCAAAAGATTGATGCTTATTTTCATCTTTATGGAATGGTCAAGGAATCCCTTAATAAAGATCAAAGAAAGGAGCTATTGGATTTAATTGTGAATTTTAGAAGTTCTGAAATTTATGATAAATTAATTAATGATAAATTTTTAGATTATCTGATATATGTAAATGATGAATATAAAAGAAATCTAATTTCAGGGTTTTGCTTGCTTTATGCTTTACCTCAACCTTAAAATTTTAAAACTATGGATTTATATATTTTCAAATCAAAAAAAGAAGTTATTTTAGACAAAGAGAAATTTTTAGATTTTTATAATCAGTTGAAGGATTGCCAAGATCTGGCTCTTTTAAAGCAAAAAATTTTTCATTTTAAAAATTGGGCTTTGAGTAATCACTCAATATCAGAAGAAACTGCTATTTATTGTTCTTATGAAAGCCTTCTTGAAATTATTAAAAAAATTTTATCTTCAAAAACCATAGAAAGAGCAAAGTATTACTTGAAAAAACTTTATGATTTTCTTATTACCGAAAGAGAAAATAAAATAAACGATATAAATTTAGCAAGATGGAGGGATTATAACGAAATCATAACTGATAGCCTTTGGATATTTGATAAAAGGGATACATCGGGGGCGCATCTCGGGTGGTATTGGGGAAATTTTATCCCACAAATTCCAAGACAATTAATGTTAAGATATACAAAAAAATTTGATTGGGTTTTAGATCCTTTTGTCGGAAGTGGAACAACTTTAATTGAATGTAGAAGATTAGGAAGAAATGGAATAGGGGTTGATATAAATGAAGAAGTTGTTAAAAAGGCAAAAGAACAAATTGAAAAAGAAAAAAATATCTATAACGTTAAGACCGAAATAATACATGCTGATAGTAGAACATTAAATTTTAAAAAAGTTTTAGAGGAATTTGGGATAAAAAGAGTTCAACTTGTTATTCTTCATCCACCTTATTGGGATATTATAAAATTTAGTGATAAAGAAGAAGATTTATCAAATTCAAAAACCCTAAAAGACTTTCTTGGGGCTTTTGAAGAAGTTTTGAGAAATGTAATTGAAGTTTTAGAAGATGGAAGATTTTTAGCAATTGTTATAGGAGATAAGTACTCAAGAGGAGAGTGGATACCTTTGGGATTTTATGTTATGGAGAGAGCATTGAAATTAGGTTTAAAGTTAAAAAGTATAGTTGTTAAGAATTTTGAAGAAACAAGAGGTAAAAGAAATCAGAAGGAACTTTGGAGATATAGAGCGTTAGTCGGAGGATTTTATGTTTTCAAGCACGAATATATTTTTATATTTCAGAAAAAATGAGAGGGCATGTTTTTATTGTAAATGATCAAACATTACCAAAACATCTGGAATATATGTTTGTTGGAACAAGTACGGGAGAAAGGGAAAATAATATATCGCTCTTGGCAGATATGATGAGAGTTAAAGGAGGTGATTTTATATTCTTCTATATTGAAGGAAACCAAAGGGTAAAAGGAAGGTTTTTTGGAGTTTTTAAAGCTCTTGATAATGTGGTATATCACATAAAAGGTAGAGAGGCAAGAGAACCTTCACTTCCAATACCTTTGATTTACCGAAAAAGAATATCTCCTTATGAAGTTTATCAAAATGGTATTCTTGAATGGATAGCTCTTGATAAACTTCCGACTTATTCCAAAGAAATTTTATGGACACTGATTTATAGAAAAATGAAAGCGAAAAGGGGGAATACCATGCTGTTTCCTTGGGAAACAGAGAGGTTAATAAATCTTATTAGGGCAGAAAATCAAGGGATAGCTTTAAATGGAAATAACTTTTCTTTTGACTCACAAAATTACATAATAATTCAAGGCAAAAGAACTCTAAATCAATATATGGGAAATCCAATAAACTTAGATTGGGAAGATATAAAAAAATCAGAGAAACACCTTCAAGCATTTATACTTCAAAATCTTCAAATTGAAAACAACAATTTTTATCCTGAAATTTTTGGAAAGAATATCGTTTGGATTGGAAATGAAGTTTTTGCTGGCTCTGGAATGCAAAAAATAGATATAATGACAATAGAGAAAATAAATGAAACAAGTTATCTTTTTAGAATAATTGAATTAAAGCATCCAAAATCAATATCAGGAATAAGTTCTTCTGTAAGTCAATTAGAATATTATATAAATTGGGCTTGTGAAGATATTGGCGGTCATGTAAGAGGCGCTTATCGGTTTAATATAAAACCAATCCTTTTAGTTTTAACGAAAAATTTTGGTATTGTTCAAAGGGATATTATAAATAGAATTAGAGATTTAGGGAACATTTCTTTTGAGCCAGAAATTTGGGAAATCAACTTTGAAGGTCAAGGTTTGAGAATGGATTAAAAGATTTGAGAGGATTGTTAAGCGGGAATGAATCCCACAAGGCATAAAAATGGGTATTTATAAGCCAAAGTCTTATTTTCAGGGTGAGCAAGGAAAATAAATAATTTCAAAATTATTAGACAAAGCACTATATTTTTGCTTTGTCCAATAAATAGTGTTAAATGATTGACTATCAATAACTTATGAAGATTTTAGGAAATTATAGATTTTTGGGGGGATTCAAGGGGGGCGAAGTTTACAAGCCGAAGGCTTAATTTCAGGGTGGGTGGGGAAAATATAATAAAATAAACAATTCCAGAATTATTAGACAATACACTATATTTTAAATTAAATCCTTTAAAATTTCACAACAAAAATGAAAAACTTTTTAAGTTTTGTTTTTTCAAGGAAAGTTAGCATAATTTTTTTAATTTTTTTGGTCGCAATTGGCTCTCTTGTTGAAAGTATTTCATTCTCTTCACTTCCAATTGCTTTAAGGGTAATTTTAAATAGTCAAGAACCTCCAAAATTATTTTCTAATGTTGAAAGCTTAAAATTTTTAGATAATTTAATAAATGATTTATTCTTTAAGGTTGAGCCTCATTTAGCAATAATTAGAATAGCTATTTTAACATTTTTTATATTTCTTATAAAATTTTTGGTTTTGTTTTTGAAGGATGTTATAACAACGATAGTTGAGGAAAAAATGATGATGGAAATAAGGAATAAAATGTTTTCAAAACTTTTATCACTTCCAACATATTGGATAAATACACATAGTTCTGGTGAAATTATTAGCAGATTTACAAATGATATTAGACTGCTTAAAGGTTCATTAACAGAAGGGATATTTGAATTTTTGTTTTCATTAGTAAAGCTAATAATTTATATTTCAATTTTAATAGTTATTGCCTTGAATTTATTATTATTCGGTATATTAATTGCTATTCCTTTGGGATTAATGCTTTTTTTAATTTCAAAAGCTATGAATTATAGATGGAATAAATTGAATCAAAACATTTCACAAATGGGTTCTTATATAGGCTCAATAGTTAGAGGAATAAAAGTTATAAAAATTTTTTCAAGTAGAAATAATGAAATTTCTAAATTTGAAAAACTTTCAAAAAATTACTTTAATGCAGTTTTAAAGCTTGAAGCGCTTGGTAGTTTTTCTTCAAACTTTTCTGAATTTATTGTTTCAATACCAATTATTTTGTTTTTAGTTTATGTTTCAAATTTAGTCTTTTTAAAATCTCAATTAACAAGTGATCAATTTATTGTATTTTTACTTTTGGTTATTTCAAGTATTAGTCCAATTAAGCGAATTTTTAAAGCAAATAATCATATCCAAAGAGGTGTTTCAATTTATAATAGAATTTTAGAGTTTTTAAATTTACCTGATGAGCCAAGAGGAGGAAATATAAAATTTGAAAAACTAAAAGAAAAAATTGAATTGGTTAATGTTTCTTTTTATTATGGAAATAAAATTATATTAGATAATATAAGTTTTACAATAGAGAAGGGAGAAAAAATTGGAATTGTTGGACTTTCAGGAGCAGGTAAAACAACATTAATTGAGATTTTATCAGGTTTATTAAAGCCAAGTTTGGGAAAAGTTTTAATAGATGGGATTGATTTATGGGATTATGATATTGAAAGTTATAGAAGTAAAATTAGTTTTGTTCCACAAGAGCCATTCTTATTTGAGGGGACTATTTATGAAAACTTGACATTTTCAAAAAATATAAGTTTGGAAGAAGTTAAAAAAGCTTGTAATTTAGCAAATATAGATGAGTTTATTGAAAGTCTTGAAAATGGTTATTTTTATAAGCTTTCAGAAGGTGGAACAAATTTATCAGGTGGTCAAAGGCAAAGATTAACCATAGCAAGAGCTATTTTAAGAAATCCTGAAATTATTTTCCTTGATGAGCCTACAAGTAATTTAGATGCTCAAAGTGAAGAGAAAATTATAAATGCTATTGAAAATTTTCTATTTGATAAAACCGCTATTATTATAGCTCATAGAATAAGCACGATATTATTCGTTGATAAAATTATTGTTATGAAAAATGGTAGAATTTTAGATATTGGTAAGCATGAGGAACTTCTTCAAAGGTGTGAATTTTATAGAAATTTAGTAGAGGTTCAAACAATTGGTTAAGTCTAAATTAAATTTCTTCAACTTTAAAATTTTCAGAATGAAGGATTTTGTTTATAGTATAGCAAAATTATTGCTTGGAATCAGAGGAAACTTAAAGCTATTAGAATTAAAAATGCCAAATTGTAAAATTTACCTTCCTGATGATAGTATATGGACACTTATTAGAGAAATATATTTATTAGAACTATATTCTGATTTTAGAATGTTAAAGGGTATTGTAATAGATGCTGGTGCTCATGTAGGAGCATTTTCTATTCCTACATTATTCTACGCTAAAAAGGTTATTTCTATTGAGCCTAATCCCATTATTGTAAAAATTTTAGAATTAAATAAAATGATAAATTCAAGAGAAAATGTTGAAATATATCCATTTGCCTTGTATCATTCAGCTTCAAGTGTAAAGTTTCACGAAGGATATATAAGTGGTGGTAGCTATGTCTCAGAAAATTGTGAAGGTATAGAAGTAAAAACCATAAAGTTAGATGATATTATTGAAAATTATGATGAAATAGAATTGATAAAAATGGATATAGAAGGTTCTGAATATGATGTGATATTTAATACAAGGATTGAAAATTTAAAGAAAATTAAAAGAATTGTAGGTGAGCTTCACTATAAAGATGAAAAGAAAAGAAATGAATTTAAGAGTTATTTAGAAAAACTTGGATTTAAGTTTTTTGAATATAATAAAAATCAACTTTATAACCCTTTAAACATCATAAAAGCAATAAAGAATTCCAAATATATAAAAAATCAAACTTTTTATAAGATAATGAATTATATATATTTATTAACACCCCTTCCAAAGCCTTTAACTCCATCAGAGCAAAAGACTCCTATATTCGTTGCATATAATAATTACTGATTTTATTGTTAAAATCCTAAATTCATTCTTAAATTATATATTCTGCATAACTTTTTTTACTTTCCCAAACTCTTACTTTTATTCTCTTAAATTCTTTTAATTCTTTTGAGATTCTAAAAGCAATAATTTTGGATATGTTCTCACAACTTGGTGGCTCATCCATTATAAATAAACTTTCATCTTTTAATTTTTCAATTAAGGGGTCATTTCTTTGTAAAATGACTTTATGGTCAAGTTCTTTAATTATTTTCTTTATTTCTGAAAAGTCCATTATAAAACCATTTTCATCAAGATTTTCACTTTCAATTTCAACAATAATAAAATAATTATGTCCATGTAAATTTTTACATTTCCCTTTATGATTTAATATCCTATGAGCGGAAGATATTTCTGTTTTATAAACAATTTTCATATTTTTTTAGACAATCTAATAATTTTTTATATGTATCTTCAAGACTTTCAGGAATAACTTTTGTTTGTGAAATAATAGGCATAAAGTTTGTATCACCAGCCCATCTTGGAACAATATGAATGTGAATATGCTCTTCAATTCCTGCACCTGCAATTCTGCCTATATTCATTCCTATGTTAAATCCTTGTGGTTTATATACTTCTTTAATTATATCAATTGATAAATCTAAAAGTTTTTTTATATCTAACCATTCTTCATTTGTTAATGCTGAAATTTCAGATATATGTTTATATGGAGCAATCATTAAATGAGCAGTGTTATAAGGAAAAAGATTTAATATAATGAATGAAAATTTTGATTTATACAAAACTAAATTTTCAACAGATGGCTCACCTTTTGGTTTTTCACAAAATGGACATTCGTCTTTATTATTAACATTTGCCACATATTTAAATCTCCAGGGAGCCCAAAGAATATTCATTTTGGTCTTATCCTAAAAACAATTTTATTTCTTGTTTTTCCATCAACTGTAATAGCGACAATGTAAATTCCAGGCTTTAATTTAGATGTATTGTAAAAAACAATACCCTTCCTTGTAATATAATTTTTTTCGTAGTAAATTCTATCTATGTACCTTCCAGCATCATCGTAAAGATAAATATAAACATTATTTGTTTCTTCTTTTAAATTAAAGGCAAAGCTTAAAATTTCTCCTTTTGCTAAATCCTTTTTATTTACTTCAATATCTTGCTCATCACTTATATAAATGTCATTATCTCTTCCTGGTGTTCCTCCTATAATAGATGATGGACCCCATGCACTTCTTGTCCAGCCTTTTTCATTCGGATTAACTCTTATTGTTGTATATGGATCTCTTCCTCCCCAATACGAATCGTACCAAATAGAATCAATAGCAAAACCTTCTGGTGTTGATATAACCATAGGTTGTTGATAATTTATATAAGTCCATTTACTTAAAGCCTTACAATTATTTAAGTTATATCTTTGACATATATTATTCTGAAATGTATCATATATAAAAACAAAAATTTCATTTGGTTCTAAGGTTATATTATCAAAAATAGCACTTGTATAAATGTTTGTTCCTGAATAGCTTTTTACATATAATCCTCCTATATTTACAGGATATGGACAATAATTTTTAATTTCTATAAATTCATCCTTAGTTGGATAGTCATCAAATTCATTTACTAATAAACAGCTAAAACCATTCGGATATGGTAAAATGAATGAAAAGTTAGCACTATCGTTGTTGTAAATCATTAAGATATTAGCATTGTAAAGTCCTCTGTTAAGTGAGTTTAGTTTGATTGTAAAATTAAAACTATCAATGTCAAAAATTGTTGTATCTTTTAATAAATTTGAAATGGAAACTTTTATATAAGTATTTGAATTTGGGCTTATAACTTTTTTAAATTTTAAGGTTAAGCTATCATAATAACCATAAATAATTTTATCAATTTTATATGGAAATTGATGAATATAAATACTATCTGCGTAAATTCTATATTCTCCATACTCATAAACCAAAACTCCCCAAACTGAAACAATATCATTTACATTTAAAGCTGGAACATTGAATTTTGATAAATAAGCACTTAAATTTCCATTTTTGATTTCATATCTATAAGAATTTGAATTATTTATTACAATTGCTTTCTTTATAAATATATAAACACCTTCGTACTTTTCTGCGCTATTTGGATTTGATGAGCTAATTGAATCTGTTGTTAAGGTATCTATTTTAAAATAATTATTATGACTAATGATTTGTATGTTTGATGGCACAATTTCCGTATATTTATAGTATTCTTTAACAATTCCTTCTACCATAACTGAATCACCTTTTGATAATCCCGCTAAATTAGTTGTATAAACATATATTCCTGAATATGGACCACCATTTTTCATTTTAATATGAAATCCTTTTGAATTGTACTTACCAACTTCAACAATTATTCCACTTGTTCTAATGTTTTGTCCTGAGAAAATTGAGCTATCAGTTCCTTGATAAACAGTTTTTTGAATGCTATCTATTGGAATATAAGGAGCTTGTGGAAGTTCTTGTTTAAGTCCTATAAAAACAGAATCTATATTGAAATATGAATTATAAGCATCTGTTGAAGATGTCCTATCTATAAAAATCCATCTAATGTAAATGCTTGAATTTTGATAAGAGGATATATTAAATTGGACTTTTTTTGATTGATTGTCAGCTCCTGTAAATAAACTTGTTGAATCCCAAACAATTAAACTTGTCCAATTACTACCATCATTTGAAATTTGAACTTTTAAAGTATCTGTTGATCTAAATCTTGTATCAAAACCACCTCCAACAGATGGAAGTCTATAATAAAATGAGAAAATAATTGTATCATTTGGAGTTATTGATGGAAGGTTTATAAGTGGTGTTTGAAGAATAGCAGTTCCTGTATCTGACGATGTTTGAGCAACTGCAACACCAGCAGAAGCAGTTCCAAAAACAGTACCACTTGTTCTTTTTACCCAAAGAGCATTTCTTGTTCCTGTATTTGTCCATCCAGATGGAGGGAATGAAGGATTTTCAAAATCCTCATAGAAGATTTGGTTAATTAGTATTAAAAGCATTTGTGAAATTTTAAAGTCTAAAATTATTGGACAAAGCAATACAAATTTAAAAAATCATCATACTTTAAAATTTTCAAACTGCCTGCGTAGCTCAGGTGGTTAGAGCGCTTCCTTGGTAAGGAAGAGGTCGGCGGTTCAAATCCGCCCGCAGGCTTATGATAAATGTTTTATTATTTTTAGTTTTTATTTTAATCCCAATAAATTTATATTTAATTTTCATTTATGCTCCACCTGTCAATTGGCCAGGTGATAAAGGTTTAATTCTTGGAAATATTCAAAAAATTTTTTATTATCATGTTTCATCTGCTTGGCTTATGATGTTATCTTTGTTTTTAGCGCTAATTTTTTCTATTTATTACTTGAAAAGTAAAAATATAAAGTACGATTTAATGTCATCCGTTTCAGTAAAACTTGGTTTGTTATTTGGAATTATAGCACTAATTATGGGTTCAATTTGGGCAAAGCCTGCTTGGGGTGTTTTTTGGACATGGGATCCAAGATTAACAACTATGGCAATAACAATTTTATTTTATCTTGGACTTATCACTTTTAGGAATATGCTTGATGATGATATTGAAACAAGGGCAAAAATTTCTTCATTTTTAGCAATTATCGGATTTTTAAATGTTCCATTAACATTTTTATCAATTAGAATTTGGAGAAGTATTCATCCTATTGTTGTTGAAGGCTCAAACGAGAAGTTTAAAATGTCTCCTGAAATTTCATTTGTTTTAATTTTTAGTATTTTTACACTTTCATTATTTTATATGCTTTTATTTTATTTAACTTATAAGGTTGATAGTGTGGAGTTAAAAAGGAAGTTAAAAGCTTGATTTATTTATTTCTTGCCTATCTTGTTTTTTGGGTTTTTATATTTTTTTATATCTTTATTTTGTATAAAAAATTGAAGAATTTTGAGTAGTGGAAAGGATTTTTGACCTTGATTACTATAATTATGAAATAGATGAAAGTTTAATAGCACAAGAGCCTTTGAAAGAAAGAGATTTATCAAAATTAATGGTTGTTCATAGAAGTGATTTTAGAATTGAGCATAGAATTTTTAGGGATTTGATTAACTATCTTAAAAAAGGTGATTGCCTTGTTTTAAATAATAGTAAAGTTATAAAAGCAAGATTAATAGGTTATCTTAATGGCAAAGAAGTTGAAGTTTTCTTTACAAGGGCAATAAGTGATAAAGAATTTGAAGGTATTGGAAGACCATTAAAGAAATTTAAAAAAGGCTCTGTTATTGAAGTTGGAGAGTATAAAATTTTAGTAAAGGAGGTTTTAAGAGGTAAAAGAATATATTTTTGTGAAAATTATATTCAAGTTTTTGAAAAGTATGGTCAGATTCCACTTCCTCAATATATAAAAAGAAAACCTACAAAAGAAGATGAAATTTTTTATCAAACCGTTTATGCTCAAAAGGAAGGCTCAGTAGCAGCACCGACCGCAGGATTACATTTTACAGAAAAGCTGATTGAAGATATTAAAAATTTAGGTGTTAATGTTTGTTATATTACACTTCATGTTGGAATTGGAACATTTAAGCCAATTTTAGAAAAAGATATTAGAAAACATCAAATGGATTATGAATATTATGAGATTCCCGATGAAACCGCTGAAATAATAAAATCTTCAAAAAGAATAATTTCAGTTGGAACAACTACAACAAGAACACTTGAATTTTGGAATTTTGATGAAAATCCAAGAAAGGGTTGGACAAATCTTTTTATTTATCCATCTTATAAATTTAAAGTTATAGATGCTCTTATAACGAACTTTCATCCTCCAAAATCAACTCCACTATTATTAGTTAGTGCTTTTATTGGTGATTTTGAAAAAGTTAAATATGCATATATGTTAGCCCAACAAATGAAATATAGATTTTACTCTTATGGTGATGCAATGTTTATAATTTAATTTTATTGCTTTAAAATTTCAAAACTTCTTATGAAAGTTCCCTTAGTAGAATGTATTCCAAATTTTTCCGAAGGAAGAAGGAAAGATGTAATTGATGAAATTGTAAATAGTGTTAAAATTCTTGGAATTGAAATTCTTGATGTTCATTCAGATGAAAACCATAATAGAAGTGTTTTGACATTTGTTGGAGTTCCACATCAAGTTGAAGAAGCAATTTTGAGAATGTTTGAGACAGCTATTAGTTTAATAGATTTAAATAAACATTCAGGAACACATCCAAGAATTGGTGCTATTGATGTTGTTCCATTAGTCCCAATAAGAAACTATTCAGTTGATGAGGCAATTAAACTATCAAGAAAAATAGGTAAAAAAATTTATGAAAAGTTTGGAGTTCCTGTTTATTTTTATGAGCTTTCAGCAAAAAGAGAAGATAGGAAAGATTTACCAAGTATAAGGAATATAGGTTTTGAAAAATTGAGAGAAGATATTCTTTATGATGATTATAGAATTCCTGATATTGGAGAAAGAAAACTTCACCCAACAGCAGGTGCAACTGTTATCGGTGTTAGAGAATTTTTAATAGCATATAATGTTTTATTAGATACAAATGATTTAGAAATTGCTAAGAAAATTGCTAAAAAATTGAGGGAAAAAACAGGTTATTTTAAGGGTATTAGAGTAATTGCTATGTCCTTAGCAAGCAAAAATAAATGTCAAATTTCAATAAACATTTATAAGCCTGATATTGTTGATTTGGATGTTTTGTTTTTCAATTTAGAATATATTTCTAAAACTTATGGTGTAAATGTTTTAAATAGTGAAATTGTTGGACTTGTTCCATATAATAAAGTTGAAGGTGTTTTTAGAAATGTTTTAAGAATTAGTGATAATAAAGAAAATTTTTCTATTGAGAAGAGAATTTTTGATAGTGTTAATGAAATTAAATTATTATTATCTGCAATTGGCTCAAGAATGCCATCAGCAGGTGGAGGATTGGCAGGTGCTATTAGTTTGGCTCTTGGTATTTCTTTATTAAGGAAAGTTATAATTCTTTCAAAGGGAATAGAATATGATATTAAAAGAATTGATGAATTTATTGAAAAATCGCTTGAGCTTGCTAATGAAGATAGTTTAACTTTTGAAAAGTTATTAAAAGAAAAAACATTTGAGGCTCTTAAAAATTGTATTGATGTTTCACTAAAAATTGCTAAATTATGTCTTGAAATTGTAAAAGATATTGAAGTTATTCTTGAAAATGGAAATGAAAATATAATAAGTGATTTAGGAATATCTCTTGAGCTTATTAAAAGTGCCTTAAATTCCTCAAAGTATAACATTCTTATAAATCTTAAAAACTCAAAAGATGAGGAATTTAATATAAAGGTTTTAAATGAATTTAAGGAGATTGAAGAAAAGTTTATTTTCTTTTATGAGGCGTTTTCTTCTAAAATTTCCTTAAAGCTATACTAATTATGAATTTTGGTTTTAGTGAAAAAGAATGGAATAAAATTTTAGAAATTTTAGGAAGAGAGCCAAATGAAATTGAAACAGGAATTTTCAGATTAAATTGGTCTGAGCATTGCTCATATAAAACAACAAAAATTTTTTTGAAAGAACTTCCTAATAATTCAGATAGATTAATTCTTGGATTTGGAGAAAATGCAGGTGTTTTAAAACTTAAAGATGATTATGTAATTGCATTTAAAGTTGAAAGTCATAATCATCCATCTGCTATTGAGCCTTTTAATGGTGCTGCAACAGGTGTTGGAGGGATTGTAAGGGATATATTAGCAACAGGTTTAAGACCAATAGCATTACTTGATAGTTTAAGATTTGGAAATTATAATAATCAGAAAACAAGATATTTATTAGAAAATGTTGTAAGGGGTATTAGTGTTTATGGTAATTCAATTGGTATTCCAACGATTGCAGGTGAGGTTTATTTTGAAGAATGTTATGAAGATAATCCACTTGTTAATGTTATGTGTGTTGGAATTGGTAAAATTTCAGATATTAGAAGCTCAAAGGCACAAGGTCCTGGAAATAAAATTATTATATTTGGAAATTTAACAGGAAGAGATGGAATAGGTGGAGCAGCATTTGCGAGTGATGTTTTATCAGATGAAGAAGATTTGTCAGCAATTCAAATAGCAGACCCATTTACAGAAAAGTTATTAATTGAAATTGTTTCTGAGATTGTTAAGTTTAAGGAGTTAATTGGTATTCAAGATTTAGGAGCAGGAGGTCTTTCAACTGCTATTCCTGAAATGGCTAAAAAAGGTAATGTTGGAATTAAATTATATCTTGATAGAGTTCCTTTAAGGTCAAAAGATATGAAACCAATTGAAATTTTATTATCTGAAAGTCAAGAAAGAATGATAATATGTGTTGAAAATGGTAGTGAAGAAAAATTCTTTGAAGTTTTTGAAAAATGGAATGTTCATTATTCAATAATTGGTGAGGTTATAGAAGAAAAGAAATTTTTGGTTTTTTATAATAATAAAATTTTAGCGGATATTCCAATTGATGGATTATTTGATGTTCCATTAAGAATTTATAAAGCGAAGAAACCTCATTTAAATATAAAAAATTTTGAAATTCCAAAAATTAATTATGATTATTCTGAAATTTTATTAAAGCTTTTAAATTCTGAAAATTTATGCTCAAAATTTTCAATTTATGAGCAATATGATTATATGGTTGGAATAGATACAATTATTGAGCCTGGCTATGCTGATTGCTCAGTTTTAAGAATAAAAAATGAAAGTTTTGGAATTGCTGTTAAAATTGATGGAAATGGAAGATATATTTATTTAGACCCTTATGAAGGTTCAAAAATCGCAGTTTATGAATGTGCAAGAAATTTATCAACAGTTTCAGCAATTCCAATTGGTATTACTGATAATATCAACTTTCCAAATCCTGAAAATGAAGAAAACTATTATTATTTTGAGCCGATTTTTAAAGGGTTAAAAGATAGTGCTAATAAACTTAAAATTCCTTTCATTTCAGGAAATGTTTCTTTATATAATGAAAGTAAAAAAAGTAAAATTTATCCAACTATTACGATTGGAATGGTTGGTTTTATAGAAAATATAAATGATGTTTTAAAATTGAAAATTAAAGAAAATGATAGTATTTATTTAGTTGGAAAGATGGAGGGAGAAATTGGAGGAAGTGAATTTTTGAAAGTTTTATTTAATTATGTTGGTGGTTCTATTGATAAAGTTGATGATGATTTTGAAATAAAATTACAAAAAGCTATAATTAGCTTAATAAAAAACAATTTAATAAGTTGGGCAAAGGATGTTTCAGAAGGTGGATTTCTAATAGCTCTTTGTGAGGCTTTAATAAATCAAAATTTTGGAGCAAAATTATTTAATTTAAAAGATTCAATTGAGTGGTTATTTGGTGAATGGCAAAGCAGATTCATTATATGGACAAATAAGAATGAAGAGTTTGAAAAATTCTTGAAAGATAATAAAATTCCATTTGTTGAAGTTGGAAAGGTTATAAAAAATTCCTTTGAATTTTTAAATTATAAATTAGATTTAGAAAAATTAAAGAAAGCATATTTTAGAAGTTTAGTTTAGTGTGGGGATAAAGTCTTTACATTGATTATCAACAACTTATTAGAAAAGAAAGGCATAAACTCCTTTAAAATTTCAATATGACTGAGAAAGAAATTTTAGAAATCATAAAAAAGCATCCAGAGGTTATATTGGAGGTTATTTATTCAAGCATAGAAAAAATAAGAAAAGAGTCTCAATTAGAGATTGAAAGAATAAGAGCCGAAAGTAATAAAAGAATAAGTCAAATGGAAAATCAGATTAGGTTGGAAATTGAAAAATTAAGGATTGAAACGAAAATTAAATTACAAGTTATGGAAAATTCTTTATTAAAATGGATTATTATCTTAATTATTTTATTTCAAGCACTTGCTATCATTTTAATCATCCTATTAGCGAAATAATTAAAAAGACTTATTTAAAATTAAGGGGTCAATTGGTTTATCATTTTTCCATACTTCATAATGTAAATGTGGTCCAGTTGAATGACCTGAGCTTCCAGAAAATCCAATAACTTGCCCTCTTTTTACGCTATCACTTACATTTACCATAACTTTTGATAAATGCGCATATAATGTTTTGTAATTTTTATTATGTGAAATTAAAATATGAAGACCAAATTGCTCATTACTATCAACTTTTTCAACTTTTCCAATTGCTGTTGAATAAACGAATGAATTTTTATTTAGGGCAATATCTATTCCTATATGCTCATTGCTATGCTCTCTTGTGATTATTCCACTTACAGGAAGTCCAACAGGTGTGTCAATTTGCTCAACTAAATCGGGATTATTAGTTTGGTATAAAATTGAATCTTTTGGCATTTTATCTATTCCAAGTGCTAAATATAAAGACTTTTTAACTTTTCTAAATTCATTTATTTCATTTTCAATTTTTTTAAATTCTGCTAATTTTGATTTTAATTCCAAATTTTCTTTAAGAATTCTTAAAGTGTTTAAATTTAGCAAAAATATAGTAAAGTTAGCTATTAGAATGATAATAACAAAGAGCAAAAAAAATTTTAATAAATTTAATGAAAATTGTGAAATTTTGTATCTTTTTAAATTCCCTCTGCTACTTAATATAATAATTTCATAAAATTTTTTCATTCCAAAAGCTCAAATTTTCTTTGAAGATGAATCATTAATTCCATTCTTGTTCTTGGGTCTTCTTTAAAAGAGCCTAAAAGTGAGCTTGTAATCATTTTATTTCTTGGTTTTTTAACACCTCTCATAATTGAGCATAAATGAATTGCTTCAATTATTACTGCAACGCCTTTTGGATTTAATTTTTCCCAAAGAATTTTAGCAATTTCAGTTGTTAGTCTTTCTTGAACTTGAAGTCTTCTCGTATATGCTTCTATTATTCTTGGAATTTTTGAAAGACCAATAATTTTTCCATTTGGTATATATGCTACATGAACTACACCAAAAAATGGCAATAAATGATGCTCACATAAACTATAAAAATCTATATCCCTAACGAGAACCATTTCATCATAATTTTCATTAAATATCGCATTATTTATAATTTCATCTATATTCATTTTATAGCCATATAATAATTCATTAAGAAACATTTTAGCAACTCTATAAGGTGTTTTTTTAAGTCCTTCTCTTTCAGGGTCTTCTCCTATTTCCTTAATTATTGTTTTTATAGCATTTTCAATTTTTTCATTTATCATTATGAAAATTTTAAAGTGCATCATTTAATAATTCTAAAATGTAGATTATTTCTTTACTTTCCCACCCTCCCTATATTTAAGCCTTCGGATTACTTCGGACAAAGTATGTTTTGTTGTAAGAAAATAACTTTTTCTAAGTTTCTTATAACAGCATCAAACCTTAATCCTAAAAACAATTTTAATTGTATCACTTTTTTTCATTTCATAAAGTTTTCTTAAAGGAATTTTCCAAATAATTTTATCTTTTGAGATACTATCTGCATTTGATTGTAGAAT
>Ga0079997_131761_pt1 | contig 54889 bp, 52 predicted proteins | sample PerSpoCPS_CMetaG_FD_69200 | JGI IMG/M metagenome (GOLD analysis project Ga0079997, IMG submission 69200) | Archaeal communities from Yellowstone National Park, Wyoming, USA - Perpetual Spouter C (PS_C) MetaG (SPADES assembly) (version 2) | ecosystem: Environmental > Aquatic > Thermal springs >... | reverse complement strand
CTACAGTAGAGAAAACTTCATGGACTTTTAGCTCTATATCATAAGGTATGTTCTTTGACCAACTAATGCCAAGCATTATAGACCAAACTGCCATACCCTTCAACCTCCTTTTTTGTTTTTGTTAAGGTCTAGCATAATGAAAATTTTAAAGGGTAAAGGATGCCTTGTCTAATAATTCTGAAATACCATTAAACTTCCAATAAAAATAATAATTTCCTGAAATTTTTATAAGTTATTGATAATCAATCATTTAACACTATTTATTGGACAAAGCAAAAATCAATAATTTCCTAAAATTTTCACAATTGGAAAAAGCATTATTTCCTTACTTTTTCTAAAATTTCTTTTGAATTTACTTTTAAATTATAAATTTTGCTAATAAGCTCAACATCATTTCTTAAAACTTGGAAAAATGAACTTTCCTTATAATTCCCATATTCTTTATTAACATTATATGCCTTTTTATAATAATAAAGTGCCGAGTCTATTTGAAATTTTGCTAAATAAATAGAGCCAAGATTCATTATTAAAAAAGAATTATTTGGTTTCATTTCAAGTGCTTTTGATGTTAAATAATAACTACTATCAATTTCACCTATTAGTAACTTAAACCAACCCTTATTCCAATAGTAGGTATAATTCTTGCTTGAAATTTCAAGATTTTCAATTAAATTTTTTATAATTTCAATTGCAGAATCTTTTTTTGATAGTAAGAAATAGGCATATGCTCTTTCAGGTGTTTCTTCATTACAAATTTTCAAAATATCTTTTAGCTTCCTTTGATTATAAAGTAAATCACAATTTTTTGAAGGATCAATTATTCTTAAAATTAATGAGTCATTTATATTAAATTCACTTATTAAATTTTTAGCAAGCTCAAAGTCAAGATAATCAATAGCAGAAGAAATAAGAAATCGTTTTTGAGGTTCATTCAAGCTATCCTTTAAAGATAACAAAATTTCAATTGCTTTTTTATTCATATCCAATCCTCTCAATCCATAAGCTCTTAATAACTTTACTTTCACATTTAATTTACTACCACAATAATTCTCAAGTGTATCAACAGCTGACAAAAATTTTTTATATTCTTCATAACTTTCACTTTCAAAACTATATTGAATTGATGTGAAAATAATTAACAACTTTTCATAATCTTTACAATTATTGTCTTTTAAAAATTTTATAAATTTTATCAAATTATTATAACTTTCTTCAAAATTTTTGGCATCTGAAACTAAACCCCAAAAACCATATAAAATAACATAATTGTACATCTCTTGTCTTTTCTCTTTACTTTCTAATGTTGGAATGTATTTTAAACAATATTCTAAATAAAATTTTTGACATGTGAAATCTACATAATCATCACGAAATTTTCTTAAAAGATTATAAGTCATTTCAGTCGTATCCAATAGAGGAAATTCGCTCATAATTCTTAAAACATCTCTAAAAGCATTTAATAAATCTTCACCTATCCTAATAGCTTCGTCATATTTTTTATTTTGAATTGAATTATAAAAACTAATTATTCTACCAAGCATTGTAGTTTCAGGATAAATTTCTAAAAAGTTATTTATTTCATTATATTTTTTTTCTTCAATAATTCCAAAAAGAGCAATTGTTGAAATTCTCTTTGACTTTTTATTAATTTTTGTAAATTCAAAAGCTAAATTAAAGCCCATTTTTTTATCTTCCAAGTACTTCAAATAAATTAAATTTTCAACTTCATTTGGAAACTCTTGATAAGCAATATTTAAATAATAGACAACAGAATCTAACTTATTTTCATTTAAAAGTGTGCTTGCTCTATTGAAAGCTTCAAGTGGTGTAATTGATAAAATCAGAATTAACATATCTCAGTGGCTAAAATGTCTTATTCCTGTAAAAACTAACTTTATGTTATATTCTTTTGCCTTTCTTATAACTTCATCATCTCTTATTGAGCCACCAGGCTCAACAATTAAATAAATTCCGTTTTGATAAGCAAGCTCTATACTATCTGCAAATGGAAAAAATGCATCACTTATTAAAATACTACCTTTTGCTTTTTCACCTGCTTTCATTATAGCCACTTTTAAAGCATCAATTCTACTCATCTGCCCTGCTCCAATTCCAATAGTTGAAAAGTCTTTTAATAGTAAAATAGCATTTGATTTAATATGTTTTATTACTTTAATGCCAAATTCAATTTGTCTCTTTTCTTCTTCTGTTAAATTACCTCCGCTTACAACATTAAGCTCATTATATAAGACATTATCTTCTTCACATATTAGCAAATCCCCTCCCAAATCTCTTATATAGAAATTTGGTTTTTTGTAATTATTAACTTTTAAAATTCTTCTGTTTTTCTTTTCTTTTAAAATATCTAATGCTTTTTGAGTATAACTATTTGCTACAATAACTTCATAAAAATTTTCATTTATTAGTTTTGCTAATTCTTCATTAACTTCAAAATTAAATGCAACAATCCCACCATAAGCAGACAAACTATCACTTTCAAAAGCTTTTTTATAAATTTCAACTTCATCACTACCAATAGCAACACCACAAGGATTGTTATGCTTTACAATAGCACAAGCCTTTTCATTAAACTCCATTACAATACTATAAGCACTAAAACTATCAAGTAAATTATTATATGAAAGCTCCTTTCCCCAAATGTACTCCAAAGTTTGAGCAAAACCTCTAATATAATTATTAAGTAATAAACTTGCTTTTTGATGAGGATTTTCACCATATCTTAAATGATAGCCTTTTTTATAAGAGAAAATTAAATCTAAATCATATATATCAAATTGCCATCTTCTCAAAAGCTCATTATATATAAAACTATCATAATCAGCACTTTTATAAAAACCTTTTAATGCCAAATTCCTCCTATCTTCTATTGTAAGAGAATTTTTCTTGATTTTTTCAATAACCCAATCTAAATCATCTAAATCAACAATTAATATAACATCTTTATAGTTTTTAGCACTCGCTCTAATAAGCGATATTCCTCCAATATCTATAAATTCAAATAATTCCTCTTCATCTATAATTTCTCTTGAAACAATTGAAAACGGATATAAATCAACAATTACAATCTCTATGTTTGGCACATTTTTTTCTTTTGCTTGAAGTTGATGATTTATGTTATTTCTCTTATATAGTATTCCTCCAAATATAACTGGATGTAATGTTTTAACTCTTCCATCAAATAAAGGCTCAAAATTGGTAATTTCATCAATTGATTTAGCATTAATATTGAATTTTTTTAGATATTCACAAGTACCTTTTGTAGATATAATCTCATAACCCAAGTCAATTAACTCTTTGGCATAATTTTCTATACCTTCTTTTGTCCAAACAGAAATTAAAGCACTTTTCAATTTTTATTTCTTAGGTTGTTGTGGCTGAACAGGTAATTGTTTCATAATATTCCCTTTCTTTATAGCCTCCTCAATTGCCGAACCATAATTAGAAGGTCTATTTATCATTGCTAAGGTAAATGATAAAATCATAAAAATAGCACCAATACCAGCAGTTAATTTTGTGAAAAATGTAACTGTTCCCTTAGCTCCAAACACTGTTTCAGTCCCTCCAAGAAAGCTTCCAAGTCCCGCTGTTTTAGGTTCTTGAATAAGAATAATTAAAATCATAAAAATCACAAGCAAAATGAAAATGAAAAGCAAAAACCCATAAAGCATAGCTTGAAAATTTTAAGGGATAAAGAAAAGTGCTTTGTCCAATAATTCTGGAATTATTTATTTTATTATATTTTCCCCACCCACCCTTAAATTAAGCCTTCGGCTTATAAACTTCGCCCCCCTACATTCCCCCAAAAAACAATAATTTTCTAAAATTTTGATAAGTTGCTGATTATTAACCACTTAACACTATTTATTTGGACAAAGCAAAGGAATTCTGCCTTGTCTAATAATTCTGAAATTATTTATTTTTCTTTATTTTTCCCACCCACCCTAAAAATAAGCCTTCCGCTTAAACTCCTGTAAGCAATAGATGATGGTTTTGAAAAAGCTCAAAAAATTATTAAAATTGTTGAAAGTTATGTTAAGAATGTAATTTAATTTAACTAACTTTAAAATTTAAACCTTTCCCTATGAGAAATTTTTTGTTATTTTTATTTTTCTTAATTTCTTGTCGTGTAGGTGATCCACCTGAAAAAGTTGTTGAAAACTATCTAATTGCTATTGAAAAGGGAGATTATGATAAAGCTTATAAACTAATAGATAAAATATCAAAAAACTATGTAAGTAAAGAGGATTTTATTAAGTATTGGGAAGAGAAATTTAAAGAGTGGGGAAAACCTGATAGCCATGAAGTTTATGCTATAAAAAGGGAAGCAGATACAACAAGAGTTTATTTTAGATGGTATTTTAATAATGGAGCATTTGAAGATTTAGTTATGAAATTAACAAAAACAGTTGATCAAGGTGTTTATGAATGGAGAATTAAATTTTTAAATTATAAAATTGTTGAAAGAAGGAAAAAATGAGAATTGTCATTGCTCTTGGTGGAAATGCTCTTGTTAGGAAAAATGAGCCTTTTACTATTGAAACCCATGATATAAACGCTAATTTAGCAATAAAAAGTATATCAAAAATTATTCAAGATAATGAAGTTGTCATAACACATGGAAATGGTCCTCAAGTTGGAGAGGAATTTTTTAGAAATGTATTTACAATTGGAAAAGTTTTCACATTAAGTTTAGACTACCTAAATGCACAAACACAAGGTTGGATAGGATATTTATTAGAAAAACATGTTAGGAATGAAACAGGCAAAAAAACTGCCACCCTAATAACACTTGTTGAAGTAAATCCTAAGGATAAAGCATTTTTAAATCCAACAAAATTTATAGGAAAATTTTTCAGTTATGAAGAAAGTAAAGAATTATCATTAAAATATGGATGGAAATTTAAAAAAGATTCAGATAGAGGATATAGAGTTGTTGTTCCATCTCCTAAACCTATTAGAATTTTAAATAAAGATGCTATTGTTAATTTATTAGAAAATCAATTTGTTGTAATAGCTGTTGGAGGAGGAGGAATTCCCGTTCTTGTTGAACACAATAAATACATTAGAGGTGTTGAAGCAGTAATAGATAAAGATTTAGCAAGCGCACTCTTAGCAATAGAAATAAATGCGGATATTTTTATGATTTTAACAGAGGTTGAAAAAGTTTATTTAAACTATAAAAAAGAAAACGAAAAACCATTGGATATTGTAAAAGTTGATGAACTTGAAAAATATTATAATGAAGGTCATTTTCCTGATGGGAGTATGGGACCAAAAGTTTTAGCAGTTATTGATTTTGTTAAAAAAACAAAAAAGAAAGCAATTATAACATCACTTGACAAAGCTTATGAAGGATTTTTAAATAAAACAGGAACAATCATCATCCCATGATTGATGTATTTGAAATAAAAATTCATTATCCCATCACAATTTTTTTATATCAATCAAAAACAAAAAGCATATATGAATTTTATAAATTCTTGAATAAACTGAAAGAGGAAACTTTAATTATTCTAAATGAGAATTTTGAATTTTTTTCATTTGATGAACTTGATTATAGCGCTGAATATAAACTTAAAAAGGTTTTTATTCCGAGAGGAAAAGAGCTTTTGAAAATTTTTTTAGGTTTTTTAGAAAGTTTAAATATATATCATTACTTTGTCCCAATTCCAAAATCTAATCCTTTTGGAAAAAAGTTATTAAATAAAGAAAAAAGAGATGAAAAATGGTACAAAAATTGGCAATCATTATTAAGATATTTACATTTAATTAAAAACAAAGTTATCAGATTTATTGAATTTGAAGAAGAATTTTTAGGACTTATTATTTCAGATGTTAAGTTTTCTAAACCAAACTTTCAAATCGGAGAATTTGTTAAATTAAGGAACAAATCAATTTATGGAAAAATTTTGGAAATTAGAGAAAAATCAATTTTTTTAGATAATGGCGAATTTTATAATAAAGAAGATGTCCTTAAAGTTATTTATGAGCCATCAATATATTTAAAGCCTTCCGATAGTCAATTCATAATAAATTTCTTCATTAAAGAGATAAATAATGAGTTAATAAAATATGGCTTTGAGTTGAAAAGAAAGCACTTTGAGTTTGAAAAGGTAAATGACTATAAGGAAGTTGATTTAGAAACCTTTTTAAGAGATAAGAAAATAAAAATTATTTTTAAAAATGAAAAAATTGCCAAAAAATTTTTAAATTATAGTTTTCCTTTTGAAATTTCCGACAATTCAGAAATTAGCTTTTTAATTGATAGTTTATCCTACTTAAAAAATCCTAAAAAATTATATAAGGAAATTGCTAAAAAATTTCTAAATTTTGATTGCCCAAGAATATATTCAAAAGAAGCAGTTAAATTAAAATTAAAAAATGGAAATTATATTATAGGTAAAAACTATTTAAGTGTTATTTGTAATGAGGATGAAATAGACCTTGCTTTAAATGTTTTATAAAAGGTTTATCTAAGGATAGTAAGCAATAGCTTCAATTTCAATTAAGGCGTTTCTTGGAAGTGATTTTACTGCGATTGTGCTTCTTGCGGGATACGGCTCTTTAAAGAATTTTGAATATATTTCATTTACTTTTTGAAAATCTTCCATATTAGTAAGAAATATCGTTGTTTTAACGACATTTTCCAAACTCAAATTAGCAGATTTTAAAATTTCTTCTAAATTTTTTAAAGCTTGTTCCGTTTGCTCTTCAAGTGTTTCCTTTAAATTACCTGTTTTAGGATCAATGCCAATTTGACCACTTATAAAAAGGAAGTTACCAATTTTTATGGCAGGGCTATAAGGACCAATAGCTTTTATATTTTCAGATGTTATTTTTTGTTTCATACAGATTGAAATTTTAAAGTATAGGGAACAGAGCAATGCTTTGTCAAATAATTCTGAAATGCTTTAAAATTTTAGTATGTTTCTTTATCTTATTAACTTTACAAGAGAAGATGTTTATTTTGTTGATCAGAGTTTAACATATGTCGTTGTTTTCACAGTAAATAAGAGGGATAATAAAGGAAGTGTTGTTAGATATTATAATAAAAATTACAATCCAAATTATGTGATGTACGCTAGACCATTTGGATATAAGTGGAGTTTGTGTAAAGATCCTGATGGTGTTGAAAGGATGTGCTTGGATTTTCCTGATGCTTATTCATTTTCCGTTTTACAGAAAGATACCTCTTCAATTTATATAAAAAAAATAACCGAAATTTCAGATTCACTTATACCAGCAAATATAGATAGGAACGATAGCACAATTTATGTTTTTAACGCAAATGCGAGAATTTTTAAAGATCTTTATGAAGAGCTTGCTATGGTTATTGTCTTACCTTTAAAATTTCAAATTGTGGGATATTACTCAACAAGTGAAGGTAAGTGGAAACAGGTAGGAAATACATTAGCATATTATGGCTCAAAAGTGCCATCAAATAAAATATATGTATTTTTTAAAGCAAAAGAAGATACATTATATAGAGAACTTGTGAAACTAATTCAAGAAGAAAGAGAAAAGAAAGAAGAGATAACTGTTGAAAAGACGGAAAGAGGTTTATTAGTAAGGCTTCCAGAAAGTATATTATTTGAAAGTGGTTCAGCAGAAATTAAGGAGAGTGGTAAAGAAGTTATTAAAGAAATTTATAAAAAATTAGACTTTTCAAAAATTAAAGAATTAAGAGTAGAAGGTCATACTGATAGTATTCCAATAATTGGAAAATTAACAGAGAAATATCCTACCAATTGGGAACTTTCAACAGCAAGGTCATCCGCTGTTGTTAGGTATTTAATTGAGCTTGGCGCACCAAAGGAAAAGTTAGCAGCTGTTGGTTATGCTGATGCAAGACCTATTGCAAGTAATTCAACAGTAGAGGGAAGAGCAAAAAACAGGAGAGTTGAATTTATTATTATAAATGAGGAAAAACAGCAACAAGGAGGTTAGGGTATGTTAAGTTTAACACTTTATATAATTGGCTATTCAAGGGAGGATGTATATTATATTGATCCATCTCTAAGATCTGTAATTGTTTTCACAACAACCAAAAGACCTCAAAAAGGCGGTCTCATAAGATACTATGTAGAAAACTATAATCCAAACTACATCGTTTATGCTAAACCTGACAATTATGCTGTATCAAAATGTAAAGATCCATTTGGAAATCAAAAATTATGCGTTGAATTTCCTCCATCATTTTCATTTACTATTCTTCAAAGAGATTCTGCTTTACTTTATATGGTTCCTGCAAGTCAAGTAAAAGATGAAATTTTACAAAAATTAAATATAAGTAAGGATAATGCTGATCAGTATTATGTTATGAAAACAACAGCACAACTAATAGGTGATCCCGAAAAAAGGAGAAGAGGAATTGTTCTTTATGATTATATATCACTTTCATTTGTATTTCCATATGGATTTGAAATATACAATTACTATTCAACAGCAGAAGGTAAGTGGAAACTTGTCGGTTCTACTTTAAATTATTATTCAACAAGAATTCCACAAACTGATATTTATATTGCCTTTAAACCTGTATATGATACACTTGTTAAAGAGCTTGTAAAGACAACAGGTGAAGAAAAGGAAAAGAAGGAAGAAGTTGTTTCAGTTGAAGCAAAAGCCAAAGGACCTGAGATTACTCTCTTAAAGGAAGAAATTAAATATCCTGTTGGTGTTGCTGAATTAACGGAAGAAGATAAAAAGCTAATTAGGGATATTTACAAAAGCATAAATTGGAATGAAATTAAAGAAGTTATAGTTGAAGGACATGCAGATCCAAGACCAATTAGAGGGGCATTAGCAAAAAAATATCCTTCAAATTGGGAGCTTTCTATATTTAGATCATTAAATGTTGTTAAGTACTTAATTGAGCTTGGAGCACCTCCTGAAAAAATTAGAGTAGCAGCAGCAGGTGAATTTAGACCAAAATATCCAAATGATAATGAAGAGCATATGGCAGGCAACAGGAGAGTAAATTTTTATGTAGTTAAATGAAAATTGAAAAAATTCTTATTTACGATTTTGGTAGTCAATATACACAACTTATAGCAAGAAAAGTTAGAGAGTTAAATGTTTATTGTGAAATTGTCCCTCCTGATTATTTTGGAAATTTTGAGAATGTTATTGGAATTATTTTAAGTGGAAGTCCTTATAGTATATATGAAAAAGATGCTCCTGATGTAAATAAGGAAATTTTTAATTTAGGAATACCTATTCTTGGAATCTGTTATGGATTACAAATAATTGCTAAGCACTTTAATGGTGAAGTTGCTCCATCTGATAAGAGAGAATATGGAAAAACGAAATTAGAAGTTATTAGTAATTCACTTTTATTTGATAATTTAGAAAAAGATTTTTTTGTTTGGATGAGTCATGGTGATAAACTGACGAAATTACCAAATGGTTTTAAAGTAATAGCAAGAAGTGAAAATTCTGAATTTTGTGCAATTGAAAATAAACATATATTCGGTGTTCAGTTTCATCCAGAGGTTCAGCATACTCAATATGGAAAAGAAATTCTAAAAAATTTTTTATATAAAATATGTAATGCGAAAGGAGATTGGAATTTAAGTGAATTTATAAATGAGAAAATAAAAGAAATAAGGGAAATTGTAGGAAAAGAGAATGTTATTTTAGCGCTTTCAGGAGGGGTAGATTCAACTGTTCTTGGAAAACTTTTAGAAATTGCCCTTGGAGAAAATTTATATTTAGTTTTTGTAGATACAGGATTACTAAAAGATTATGAGAGTGAAAAATTAAAAAAGATATTTAATAGAAACTTATTTATTTTAAATGAGAAAGAAGCATTTTTAAGTGCTTTAAAGGGCATTATTGATCCAGAGGAAAAAAGAAAAACTATTGGAAGGAAATTTATTGAAGTTTTTAGAAAATTTATTAAAGATAATAATTTGAAGATAAAATTTTTGGCACAAGGGACACTTTATCCAGATGTTATTGAATCAAAACGAGTTGTAGGACCTTCTGATAAAATTAAAACCCATCATAATGTTGGAGGTCTTCCAGAAGATTTAGAATTTGAGCTTACTGAGCCATTTAAATTTCTATTTAAAGATGAAGTTAGAAAAATTGGGAAATTATTAAACTTGCCCGATGAAGTAATATATAAACATCCTTTCCCAGGTCCTGGTTATGCTGTTAGAATAATTGGAGAAGTGAATGAGGAAAAACTAAAAATTATTAAAAAAGCTGATATTATTGTAGAGGAAGAGGTTAAAAAATTTAATTTGTATAATAAATTATGGCAAGCCTTTGCAGTATTACTTGATGTGAAAAGTGTAGGAGTTATGGGAGATAGGAGGACTTATGAATATGCAATTGCTATAAGGATTGTTGAAAGTGAGGATGGAATGACTGCAGATTGGTCAAAAGTTCCCTATGAGCTATTGGAAAAAATCAGCAATAGAATAACTAATGAAGTTAAAGGTGTTAATAGAGTTGTTTATGATATAACATCAAAACCACCTGCTACAATTGAATGGGAATGAAAAGAATTTTTAAATTACTAATTTTTATTTTTGTTATTATTATTTTCGCTATATTTATAAAAAATTTTATAAATTCAAAAAAACCATACTATATTGAGCTTGAATTATCTTCAATAAATGAGGATTTTATTAATTTAAAAAATTTTCCAATTTTTCCATTTTATGAGCAAAATGAAACATTTTCTACATTAATTTTAAAACTTTATAAGATAAAGGATGATGAAAAATTCAAACTTCTTATTTTAAATTTAACAAATTATAACTTCAATTGGGAGCAAACTTATGAATTAAGAAAAATTATTAAGGAAATTAAGAAAAAAAGAGAAGTGATATGTTATTCTGATAGTTATAATCAAAAATCTTATTATTTAGCATCTGCTTGCTCAGAAATCTACATGGCAAATGGCTCAATTGTACAAATTCCAGGAATTTATACGGAAATTTTATTTTATAAGGAACTTTTTGATAGTTTAAAAATAGATATATTTCCTATTCAATTTGAAGAATATAAGTCTGCATTAGAAATTTTAACAAGGAAGGAGCCAAGTCCTTTTTATAAGGAGCAAATTGAAAAGGTTTTAAATTTCCATTATGATGAATTAAAAAAAGCTTTAATTGAAAGAGGAATTAAAAATCCAGATAGTTTAATAAATATAGGTTTCTTTTATTCAGATGATGCTAAAAAATTAAATTTAATTGATGATATTAAATATCTTGATGAACTTTCAGAATATAAGAAACATTTAAGAAAAGGCTCTTTGCCAGAAATTAAAGAATTTTCAAATAATAAAATAGCAGTTATTGGTGTAGAGGGAACAATAACAAGTGAAGATTATTATAATCCATTTGATAAAACCAGAACCATAGGTAAAAATTTTGTAAAATTACTTAGTAAAATAAGGAAAGATAAAAGTGTGAAAGCGGTTTTAATAAGAATAAATAGTCCTGGTGGTTCTTCGTTAATGAGTGATATAATTTCAAGAGAAATAAAATTATTAAGTAAGGAAAAAGAAGTTGTAATTTCAATGGGAAGAGTATGCGCAAGTGGTTGTTATTATATAAGTGCTTATTCAAATAAAATTTTTTCTGAGCCTTTTACAATAACAGGCTCTATTGGTGTCATATTTGCCAAGGTTTCAACTGATGAATTTTATAGGAAAAAATTATTTATAAATCCTTATATTTTAAAGAAAGGGGAGCATTCAGATATCTTTTCTTCAAGGAAATTAAGTGAAGTTGAAAAGGAAGGTATGAAAAACTTAATTCATAAAGTTTATGAAGATTTTATAAGAGTTGTTAGTGAAGGCAGAAAAATGAGTATAGATAGTGTTAGAAAGTTAGCAAAAGGTAAAATTTATCTTGGAGAAGAAGCTTATAAATTTGGGATTGTTGATACAATGGGAGGATTTTTGGATGCTTTAAATTATTTGAAAAAAGAATATAAAGATGTAAGTTTTGAATTTTATAGTAGGGAAATTGATATTGATTTAAATTTGTTTAATTTAGGTTTAAGAGAAAATATTTTATTTATTGAGCCTTTGTTTTTATTTGGAGATTTTGTAAAGCCCTAAGGGACAATTTTCACAATCCATTTTATGTTTTTTACAAAATTTTTTACCTGTAATGACAAATAGTGCATGAAATTCTTTATAAATTTCAATATCTTTTGGGATGTTGTTTTCAATAAACTGCTTATATTCATAATAATTTTTAAATTTAATATTATGCCTATTTAAAATTCTTATCGTGTAGTTATCAATTACAAAACTAAATCTATCAAAAACATATAACATTATACAATCTGCTGTTTCATTACCAATTCCTTTAATTTTTAGTAATTTTTCTCTTAATTCAAAGTCATTTAAATAACTTAAACCTTCAAATCCTTTATTCTCAATTAAAAATTTTAAGAAATTCTTAATTGTTTTTACCTTGGAATTGTAAAATCCACAAGGTTTTATAATTTCTTTCAGTTTTTCATTATCTAAATTATATATTTTTTGTGCGTATTTTAGATAATTATTTTCACTTTTTGGAAGTAGGTTTAAATGTTTTAATTTTTCTATTGATTTTTCTACATTTCTCCAACTTGTATTTTGTGTTAATATAGCAGAAATTGCTATTTCAAGCTTGCTATCACCTGGCCACCAATTTTGTTTTCCAAAATAATTTAAAAGTTTCTTATAATATTCATAAATTAATAAAGTGTGATAGTGGTCCATGACCTTTTCCAATATCTAAACTATTTTCAATAGCAAATTGAAGATATGCTCTTGCTATTCTTATTGATTTTATAATATCTCTACCTTTTGCTAAGTTAGCAGTTATAGCAGCAGAATAAGTGCAACCTGTTCCATGGGTATTTTTCGTTTCAACAAAAGGATAAATTAATTCAATAAATTCATTATTATAATAAATTAAATCAATAACTTTATTTTCAAATGGCATATGTCCTCCTTTGATGATTACACATTTGGCACCAAAATTGCTTATGATTTTCGCACATTCTTTCATATCATTTAAAGATTTTATTTCCATATTTGTTATAGCCTTTGCCTCATTTATATTTGGTGTTATTATTAGTGCTAATGGGATAATTTCTTTTATTAATGCTTCAATAGCACTATCTTTAAGAAGTTTATCTCCGCTTTTTGCTACCATTACAGGATCAACAACAACATTCTTAATTTTAAAATCTTTTATTGCTTTTGCTACTGAAATAATAATTTCTTCATTTGATAACATTCCCGTTTTTGCTGAATCTATTCCTATATCTTCCGCTATAACTTTTATTTGATTATAAACGAATTCTCCTGTTGCATCGTAAATATCATAAACACCAATTGTATTCTGTGCTGTTAAAGATGTTATAACACTTAAACCATATACACCAAAAGCAGAAAATGTTTTCAAATCTGCTTGAATGCCTGCCCCACCCCCACTATCACTTCCAGCTATTGTAAGTGCTTTTGGAATCATTTTAGAATTTTAAAGGTTAAACTTTAAAATTTTTTAATGGAAATAAATTTATTTTTTGTTGGAGGTTATGTTAGGGATAAAATTTTAGGTATTGAAAGTAAGGATATTGATATTGTTTTGGTTCCAAAAAGTGATGTTAATAAGGAATTTGAATTAGCAATTGAGAAATTTATTAAAGAAGGATATGAGCTTGTTTTTAAATCGCAATTCTTTACCGCAAAGCTTAAAAAAGATGATTATATTATTGATTTGGCAGTTTCAAGAAAAGAAAGCTATGAATACAATGGAGCATTACCAAAAATTGAAATTGTTTATTCAATATATGAAGACCTTAAAAGAAGGGATTTCACAATAAATGCTATTGCTATGGATTTTAGTGGAAAAATTATTGATATTTTTAATGGTATTGAACACTTGAAGAAAAGAATTCTTGTTCCAATAAATTCACTTCTTGATGACCCAACGAGGATTTTCAGAGGCATTAGATATGCCAAAAAATTAAATCTAAAATACTCAAAGAAATTTTTAAATCAAATTAGTTCTTCAAGGAAATTTTTAAGAAATGTTTCATTTTCAAGAATTAGAAGGGAGCTTGAAATAATATCAAGTGAAAAGAATAGAATTTTTATGTGGCAAGATATATTGAAATTTAAACTATTTCCAAATTTAGAATGGAATAATATCATTTATAGCTTTGAAAAAAAGATACCATTAAGCTATAATTCTTGGATTTTGTTTTATATAGCATTTTTAAAATACCCTATTAAACTTGAGCATATTACGAAATTAGAAAGGGAAATTATAGAATTGTTTAAAATGAAAAAATTAAAAATAAATCTGAAAAGTGTAATTTATGAAATTGCTATTGCCATATTAAGACAGAGGGGGATGATTTAACTTCTAAATTTTCTAATACACCTATTTGAGGTGTTGTTTTGTAAATTCTTTTATTTTCACCTTTTTTAATAACAATAATTTTTTTATTATCCTCGCAAATAAAGAATAATCCATTAATGTCATTTAAAAATTTAACTAAAAGATTTGGGCTAATTTGACCTTCTATTTCAGGTTGTTTTTCAAATGGTAATTTTAATAAGTCATATTGCCAATCCTCAATAATTAATTTTGAAAAAATGACAATTTCATTTGTGTGAAAGTTTTTTAAAAATTTTCCAATAGTATTCAAAAAACCTTCAACTTCACTATCTCTTAAAAATAAAAATCCTTTATTTTGTATATAGTAAATACTCTTGGATTTGTTTGAATTTATTAATTCCAAAAAATTTATAGAAGACATTTCAAGCTCATTTACGAGTGCTTTTAACAACTTTAAGTATTCCTTTAAAAATTCATCCATTAAATCTCTTTTTTCTTCAATTTTTTCTAAAACTGAAATAATTGGATTTGGGTCAATAAATTCACTTTTTTTATTTCTGTCTTCATCTTTTAATGGTCTTTGAATAATTTTTCCTTTTTTCCACTTAATAAGTCTTTCAATTTCACTTTTACCACTACCATATAAACCTTCTATATATAATATATTTCCACTTTCAACAGCACATCTAATTGATGTTCCATCAGGTCCTATAAATATAAAAACTACATCTTTTTTATCTTTGAGAGCTTTCGCAAGTTCAATAATGAAAATTTTCTCTTCCACTTAACCAAAATTTTAAAGTTGATTTTGGAAATTAAGGTGCCTTGTCCAATAATTCTGAAACTATTTATTTTCCCACCCTGATAATAAGGCTTCACCCCCTAATAAATCCAATAATTTCCTAAAATTTTTATAAGTTCTTGATAATCAATAACTTAACACTATTTATTTGGACAATAAGGCGGATTGTCTAACAATTCTAAAATATAGATTATTTCTTATTTTTCCTACCCATCCTAAAAATAAGGCCTTGTCTTATAAATACCATATCTTTTGCTTTGGAGGAGCTTCGCCCCCCTTCAATACCTCCCTGAATTTTCTGATATTTCACATACCAATAATTTTTATAATAACTCTTTTAGGTCTTTGACCATCAAATTCAAAATAAAAAATTTCTTGCCAAGGACCAAGATCCAATTTTCCATTTGTAATTGGAAGAACTACTTGAAGATGAGTAAGGAGATTTTTTAAATGAGCATCAGCATTATCTTCACCTGTTAAATGATGTTTATAATTTTCTTTATAAGGTGCCAATTTCTCAAGCCATTCAAAAATATCCTGATGTAATCCTTTTTCATTATCTTGAACTACGACACTTGCTGTAAGGTGCATTGATGATACAAGACATAATCCTTCCTTAATTCCACTTTCTTCAACAGCTTTTTTTACATCCTCTGTTATTCTGATAATTTCTCTCCTGTTCTTGGTGTTAAATGTTAGATATTTTGTATAGCTTTTCATAAACGAAAATTTTAAAGTGTTATAGTTTATGCTCTTTGCTTTGTCTAGTAATTCTAAAATTTAGATTATTTCTTATTTTCCCCACCCACCCTATATTTAAGCCTTCGGCTTATAAATGCCCCATCTTTTGCTTTGGGGGGCTTTGTCCCCCTAATAAACCACCCATTAAATCAATAGTTTTAGAAAATTTTTTATAACTTATTGATTATCAAGGACTTAACACTATTTATTAGACAAAGCATATGCTCTTTTTTCGGCTCAGAGGAATTTTTACCTCCTTAAATCCTAAGAATATAGAATTCTCAAACTTTTTCTATTTTTTTTAATGTTTTCATTGTACAAGTTATATAACCTTTTAATGAGCGTATTAACTCCAAATTAGAAGGTCCACTTGGTTCAAGTTTGTCATCTAAGAAACTTTTATTAAAAACAAGTTTAACAAATATAGGACTATCGGATGTAAATAAATAATCTTTTGAGTAAGATATTAAATCTGTCTTGGAATTTAGAGTTCTGTAAATCCATCTTAATCTACTACTTCCCTCAATAATAACAAATTTTTTTACTCTCTTTAACTCTCCAGAGCTATAAGTATAAGTTTGAGTTTCAAGAGAAGTAATACCAGCACTACTTTCCATAAAATCAGAAATAAGCACTTCATCAATCATATATTCTCTTCCTTCTTTTTTCCATGTTTGAAATTTGGCAGTACTTAGAGCATGTTTTAATAATTGATAAGCGATACTATTTGATGGAGAATTCAATATAGGTTTATAGGTGTCCTTTCCTCCATCATATTCGTAAAATGTAAGTTTTCCTCCTATATCTAACAAAATTTCATATTCAATAACATAACATCCTATAAAACTATCTTGAAAATTATCAAAAAATAGCAATTCATCGGAAAATTCTGTAAATTTGATGGTTTGTGAATAGTGATATATAGATATACGATAACCAAGCTCTCTAGCAGTTCCTGAAACAATACGAAAAACCATATCGTCGTTGATTGGACCTGAAATTTTATCTATTTCTTCACTAGCAACTTGAAAAATTTTCTCAATCTCGTTATTCATAGTTTTCACCTCCATTATTTTGAAAATTTTATAGCATTTTTTCATCCTTTAAAATTTATAGTATGCTTAACATTCTTTTAACTTTGCTTTTTAATAAACCTTTGGGATTTTCAAGCTTTGTGAGTAGCTCAGGAGCTTATGGATATTGGACAAATTATAACTTCATAAATAAACCAAATTGGACTTTGAATGTTGGATTTTCCTATATCAAATATCAAAATGTAAGCCAAAATTATATGAATTTTGATTTTAAGTACAATAAAAATGGTTTTTCAATTCAGATTATTGGAAGCTTTCCTTTAAACTATAACTATGTCCCAAGTTTTAGATGAGAACTTATCACCTTCTGAATTAGAATTTGAAAACTCATTAAGACCTAAAAGACTTTCAGAGTTTATTGGACAAGAAAAAATTAAAGAAAATCTTGAAATTTTTATAAAAGCTGTAAAGAAAAGAAAGGATGTTTTAGAGCATGTATTACTATCAGGTCCTCCTGGACTTGGAAAAACTACACTTGCCCATTTAATAGCTAAGGAGCTTAATGTAGATATAAAAACAACATCAGGTCCTGTTCTTGAAAAGCCTGCTGATTTAGTTGGAATTTTAACTTCATTAAAAGAAGGAGATATATTATTTATAGATGAAATTCATAGAATACCAAGAATTGTTGAAGAATATCTTTATTCTGCTATGGAAGATTTTGCTATTGATGTAATTTTGGATAAAGGACCATCAGCAAGAACATTCAGAATAAACTTACCTAAATTTACATTAATAGGTGCTACTACAAGAATGGGTTTAATTTCTCAACCTTTAATTGGTAGGTTTGGAATTCTTTTACATCTTGATTATTATTCAATTGAAGAAATTTTTAAAATTGTAAAGAGGTCTGCTAAAATTTTAAATTTAAAAATTGATGAGAATAGTGCTTTTGAAATAGCAAGAAGAAGTAGAGGAACACCAAGAATAGCAAATAGATTATTAAGAAGAGTTAGAGATTTTGCTGATGTTAAAAACAATAGTATTATAAACTTGGATATAACAATTTATGCTCTTGAATCTATTGGTGTTGATAAATTTGGTCTTGATGAAGTTGATAAGAAAATTTTAAAAGTTATTATAGAAAAGTTTAGGGGAGGTCCTGTTGGTATAAAGACAATTAGTTTAGCAATAAATGAAGATGTTGGAACAATTGAAGAAATATATGAGCCTTATCTTATTAGGATAGGTTTTCTTGAAAGAACAAGTAGAGGAAGATTGGCAACAAAACTTGCTTATGAGCATTTAGGATATAAAATAGAAAAGTTAATTTAAATATGCATAAGCCCGTTATGGTTAATGAAATTATAAAACTAACAGAGCCTAATGAAAATAGTATAATTATAGATGCAACATTTGGTTTTGGTGGTCATTCAAAAGCATTTTATGAGATAGTAAAAAATGGAATTATTATTGGATTTGAAAAAAATGAAATGACTTATGAAATTGTTAAAGAAATGTTTAAAAATTATCCAAGAATTTTAATTTATAATGTTGGTTATGAAAATATGGTTGAAATTATTGAAAAACTTGGACTTTTAAATAAAGTTGATATTGTTATTTTTGACTTGGGTTTGTCCTCATTTCTTATAGAAAGATCAGGATTGGGTTTTAGTTATAAAAGAAATGAAATTCTTGATATGCGATTTAGTCAAAAAGAAAACAAGCCTTTATATCAATTACTTGAAAATTTAACTCAAAAAGAAATTGAAAGAATTCTTAGAAACTATGGTGATATTAAAAATGCCTATAAAATTTCAAAAGCTATTTTAGAAAGAAAATCAATTAAAACAACAAAAGACCTTGTAAATATCATAAAAAAAATCACACCAAAAAACAAATTTGACAAAACTTTAAAAAAGGTATTTCAGGCATTTAGAATTTATGTAAATGATGAGATTGAAAATATAAAAAGAGGTATTTTAAGTGCTTATAAGTGTTTAAAAGTTGGTGGGAAAATAGCGGTTTTGTCCTATCATTCAATTGAAGATAGAGTTATAAAAAGCTTTTATAAATCTCCTTTATTTATCCCACTTTTGAAAAAACCATTAAGACCTTCAAATGAAGAAATTCTAATAAATCCAAGAGCAAGAAGTGCTAAATTAAGAATTTTAATTAAGAAATGATGTTTTATATCTTATCAGCATTTGTGATTTTATTTTTGGGTTTTAGTTTTATAGCTTTTGAAATTGCTTATCTTTCAGTTTCATATCCAATAATTTTTAAATCAACAAACAGGAAAGAATTTATAGAAAATCCAATAGGTATTTTATTTACAATTTTATTTGGTGTAAATGTTTTGTCTATTGTTTATGCGATATTAAGTTTTAAGTTTTTTAGAAACTTTTTTAATGAAAATTTAGCAATAACGATTGGTGGAATTTTTTCTACGATTACTTTTGTTTTATTTTCTGAATTTGCTCCAAGAATTATATCAAGATTAAATCCTTCAATTATTTTAAGAATTTTTAAATGGCAAATTATATTCACTTATTATTTAATTCTGCCTATAAACTTAATTCTTAAATTTTTCTCCCCTAAGAAACCCGAAGAGATTATTAAATTATATTTAGATGAGCTTGAAAGGAAACAAATTTTAAATAAATTTGAAAAGGAAATTGTAAGAAAAATTTTTGATTATTTGGAAATGGAAGTTAAGAATTTTGTAAGAAAATTTGAAGAATTTGATGTTGTTTCTTTAAGCGAGCTTGAAAATAGAAAGAATTTTAAAAGTGATATTGTTATTGTTAAAGATGGTGAAAAAATTTTGGGATACATTCATAAAAAGCAAATTTTAAAAATTGAAGAAATGGAAACTTTTGATTTGATTAATAAGCCTGTTTTTGTAAATGATAATTCAAAAGTTGAAGATGTTATTAAGGAAATGAAAAGAAAAAAGGTAAGTGTTATTTTTACACAAAGCGGTATTATTACACTTGAAGATATTTGGAGAGGGATTATTTAGATATAAGCTCCATAGTAATCTCTAAATTTTTTCATTTCTTCATTATCACTATTTAAAGCGGATTTAATATCTCCATCAAAAATTTTATAACCATCTTTTAATAAAATAATTCTATTTGAAATTTTTATAGCACTTCTTAAATCATGAGTTATTGAAATTGTTGTAGTTTTAAGCTCACTATTAAGCTTAATAATTAAGTCATTTATTAAGTCAGATGTAATTGGGTCAAGTCCTGTTGTTGGCTCATCATAAATAATATATTTTGGATTGTGAATAATTGCTCTTGCTATTGATACTCTCTTTCTCATTCCACCTGATAATTCAGATGGATACAATTTCAAAACCCTTTCATCTAAATCAACCATTTTTAATACTTCTACTACTCTATTTCTAATATAATCATTATTTCTTATTCCATTTTCTATTAAAACAAATGCCAAGTTTTGATAAACATTATAAAAATCAAATAATGCACCCATTTGAAACACATAACCGAAATTTCTTCTCAATTTCATAAGTGATTTACTATTTGCTTTATCTACCCTTATATCATCAACCCAAACCTCACCTTCATCAGGCTTTAAAATACCTACAATATGCTTTACAAGAACACTTTTACCTGTTCCACTCCTGCCCATTATTGTAATACTTTCTCCTGTTTTTACTTCTAAATTTATACCTTTAAGAACCTTAAAATTACCAAAAGATTTATGAAGATTTATAATTTTAATCATGGAAAAGCTCCTTAAATATATCACCATATATAAACCTTAATCTTCTAATTGCTTTCTCTTTAATTTGTCTAACTCTTTCTTTTGATAAATTTAATTCTTTCGCTAAATCTTCAAATGTTTTTTTCTCACCAAGTATTCCGTAGTATTCAGTTATAATTTTAAATTCCCTTTCATTCAAAATTCTTTTCATTAAATTAAGAACATTTTCAAAATTTAATTCATTTTCAACTATTTGATTTAATTTTGATTGCTTAGGATCCTCAAATGTTTCTTCTGTTGGTCTTTCATCCTCTTCATTCTCCTCATCAAATGAAAATTCACCTTTGTATTCATTTAATGCCTTTCTAACACTTTCAGGTCTTATATTTAAAATTTTAGCAATTTCTTCAATTGTAGGCTCTCTTTTATTTTCTAATTTAAATTCTTCAATTATTTTAAAAATTTTATCAATTTTCTCCTTGTAATCTAAGGTAATTCTAACAGCATGGGATTGCTCAATTGTAATTTTTCTCATAGCATTTTCAATATAATAAGCAGCAAATGTTAATAATTTTACTTTTTTTCTTAAATCAAATTTTTTTATTGCCTGAATTAAAGCAAGAATACCCTCACTTACTAAATCTTCAATAGGAATACCATAATTTGAATACTTTAAAGCACATTTATATATAAAACCATAATGAGCATTTATTAATTTTTCTATTGCTAATTTATCACCTTTTTTAGCAAGTTTTATTAACTGCCTTTCTGACATAGTTTAAAATTTTAAACCTATGGAAGAAATCGTAAAAAGGTATAATGAGCTTGTGGATTTTTTAAATAAATGCGATTACTATTATTATGTTTTAGACAATCCTATAATATCAGATGCTGAATATGATGAGCTTAAAAAAGAGCTTTTTGAAATTGAAAAGAAATATCCTCAAATAATAAGGCCTGATTCCCCAAGTCAAAGGGTTGGCTTTAAGCCTTCAAAGGAATTCAAAGAAATTGAGCATAAAGAAAGAATGTTATCTCTTGACAATGCAGAAAGTGAAGAGGAAATTTCAGAATGGATTAAAAAAATAAAGAAAGATTATCCTAATGCCACATTTGTAGTAGAGCCAAAATTTGATGGAACTTCACTTGAATTAGTTTATGAAAATTCAATTTTAAAATTCGCTATTACAAGAGGAGATGGTTTAAAGGGTGAAGATGTTACTAATAATGCCAAAACAATAAAAACAATACCTTTGAAAATCCTAAAAGATATTAAGAGAATTGATGTTAGAGGTGAAGTTCTAATTTCAAAGGAAGATTTTAAAAAATTAAATGAGGAACTTTTAAAAAACAACGAGAGGACTTTTGCTAATCCAAGAAATGCTGCTGCTGGCTCATTAAGACAATTAGACCCAAATATAACTGCTAAAAGAAAATTAACATTTATTGCTTGGGGAATTGGATATTTTGAAGGATTGGAAATTGATAATCAATTTGATGTTTTAAAATTATTGAAGGATTTGGGTTTTAAGGTTTCTGAGCCTATGAAATTATGCCACAATATAGATGAAGTTGTTGAATTTTATAGAGAAATGTTTAAAAATAGAGATAAATTTCCTTTTGAATTAGATGGTATTGTAATAAAGGTAAATGAATTTTATATTCAAAGGGAGCTTGGTTGGACAATAAGAGCACCAAGATGGGCATTAGCAGGAAAGTTTCAAGCTATTGAGAAAACTACAAGAATTATAAATGTTGTTTTTCAAGTTGGAAGAATGGGAATTATTACACCTGTTGCGATATTAGAACCTGTTGAAATTTCTGGTGTTGTTGTTTCAAGGGTTTCTTTACATAATTTTGATATAATTAGAAAACTTGATATTAGAATTGGTGATTGGGTTTATGTTAGAAGGGCTGGTGAAGTTATACCAGAAATTACAAGTGTTATTAAAGAGAGGAGAACAGGTGAAGAAAAAATTATTTCTGAACCTAAAAATTGTCCTTCTTGTAATGGTGAAGTTATAAAGGATGGCGCTTATTATAAGTGTATAAATTTATCCTGTCCTGCCAAGCTTTCAAGTCATATTCAATATATTGGAGAAGTTCTTGAAATTGAAGGACTTGGTGAAGCTACTTCTAATAATCTTGTTAAACTTAATTTAGTAAAAGATCCGGCGGATTTATTTTATTTAACAGTCTCTGATTTCATGAAACTTCCTAATTTTGCTGAAATATCAAGCAAAAAATTGTATAATGAAATTCAAAAAGTTAAAGAAAGTATGACACTTGAAAAATTCATCATGATGCTTGGTATTCCTTCAATTGGAAAAGCAAATGCCAAAGCTCTTGCTAATAAATTCAAAACACTTGATAAATTCTTAAATTGCTCTTATTCTGAGCTTATTTCAATAAGTGGAATTGGTCACGAAATAGCAACAAATGTAATAAAGTTTTTAAGGGATGAAAACAACAAAAGAATCATAGAGAAACTTTTAAAAAGTGGAATTAAAATTACACAAGAAGAAAAACCACAAAAATTATCAAAATTCTTTTATAATAAGAAGGTTGTAATAACAGGCGAGCTTTCAAAATTCACAAGAGATGAAGTTATAAAATTTCTTGAAAGTATAGGTGCTATTGTTTCAAATAATGTAAGTAGCAAAACTGACTATCTTATTCTTGGTAAAAATCCAGGCTCAAAATTAGAAAAAGCTAAAAAATACAATATAAAAATCATTAGTGAAGAAGAATTCTATGAAATACTTAAAAGTGAAGGATTTCTTCAATAAGATAGCAAAATTTTACGATATTATGATGCACGAAGTGGATTATAAGGAATGGGCTTTTTATATTGATGAAATTATTAAAAAATTTTCAAGAGGAAATAAAATTTTAGATTTAGCTTGTGGCACAGGAAACATTATTGAATTTTTGAAAAATAAGAATTATGAAATTTTTGGATTAGATTTATCTTTTAATATGCTAAAATTAGCTAAAAGGAAAGATATTAAAAATTTAGTAAATGGAACATTTTTTAAGTTGCCTTTTAAAGATCATTCATTTGATGTTGTTTTATCAACATTTGATAGTTTAAATAATGTTGAGAATTTAGATGATTTAAAAGTCGTTTTTAATGAAGTTTATAGAGTTTTGAAAAATGGTGGATTATGGACATTTGATTTAAATACAATTTTCGTTTTCATTAACTATTGGAATAATTATTTTAAAATTGATGATTTGAAAGATTTAATTGTTATTTGGAAAAGCAAATTCATTATCCCAAATTCTTGTCTCTTAAAAATTTATATTTTTGAGAAAATTGATGAAGATATTTATAAAAAGTATGATGGCGAATTATTGGAATTTTCTTTTAGTTTGGAAGATGTAAAAAATGCTTTAAAAGAAATTAATTTTAAAGAAATTAAAATTTATGAGCATTTATCATTTAGAAAAGGACATGAAAAAAATTATAGAGTTCAATTTGTCGCTATAAAGTAAGCTATTCTGAAATATAAAGGAATTTAAATTTCTCCTTTTTGAAGTTCGTTTCTACATCCAATAAGTATATACCTTTTGATTTGAATTTTAAAGGAATTTTCTTTATGCCTCTTTCCAAAACATCATTTATTTCAAGGACTTTCCTTCCATCAATTGAATAGGCTTTAATTTTAACATTCGTCTTATTATTACTTGAAATTTCAATATATTTAGCATTTAGTTTTATGTAGTTCTTATAACCCTTATTTTCAGAAATATCAGTAGATAATGTATCATAAACAATTCGCATCATGAGATTACCATAAAACATAGCATTAAATCCTGGATAACTTGGTCCTTCCCAGTACCAATAACTTGAAGAATCAGAAAACGGTGTTTCATCAAAGTTATCATCAAAACCAATATAAGGCATGCTTGGATAGCTTGGTAAGTAATTTAAGGCTAACCATACTCTTGTCCCACCTGCTACTTTTTGATTTACATTAAATTCAAACCATCCTTGATAATTGCCAATTGTAATTGTTTGAGGAGAAATTATGAAGTTAGAGAGAGATGGTAAGGAAAAGCTATCTGAATTTAAAGAAATTTGAAATTGTGTAGTTTGTGGAGAATAAATGTAAAGTTTCAATTTTCTTATTAAGAAGGTATCCTTATATGCTGGGAATTTATAGCCTTTAAAAAATTTATTGTTGTAAAAATCATTAGATACATAATAAAAGACATTTACTTCTCCATCATCACCAAGTAATTCCATTAGTGAATTTAAATATCTCATTATTGTATCGTTATTAGCAAAGTAATCATCATTTGTCTTACTAACTACTTTAATTTGATAGTTTCCTCTTGGAAGTGAATGTAAGTTTTGGCTACTTACTAAAACCTCCTGATGTTTTGCAATAAAGATATTGACACTATCCTTAAAAATTTCATTATTAAACTGGTCAAGAATAACGAAGTAAATTTTCGTGTTGTCATCGTAAGAACCTTTATTTTGAACTTTTACATAGATTTTAAAAGGATTATATTCTGAAAAATCAACGTAAGGATAAATGATTTTTTTAGGTGAAATATCATGATAGTTTATTGCTGTTCTAATTGCTCTGTTATTTGTTGTGTCTTGATCTGGTGGATATGATATAATATATTCAAAATCGTAAATTCCATATTGAGTTGGAGTAAAATTCTTGAAGTTAATTTGTAATTCACTATTTGGCGATATTGTTGAAACATTTGATGAATCAATATCTATTAGTGTTGAGTTATAATAAATTTTCGTATATACTTTAAAGTTATTAGCAGTGTTTAAACCTACATTTTTAATTTTTATACTATTTTGGTAAGTTTGATTTGATTGTAAATCAGTAGGAGGAGAAATAATTTGACTAATAGTTAAATCCGTGCTATAAGGGTCAATTATTTTAAAAGCATAAACATAACCACCATTTCCAAAATCTCTTGCATGAGTAGCTTTGCCACCTGCAATAGCATATCTACCATCTTTTGAAATTCTTGCTAAGAAACAAGAGCCTTTTTCATTTAAATTTGTAGCATCATCTGGAACATTTATTATAACATTTCCTAATGAATCATAAATGGTTATCAAATCTCCAAATACTCCATTGTATTTTCCCCAAGAACATGCTATCATTCTGCTTCCATCAGAAGATATTGAAACACTACTTACATAATCTCCATAGTTGTTATTTGACCATTTTAAAATCAGTTGATTACTTGAAACTTCAAAAAAATGAACTGAGCCTGCGTCTGATGGTGAATAAATATAAGTTCCTAAAATTATATATTTCCCATTATCTGATATATCTCCATCTGTTATCCATCTGTTTGAGCCTAAGTTGTAGCTTGAAAGCAAAACATATGTGCTACCATTGAATTTATAAACATTCACATATCCATTAAATCCATATTGTAAGAGATAATCTCCATTCGCTGAAAGCTTGGCAGAAGTTTGACCGTAATTGCTTATTGTTGAAATAACTGAGCCATTTTGAGTATTTAAAATTGTTATTTTATAATATTGACTTATAGCTACTTTTGAATTATCCAAACTGAAACTTACGCCGTAAAAACCATAATCATTTGGATTTGCATTATATGTCCAAATAATAGATTTTGTTTGATTATTTATATAAATTACTTTATAATCGCTTGTCAGTAAAACACTATAATTACCATCTGGACTTACATAAGCATTAAGAACATTTGAATTAGGATAGGAATAAATAGGATTTGGTGATGAGCTTTTCATAAAATCAAAATCTGAGCCAAACATGGAAACTGCTATTTTTCCATTCCATCTTGATGTCCAAGCAAATAAATCAGCCCACCAAATTGAGCCAGTTTTATAGTAAGTCCAGTCAGGATTTGAAGAGCCATTAGTAATATATTTACTAACTCTCTCGTTATTTAATGTCCAACCTATGACAATTTCAGAGCCATCATCGTATATTCCTCCACTTTGAGCGATAGCATATAAATGATTATTATCAATCCAAAGAATTTGAGCAGATAGGATAGAAGGATTAGTAGGTGTAGGTTTTGGAATATATGAGTTTTCAGCTTGATAAGGTGTTTTATACCTTTGATAGAGGATTCCATTTATTCTTGTTGTTTCCACTTCAACTGATAAAATTGTCTGATATAAAAAGATAGTCATTTTCAAATTTTAAAGCTTAAAAATCTTTTTTTGAAATAATTTTAGATAGCATTATTATCATAAAAATGCTTAAAAAGACTTCAAATAGTATTGAAAAGAAAATAAAATTATTTATTAATTTGTCAACAAAACTTAAATTTTCAGTTATTCCGAAAATTTTTAAATAAAAAACTCTTGAAACAATAATTGGATTTAAAGAGGATAAAATTAATATCAGATTGTCTATTGGATAATCTGAGAAAATAATCAAAATTGCTAGTATAAAACTATCAAATCCAAAAACGAAAAAAAGCCATATCAGAAATGAAATTGAAAAACCTTTTAATTTATCTTTATTTGAAATTGAAGGTAAAATACCGAGAGGATAAAAGAAAGCTGTTGTTATAAGCAAAAACAAAAGTAAAAGAAAAATTTCGTATTTTAAATTAAAATTTATAGTTCCTATTATAAAACAAGGCAAGAAGAAAGCAAGAGGAAAAAGAATAAAAATTAAAAAAAAATTTATAAACAAAATGTTTTTTCTGCTTATGCCATTTGAAATCAAAAGAGACCAAAAATTTAAATTATCATAATAGTAAAGACCTGAAAATGATATAACGAAAATTGAGCAAGAAATAATTAAAAAATTACTTGTAAAGATCAAAAATTTCTCAAAACTTTCAAATAACAACACTCCAATATAACTTAAAAATGTAGATATAAGAATTGAAAATAAAAACCATCTACTTCTAATAATGTTTAAAAATTCAAGTTTAATTAAGGATTTCATCTTTTATCCTTTCAGAATTACCAAAGAACTTAATTTTACCATCTTTTAAAATTAAAGCTTGATTAGATAAGAATTCTGCTTCTTCAAGAATATGCGTAGAAAAGATAATAGTCTTATTCATTTGTTTTAGATAATTTTTTAATTTTATGGATGAGGTTATATCAAGGCTTGTTGTAGGCTCATCAAGAATATATAAATCACAATCAAACATTAAAGTTGTTATCAAACTTAATTTTTGTTTTGTTCCTTCTGAAAGCTCATCAAAAAATTTATTCATATAATTTTTAAATTCAAACATTTCTATAAGTTCATCAATGTATTTATTTTCTTGGTTTCTAATTTCCCTAATAACATTTATTATTTCTTTACATCTTAAATTTTTTGGAAAATCTGGTTTTTGTGGTAAGTATGAAAAGTTTTTTGTTTTTAAAATAACTTTACCTTTTGTAGGGAAAATTAAATTAACAATTATTTTTATTAGAGTTGTCTTACCACTGCCATTAGGTCCAAGAATAGATGTTTTTAAACCCTCTTTAAATTCAACATTTATATTTTCCAAAACAGGAATTTTATTGTAAAATTTATATATATTTTCAAGAATGACCATATTTTAAAATCGGCTCATAGTCGTATATATTTAAACTTATTGAAGGAATTAACTTTTCAATAAATTCAAGGAAAGACAGAAGAGGACTATTTAAAAGAATAATGGAAATTTTATAGTTTTCAAAGAGAAAACTTGACATTTTTACAATTCTGTAAGGCTCATCTCCAATATTGTCCTTATTTCTATCATATCCAATATACTTATCCCAATAATTTCTTAAAAATTTGTTATTAAATGTCGTTATTGAGTTTGTTAAAACTTCAAATAAATTATTAATGAAGAAATTTCCTTTAAAGTAATTATTTTCACAATTCGCCATAATCCTAATAGCAAATTTATTTCTTTTAAAGATATTTGAATAAAAATTGTTATTTATAGAATTTTCAAGGTAAATTCCATTAGTATTTTCGTAAAATTCATTTTTTTCAAAATAGCTATCTTTAATTTCTTTTAATAATAAACCGTAATTTGAAGCTCCATAATTTTGAGTAAATTTATTATTTTTTATTGTTAAATTTGATGAGTACATTAGGGCAGTTCCTCCTTTATTACTCTTAAAAGAGCAATTCTCCAAAATAATTTTTTTTGAAAACATAAAGTGTAATCCATATCTCAAATTATAATAAGATTTATTATTTTTTATAATTGAGCTATCTACAAATTCAAGATAAATACCATCCCTATGACCATAAATAATGTTATTTTCTATAAGTAAATTCTTACTTTTCCAAATATGAATTCCATTTCCCATAAGAGCTTCCGTTTTAAAAATTTCATTTTTAATTTCATTATTCTTAATTTCACATTTATTTACATTTTCCAAGTAAATCCCAAAGAAATTATTTTTTAACTTATTGTTAAGAATTTTACAATTTTTTGAATTTATCACTTTTATAGCAGAAGTTTCATATATCTCACTAAAACCTGAATTTATAATTTCAAATCCAATTATACTGACATCATCTGATTCCACTAAAATAATTTCTCTTTTATTTTCACCGTCAATAATAGGATAATTCTTACCAATAAGTGTTAAAGGTTTTCTTATAATTATGCTTTCTTTGTAAATTCCATATTCTATAAAAATTGTATCATAAGGTTTAGCCTTTTCAATCATTTCTGAAATTAATGAAAATATAAATATCATCTTTCGTTTATAAATTCTTCAAATTTCATAATTTTTCCACCTAATAGTTTTCTCATTTCAAAAGCCTTGTTTTCATCTTCAAAAGCAATATATTCTCCTCCCATAGGTCCTTTTATATTTTCGCTTTTTAATATAAATGCTTTTTCGGAAGGTATTAAAATTCTATCATTTTCATAAGGCACTAAATATACTTTTCTAATTTTATCTTTATGCTCCTTATAAAATGCTTTTAAACATTTATAATCATCAAATTTATAAACCTTTCCTTTTTTCGTTATTATTTCACTTGCAAATTTTAAATCTGAAATTACCATTTTACAATAATCACAAACATCTTTATTTAATTCTATTTTTTGAGGTTTATCATTAGCACATGAAAATAAAAAAAACAATATAATGAATTTAAGCTTTGACATCTCTTAGTTTAATCTCCTTAACAGGCTCAAATTTAGCATAACATACATTTACACAAGCTAATATAAACCATGCTAATATAATAAGCCAGCCTGAAATGTGAGGAAATGAATAAATTGTAAAATTTAATAATTGTTTTATTCCAATTAAAGGTGGTTGAAATGGCTCAATTTTTATAGGAGCGTCAGGACTTAAATTATGACCATATTCATATTCCCATCTATAAAAATCCCATAATCCTAAAATAGCAAAAAATGTAAATAAAATCAAATATGTAAGCATGAAAATTCTATTTTTTGTTAAGGCACTTAAAAATCCCATTAAAGAAAGAAAAATAACAATAAGTGGCATAAATTTTAATTCAGGAATCGCATTTACATCTATTTTTTTCATTCCTATATAATGATTTAAAGCATTTACTAAATCAATTTGTCCTCCTAATTTGTTAATGTATATTAGCAGATATACCCCTTCTGGATATTGTGGTGCTTTTAATTTTATAAACCACAGAGGGGATATAAATGAAGAAAGTAAAAAAAGAGATGTTAAAATAAGCAAAATTCTTACTTTCATTTTATTAGCTCCTTTTTAAATGCCCCCCCAAGGGGGCAAATTATTATTTACCTGTTGAATAAGTAATTTGAACACTAGTGCCTCTTGGAGAAACTCTTAAATAACCTTGCATTTCTTGATGTAATGCTGAGCAAAAGTCTGTACAATAAAATGGATAAACACCTACCTTCTTAGCAATCCACTTTAATGTTCTTGTTTCACCAGGCATAATTAGTAGTTCAGCATTTTCAGCACCATACATGCTAAAACCATGTGGAATATCCCAATCTTGCTCCAAATTTGTAACATGGAAATATACTGTATCACCAACTTGAATACCTTCTATATTATCAGGTGTAAAGTGAGATCTAATAGCAGTCATATAAACATCTACTCTATATGGTCCTGTTCTTATAACCTTAGCGTCCTTTTCAGACTTCACAGCATATGGATGCTCATTCTCATTTAATGGATAAATTTTCAATTGATTTTTCATAAGAATTTCAGAAGGAATACCTTGGGCATAATGTGGTTCTCCAAGTGTTGGAAATTCTGATAGAATAACCATTTTATCACCACTTATATCTACAAGTTGTGCATTTTGCGGAAGTTCTGGTCCTGTTGGTAAAGCTCTATCTTTTGTAATTTTATTCATAATTACAAGATATTTACCCCAAGGTTTTTTAGAGTCGCCACCAGGTATCATAATATGACCTACTGAATAATAAGCTGGAACTCTATCTATAACTTTAAATGGCTCTAATTTCTTTTCATTATTAGGTAATGTCCATTTTACCACTTCTGAGCTTACAAAACAAGAAGTATAAGCAAATCCCCTTCCATCAAACTCCGTATGTAATGGTCCAAGACAAGGATTTTGAACCTCTCCCGCTATAACACTTTCATACTTAATAACAGGTATGCCTTCTATTTCATTTATAAAATCCTTATTTTCAATAGCTTTTAGCATCTTACTAAATGAATGAACAGGAATAACTGTTGCTAATTTACCACCACCTACAATATATTCACCTGTTGGATCAACATCTACACCATGTGGAGATTTAGGTGTGGGTAAATAATAAGCAACACCAGGACAATCCTTTGGTAATAAAACCTTTACCTCCTTCTTTACTTCTGAAAATGCCATATGTTTCTTTTCATCATAATAATTATGATAGTATTCAGTTTGCCAAGTTTGAGCTTTTCCTTGTGCTACACATTCTTCTGCCTTTTTCCAATTAACAGCAATAATAAAGTCCTTATCATTTTTAGATGAATTAACCTCAAGTAAGGTATGTGCTTGCTCAGAGTTATATGAAGTAAAGAAGCACCAATCATGAGAAGGTCCTTTTCCGCAGTGAGCCAAATCATAATTAAATCCAGGAACTAATAATTGAAATGCTATATCCATTTTTCCTGTATTTTGATCAACTTTTATAAATGTTAAAACACCCTTGAAGTTCTCCTTATATAAAGCGATTGGAACATCCCTTTGTGGAATAGGAACGGAAAATCTTGTTCCTGCTACAACATATTCCGTATTTTCTGTAATAAATGGTGATGAGTGATTGCCACCGCTATTTGGAATCTCAATAATTTCAACAGTTGTAAATGTTCTTAAATCTGTTCTGGCAACTCTTGGTGTATTGTTTGAATTTCCAAAAACCCATCTACCATCAGGAACGCCATTTGTTTGAGATAATTCAGGATGATGATAATCATCCCAAGGAATAAATCCATGTGATGTCATTAAGAGTGCTTTTGTCTCCTCTGAGAATCCATATCCATTTTCAGGATAAACCGAAAATACAGGAATAATTTTAAATAACCTTCCACTTGGAATACCATAAACCATTAAATTCCCTGAAAATCCACCTGAAAGAAATCCATAAAATTCATCGTACTTACCAGGAGGAACATAAACTTTCTTTGCAGCAACATCAAGGGACAAACTTGCGGTTTGTTTCTTTGGACAACCATAAAACGCCAAAGCAATGGTTATTGCTCCAAGCACCAAAGTTAGAATTGTTTTCGCCTTCATATTTTACCTCCTTTTAAGGTTTGATTACCGCTCTTCCTTTTATGTTGTTTTCTTTTAGTTTTTTATAAACATCGTTAATATCTTTTAATTCAAAAAGCTCAATATCAATAGGTGTTATTTTTCCAATTTCTGCTAAGGATATTAGCTCTCTTAATTCTTTCAAATTACCCCAAAGACTAAATTCAAAAGATACTTCAAATTTAGTATTTTCAAGAATTTTTATATTTGCACTTCCCCCCGCTAAACCAATTTGTATAACTTTACCACTATTTTTCGTACTTCTTAAAGCTAAACTTAGTGTTTGATTACTACCTACAAAATCCAAGCTTGCTATTACACCATTACCATTAGTTAAATCCATAATTTTTTCATAAGCATTTTCCAAATTTGAATTTATAATATAATCCGCCCCATATTCCTTTGCTTTTTCCAATTTTTCATCATTTATATCAATGGCAATAATTTTAGCAGGTGTTAAAGCTTTTAAAATTTTTATACCAAATTGACCAAGACCCCCGCAACCAATTAAGAGAACAAATTCTTCACCTTCAATCAAATTTTTTATTTTCTTATAAGCTCTATAAGGTGTAAGACCAGCATCAGTATAAATGCAAGCAACTTCCGGCTCTAAATTACTCAATTTTACGAGATATTTCTCATCAGGAACATAAAGATATTGTGCATAACCTCCATCATATTCTGAAAGTCCTACCCACCTTGGATTTAAACATAATTGCTCATCACCTCTTATACAATAATTACAATAACCACATCCCCAACCTCCATAAACTACAACTTTATCACCTTCTTTAACATTCTTTACACTTTTACCAACTTTATAAACTATACCTGCATTCTCATGACCAAGAATAATAGGCATTTTGGGTAGGATAGGGATTTCACCATCAACAATATGAATATCTGAATGACAAAAACCCGCTCCTTTTACCCTAATTATAACACCTCTATCGTCAATAATCTCTGGATCAGGACATTCTTCTATTACAAAGCTCGTTTTATAACTATACAACCTCGCACATAACATCACTTTTCCTCCTTGTCAATATATCTAAAATACTCTAAAATTGCCCTTGCCTCGCTTTCTTTTATATCTTGAAATGTCATTTGTACTAAGTATTCAGATAATAATTGTTTCGCAGTAGAGTCTTTTTGTGTCATTTCAATAGGATTTAAAATCATATTCATTATCCATTCAGGTTTTCTTCTTTTTGTTATACCTTTGATAGCAGGACCTACATATCTCTCCTCTAATTTATGACAAGCGGAGCATTTCAATTCAAAAATTTTCTTACCTTCATTAACTAAATTCATATCTATATTTCCCGAAATTTCAACTTTTTTTATAGGACCGATACCTATATCGCCGTTGTTTTCAGACTTTTCTACTTTGCTACTTGAACAGCTTATCAAGAAAAAAGTTATTATTAAAAAAATTTTGTTTTTCATTTTTGCCCCCCTTTTAAAGTTATTTTTAGCATATGTGAAAATTTTAAAGTATTAAAAAATTTCTTACTTTTTTGGTAAGTAATTTTTTACAATATTAATAATCTGAGTTTCTTCTATATTTTCTAAACATATTGGGACGGAAAGAGGACATTTATTTTTTAAGCAAGGAGAACAATCTAAATTTATTCTTATAACTTTTAAAAATTGTTTATTGTAGGGGGCGGTATTATTTTCATCACCTGCTCCAAATAAAACGATTGTTTTAACACTTAAAGCATTAGAAAGATGAGCAGGACCTGAATCAGTAGAAATCATTAAATCACAAGCTTTTATAATTTTAGAAAGCTCAATTAAATTAGTCTTTCCTGCTAAATTTATAATTCTATTTTTATCACTTAATGTTTCAACTAACCAATAAACCCTTTTAATATCCTTTTTTGAGCCTGTTAGTATAAAGTAAGCATCAATTTCTTTTTTTAAAAATTCTATAATTTTTGCCCACTTTGGAATTGACATTCTTCTACTTTGTGCTTCGGAATTTATATTTATCGCAATTTTATATTCTGAATTTAATTTCATTATACTCTCATCAGGTTCAATATCAAGCTTTACATTTATATTTTTAAGTGAATTTTCAGTAAAATCTTTTAGTAAATAGCAATACTCTTCAACCCTATGTAAATTTTTAGGTTTATTATAAGCTCTTGTAAGTAGAAAACTCCTAAATTCATTTTTATATCCAATTCTTTCCTTTGCTCTTAAAAAATATCCCATTAAGGCACTTGAAAATGAATTTGGAAGTGAAAAATAAATGTCAAATTTTTCATTTATTTCTTTTGACCAATTATATATTCCAAGAATTCCATTATATTTAGATTTTGAAAACTCATAAACTTTCTCAAAATTCCCAAATAAGCTCAATAGCTCACTAATCTCACTTTTTACAATAGCATAAATTTTAGCATCTTTAAATACTTCCTTAACTTTATTATAAAATCCAATTGACATTACCAAATCTCCAAGCCAATTTGGAAACCTTATTGCGATTTTCAAGTTTTGAAATTTTAAACCTTTAAAATTTCAAGCTTTTGGAAGAAATTTTTAAAGTTCTCTTAAAATATGCCCAAAAGGAAAACTTCAAAGGTTATGACCCTTATGATGCACTAAATAGTCCAATTTTAAATAGAATAGCTTTTAATAAGTATTTAAGAATTTTTTTTACGCAGCTTTTGAAACATCTTCCTTTTAATATCAGAAAATTTTTATTTATAAAAAAAGATTATAATCCAAAAGGGCTTGGTCTTTTCCTATCTGTTTATTCAAAATTAAAAGATGTTGATAACTATTATCTTTTAAAAAACCTGCTATTGAATTTAGCCTCAAAAAATTATAGTGGTTATTGCTGGGGATATAACTTTCCTTGGCAAAGTAGAGTTTTCTATTTAAAACCATTTACACCTACAATTGTAAATACCTCATTTATAGCACATGCTTTTTTAGACGCTTATGAGATTTTTAAGAATCATCAGGATTTGGAAATTTCAAGCTCAACAGTGAATTTTATGTTAAATGATTTAAATATATATAAGGAGGAAGATTTTATCGTTTTTTCATATACACCTATTGATAACTTGAAGGTTTTTAATGCAAGTCTTCTTGGTGGCTCAGTAATTTCAAGAATTTCAATTATAAAAAATGATGATAATTTAAGAGAAATTGCTTTAAAATGTGGTTTATTTGCTTGTAAATTCCAAAACAACGATGGAAGTTGGTATTATGCTCCTGATATTAAATATATTGATAATTTTCATACCGCTTACAATTTACTTTCATTAAATTGGATATATAAAGCTACAAAAGATAATAGGATTTTAAATGCTATGGAAAAAGGTTATGATTTCTATAAAAAGAACTTATTTACTAAGGATTTTTTACCAAAATACTATCACAATAAACTTTATCCAATTGATATTCATTCTTATGCGACCGCTATTGTTTTATTTTGTGAATTTAATGAAAAAGATATTGCTAAAAGAATTTTTGAAAATGCCTTAAATAGGATGTTTGACTATAAAAAACATTATTTCTATTTTCAAGATTATAAATTTTTCAAAATTAAAATCCCCTATATGAGATGGTCAATAGCTTGGATGAGTTATGCTATTAGTAAGCTCTTTTTAGATGAGTAATCACAATTTCATCTATATTTACATAACTTGGAAGCTCAATTATATATTTTATAATTTTTGCTATATCTTCTGGCATTAACATATCATCAGTTTTTCTAAATTTATTTCTCTCCCAAATCGGTGTCCAAACAGCACCAGGCATAATTAAACTAACTCTTATATTCTTTTTTGAAAGCTCTTTTCTTAAAGCACTACTAAATCCTTTTATTCCAAATTTGGAAGCACTATAAACTGCCCAATTTTCAAATGCTATTTTTGATGCAATTGAGCCTATATTTATTATAATTCCATTTTCATTTATATTTTCAATTAAAAGCTTTGTAATTAAAATGTGAGATTTTAAATTTAAATCAATTTGCTCCTCAATTTCTTCAACTTGACTATTTGAAAATGGCTTAACATAAGCATTTCCCATATTATTTATTAAAACATCAATTTTTAGTGATTTTTCAATAAGGAATTCTCTAATTTTTTTTATATTTTCAACATTTCTTAAATCTAAAAATAAATCTGGTCCATTTCTTGAAATACCAATTACATTATAGTCTTTTTTCAAAAGCTCATAAGTTGATTTACCTATTCCTGAACTTGCTCCCGTTATAAGAATGTTCATATAGTTTGAAATTTTAAAGGATAATGCTTTAAAATTATTTTATGCTCGTCATAACCTTATCTCAGTCAGCGCTAATGGGTCCTCCCATTGTTATAAAGGAGGGACCCAAGAATGTGTGGATATATAATAAAAAATATCAAGTGTCTCCTATTGAATGGTTCTATAATGCTAACTCCAACGAGAAAGTTTTTGGAACTCCTCAACTCTTCAAAGGGAACTGCTCTTCTGCTGGTGAAAAGGCTCTTGTTAATGAAGTCTGTGATTTTTATTATGCTTCTGATATTGTTGATTTTGGTGAAAATACTCTAAAACTTTATGTGAAAGGAAAAGGTAAATTTAGAATAAGTGTAAATTCTTCAAAGGGATATATAAATCAGGAGGTTGAGCTTAATGATAACTGGCAAGAAGTTTTATTTGATTTAACAAAAGCTGTTCATATTACTCAACATGGTGATAAATTAAAAACGAATCTAAAAGTTTCCTTTACTCCAATTACTAATAATTTTGAAATATATATCTCAAAATTTATTTTAAAATAGGGAGGCTAAATATGATTTTCTTTATTTTATCAGATGCCCCTTTTAATCCAGAAGTTAAATTAAGTAATTATACAATGTCTTCTTGTGGTCAAAATATAGAAACTGATATTAAAAAAGTTGGAAATACAGTAGTTGCTGCTTGGATAAGAGGTGATGGCTCTCCATATGATGGTAATTGGATTGCTATGAGTTTTGATGGTGGAAGCACATGGTCTGGTGCCTTATATTATTCTTCTAGTAATTCCAATTGTTGGATAGGTGACCCTGCTATTGCTATTCAACCTGATAACCCAAATATCATTTACTTTGCTGGTATGGTATATTGTAATCCAGCTAATGTAAAAGGTGAAGTTTATTTTTGTAGATGTACTGCTGGTAGCAATTGTACTAGTTCTGCTAATTGGTCCTGTGGATATGTTGGTTCAAATGATAATTGGACATATTTCAAAGACAAACCTTGGCTCTTAGCACTTGGTAATAATACAGTCCTTGTTAATTTCACAACTGATAAATTCACGGGAAATTACAATTTAGTAATTTATAAATCTACTGACAATGGTCAAACATGGCAGCAAATAGCATATACTAATTGGCCATCTACCGTTGGTTATTGGGCAAAAGATGGAAATAATATATATATGTCATATAATGATTTTACGAATTTTGGTAGTGGAACAATTTATGTAGGATTTTTGAGAAGTCAAGATAATGGAAATACTTTTAGTGATATTGCTTGGACAGGATTTAATTTTGGTAGTAATACAACATGTCCCAATTATCAAAGACCTGCTAAAATCCATGACCATATAACTGCAAGTTCTGGGAAGGTTGCTGTTTCTTTTGTTGACGGGAATTGTAAGGTAAGGGTTGGCGTTTGGACAGGAAGTGGAAATAATTTAACAGTTTATCAGATTGCTCCAAGTGGCGGTGGAGCACAACAGATTTTACCTATGTTAGCAAGCTCAGGTAATACGATATTTGCTCAATGGCAAGGGAGAATAAGCTCACTTGGCTCTTGTGGAGGATATTTTACACTTGGAACTTGGTCTACTTATTTCTCATCTTCAAGTAATTGGGGTCAAACCTGGTCAAGTCCATCAAGGGTTAGCTCCGTTGATCATCCATTTTCAGAAAATCCAGGTGGTCATGACTACAATGGTTGGATTGTAGATAATGGTAAAATTTATACAACTTGGGCAAATGATTATAGAGATGGTCAAACAGGTGACACATATTATAGTTGGACAAGTGCTGTTAATTTAGAAGAAAATTCAAATGGTAAAACTCCATTTATAATAAAATATCAAAAGGATAAAGTAACTATTCAATCAAGTGAGGATTTTTCAATATATAAGGTTAATGGAGCATTTGTTAATTCCTATAAAAAAGGCAATTTTGAAATTTCATTAAAGCCTGGCATTTACTTTATAAAATCAAATAATTTCACTGATAAATTTATTATTAAATAAATTTAGGGGGCTTTGCCCCCATCTTTAAACTTTCAAACTACATGAAAAACTTTGAAATTTTTATCATTCTTATTCTTACAATAATTTTGTTCTTAAAAGCAATTTTTGGAAAACTTCTTGTTATGACAGATGCAATAACTGATGGCATATATTTATATGAATTTATAAGAAATGAGATATTAAGAGGAAATTTTCCATTTTGGAACCCTTATATATTTTATGGTATGCCTACAATTGGAACATTACAATTTGGTTTATATCCATTTTTTATATTTTTAATTATTTTGCCTGCTAAATTCTTTTTAAATTATTGGGTAATTTTTCATTTTATTATTTCTTATATTGGAATGTTTTTGCTTGTTAATAGAATTCTAAATGACAAGAAAATTGCTTTGTTTTCTGCTATTTCATATTCTTTAAGTGGCATATTTTTTGGTTATATTTATAGTGGTCATCTTGGAAAGCTTGCTATTTATTCACTTTTACCATTTTATTTTATATATTTAAGAGAAATTTTCATAAATCCAAATCTGAAAAACGTTTTAATTTTAGCTTTATTTACTTCCTTAATTTCATTAAATGCCCATGTTCAAATGCTTTACTACTTAATTTTATTTACCTTAATTTATTCAATTTATGAATTGTTTTTTATTTTTAAAGAAAACAATAAAAAAGCATTTAAAATTATTTCACTTGGTCTTTTTGTGATTATTATTTCAACAATTATATTTTTTGGTCAATTTCTTCCAATTTATGATTACACAATAAATTATTCACAAAGAGGCTTAAAAGAAGATGATTATCAATTTGCTATTACTTGGTCTCTTGGATGGCAAGATTATATTTCTACATTCATTGGTGGATTTAGTGGTTTTTCCATTGAAAGTCCATATGCTCACTATTGGGGTCCAAATCCATTTAAAATAAATTCAGAATATTTTGGAATAGTTATATTCTTAATTCTTACTTTAGGCTTTCTAAATAAATTGGAAAATAGATTAAGAAATATCTTAATTTTCAATTTTATATTATTTTCAATTATTTCACTTGGTGGCTCAACATTTATTTATAAATTCATATGGTCTATTTTGCCATTTTATCAAAAATTTAGAGCACCTTCTATGGCATTTTATATTTGTATTTTCTCTGCCATTTTAATTTCAGCAATTACATTAAAAAATATAAAGGAAAATCCAAAAGCTTATTTAAAATTTTTATTTTTTGTTCCAATTATATTATTTATATTTTGGCTTTTTTCATCTGATAGTTTAATAAATTCAATTTTCAATAATTCAATAGAAAAAGCACAAATTGTTAGTTTTGAATTTGACAAAATTAGATTTTCTATATTCTTGGCATTTGTATTTTCCCTTTTAGCTTCACTTCTTATTTATTCTTATATTAAAAATTGGCTCAGTTTTAACTTTTTAATAATTTCATTAACATTTTTAAGTGCTTTTGATTTATATTTAATTTCAAAAAATTTTATTCAATATGTTGAAGATGATAGAAATATATTTGAAGATGATGGTGTTGTTAAATTCTTAAAGGAAAATAAAGGTTATTATGTCGTTTTTCCATTTTATTATAGAACTGATGAAAATTACTTCTCTTTAAAGAAAATTGAAACAATTGGAGGTCATCATGGTGTTCAACCTTATAGATTGTTTAGTTTAATAGGAGCAGAAGGTAGATTAATGTTAAATCCAGCCACTACAACGGAATTGTTAAAAAATCCAAAATTAAGTGATATTTTATCAATTAAATATGTTATTACTCAAAAACTTCCAAAAGAAACAAATGACCCTATTATTAGTTTGTTTTACAATTATGTTAAGGATTATAAAAAAGTTTATGATGACGGTTTTTATGAAATTTACGAAAATCCTAATTATTATCCTAAGTTTTATTTTGTTAGTTCGTATAAAATTTCAAAGAATCCAATAATTGATGTTAGAAATTTTGAAAATAAATTAGTCTTTGAAAATGAACCTGACGAAAAAATAAATCATAATGAAGAAATTAGAGCAAATGTAGAAATTTTAAAATTTTCAGAAAATTATGTAAAGCTTAAAGTTGTACTTGAAAATCCATCTTATTTAGTATTTTCAGAAAATTACCACCATCAGTGGAAAGCATACGTTAATGGTAAAGAGAAAAAAGTTTATAGAGTTAATTGGACACAAATGGCAATTGCTTTAAATAAAGGAGATTATATTGTAGAATTTATTTATAAGCCAAGTTTAGAACTTTTATCCTTGACACTTTATATTTTGGGCTTTATAATTTTGGGACTTTCATTTATACTTTTTAGGTTTAAAAAATGAGGATGTTCATAGCGCTGGATTTACCTATGGAAGTAAAAGAATATATATATGGTAAAATAAAAGATATGATGAAAGTTCTGGATTTGAAGTGGGTTGATTATCACCTTTATCATATAACATTAAAGTTTCTTGGTGAAATTAGAGAAGATGAACTAAATAAAATTGATTTTAAGTTAAATGAAATTTCAAAGAAACATAACGCTTTTTCTTTAAGGCTTAAACACTTAGGTAAGTTTCCAACTTATGGTAAAGAGGTTAATGTGCTTTGGGTAGGGGTTGAGAGTGATGGGGAATTAGAAAATTTGGCTAAGGATATCCAAGTGAGCTTTAAGAATTACGGTGATAATAAACCTTTTTCTCCTCACATAACCATAGCAAGGAATAAAAAATCAAAAATGTTAAGTTTTGATCCTATTGAATTTAACTGTGAGTTTCAAGTTGATAAAATAACATTTTTTGAGAGTATTCTTTATCCATCCGGACCTGTTTATAAAGTTTTTAAAACTTATGCTTTAAAATTGTAGAATATGATGAACTTTATTTTTAGTTTAATGGTTGGACCTCATCCCATATCTATGGGTTCTGCTTATAATGCTTATGCTGAAAGGGTTGATGGAATTTTCTTTAATCCTTCTGCTGCTTCTATGGCAAGTAGAGTTATGATTGGTGGTTTCTATTCTCAAGTGGGATATTATGGCGGAGGTATAGTTATCCCTAATAGGTTTATATCAATTGGTTTGGCAGGTTCTATTGATACTACAAGAAATGGAATGATTTATGGTGTTTTAGCAAGGAATTTTAGCGGATTTAATATAGGTCTTGGTATTCAATATCCTTATACCTCAGATACATCATCAAATAAAAATTCAAAATTTCATATTTATAGTGGATTTAGTTTTTATTTTAGTGATTATTTTATGTTTGGTTTTACAGCTGAAAATTTAGATACACCAAATGCTTTATCTTTAAGATTTGGTATTCAATTAGCAAATTATCCTTTACCAGTTATTGGAAGGAATTTAGCAATGACTATGGATTTAAATTCAACATTTGCTAGAAATGTCAAAAGCCAAGATTTGGCATCTATTGGATTTGAATTGGATCCATTTTATCCATTATTTTTAAGATTTGGTTATAATTATAGTCCAAATGATTCCATAGTGAAGCATAAAATTCCAGCAGGCTTAGGATTAATTTATGTTTATAATACTGTTGATATATTAGGAGATATAAGTGTTAATGATATTAAGGCTGAAAGTAAGAATAAAATTTGGACATTTGGTTTAACAGTCAAGTTCTTTGGTCATACTGTTTGGGCTGAATCTTCACCTAAAATTATAGAAGTCTTACCAGAGGCAGAAGCAAGTGTTACAAAAATTTGTTTTAGGTATATTTTACCTTCAAAGGTTTCAAGATGGACATTTAATATAACAAATAGATGGGGTAAAATTTATAAAACATATTGGGGAGATGGTCCTCCACCGAGTGAATGTATTTATTGGCATGTTGTTGATGAAGAAGGCAGATATGTTGGAAAGGGTGTTTATTATTATGATTTTATAGTTAAGACGGAAGATGGTAAAATATATAAAAGGAGAGGAGGATTAGTAAATGTTAAGAAGGGGGTGAAAGGGATATGATGGGCACACTTTTAAATGTGATTTTAAGTTTGACATATGAAGAATTTTATAAATCATATAGGGAAGCTGAGGCACTTTTCTTTGCTGGAAAGTACGATAGAGCAGAAAGGATATATAGAAGACTTCTTTCGGATGCTAGGAAATTCGGATATGAAAAAGAATTTCTTTATAGAATAGCTGAATGTAGATTTAATGGAGGTGATTATAAATCCGCTTACGATCAATTTATGGCATTATATAAGGATGGTTATATTGAAAAGAAATTGCCATATTTGAAAGGTGAGGTTGCTTATGCTATTTCAGTATTCTTTACGAATTTTAGAGACCCTAAGGAGGCAAAGCAGGTTATTCAAGAACTTCAAAAATATCCTTATTATAAAAATTCCAACAGAACAAAAATGCTCCTTGGTATAATTGATTATAGAGAAGGAAGGTACGATGAAGCTATTGAAAAATTAAAGGATATAACTGATATTCCTGAAGCTCAATTTTATTATGCAAGAAGTTTGGCATTATTACAAAGACCTCTTCAAGCTATTGGTGTTTATAAAATTCTATTAGAAAAATATAAGAATACACCAAGAGAGCCATTTATATCTTATGCGATGGTTGAAGCTAATTTTATATATGGAGATTATAAAGGAACTGCTGAATTAGCAAGAACATTTATTGAGAAATATCATGGCTCGTTATTCTCAGATTGGGTTCAATACTATTGGGGCATTTCTTTATATAGAATGAAGGAATTTGAAAGCTCTATTGAGAAATTAACATTAATTTCAAAGAAACAGAATTTTGAATTTGCTAATTTAGCTGCATATTTTGCTGGAAATGCTGAAAGGGAGTGGGGTAGTCAGTATAAGCAAGAAGGTAAGTTAGATGATGCGAAAGCAAAATATAAGGAAGCTGTTAAGTATTATGAGACTGCTCTTTCAAAAGCTAATGATCAGGATATTTATAATGTTTCATTTGTAAGACTTATGCAAGCTAATTTCTTGGTAGGCGATACTTTAAAATCTTATACTATGGCTGATCAGTTGAAACAAATGAAATTCCCACCTGAGGAAGCTGGTATTGGTGAGTATGCAAGGGGTGCTATTGATTATTCACTTGGAAAATTCACACCTGCTGCCAAGAATTTTGAGCTTGTTATTGAAAACTATAAGCAAACGTTTTTAAGAAAACCTTCTATGGCTATGGAGATGTTATCACTTGTTCGTGATAGAAAATTTAAGGAAGCATTATTGAAAGGTAATATATATTATTCTGAAATGCAAGATACAGTTAGACCAGAAGCACAAGATACTTCATTTGATTTATGGAAGGGTTGGTACGTTTATGGTTTAGCTGAGGCTCACTATTATGCAGGTGCTTATCCTGAAGCAGAATTAAGATATAATATAAATATAAAGAAGCAATTGACGAGAGATTTAGTTATACTTTCAAGACTTGGTCTTGGCTGGATAGCTTATCACCAAAAGAGATATGATGATGCATTAGCGCACTTTAATTCCATAGATGGTGCTGTTAGAGCAAGAGGTGATACCTCATTAATTATTGCTCTTTTCCTTGGAAAAGGTGTTGCCAAATTCAATAAGGGTGAATATATGGATGCATTTAAGGATTTTGCTATTGCAGCACTATATACCCCAAGATATGAAAGTGGTGAAGCTTTGTATTTCCAAGGATTTGCTGCTCTTGCTCTTAAATCTTATGGTGATGCTGTTAGACTTTGGGAAAGGGTAGTTAATGAGTATCCTGATCACCCAAGAGCTGCTCTTGCTGCTTATAGAGCAGCTGATATTTATGTAAAAGCTGCACAGGTTGATAAAGCAACAGCATTATTAGAATGGGAAATTGAGCATTTTCCAGGACATCCCATAACACCAAGAGCAATGTATGCCTTAGGTAGGAATTATACGATAAATAAAGAATTTGACAAAGCAATTCAAGTATATGAAAAATTCTTATACTTATATCCTGACCATGAGCTTGCTCCTGATGTAAGAAAAAGGGTTGAGGATGTTTATTTAGCTGCCTCAACGCAAGATCCAAAGTATGCTGAGCAACTTGCTCAGAAATATCCAGCAAGTGATAAAGCAGCAGAAGCGCTATTCTATCAGGCAGGGCAAGCTTATCAAAATGGTGATGAAGAAAAAGCTGCTGATTTATTCTTTAGAGTTGCTAATGAATTTCCAAATAGTCCTAAATCTGCTGAAGCATTATATACCGCCGGTGCTTTATATTTGAAACAAAAGAAATATCAACAAGCAATACAAGCATTAAAGAAATATAAGGATTTCTTCCCTAATGGACAACAAATTGAAAATGTTTATGATTACCTTATGAAAGCATATTTAGCTTCAAATGATTTTAATTCTGCTATTCAAATAGGACAGGAAGCATTGCAGAAGTTTCCAGAAAGTAAAAATAAGGCAAATACATTATATTGGATAGGATTTTCTTATTCTCAACTTGGAAATTCAAGAGAAGCAATAAATTACTTACAACAAGCAAGAACATTATTTGAGCAAGAGGGAAATACACAAATGGTAAGCCAGATAGACCAAATTTTACAAATTTTACCTAAATAAAAAGGAGGTGAAGGAAGATGATCTTTAAACTATACGCAGTTTGGGATGGGGTTGTAGGACCCAAAACCTACTTTTCAAGTTTCCCAATGTTCATTCTCTTAGTGGTTTCAATTATCCTTATTGCTCTTGTTATTGAAAGACTTATCGCTTACAACAAAAGAAGAGAAGCTGATGCTAATAGGATAGTAAAGGAAACGCTTACTCATCTTAGGGAAGGAGATATTGAAGGTGCATTAAAGAGACTTGGTGATCAAGATACACCTATAAGGAATGTTTTAAGAGTTGGTCTTCAAAATGCTGAACTTCCTCCTGAAGAGGTTGAAAAGCTTATGTATGCCAGAATTCTAAATGAAAAAGATAGATTAACTCAAAGATTAACACCTATTAGCGTTATAAGTGTTCTTGCACCTCTTCTTGGTTTGTTTGGAACAGTTGATGGTCTAATCCATGCTTTCCACGAAATAGCTGTTACTGGAACAGGTGGTCCAGAAGTTGTAGGTGAAGGAATATCTACTTCTCTTGTAGCTACATGGACAGGACTTATTATAGCAGTATTAGCTGTTATTTTCTTTAATGTTTTTAATAGAAATGTTGATGTTCTTGTTTCAAGAATTGAGGCTGCTGTTCAGGAATTCCTTGTTATACTTAGAGAATATCAAGCAACGAGGGGGTGATTTTAATGCCAAAGAGAAGGATGGAGCATGGCTCAGTAGAAGCTGAGGTCCCCGCAGCGGGCCTCATATCATTAACTGATGTTATGGGTTCTCTTGTAAAAGTTTTCGTTCTTACAATTCCTTTTCTTGTTGAATCAGGTATTTTTGTGAGCCGTTCTATGGCTGCTAAACTTAATAGACCGATTCAGCAAAAGCAAGTCAAAACAGATGTAAAAGTTAGTATTCATATGAAAGCAGATGGAACTATTGAGTTAAACAAAAAACCTGTTACAATGGAACAGCTTGAAGATTTAGTTCCAAAGCTTTTAGCAAGAAGCATAGAAAAGAATGCACTTCTTTCTGCTGATAATGAGGTTGTTTATGATAATGTTGTCCAAATGATAGATTTCCTAAAAAGTAAAGGCGCTGGTGATGTTCTAATAATGAAAAGAGGAGGTTAATTATGGCAAAAGCTAAGGGTGGAGAAGGTGAAGTAGCACAAGCAGTATTTAACTTAGCTAATGTATTTGCTTTTATATTTATAACCCTCATTATAGCTTCTAAACAAATGTTTCAAAGTACAAGTGTTGAGGTTGAAGTTCCAAAGGCAAGAGTAATAGAAGCAGATTTAGAGCAAAGTATAGCGGTTTCTATAAAAAAAGATAGAACATTGTATTTTAAAGATAAACAAGTTGATTTACAAACATTAACGCAATTAGTTAAGCAAGCACAAGAGGAATATAAATCAAAAAATCCTGATGCAGAAATGGGAGAACAATTAGTAGTAATAAGAGCTGATAAATCGGTTGATTGGAAAACAGTTTTAGATGCTATTGATGCTGTTAAAAGAGGAGGAAGTAAAAGAATAACATTAGCAGTTATTAAAAGAACAACCTAAGGGGGTGATAGCATGAGAGAGAGACAAGTGATTCTCCCCGAATGGGAGGAAGATAAAGGGTCAAAGAGGAGATTTGTGATTTTTCTCCTCTTCGCAATTCTCATACATGCTGGTATTCTTTGGTCATTGAGAAGTCAAATAGCAAGAGCTCTTGAAGAAGCAAGGTTAAGAGAAATCCAACTTCTTGAAGAGAAAGCCATGAAATCAAAATTCCTGAATCCAAAACTTCAAAGAAAAGTTGAGCAAATGAAAAAAGAAGTTCAAAAGAAGGAGGAAAAGAAAGAAGAAAAGAAGCCTGAGCAAGCAAAAAAGGAAGAAAATAAACCTGGTCAAGAAAAGAAAATTGATTTAAGCTCAAAACTTTTGACTCAATCCACTGAACTTCCAAAGCCAACACCTGGTCTCGGAGGTGGTCCTAAACTTGATGTAAATGTAAATATAGATCCAAGACTTTTAAGTATGCCTTCTGTTCAAACTGAACAACTTGATGTTAAAGTAGATTTAAGTAAAACCAATATAGAAAATATAGCTAATTTACAAGCGGAAATAGATGTTAGTTCTCAAAATTTGGCTGATGTTGGAGTTGCAGATGTTGTTGTAGGTGTTACTGGTAAAGGTGCTAGCATATCTGATATACTATCAAAAGAAGCTGTGCCTGCTATTTCACTCGGTGGAGGTATTGAAGGTGGTGGAAGTGGTGGTCTTGGACTTGGAACTGATGTAGGTGGTGGTATTGGTGGAGGAAGTGCTGTCAGCCTTGCCCAAAATCCAAGCCTCACTAGTGAAGTTAAAGTGGAAGTTAGCAAACCAACAGTTTCTGCGCCTTCCGTTCAAGAAGTTGCTAGTGTTTCAGCACCTTCTGCTATGCAACTTGAAGGTGAAGTAGCAAATAGACAAATTCTCAATAGAGTAAAGCCTATATATCCAAAGAGGGCCAAACAACAAGGTTGGGAGGGAACAGTAGTTTTGTCATTTTCAGTAGATGCTAATGGTAATGTATTTAATATTCAGGTTGTTCGCTCATCAGGTTATGCTGACTTAGACAATGCTGCTATTCAAGCATTATCACAGTGGAAATTTGCTCCAAAACCTGGAAAACCTGAAGAAAAAGGAAGATTAACTGTTAGATTTGTTTTAACATAAGGAGGAAAACTATGAGGATATTTAAATTTTTAATTTTATTTGCTTTTGTTAGTTTTTTGATGTCTCAGCAAGGAACTGAGCAAGAAGAGGAAGTTGTTGAGAAGGCTGAATATTCAATTGATGATGCAGTTAAGCCAATAACTGATGTTACACTTGCTCCTTTTGAGCCAATAGATTCATTGCTTTATAGAAAAGAAAGGAAACTTGAACTTAGACTTCCTAAAACGATTGAAGAAGAAATAAGAAAAGTTATAAAACTTGAAAACCTATTCATTCGCCAGCCTGTATATCCAATAAATGTATATAAAGAAATTCCTTTAAATGTTGGAGAATTTAACAAGAAATATAAGAATGTTAAAGATTGGAAAATTGAAATTTACGATTCTTGGGGTAATAAATTAAAAGAGTATTCAGGAAAAGGTAAATTACCTGACTTTGTTTATTGGGATGGTAAGGATACAAAAGGAAAAGCTGTTGCTGAACCTGGTCAATTATTTCATTATAGAATAACTGTTTCTGATGGAAGGGAAACGAGAAGAGAATTAAGCAAACCATTTTCTGTGAAAGGTTATTATTATGAAGAAGGTGGATATAAATATACTATTGTTGATATTGGAGATGTTTTTGAAAAGGGATTTGCTGTTTTTAGAGAAGGCCAGGAGGACAGGATTATAGAAGCACTAAATATATTAAAGGAAAATTACCCATGGACTTCTCCTATTGAAATTACTTATTATCCAAGTCCAGAGGCTATGGGTGTTATGGAAGAAAGAATGAGAATACTTAAACAATTCATAATGAGCAGGCTACCTATTGAAGAAGGAAATATCGTTTTAAAACCTGGATATTATGAAGGAGGAGGTATAAAGTTAGAAAAAATTGTTGTTAAGTTTAAATAAATCCCTTTTTATTTTATTGTTATGTTAAAATTTATTCTTTTGTTGGGTTTAGTTGTTTTAGGTTGTGAGAAAAGTTTTTCAAGTGATAAGGTTTCAAATTTTCAATTTAAAACAATTGATAATAAAATTTTGGATTTGTCTCAATTTAGTGGTAAGGTTATTATTGTTGATTTTTGGGCTACTTGGTGTCCTCCTTGCACTAAGGAAATTCCACATTTTATTGAGCTTCAAGAGAAATATAAGAATGAAGTTCAATTTATAGGGCTAAATGTTGGTGAAAAAGAATTAGAAATTAAAGAATTTATAAAAAGTATGGGCATAAACTATATTATAGGTTATTCTAATGAAAATATAGAAAAATCATTTGGTGGTATTAGTGGTCTTCCTACCACTTTTATAATTGGTAAAGATGGTAAAATTAAAGCAAAAGCTATCGGTTATAGGAGTAAGGAATGGTTTGAAAACCAAATAATTAGTGCTTTAAGAGAAAGTTAGTGAAATTTTTGTTATTTAATGATTTTGATAATTTAGAAATTAGAGAAGGTGAAATAAGTGGAGAATTTTTAGTAAAAGTTAAACTTTGTGGTATTTGTACAGGCGAATTGATGGATTGGTATGTGAAATCAAAAGCACCATATACACCTGGACATGAAATTGTTGGTGAGGTTATTAAGACTTCTACGAATAAATTTAAAATTGGTGATAGGGTTTTTGTTCATCATCATGCTCCGTGTTTAAGTTGTGAGTATTGTAAAAGGGGAGAATGGACTGCTTGTGAAACCTGGAGAAAATCAAAAATTTATCCAGGTGGTTTTAGTGAAATTATTAGTATTGAAAAGAATATATATGAAGTTGATGTTTTGAAAATTCCAGATTTTGTTAGTGATGAAGATGCTTGTTTAATTGAGCCACTTGCCTGCGCTGTTAAGGCAATTAGAAAAGCTAATTTAAATAGTTATGATAATTGTGCTGTTATTGGACTTGGATTTATGGGACTTTTAAATAGTAAATTATTAAAAATTTTTGGAGCAAAAGAAGTTATTGGATTTGATTTTCATAGTAATAGAAGAGATATAGCTAAGAATTGGGCTAAAATTGATGAGGTTTATCATCCTGATGAATTTCATTTTCAAAAGAAATTTAGTCTTATTATTGTAGGACCACCTAGTATTTCCGCTATTGAGTTTGCCCTAAAATTAGCAGATAAAGCAAGTAGAATTATATTATTTGCACCAACACCTCCTTCTGAATTTTTAGAATTAAATATAAATTACATTTATTTTAATGAGATTTCAATTATTCCAAGTTATTCCGCAAGTCATGAAGATACAAGAATTGCTTTGAATTTAATATCAAGTGGCATTATTAAACCTTCTGAATTAATAACTCATAAATTTCATTTTCATGAAATAAAACAAGCTTTCAAAGTGGCAAGAGATCCAAAAGCGATTAAAGTTGTTATAGAAATGGGAGGTTAAAGATATGGTTAAGTTAAATGATTGGGAAATTGCTTTTATTGGAAGGCTTATAGAATACTATAAACTTTATAAAGGAAGCTCCATAAGGATGCAAACTGTTATGGAAATACTATCAAAGGAAATGGCTATTGATGTTGAAAAAGTTCTAAATAGTTTTTACTCACTTTTGAAAAAGTCATTATCTATTGAGCCTTCTGCTCTTAGTGATTTAGATGGTCTTATATCTGATGAGCTTATTGAGAATTTAAAAAAACATGGATTTTCTTATCCAATTTTAAAATTTAGATTTCCAAAAAAGGCGAAGTATAAAGATATAAAATTTAGCGATAATTTATTATTTAGTAGGGGTGATGATGGACTTGTTAGATTTTGGATTTATTATGAAAATTGGTTTTATTTTCTTAAAGAGATTGGAGAATATGGCTTTGGGTATGGTCATTATGAAAAACTTGGAGATTATTTATTTTATACAGTTGGAAATAAGTTGATAGTTTATAATATAAAGTCAGAAGCAAAAATAAATGAAAGGGAATTTCCAAGTGAAATTTTATCACTTGAAGCAAATAATGATGTTGTTTATGTTTATTATGGTAAAATTAAGCAAGGTGTTAAAATTTTTGATAATGAAATTGTTTATGACCTTGCTGATATTTACGATAAATTGCCATCAATAAAAACGAGGATAGATTTAGATGAAGGATTTATTATCGTTCATGAAGGACAAATTATATATGCTTTTGAGAATAATAAAGCTTTTTCAAAGGTTTGGGAATATGAAATTCCTACCGAAAATTCCATTACTTTAATTAAAAATTTCATTCTTATGAAAGATAGTATTCATTATCTGTACGATTTTGAAAAAAATTCTGTAATTTTATCACTCTCTGATGAATTGGCATTTTCAAATAATGATAATTTTCTAATTACATTTGACAAAGCAAACAATTTAAAAATGTACGATTTAAATGATTATAAACTGAGGAAGTCTGTAAAAATGAATGATAATGTTTATTCTATTGCTTTTAATGATAATTATTTATTTCTTGGCTCGGACGGCTATATTTTGATTTATAAACTTAAAGAAAGAATTGCTTTTAAGGAATTTGAAACAATTAAGAAATTAAAGAAAATTGAAGTTTCAAAAGAGAAAATTGAAATTCTTAAAGTTTTTGAAAATTACTTATTTGCTTATAGTAATGGTGTCTTAAAAGTCTTTACTTTGGAAAAATTTGAAGAGATTTATTCAATTAAAGCCAATTTGAAGGATTTCTTTTATAATGATTTACTATTTTTGATTTTTGAAGATAAAATTGATATTTGTAAATTAAATGGACAAGTTCAAAAAACAGTAGAATTAAAACCAACTTCATACTTACTAAATGGTAAAAAAGTGCTTTTTGGGACAAAAGATGGTAAAGTTGTTATTTTAGAAAATGATGAAATTAGAGAATATAGTGTATCAAATAGTGAAATTAAGTTTATTTCAAAATATAAGAATTATTACCTTTTATGTGATAAATTTGGTGTTTATTTATTTATTGATGTTTGGGAAATTAAGCAAATTTTATCATATAATCCTTCAAAACCAATAACTGGCATTAAAAAGTTTGATGATTATCTTTCTATTGCTTATTTAAATGGTCAAATTAAAACTTATCATAGGGATGGAAGTTTAAAATCAGTTATGAAAACGAAAGGTTTTGAAGATAAGGAAATTGTAATAGATAATGGAATTAAGTTTTTAGCATTTGATGATGGATATATTATTCTAAAAGGCAATAAGGTTTATGGCTCAAAGAATTGGAGAGATTATGTTTATTTTGTAGATGGTTATGATATTATAATGAGTGATAATTATTACGATTTTTATGAAGAGCCTTCACTTTTTGATGAGTTAAATTTAATATGTTAAGGAAATTTTTATTTATTCTTTTTATTACGAGTAATAAAGGTGTTAGGAAGCAAGTAGAAAACTATGGTAAGTTGGAAGTTTTTAGTTCTTGGCGTGGTAGGGCATTATTGTTCTGTTTATGTTTTCTTGTCATTTATCTTTTTATCTCTTTGGTTTCAATTAAGTTTTCAACATTCGGGTTGTTTAACTTATTTTTATACACATCTTTACTTATTTTTTTAGTGAGTGGTTATTTACTAGGTAGGGGTATTTTTTACATATTATTCTTAATTTTATATAATTCATTATTTTTGTTTTCTCTTTTTAAATTTTCTGAAATTATAGTTCCGTTAGCAAGTTTCGGTTTATTGGGTGATATGCCCTGGTATTCTGATATTATTTTAACATTTCTTTTGCCAAACATTCTTTTGTGGCAAATAATAGTGGGATTCTTTAAATTTACACCATTAAGGGAAGAGATTATTATATTTATTTCATTTATCTTCTTTTTAATTTTTCCCTACTTAATAAACCGATTTGTTTTTAGAGCGTTAATAGTTGAAATTGAAAGAAAGAGTATTATAAATAAATTTGATGTTGGATTTGTTATAGTTACTTTATTAGTTTTTGGAGTATTTGGATATTTTTTATTTTCAAAAACAAGCAAATCCCACTCTTATGTTGTGAGGTCTTGGAAGGATTATATTCCTGAAATTAAAATTCAGATTAAAAAAACTTTTCCAAAGATAGTTAAATCACGGGAGGATTGGGAAGGTTGGTTTGATAACTATGAAGAAATTATTAAGGATGAGGTAGATATTACAGGTGATAGTGTTAGTGAAGCCTTGGTTACCGTAGATTGTGGTGCTAATGTTTGCTCATATACAATTATGACAATAGAAAATGACAAGCCTGTTATAATGCGTATTAAAAGAGAAGATGGGAAAATTGATAATAGTTTATTTAGTATTGGTGGTGGCGTTTATTATTTCAATTCTTTGGAACTTGTTAAGGAAGAGAAAGCAATTGTATCAACTAGTTATACAGAATTTAATGAAGATTCTGTTAGATTTGATACAAAAGTTTATCAATACAATCCAAGAAAAAAAATTTTTGAATATAATGCTTCATTAACTAAAAGAAAAAGAGATAAATTCTGCTCAGGTGAGGGATTTGTTAAAACCTATGATTTATATAGTAATGCTCCTTCTGGAGGAGTTGGTAATTTTAATTTTGAGGAGAGTGATGATAAAAGCTATATTATTAGCTTTACTGCATTGAGAGAATTTATTACAATTAAAACTGATACTAATGGCATTATTCAAGGGATTAGAGATTATGAATATTTTAATGAAGATAAACCAATTCTTTATAAAGTAGATGATAAAGGGAATGTTATATGGTCAAAAACTTATGATTTTGAAAACCGCATTAATTATCATTCCTCTGTGATTACAAGTGATAGCGGATATATTATAGGTGGTCATAAAGAGGTTTCTAGGGTTTGTGGAGGTTATGTTCCCCTAACAGACATTTATCTTATGAAAGTGGATAAAAATGGTAATATTCAATGGATAAAGACTTATATAGGAGATACTATTGATACTAGTGATGGAGATACAACTTATATAAGATATGGGTTGTCTTCCATTACGCAATTAAGAGATAATGGATATATAGTTGTTATTGAAAAGTCTGTTTTTCCATGTTATTCTGATGCTATAGAAATAAGTTTCATTGTTGTCAAAACAGATGCTAACGGTAATATTGAGTGGAGTAGGATTTACTATGCAGATTCTTTTAATGTAATTGTAAATTCTGCTTATCAGGTGGATGATGGAGGATTTGTAATTTCTGGTTATATTGATAGTGGAGAAATGGGATGTTTCAATTCCTATGTTTTTCTTTCCAAGATTGATGCTTATGGAAATGTTCAGTGGAGTAAGTTTTATAAACAAAAGGGAGAAGAAAGTTATTATACGGGATTTGCTAATATGACTGATTATGGAGGATTTATTATAGCTGGTATTAAAGGAGTTTGTGAAGTATTTAAAACCACTGATAGAGATGTGTTTCTTGCTGAAACTGATATGTATGGAAATATTAAATGGTCAAAAGTTTATGATTTAGGAGAATTTGCTGAGCCTTATGCTGTTAATCAAACGAAAGATGGAAAATTCATTATAGTGGGTGGGAAGTATTATTCGGATAAGTTGTTTCTTATGAAGACAGACAGCAAAGGTAATATAGGCTTTTGCCAAGTAAGTGAAGATATAAATTTTGTTGCAGAAACATTAAAACTTCATTCCAAGAAAATAGATGTTTCAGTTTCTTCAATAGAAGATGTAAAAGTGTATGATAGTAATTTATCTAGTGTTTCAAGAAACATTACTGTAAATAAGCTATGCTCAAAGCCAAAGTTTGGTTGTACTCGTTAGGATAAGGATGTATGTTTTCAAAAAAGGAAATTGAAAAAATCATTAAGGAAATTATTGAAGTTTTAAAAGATTTGTATAGGATATGGATTAGAAATAATAGAGAAAAAATACCAGTAATTCCAAGCAGGGAAAAATTAAATGTGGGTGTTATTCAATTTAAATTATTGGAGGAAGAATTTGAGAAGCTTAAAAACATTATTATAAATTTAAGTAGAAATCCTCATATTCACATTAGGAAGGAGTTTTT
>Ga0079997_124071_pt1 | contig 55193 bp, 49 predicted proteins | sample PerSpoCPS_CMetaG_FD_69200 | JGI IMG/M metagenome (GOLD analysis project Ga0079997, IMG submission 69200) | Archaeal communities from Yellowstone National Park, Wyoming, USA - Perpetual Spouter C (PS_C) MetaG (SPADES assembly) (version 2) | ecosystem: Environmental > Aquatic > Thermal springs >... | reverse complement strand
TCCAGGTCGTTGGCTTTCCATGAGGCGGTGACTCGATGGTTTGTCATCGAGTACAACCTGGGACTCCTGCCATCAGTTACAAGTTGATCACCACCGTAATTTCGAAATAGAGGCAATGGAAAGATCGGCAGTACGGCAATGATTGATTACCCGTTACTCGTCACTCGTTACTCGTCACTCCGTCCCTTCCATGCGTTCCATCTTCACGCTACGGCCCGGGCCGCCGCCCGTCGTTCCAAGTACGTCACGATGGATTCAAAGACCCACCGCCCGTCTGTACTTCCCAGCACGGCCTCAGAGGCCCGTTCCGGATGGGGCATCATCCCCAGGATGCGGCCCGTCTCGTCCATCAGGCCGGCGACGGCCCCGCGACTTCCGTTCGGATTCGCCGACGGCCGAACCCGACCCGCCGAGTCACAGTACTGGAAGACGACCCGGCCGTCCCGAAGGCCACGCCGCAGGGTCCGGGCCGGTGCAAAGTACTGGCCCTCGTAGTGGGCAATGGGGACCCGCAAGACCCGGCCCGGTGGGATGGCACACGTAAAGGGCGTGTCATACCGCAGGGGCTTGATGGAAACGTCGTCACATATAAAGGCCAGCCCCCGATTGGGAAGCATCGCCCCGGGCAAGAGACCTGCCTCCAGAAGGATCTGGAAACCGTTGCAAATACCCAGGACGATCCCGCCCCGGGCGACCCAGTCGGGGATGGCCCGCACGACGGGGCTAAACCGGGCCATTGCCCCCGTCCGTAGATAGTCCCCGTAAGAAAATCCGCCCGGCAGGATCAAGACGTCCAGGCCCGTGAGGTCCGTGTCCTGATGCCACACGAAGTCGGCCGTCTGACCGAGGACATACCGCACGACGTGATAGGCATCGTAGTCGCAGTTGCTCCCCGGGAAGATCACGACACCAAAGTGAAATACGCCCATCCCCGCCTCCGGGACGCCATGAAGGCCGTCGGGCAGTCGGCCGTGATTCTTGACCTTCGTGTTGAAAAAGTTTCAGGGTTCTCCAGGGTAGAACGCACTCCGCGTAGTCACTCTATCACTTCGTCACTCCGTCACCCATCACCCCGTCACTTTTATCATGAGTGGCCGGTGGATACCGCCCGACTTCTTCGGGCCGACTCCTACGAACTTGGACAACACGAAGTTCAATCCTGCCCTATTGCCCAATTGCCTTACTGCCTTACCTGCCCTATTGCCCTACTGCCCTCAGGATAAGGCTACGGGCTTCCAGACGCAAGCCATTCGGAGATGGTCTTCCCGAGGCGGCACCCGGGGTCGGAATCGGGTCCCCGTCGGCCTTTCAAGGGAGCGGGGGGGGGGCACGGCGGGCGCCGTGCCCCGGAGGGCGGATTATCCCCCCAGGGGGATTCGCCCGATCGTCGCAAAGAGCAGGATGAAGTCGATGAGCAAGACATAGATGACCAGCGACTCGATGAACGCCAACCCCAGGATCAGTAAGCCCCGGATGGCGTCCGCCGAGCCGGGATTCCGGGAGATGCCCTCGCAGGCCGAGACGAGGGCCCGGGACTGCGAGATAGCACCGATGGAAGCGGCAATGGCCAGGGCGAACCCAGCGGTCACGACCAGCCACGTAAAGGCCCGCAGGCCGTCGCCGGCCGCATTCCCGGGATCGGCGGCCCAAGCCGCGCCGCCGGCCCCGATCCACAGCGTCAGCGTCATAGACAACCACTTGCGCATGGGTGGATCCCTCCTTCCAAGAAAGGTATCCGGTGCCCGGTCCCGATTCCTGACCGACTCTCCGGCACCCGGCACCCGAGACCTTCTTTCCACCTTCACCGAGGTTGCCAACCCCATGGGCGGGTTTTTCGAGGCGTGAGGCAGAAATTCCGCCTTATTGCCGTACTGCCGATTCCCTTCAATGGTGCTCCTCACCGGCGACCGCCCCGGCGATGTAGGTAACCGAAAGCATTACGAAGACCAGGGCTTGCACGAAGCTCGTGATGATCGCTAAGACCATGACCGGTAGGGGCGCGAGGATCGGAAAGATGAACATGAACAGGATCAGGATAACCGTATCCTCCCCGAAGATGTTCCCGAACAGACGGACCGACAGGCTCAGGACCCGGGCCAAATGACTGATGATCTCGACGGGCAGAAACAGCCAGGCCAGCCACCAGACGGGCCCCATGAAGTGCCGGATGTAGCCGAGGAGCCCGTGAGTCCGGATGCCCTCGAAGTGGTAGTACAGAAACACGAAGATGGCCGCCCCGGCCGTCACGTTCAGGTTGCTGGTCGGCGAGGCCAGACCGGGGATCAGGCCCATGAGATTCGCCAATAGGATAAAGAGGCCGACCGTCCCGATGACGGGGACGTACCGCTCGCCTCGCTCCTCCCCGATCATGTCGACGCACAGGCCCCGGATGAACTCGTAGTAGCCCTCCAGGACCTGCTGGACCGGCGTCGGCACGATCCGGTAGCGGTTTCGATACAGCCCGAACAGGATGGATACGGCGACGACCAGGATCAAGACCATCGTCAGAGCGACAGCGTCCCGCTCGGACAGATGAATCCCCAGCCGCTCCAGGAGATGATGAAACTGCACGGCCATCCACGGTGGGACTTCTAAGTGCTCCATTTCGGACCTCCCGATGGCAGAGCCAATACCCTACTCCTCCCCCACCGGCCCCGTCCGCCGACGGGCAAACTGGACGGCCATCCCGACCCATCCGACGAAGAAGCCGGCGGCGATGCCGAGGCCGGAAAGCCGTCCGCCCACGAGGCCCAGCCAGATCCACAGGCCGTAGAGGCCCCACTTGGCCATCGTCCAGAAGGCCCAACCCCGGAGTCCCCGGGCCCGACCCCTCTGCAGGACGACGTCGACGGCCTGGGCCGTCGTGGCGATGATCAGGACCCAACTGTAGTGGGCCAGCAGGACCCCCCAGGCGGCGCTGATCAGTGTATCCATGGACCGCCTCGGCCTCCACCCAGGCCTTACGGCCGCCGGTGCCGCTCCCAACGAGTATAGGCTTTGTAAAAGTTATAGAATCCGGCCACGACTCCCAGCAGGGCCATGACCAGCGTGAATATCGGTGCCGTCTTCCACCACCGGTCCAGGCCATATCCGATGGCCACGCCGACGGCGATGGACGACGGAAACATCAAGGCGATTTGGACCCACTCGCCGTATTCCCGGGCCCCCCTCCAACGAGGGCCCCGACGGGGCGGCAGGGAGTCGAACGGACCCCGCTTCATGTCCCGCAGACCTCTGGGGTGTCCCCGTCCGCGCCGGGGGCGGTTACCGGGTCGTCGGCACCTCGTGGGTGGCCGACGTGCCGCTTCCCGCCGGGACGACGGTCGGAAGGGACTGGGGCGGCCCCGTCAGCTCCTGGGGTCGGACCTTGTAAAGGATATACTCGATGGGTCTTTCCATCCACCGGAAGTAGGGCTTCGGGTAAATTCCGATTTGGAAGGCCAGCAGGACCAGGGGGAGGAGGCTCAGAAACTCGTTCCACCGCAGGTCCGGCAGATTCTCGTTCTCCGGCTTCGTGACGGTCCCAAAGATCACCCGCTGGTATAGCCACAGCATGTAGCCGGCCCCCAGGACGATACCCCATCCGGCCGCGAAGCCCCACCAGAAGTCTTCCTTCAAGGCCCCCTGAAGGATCGGAAACTCCCCCATAAAGCCGTTGAGGCCCGGTACTCCGATGGACGACATGGCGATGATCCCAAAGATGGCCGCATAGGCCGGCATGACCCGATAGAGGCCCCCGTATTCGGATATCAGCCGCGTGTGGCGGCGGTCATAGATGAAGCCGACGATGAGGAACAGAGCACCCGTGCTGATACCGTGGTTGATCATCTGAAGGGTCGCCCCCGACAGGCCCGGCGCGTTCAGGGCAAAGATTCCCAGGGTCACGAAGCCCATGTGGCTGACGCTGGAGTAGGCGATCAGCCGTTTCCAGTCCTTCTGCATCATGGCGACCAGGGCCCCGTAGATGATGGCGATGATCGAGAGACCGATCATCCAGGGCAGGAACGTTCGGGTCGCATCGGGCAGGATAGGGAGGCTAAAGCGCAGGAACCCGTAGGTTCCCATCTTCAGGAGGATGCCTGCCAGGATGACGCTTCCGGCCGTGGGGGCATCCGTATGCGCGTCGGGGAGCCACGTATGGAAGGGAAACATCGGGACCTTGATGGCAAACCCCACGAAGAAGGCCAGGAAAATCCAATCCTGCAGGTACTCCGGCAGGGCCAACCGGTGGAACTTCAAGACGTCGAACGTTCGTTCGCCCGTCATGCCGTAGTAATAGTAGTGCAGGGCGATGATGCCCAACAGCATCAGGACGCTGCCCAACAGCGTGTACAGGAAGAACTTGATGGCCGAGTACAGCTTCCGGTCGCTCCCCCAGATACCGATGAGGAAGTACATCGGGACGAGCATGACCTCCCAGAACACATAGAACAGGATGAAGTCCAGCGCCGTGAAAACCCCCAACATGCCGGTTTCTAAAATCAACAGAAAAATATAGTATTCTTTAATTCTGTGGGTGATGGAATACCACGAGCACAGGACCGAGAGGGCGCTCAGGAGAGTCGTCAGCAGGACCAGGAGCAGGCTGATGCCGTCGATGCCCATGAAGTACTGGATACCCAATGACGGGACCCACGGGACCTTTTCCACAAACTGCATCGTGAGGGTCCGGCTGTCGAAAGCCGGGACGAGGCGAAGGGAGACCAGGAAAGTGGCGATGGCGAAAGCGTTGGCGACCCATCGGATCGCCTGCTCGCTTTTCAGAAACAGCAGGATCAGGGCCCCAAGGACGGGTAGGAAGCAAATGACCGACAGGATCGGAAAGCCAACGGTGTCCCGGGCATAGACCAGCGTGTACTCCATCCGGACCTCCTACTCCAAGGAACGGAGTGACGGGTGACGAGTAACGAGTGACGAGTAATAGATGACGAGTAACGGGTAATGACTCATTGCCCTACTGCCGTATGGCCGTATGACCACGTCGGACCCAATGGGCGAGACACTCCCCTATGCCTAAAACACCAGCATGTAAAACAGTAGCAAAAACAGGGCCAGGACGACGGCCCCGAAGACGTACTGTTGGGCCAAGCCCGTATGCGCCCGCCGGAGGGCCCCGCCGACCTGGCGGACCCCCTCGGCGACGCCGTTGACGACCCCGTCGACACCGTAAAAGTCGACCCGGCCCGAGAGGTCGGCCAGCGTCCGAGTCAGCCAGGCCGCGCCGTTGACGAGGCCGTCCACGACGTGAACGTCCAGCCACGTCAAGAGATTCGCCAGCCCCAGGAGGGGCCGCACGACGAGGGCGTCGTAGATCTCGTCCACGTAGTACTTATTCCGGACTAGCGTGTACAGGGGCTCCGAAGCGGCCGCCACCCGGTCGGGAAGCTCGGGCCGCCGGTAGTAGAGGAAATAGGCGACCAGAAAACCGACCAAGCCTGCCCCGACGGAGGCCAGCATCAGCAGGAGTTCGAGGCCCAGGCCCGCCTCATGGGAAGCCGTTCCATGGAGGGCCGTCGGGACCCGCGCGATGGAGGGTTCCAGGAATCGGTGAATTTGGATCGCCTCCAGGGGATGGAGCAGGGTCCCGACGACGGGCAAGTGGAAGAACGCCGCCGGGAGCCCGATGACCCCCCCGACGACCGACAGGACGGCCAGGATCCGCAGGGGGATCGTCATGTTGGGAGGCGACTCATGGATGTGCCGACGCGTATGCTCGTCCATCCGCTCCGGGCCGAAGAACGTCAGGAACCACAGTCGGAACATATAGAAGGCCGTCAGGCCCGCCGTGACCGTCCCGAGGGCCCACAGGAGGGAATGGCCGTATGGGCTCACGAAGGTCTGAAGGAGAATCTCGTCCTTGCTAAAGAATCCCGAGAAGAGGGGCATGCCGGCGATGGCCAGGACGCCCATCGTCATCGTCTTGAAGGTCGTCGGCAGGTATCGCCGCAGGCCCCCCATACGGCGCATGTCCTGCTCGTGATGGAGGGCATGGATGACGCTACCGGCCCCCAGAAACAGCAGGGCCTTGAAGAAAGCGTGCGTGACCAGGTGAAAGATGGCCGCCGTGAAGGCCCCGACGCCGGCCGCCAGGACCATGTAACCCAACTGGGAGACCGTCGAATAGGCCAGGACCCGCTTGATGTCCGTCTGGGCCGTCCCGATGGTCGCCGCAAACAGGGCCGTCACGGCCCCGATGACGGCGACGACCCCGAGGGCGTCGGGGGCCATTTGGTATAAGGCGTTACACCGCACGATGAGGTACACGCCGGCCGTCACCATCGTGGCGGCATGGATCAGGGCGCTGACGGGCGTCGGGCCCTCCATGGCGTCCGGGAGCCACACATACAGCGGGATCTGGGCCGACTTGCCCGTCACGCCTGTCAACAAGAGAAGGCCGATGGCGACCAGGATGGGATCGTTGACCCCGTAAGCCCCACCGACGACCCGGGGGAATACGTCGTCAAACCGCAGGCTCCCGAATTCCAGAAACACCAGCATCATCCCGAGGAGGAAGCCCAGGTCTCCGATGCGGTTTACGAGAAAGGCCTTCTTGCCGGCGTTGGCCGCCGACGTCCGGTCCGCCCAGAACCCGATGAGCAGGTACGAGCACAGGCCGACGCCCTCCCAGCCGACAAACAGCAGGAGGAAACTACTACTGAGGGCCAATGTCAGCATCGCGAACATGAAGAGGTTCAGGTACGAAAAGTACCGGGCATAGTCGGGATCTTCCCACATGTAGCCCGTCGAGTAGACGTGAATGAGGAATCCGACAAAGGTCACGACCAGGACCATCACGACCGACAGGGGGTCGACCAGGAGCTCGACGGGCACGTGCAAACGGGCGCTCTCGCCCGTCGGGAGGCGAACCGGCCCGATGTCCAGCCAGTCGTAGTAAGTCACTGGGAAGTGCCGGGCCTCGGGGGGATACTGCACGAACTGGACGAGCAGGACCCAGGCCAACAGGCAGGACGCCAGCGTCGTCCCACAGGCGATCGTGTGGATGACTCGCTTCGAAAACCGTCGCCCGAAGACCCCGTTGACCAGCGCTCCTAAGCCGGGAAGCAAGGGAATCAGGCCGACATACCAGAACGGCGTCGTCATCGTCGTGTTCCCTTAGGGTATGGCTCAGACGTCAGGACAGGGTACAAACCCGATGGGGCGCGTTGGGCTCGGTGTCCGGCCTTCGGCGTCGATCTAAATCAGGTACCGGGTATCAGGTCCCAGGTACCCGAGACGCAATAGGGCAATCGGGCAGTAAGGCAGTACGGCAATACGGCCGTAGGATAATAAGGCGGAATTTCTGCCTCACGCCTCGAAAAACCCGCCCATGGGGTATGCATCCTGCATCTTGCATCCTGTATCCTGCATCCTGTATCCTGCATCTTGCATCCTGCATCCTGGTCGCTCCGCCACTTCTATCCTCAAAAGGGGCCATACCCTACCAAAGCCGTACCTTCCTGTCAAGTTTCGGGCAGTCCGAGGTCGGAATGGAACCCCGAGGGACTCCCTGGGTAAGGGTTCCCTTGGGGTGCTGCCATGACCGCTGTCCCGAACCCGACACCGGGTCCCTCTGGACGGGGGCAGAACCTATAAACCTGCAGTCGGGGGCGGAGAGGGGTCAGACTTCGGAGGGCTCCACAGGCGACGCATGTAAGCGTCCAGACCTTCCAGTTGCTCCTGGACCTCGGTCCGGACGTAGGGGCTGATCCAGACGGCCAGGCGGGCCAGGGGATGGGCGGCTTTCAGCTCATAGCCAATCCGAGTCCCTTCGGGCACGTCTTCCAGCGCCTGCAGGGTCCAGACGCCCTCGAAACGGTCGAAGCTCCCCCGGATTTGGGCAAACTCAATCCGCTCGGGCTCGACCCACCGGACCTCCAGGTCGACGGCCAGCGAAAGGCCCAGGAAGCGGCCGACCTGCCGGACGCGCATACGCTGGGGAGTCCGATCCAGGACGACGGATTCTTCCAGTCGAGACATCCAGTCGGGCATCCGCTCGAAGTCCATCAGGACGGAGAACACCCAGGGCCGGGGCCAGGGGACTCGCCAGTAGGCCTGGACCTCGATACGGGAGCCCTCGAGGCGGACGTCGAAGATGTCCCACTGCATGATGCCCCACCCCAAGCCGTGCACGGCAGGATGGGGCATTCTAACGGGACCGGGATAGGGATTGCAAAGCAGGGCCGGTCGGTGCATCGGGAATCCGAAGAGGGCTGGGCTTAAGCGCCTCCCGTCATCCCACCGGCTCGGAATCGCCGACTTCCCGCAGGTTTCTGAGCACGAGAGCCGAGTTTTTGGCCCCGAAGCTGATGCAGTTGCATAGAGCCGTACGAACCCGGGCCGGGATCGCACGGTTGGGTACGTAGTTGAGGTCGCAGGCCGGGTCCGGATACTCGTAATTGATCGTCGGATGAATGAAGCCTCGCTCCATGCCGATGAGGGTGGCGACGACGCCGGCCGCCCCAGAAGCCCCCTGAGGGTGACCGATCAGGGACTTGGTCGCGCTCATCGGGATTTCATAGGCCCGGGGACCCAAGGCCAGCTTCAGGGCCTTCGTCTCCAGGGCGTCGTTCAACTTCGTCGAGGTCCCATGAAGATTTACGTAGTCGATGGCCTCCGGACCGATCCCGGCGTCTTCCAGGGCCCGGCGGATGGCCCGGGCGACCTCGATGCCGTCGGGCTGGATTTGGACCCGGTGGTAGGCATCGCACGTCGAGCCATACCCGATGACTTCGGCGACGGGGCGGGCTCCCCGGGCGACGGCCCGGTCAAAGTCCTCCAGGATGAGGACCCAAGCTCCCTCCCCGAGGACGAAGCCGTCCCGCTCCCGGTCAAACGGCCGAGAAGCCCGCTCGGGACAGTCGTTAAAGCCCGTCGGGACGGCTCGCATCTGGCAGTACGCCGTCAGGATGGCCGGTGTGATGCAGGCGTCCACGCCGCCCGTGAGGACGACCCGGCTTCGTCCGAACCGAATGAGCGGGTAGGCGTAGCCAATGGCGTCCGTTGAGCTGGTGCAACCGTTGGAAACGACATGACTCATCCCGCGGAAGCCAAACCGAATGGACACCTCACTGGCCAGCATCCCGACGATAGAGGACGGGATCGCATAGACGCTGGTCCGACGCCGCTGACCCGCAAAGTACAGCCGGTACTGCCGCTCGGCAAACTCGATCCCCCCGCCGGCCGAACCCAAGAGGACGTCGACCTCCTGACGCTCGGTCAGGCTCATCCGGCGGGGGTCCAGGCCGGCCATCGCCAAGGCCTCTTCGGCGGCCAGCCACAGCATCGGCACGGCCCGTCCGAGGCGCTCCCGGTCGGCCCGAGACTCGATGAAGTCCTCGGGCCGAAAGTCCGGGACTTCGGCGACGACCGTGCAAGGGATGGACTCGTCTGGCTCAAATAGGGTGAGCCGACGTGTCGCGCTCCGGCCCTCGGCCAGCCCTCGGGCAAAGGCCTCCACGCCGATTCCAAACGGCGTGACGCATCCAAAGCCGGTCACGGCGACCCTGCGCATGCCCAATCCTCCCGGGACCCGGATCCCCGTGCCCGGGTCCGCCTGTACACCCACGGTAGGACCGAAGGATACCGCTCCATGAGGCCCAGTAGGATCGAAAGGCCCCCGGGCCGCCGTCGGAGCCAATCCAACGCCAAAGCCGTCCGAAGTGGGGCGGCGCAAGCCCGTCGCCACCGCCGCTCGTACTCGACACAGACCGCCGCCGGGTGCCGGTCCGGTGGCCCCTCCGTCATGACCTCGGCCCATAGGAAAGCGCTCTGTAGGGCACGGGCGATCCCGGCCCCCGTAAAGGGAGGAATCGCGCCGGTCCGGTCGCCGATCAGGGCCATATCCCCCCAGGTCCGCCTTCCGAACCCAAAGCCCGGATGGACCGTCGCCCGGAAGGGCGTCCCGTCGGAGGCGTCGTCCAGCCGCTTCCGGAACGTCCGGTCCCGGCCGGCCAGGTATTCCAGAAGGTTCGGGAACTTTCCGCCCAAACGCCGGAAGAATGCCGGCTCCACGACGCCGGCCAGGTTGACCCATCCGTCTTCGACGCTCGCCAAACCGACGTAGGCGTGATCCATGAAGTAGAGCTCGACCCGGCGTTCTATACTCGGGATACGAAGATGGGTGCTGAAGGCGATGAGAGCCCGGCCGCGCCGGCCCGGGGGGTTCAGACCGGCGAAGGGGACCCTGGAGCCGGACTTGACGCCGAAGGCCCCTACGACGTGACGGGCCCGGAACTCGACTTCCGTGAAGTCCTGAAGCCGCCTAACCCGGACGCTGAAGCCGTCGGCCTCTCGACGGACGGTCGTCGCCTCATACCCCCGGAGGACCCGAGCGCCGCCGAGCGCCGCCCACCGCAGGAGCCAGTCGTCGAATACGGAGCGGCTCAGGCCCCAGCCCGGCGGGTCCAGTGCCATCGTGACGACCCGTCGCCCCCCGTGGAGGGCGACGGCCTCGATCGGTACGGCCGGCAGGCGCCGAAACGCTTCGCCGGCCCCGATGAGGTCCAGGTAGACGACACACTCCGGCGACAGAAACTCTCCACATACCTTGGGTCGCGGGTTGACGTGTCGCTCCAAGACGACGACGGCGTAACCCGACCGGGCCAACCGGGCCGCCGCCATTGCCCCCGCCGGGCCGCCGCCGATGACGACGGCGTCCAGGACGTCCTCCGTCATGCCGGCTTCCTTCCGACTACCGACGCTCGTATGTCCCCATATATTGGGCCTCGGCCAGCACGTGGCCCCGCATGCGGGCCTCGACCTCGGTCCGCCGGGCACCCCCCGGCAGTCCTAAGGTCGGGACGTCCAGGGCGTAAAGCTTGAAGAAGTACCGGTGTCGGCCGTGACCCCGCGGCGGGCAGGGGCCCCCGTATCCGACCCGGCGGAAGTCGTTGACGCCCTGTCGAATGCCCCCGACGTCGGCCTGCTTGGGGAAGTCCTCGGGCAATTCCGTCTGATGGGCCGGGATGTCATAGACGACCCAGTGCGTAAATGTGCCGACGGGAGCGTCGGGGTCGTCCATGATGAGGACGAAGCTCTGCGTGCCGGTCGGCGCCTCGGACCACGCCAGATGCGGCGACACGTCGGCCCCGTCGCACGTGTAGCGGACCGGGATGGCTTGCTGGTCTTGAAAGGAACGGCTGGACAGGCGCATGGCACCCTCCTCCCACCGGAGACCGGGAGGCTTCCTACCGACACCGGGAACCCAGCACCGAGGGCCGGGACCCGATACCTGTAACGGGCCGCCCGATGGTGTAGTATTATAGCTCAGAAACTTAGCGCCGGAGGTCTCCGATGCGAAAGGGTAGCGCCGTGGTGCTGACCCTCCTGCTTATCGGCGGCACGGCCCTGGCGGCCGTCAAGAGCTACAGCCTGGCCGTCAAAGGCATCTCCTGCGAGAAGTGTGCCGCCAACATTCAAAAAGCCCTCAAGAAGGTCGAGGGCGTCTCCGACGTCCAGGCCGACTGGGAAAAGAAGATCGTTCAGCTGAAGCTGGACGACTCGAAAGCCTCGCTGGATCAGGTTAAGAAGGTCCTGGCGGACCTGGGCTACGAGGTGAAGGAGGTCAAAGAAGTCCAAGAGTAAGTCGGACGTTTCCCCATCGGGGGGGCGGGAAACCGCCTCCCGACCCTCGCACATCTGATAGTCCCATCGGTGTTCAGCGGAGGCCCATGCTACAGCCGATGGCCGGATTTATGGCCGCGGAGCCGTAGCCAGATAGTAGAGGACCAGGTTCGTCATAACCCGAACACCGACAGCGAGGCTCCGCTCGTCGGCGTCAAACTCCGGGGTGTGAAGCATCCGGATCGTCGGGTCGTCCGGGTTCCGGACGCCGAGCCAGAAGTAGAAGGCCGGCACTTTCTGGGCGTAAAATCCAAAGTCCTCGGCTCCCATCTGGGCCTCCGTCCGGAGGACATGCTCTGTCCCCAGGATCTTCTGGAGGGCCGGCAGTAGCGCTTGCACCAAGGACGTAGCGTTGACCGTCACGGGCGTCATGGCCTCATAGCGGAACTCATACGTCGCGCCGTAGGCCTCCGTGATCCCCCGGATGATCTGCTCCATGAGGACGGGGATCCGCCGCCGCGTCTCCTCCCGAAGGGTGCGGACCGTCCCCTCCAGACGGGCCTCCCCGGGGATGATGTTAAACCGGTTGCCGGCTTGGAAGACGCCGACGGAGACGACGGCCGGCTCCCGGGGGTCCAGCTGACGGCTTAGGATGGACTGCAGGTTGACGACGATTTGAGACCCCACGTAAATGGGGTCGATGCCCTGATGGGGGTAGGCCCCGTGGGTTTGCTTGCCACGGATGAGGACCTCAAAGCGGTCCGAGCTGGCCAGGATGGGGCCCTCGGTGTAAGCGACCGTACCGACCGGCAGAAAGGGTGCCGCGTGGAGACCCAAAATGGCCTGGACCTTAGGCTGGTCCAGGACGCCCTCCCGAATCATCAGGGCGGCCCCGCCTTCCTCCCCGGGTGGGGGCCCTTCTTCGGCCGGCTGGAAGAGGAAGACGACGGTCCCGGGTAAGGGGCGGCCCTCTCGTTTCCACTGGACAAGGACCTCCGCCGTCCCGAGGGCGACCGTCATGTGGACGTCGTGCCCGCAGGCGTGTTTGACGCCCGGACGGCGGGACTTGTACGGCACATCGAGGGTCTCCTCGACGGGCAGGGCATCCATGTCGGCTCGGACGGCCACGACTGGACCCGGTCGGTTCCCCCGCAGAATCCCGACGACACCTGTCCGAGCGACTCCCGTCCGGACCTCGTCGAGGCCTAAAGCCCGGAGACGCTCGGCGATAAACTGGGCCGTTTCGAACTCCCGGTTACTCAGCTCGGGGTACATGTGGAGGTGGCGTCGGGTCTCGACGAGGCGGGCCTCCAAGGCCTGCACCTTCGCATGGACGGCCTGGATCATCGCGGCATCCGGTGGGGCCGCCGGCCTGGCGCCCCAGGCCATCCCCAGGCTGAGGCTCAAGAGGAGTGTCATTCCCATCCCAGACCGGACCATCGGTCGACCTCGGAAATGGCCATGCGGCAGTAGGGCAGTACGGCGATGAGCCGGGATTCTCTCCCGACCTTACGGGGGAGAGGCCCCGGAGGCCCGAGCGGTGATATACATGGGATTCGACCAGAGAAAAGTCAAGCCGTGGATGAGCATCGCCGGCAAGGTGTTCCCCCAGTCCTGACTCAACAGCCAGTAGATGAGGTCCACGATGATGCCGCCCTCCAGGGCCGACCAGCCGGCGAGGGCCCACGCGACGGCCGGGGGCTCCGACGCCGGGGCCTCCGGGGGCCCGGAAGCCGACCAGAGTCGCCGGGCCCTCTGGACGGCCCATATTCCCAGGAGCCACGCCCCGAGGACCAGACCGACGAAACCCCAACGGATCCACCGCAGGAAGAGGTCCTCCGGGGGACGGATCGGGTTCTTCATGATACGGGGTAAGACCCCCAGGATGATGACGGAGGTCGTGACCATCCCGAGGAGCAGACCCGTCCACAGGACCCACAACTGGCGGGCCATCGGCATCCTCCGCCCGAGGGGGCGGGCCGCTTCCCACGACGGACCCACCCCCAGATTATGCTCTGAAGTCGGCAGGACTGTTCTACGGCAGTAAGGCATTACGGCAATAGGGCAATACGGCAGTTCGGCAATGATTCATTACTCATTACCCTTTACTCGTCACTCATCACTTGTTACTCGTGCTTGGCATACGGATGGCTTGGATCTGATTCCGTTCAACTGCGTAACTCCTAAGACTCTTACTCGTCACTCGTCACTCCTACTTGCCGTCCCTTCGGTAGTGTCTCGCCCCGGGTGTCCAATGGGGCCATACGGCAGTAAGGCAAGGACTTATTACTCCTCACCCGTCACCCGTTACTCGTCACTCCTATTTGTGTGGCCGGTGGGGCCGCCTCTGTCGGGACCGGCCGGAGGGCCTCGACGAGGGCCGCCGGGTCCCCAAAGGCCAGGCTCAGGTGGGCATAGTAGGCCAGACGGCTCCACAGCCGGACCCATAGCCCCAGGGCGTACGTCAGCCACCCGAGGGCGACGGCCGTCTTGGGATGGAAGGCCATCCAGAGTTTGTGGACGAAGGCCAGGACAGCGACGGCTCCGAGGGGGATGAGGGCATACACGAGGATGAGCCCCAGGCCGGTGGCCCATTGTCGCAAGGCCGTGCGGACGGCCCGCCAGGCCGAAAGACCCGGCTTCCGAACGGTCTGGAGCGCCAGGACCCGTGTCAGGTCCCAGTGGAAGCCGGCGATCCCCAGGCCGAGGCCGGCGACGACCAGACCACCGTAGAACGTCGGGACGACCCATCCGTCCCGATGGGTCCGGACGAGAACGCTGAAGAGCCCTCGCCAGGCGGTGAATCCAAGGGCGGCGACGCCGACCCAGCCGAGGAACCACAGGGGCCATGCCTGAATCTGGCGACCGAACGTGCGGGTCCCCAACAGGATTCCTGTCCCGACCGGGTGCCGTCGAAGACCCCGGACACCGACCATGACGAGCCAGCCACTGCTGACCAAGAGGTGGACCAACCACAGGAGGAGCCCGACCCCGAGGGTCAGGGACGTGAAGGTAGACCATGTGGCGGAAAAGCCGGGCTGATGGAGCCATTCCCGCAGGTAGAGGAACCGCGGCCCCGGATACAGCTCGGCCGCCGCCGGTCGATGGCGGAAGTAGGCGTCCAGGCTTTGGGTCAGGGGCATTCCCGCCAGTCCGGCCGCTCCGGCGACGGCCAGCCAGTAGAGGAGGACCCACGGCCAGTTCCGGTGGGTCTCGACGTATGCCCGGACGAGAGTCGGCCAGAAGGGGCGTTCCGGCAAATCCTTCGGCGGAAATCCATCCATCCCGCATTCCTCCGCCGGGGTTCCGTCCCCCCGTTTCTAAGGAGCGACGGGACAACCGAACGCCGTCCCGTCATTTCGTCACTTCGTCATCCCGTCCCTCCTAAAACGACTCCGGCACGTACACGAGGTCGGGGTACAGGGGAAACGCCTCCGTCAGCCGCCGGACGACGGACCGGGCCTCGGCCTTGACCTTGTCATCGTCGGGGTGCTTCAGGACCTCGGCAATCCAGTGGCCGATGAGGCGCATCTCCGGCTCCCGCATTCCCCGGGTCGTCACGGCCGGCGTCCCGATGCGGATCCCCGACGTGACCATCGGAGGGTTCGGGTCGAAGGGAATCGTGTTTTTGTTGACCGTGATGCCGACCTCCTCGAGGAGGGCTTGAGCCTGCTTGCCTGTCATCCCAATGGGCCGCAGGTCGACGAGCATGAGGTGGTTGTCCGTCCCGCCGGAGACGAGCCGGAGACCCTCCTCGATGAGTTGCTGGGCCAGGGCCTGGGCATTGCGGACGACCTGAGCCTGGTACGCCCGGAATTCCGGTGTCATCGCCTGCTGAAAGCAGACGGCCTTGGCGGCGATGATGTGCATGAGGGGGCCGCCCTGGGTACCCGGAAAGACGGCCCTGTCGATTTCCCTTGCGTAGGCTTCCCGGCACAGGATGAGACCGGACCGAGGACCCCGGAGGGTCTTGTGGGTCGTTGTCGTCACGAAGTCGCAGTGGGGGACGGGGTCGGGATAGAGTCCGGCGACGACGAGACCGGCGACGTGCGCGATGTCGGCCATCATGTAAGCCCCGACGCTCCGGGCGATCTCGGCCAAGCGGGCGAAGTCGAGTTTGCGGGGATAAGCGCTGAAGCCGGCCAGGATGAGTTTCGGGCGGTATTCATGGGCGAGGGCCTCGACCTGGTCGTAATCGACCGTCTCCGTCTCCCGAGAGACGCCGTAGGCGACGACCCGGAAGTATTTTCCCGAGTAGTTCAAGGGGTGGCCGTGACTGAGGTGGCCGCCGTGGGACAGCTCCATTCCGAGGATCGTGTCACCGGGCTGGAGCATGGCAAAGTAGACGGCGATGTTGGCCTGTGTACCCGAGTGGGGCTGGACGTTGGCGTGCTCGGCCCCGAAGAGGCGCTTGGCCCGGTCGATGGCCAACTGCTCGATGCGGTCATAGAGTTCACAGCCGCCGTAGTAGCGGCGGCCCGGATAGCCCTCGGCATACTTGTTCGTCAGGACCGAACCGGCGGCCTCGAGGACGGCTCGGGTCGTAAAGTTCTCCGAGGCGATGAGTTCCAGCGTATGCCGCTGGCGGTCCAGCTCCTGTTGCATGAGTCGGGCGACCTCGGGGTCAGCCTGCCAGAGGGGGGTCTCCATCATGACGGTCCTCCGGGAAGGAAGCGGGGCGGGTCTTCGGACCCGAGCTGTTCAAGGCGAAAGGCCGAAGACCCGGGGTATTATAGCAAACCCGCCGGGCGCGTGTTCCAGTCCTCGGTCCTCGGCGTCGGACCGGCTCAGGTACGGGGTACCAGGTCCCGGGTTCCGGGTGCCCGGTATCTGGGGAGACGAAGTAACGGAGTGACGAAGTGATGGAGTGACGAGGTGACGAAGTGATTGGGAACCCGGTACCGGACGATCCCTCCCGGTATCCGGCCCTCGGCATCGGACCGGATCCGGTGCGGGGCGCCGGTGCTCGGTACCTGACCCCTGGAACCCGGCACCGGATACCCATCACCTCGTCGCTCCGTCACTCCGTCACTTCGTCACTTTTATCGGGCCAGCAAGACTTGGACGGAATCCTCCCCCAGGCGTGCAGAGCCTGGAAGCCCATTGCCCCAATGCCGTATCGCCCTACTGCCTTACTGCCCTACTGCCTTATTGCCTTATTGCCTTACTGCCTTATTGCCTCACTGCCTTACTGCCTCACTGCCCAACTACCGTATCCGCCCACCGATATTGACCGACCGGCGGAAAGCCGTCATAGTACCCGTGGGGAAAGGGCCTCGGCTGGTGGCCCCGGTCGCTCAGCGTGTTCGCGAACGTCCCGAGCGGGGCTTCGAAAACCTGGGGGTCGGCAGATCCATGCGGGTCATCGTGTTTTCCGACATCGACGGGACGATGACGTCTCCGGATTTCCCGTGGGAAGCGACGCTGGACACCCTCCGGGCCTGTGAAGCCTACGGCATCGGCATCGTGGCGGTCACCAGCAAGACACTGGACGAAATGGCCGTCTGGCGACGTCTGCCGGCTTTTCTGCCCTGCTTCGCCTACGAAAGCGGCTGGGGCATCGCCGTCCCCTCGGACGAGCCGTACGGCCCGGCCTGGGGGGCCTTCGTCCGACGGCGGGGCTACCGGTTCGTCGGCGAATCCGACGGCCTTACCCTCTACGAATGGCCCCAACGGCCGGACCCGGAGGACCTGCGGCGGGCAGTCGAGGCCACCGGCGTGCGCATCCGCCTCCTGCCGGAAATCCCACCGGCAACGCTGGCCTGCTGGAGTGGGCTGTCATCGGAAGCCGTCCAACGGGCTTACCGGCGTCGGGGACCCCTTCCCTTCGTCATCGAGGCCGGCTCATGGAGGACTTTAGCGGCATGGGCCCGGACGCGGGGTTGGTACCTTCTGCGGGGAAAACTCCTCACCACGCTGACGCCTGTTCACAAGGGCCACGCTGTAGGCGCCCTGTATCCGGGTCTTCGGCGGACATGGCCCCGAGCCGCTTTCTGGGCCGTCGGCGATACGGCCTCCGACCGTCGGATGGCCCGCCGGGGCGTCCCCTTTGTAGGGGTCGACCATCCCCGGACGTGGCGTCGATGGATGCAACGACTGTTCCGATCCAAACCATGGGACGACGTGTCATCGTCTTGAGCCATGGGGCTCTATCGGAGGCTTCATGGGGGACTTCTGGCAGAACTACGTACCGACTCTGCCCTTGATCCGACCCGAGGTCTGGCCTCAACTGGAAGGGCGCCTCGCGGCGGCGGTCCGGCGCAAGCCCGTGGGAGTCCTGATCCCTTGCCTGTACTCGGACTTTCAGTCGCCGGCCATGGCCCGCATCCTGGAGGTCCTCTCCGACGTCCCCTACATCCGGCGGGTCTACGTCAGCCTGGACCGGGCCGACGCCGGTGAGTTCGAGACGGCCGTTCGGACCGTGACCGACGTCCTGGGCTCCCGGGGGGTCGTCGTCTGGAACGACAGCCCCCGTCTGCAAGCCCACATCCAGTCCATCGAGGCCGTCCTTCCCTTGGGTCCCCGGGGCAAGGGTCGGGCCGTCTGGACGGCCTTGGGCTATGTGCTCGGGGAGGGACAGGTCGCCGTCCTGGCCTTCCATGATGCCGACATCTTGACCTACGACCGGGCTTTTCTCGGACGGCTCCTGTATCCCGTCATCGTCCTCGGTTTCCAGTTCGCGAAGGGCTTCTACGTCCGGTATGGCGACCAGCTCTATGGGCGGGTCGTCCGCCTGTTCTACTTCCCCTTTGTGCGGGCCCTCAAACAGATCCTCGGCCCTCTGGACTTCTTGGAGTACATGGGCGACTTCCGGTACCCCCTGGCCGGGGAAATGGCGACCTTTACGAGCATCCTGCGGGACATCCCCGTCCCGGCCGACTGGGGTATCGAGGTCGGCCTCCTCGCCGAGGCCTACCGCCTCCTGAACGTCCGGAACATCTGTCAGGTCGAGATCACGGACCGCTACGACCACAAACATCAGGCGACGGGACCGCCGGACTTCTCGGGCGGCCTGACCCGGATGGTCGTGGACATCGCCCGGGCCTTTTTTGTGGAGGTCGCCAGCCGGGGGGTCGTCCTGCCAGCCGACTTCTTTCAGACCCTGCGGCTGACCTTCATCGCCCGGGCCCGGGAGTACTCGACCGTCTACGGGGCCATGAGCGAGTGGTGCGACTTGGCGTACAGCCTCCATGAAGAGCGTTCGATGATTGAACTGTTCGGCCAGTGCATCGACCGGGCCGTTCAGGAATTCCAGGAGCGGCCGATGGGCCTACCCCGACTTCCGACGTGGCACCGCCTGGAGTCGGCCCTGCCCGGTATCCTGGACACCCTCGTCGAGGCCGTTCAGGCCGACCTCCGGGACGCGGGGTGGAGATGACCGGGCCCGAGTTTCGGATTCGGGGTTGCCCGGACCCCCGGAGGGGCTTATCTTAAAAAGAGTAAAAATCGATGGGGCGAGACGAGGCCCTTCGGACGGACGCGGGGCCGAAGGGATGGAGTGACGAGAGTAGCGGTCGGACGTGAGCTTTAGACCCCTACACCCGTCACTCCCTTGCCCCCTCACGGGGTCGTCTTCTCGAAAGCCGGGATAGTGCTCAGCTTCCGATACAGCGCCGTCCAGCCGGACGGCATCCCCTGCTAAGACCCACCGAGTTTGGACCCGTCCCGAACCTTCGGACCTCCGACGTCGGCCGGTGCGTCTCGCCCCTTGGCAGGAGGCAGACGATGCGGCGCTGGATACTCCACCGACGTCGTGTCCTCTCGACCCGGCTTCGGGCCGTCGGCCTTCTCTGGCTGGCGACGGTCGTGTGGGCCCTGACTTTACCCCTGTATAAACTTCTGCTGACGGTCTGGACGCCCCTCCAGATCCAGTTCTGGCGATACGCCTTGGCGACCCTGCTGGTCGTCGGCATCGGTCGACTCCGGGGGCCGAAACGGACCGGCCGGGACTACGTCCGGGCGCTCTTGCTGAGCCTGACGTTGTGGGTCGGTTTCATGGCCCAGACTTACGGTATCCGGTGGACGACGGCTTCGAAGGCGGCCTTTCTGACGTCCCTGGCCATCCTCTTCGGACCCCTCCTGGCCCTCGGGGTCTTCGGACGCCGGGCCATCCGGGTCACAGGTCTGCGGACCCGGGTCCTGGTCGCCTACTGGTTCCTCGTCCTGATCGGGACCGCTCTGGTCACGATTCACGAGGACTGGACGTGGCGGTGGAACGGGGGTGACGTCCTGTGCGTGGCCGCATCGCTGGCCTTTGCCGTCGAGACGGTCCTGATCGACCGGTGGGTGACACCGGCCCAGGCCCGGTGGTATGCGGGCTTCCAGATGGCTGGCCTGACCTTTTGGACGGCTCTCTGGAGCTTCCTGACCGGGTCTTCCCTGGCGGCTCCGGCGAATCCGACCTGGGCGTGGGCGCTTGTGGTCCTCCTGGCCGTATTTCCCTCGTGGCTGGCCTTTGAGTGGCAGATGACGGCCCAACCCCGACTGAAGACGTTCCTGGCGAGTTTCGTCTACGCCTTGGAGCCCCTGCAGGGGGCCCTCCTGTCGGTCTTCCTGCTGGGCGAGCGGCTGAGCCCGGTGCAGTGGGCCGGGGGCTTGCTCCTCGTCGGGGCGATAACCGGCCTCTCGAGCCGGATGGTCTCCAAGCCGGCCAGGGACTCCGTTCAGGTCCGGAGCCCCCGGGGGAATGGCATGATAGTTGCTAATCCAATGGGCGTGTTTTCCGGTACCCGGTTCCCAGCCTTGGTCCTCGGTGTTCGGTATCCGAGCTTCGGCGTCGATTCGGCACCGGGTATCGGGTCCCAGGTACCAGTACCGGTATCTGAGACCTGGTACCCGTACCGGATACCGATACCGGAAGGGAAGGCCGGGATACCGGCGGGATTCCCGGTTCATACTCCGAAAAACCCGCACACAGAGTTTGCTATATCTATATAATGTCATAGGGAATAAGGCTGGTAGCGATGGAGAGGAGGTCGCCGTGATTCGGCTAATCCTGGCGGGGCTCCTCCTGCAGGCGACATCGCCCTGTCTGAAGTGTCATGGGGACCTCCTGAAGCTCCCGGGCAGACACGCCGTCCTGGAAGACTGTGCCGCTTGCCATGAAGATCAGGGAGACCATACCTTCCCGTCGTGGACCCTGGAGGCGGTCCGGGACCTCTGTCTGAATTGTCACGACGTCTCGACGCGCCATCCACCGCCGGAGAAGGGGGCCTGCACGGCCTGTCATGATCCCCATGCCTCCCGCCTCCGTCCCCTCCTGCGTCAGTCTGTCGCCGAGCTTTGCCAGAAGTGCCACCTCCCCGGGCCTTCCCCGGCTTTTCCCCATCCCCCCTTTAAAGAGGGGTCCTGCACGGACTGCCACGCACCCCACGGAAGCTCCCACAAGGCCCATTTGGTGGGTCCCGAGCCGGAGACGTGCACGACCTGTCATGACGACATTGGCAGACGACTCGAGTCGCCTCACGCTCATACTCCAGCGCAGGACGAGTGCACGACCTGTCATGCCCCCCATGGTTCCGATTTCCCCCGTACCCTAAAGTCCCACCTGTCGACCCAGTTTTACGAACGTTACACGCCACTTCAGTACTTCCTGTGCTTTCAGTGCCATCCGGCATCGGACTTATTCGGCCCCGACAGTGGGTTTGTCCGGAATTCGGAGAATTTGCACCGGGTTCACGTTCAGCGCCAGCGGGGTCATAACTGCTTGGTCTGCCATGAACCCCATGGGACTGACCAGCCCCATTTGCTTCGGTCCTGGATCCGGTACGGTCCCCTGTGGGCGATTCCCCTGCGCCTACAGGCTCAAGAAAAGCGGAAAACGTGCCAGCCAGCTTGCCATCAGGCCGAGGAGTATGGGCGATGAAGCCGCCGACTGTGTTCCGTGTCCTGGCCTTCTTCCTCCTCCTGCAGACCCAGGCCCAGGACCCCATCCGCTATCCGCCGCCAGGCGCCCATCTCTTGGGTAGCCGGGTCACGGTCGTGGCCGAAGCCGAAGACGTTCAGACGTCTGCATCGGTCCTCAAAAAAGTCCGCACCGACGCGTTCGTCCACCTCGTCCTGGCCCTGCCGCCCGGGAAACACGAACTGCGGCTGGTGACCGTCCAGAAGGGAGGACGGGTCTACCGCCAGACTCGAACGGTCTATGTATTTCCGTCCCGCCACTCCTTGGAGGGACTCCCCTATGCCTTCCACGAGGACGGCAAGACGTGGACGACCTGCACAACCTGTCATTCAGGGAGCGGCGGGGCCGAGGCGTGCCTCCGGTGCCACACGGACAAGACGGGTTCGACCGAAGTCCCCCATGAAGGGTATGACCCACAAGACTGCGGGGCCTGCCATATACAGGGCACGGGGCCGGCCCCGGCTACCGCCTGTGCGGAGTGTCACGAGTCGGCCTCCGGTCATTTGCACGCTCCTTACGCCGTCGGAGACTGTCGGCTGTGCCACGATCCCCACGGGGCCGCCCGAAAGCACCTCTTAACGGCCGAAGTGCCCGACCTCTGTACCCAGTGCCACCCGCTGGAGGACTATCGGGAGGGCGTCCACCCGGTCGCCCGGCACCCGATGGGCTCCCAAGGGCTGACGTGCGTATCGTGTCATCAACCCCACGGCGGACCTTTCCCGAGATACCTGCGGTGGGCTCCGGAGGTATTTTGCAACCAGTGCCATAAGGGTCTGTAAAAGAAGTCGCCCGACCGGGGCCGACGCCCTGGTCTCACCTACAAGTAGCCAGGAGGTCCGAAGGGATGGTTCGGAGCGGAACCGTCGGCCGTACGTTACTCGACCGGGCCGTCGTCCTCACCCTCCTGGGAGCCGCCTTCCCCCTGGTCGGGGGCCCCCACGACCTGACCCGGGTCGGACGGGTCTGGGTTCCCGGCGCTTCATCGACCTGCGCGGTCTGCCATGCGACCCACGGGGGCGAGGTCCGGTCCCTGACCCTCCGGCCCCGCTCTCTAACTCCCCAAGCCTTTCAGACTCGGGCGGCGGGCGTTTCGGACCGCAACCTCGCCTGCCTGCGGTGCCATACCCGATGGAGTTCCCTCCGACAGGAACTCCCGGACCTCCAGGGCTCTATGCCGGAGAGTCGTTTTTTGGGATTTGATCTTACAGACGACCATCCGGTAGACGTCCGTGCGCCTGAACCCATAGGTCTGGGACGGGACGGCCGAGTCCCCCTGGAGGAGAGCCGGCTTCTTTGCGTCACTTGCCACGAACCCCATCGAAGCGAGTATCCAGCCCTTCTCCGACGGCCGGTGCCTGAAATTTGCCAGGAATGTCATACGGCCGCGGACGTCCATTACGGACACTCCGTAAGCGCCTGCGCTACGTGTCATCGGCTCCATGGAGCCGCCCTACCCCACTTGTTGGAACCCGCCAAGACCCAGACAGCCTGCGTCGCATGTCACTCGGAGATTTCTCCGGACCACCCGGCCGGCGGCCCCCTGCCTCGAAGGCCGGCTCGAGCCCTCCAACCGATGAGGCCCCCGACCGACGCTCCTGGACCTTCCCCGATCCCGCCTCCCGAGGACCTGGCATGCTCGAAGTGTCACCGATTCCATGAGCTGACTCGAGGAGGACCGCCATGAAACGTCGGGTGTATCGAACTCCTAAGAGCTGGACATGGGTCTTTGTCTTGGGTCTCGTCGGCGCCTGGACGCTCCAAAGCCCTACACCCCTGGGAAGCCCGCCGACCCAATCTCCCGGCGAGACCCTTGTCTGGCCGCCCCCGCCTGAAAAGGCCCGAATCCGATGGGTCGAGGCCATCTTCTTTGCCGAGGACTTCATGGGCGAAAGCGCGACCCGTCGAATCCTGCGGAAATTTGCCGGTGAGGGCAAGCGGCGCCTGTTTGTCTACCCCAGCGACGTGACGACCGACGACCGGGGTCGCATCTTCGTCAGCGACACGGGCGGCGGCCGGGTCGTCGTCCTGGACCCCCAGCGGAGGAAGATCGACCTCTGGACGGGCCGTACGCCCCGACTGACCGGACCGACAGGCCTGGCCTATGCCCGGAAGGTCCGACGGCTGTTCGTTTCCGATCCCAACGCCAAGCGGGTCTTGGCCTTCGACGATCAGGGCAAAGTCCAACTCGTCATCACGCAGAAGCTGGATCGGCCCGGCGGGCTGGCCGTTGATGAGATCCGAGAGCGCCTTTATGTCGTGGACGTCCAGGGTCACCACATCGACGTGTTCGACCTTCAGGGACGATGGACCCGGACGATCGGTCAAAGGGGCGATGCCCCTGGGTCGTTCAACTTCCCGAATTACATCGCCGTAGACCGGGACGGCTTCCTGTACGTGTCCGACATGGGCAACTTCCGGGTCCAGGTCCTAACGCCCGAGGGAGAGGTCGTCAACGCCTTCGGCCAACCGGGCCGCCGACCGGGCGACCTGATGCGCCCCAAGGGGATCGCCGTCGACTCGGAGTACCACATCTACGTCGTCGATGCCGTGTTCAACAACATTCAGATTTTCGACGTCTTCGGACGCGTCTACCTCGCCGTCGGCGAGCCCGGCACGGGACCGGGTCAGTTTCTTCTGCCGGCAGGCCTCCACATTGATGACCGGGACCGGATTTACGTCGTGGACCAACGGAACATGCGTCTGCAGGTCCTCCAGTACCTGGCCAGCGGGGAGTCGGCTCCTGCCCCCCGCCGGGTCATATCGCCGGGCGGGTGATTTCCCCCGACGGGGCGGGTGAAATGACACAGGCGGGTGCATGAGGGGCCATAGGGCTATACAGCAGTCGGCCTCGCTGGCATGAGGGGAGTGCTTTGGCACGGAAGTTGTTATAGGGACCCTCGCCCGAGAGTCCCCATGGGGGAGGTTAGCCATGAAAGACCGGAATTTCCTTGTCATCGGCGGTTTGGCTCTCGTAACCGCCCTGGCACTGTTGGTCTTATGGGGCGGACCGAGCCTGGCGGATATCGTCGGTAGTAAGCACGACCTGCGGTACTATCCGAACTTGGAGACGCCGGCGACCCAATTTGTGTGTGTCTACTGCCATACGCCACACCATGCTAATACAGACCCCCGCCTGGTGCCGACCTACCTGTGGAACCGTAATGTCCGGCAGACAGACTACGCCGTGTATGACGCCACCTGGACAAACCCCCTTCCCCAGAACACGGCCCACACCCTCATGTGCATGTCCTGCCACGACGGGACGACGACGGCTATCGGCCAGTTCCTGAACCCGCCCTTTGACTACAACCACACGCAGGATAACGTCTATGTCACCGGGGACGCTGACTTGACCGAAAACGGGACGGAACTGCAGAACGACCACCCGATTGACTTGGTCTATGCGACGCCACCTCTGCCCTCGGACTACTTCTTCTCGGCCGACCAGATCACCGGCTGGGGGTTCCGGCTGTTCAACTTCGGGACCAACACGAACGTCATGACCTGCGCGACCTGCCATGAGCCCCACGCCAAAAATACGCATGGCCCCCTCCTCCGGAACCTCACGTCCGGCCGAGGTCTTTGCCAAAGCTGTCACAACCTGTAAGACTTCCGGAACCTTGAATTCAGACGGAGCCGGCCGTGGGCCTTGGGCACCGCAGCGGCCTGCGGCCGGCTTTTGACCAGATGGCCCGGGTGGGTGGGCCCCTTTCCCTCCAGAAGAAGGCGGTAGGGGCGCCAGGGAGAGGGGTCCATGAAGCGGTTCCCTTTCCTCATCGCTGGTGTTCTGGCGGGCATTCTGGGGGCTACGCCCTCGCCGGGTCAGATCCGAAGCCTCAGGGTCGACCTCCGCTCCGAATTCCAGCAGATCCGCCTCCGGCAGGAGGATGCGACGGTCTCTACCTCTCGCCGCCAGATGGGAGGCGTCTTCCTGGAGGGACGGGGCTACATCTACCACCGCCGCTTTTTAAGCTTCTCCTTCCGAGGGTTCCTCGAAGGGGAACGGCGGCGAGGCCAGCCCGTCCGTCGGCTGGCCATCGCCCGGCAGTCCCCCTATGACCTCCGGTTGACGTTTCTGGCGTACCGACCTGTGACGCTGGACTTTCGGGTCTTTCGCCAGACAGACACGACCGAAGAGTCCACCGATACGGAGGCCATCCCGCTGGTTCCCTTCAAGACGACTCGAACGGAACGGACGCTTTCGGTGGGCGTCGCCTCCCGATGGTCGGAGTTTCGATACGACCGGACGTCCGTAACCTTGGAGACACTGGACTTTTCCCGGGAGAGCCGGTTTCAGCACTGGATGGCCGGTCTCTATCGGTCCCGGCCCCAATACCGTTGGACTCTTCGAGCGGACCTCTTCCGTTACGAGGCGCCGGAACGACTCCAGACCTTTCAGCTTCAGGGTAACTGGATTCGCCGGGTCGGCGTCCCCGCCTATCTCTTGGCGACGCTTCAATTCTGGCGGGATCAGACGCTCTTTTGGGCCGACTTCAATCGTACCGACGAAGTGCGGCGGAAGTATCTCTTCGGAAACGTCCGACTGACCCGGATGCCGGACTTCCTATGGGTTCAGGGGAGTAGCCGTTACGAGGCACCTCTGGGGACCGACCTGCGGTTTGTGATAGAACCCGCCGCCAGCTTTCAGACCTTTCGGGGCACCCACGCGGGCACCGGCTCGGTCCGGATGGGTTTGGGATGGGGGCCTTCTTGGCGGGGGTGGACCTTCCGCCTGATGCCCAGTGCGGAGGTCTCGTACTCCGTCGGGAGGGACTCCCAGGGTCTGGGCTACGGGGCCGGCCTGACGGGGTCGGTGGAGCGCTCCCTCGGGCGGGGCCGGCTTCGCGGGGAGGTCGGCGGAGATGTCCGCTTCCGTCCCATCGGGCCCGGCTATGAAACTCGGGCCTTCCGGGGCGGGATTTCATGGACGGGCTTTTTAGTCGACCGGGCCCACCTCTTTGCGTTCGCCCGATGGGGGTGGGAGCAGGTGGCCTCCGGGCCGACCCAGACCACGCTGAGGCGACCCAGCGTGGGCGCTCAGCTCAACTGGCCTCGTCTGCGGATTCAACTCCGGACTGAGGTCTCGGACACAGTCTGGGATGGGGTCTCTTACCGTCAGCAATTTTGGAGCGTAAGCTTGGCACCCCTCCGTCTGGGTCCCGTCACGGCCGGCCTGGCCTATACTGCTGGCCGGGCGGGGGAGACCCGCTATCGCACGACCCGGGGAGACTTCCGGTGGCGGGTCGGACGGTTTCAGTTCACGGTGGTCAGCACCTACTATTGGGTCTCGCCGATCTCGGGGCCCGCCGGACGGACCTGGTGGGACGTGCGGTTCTTGGTCCAGCGGCCGGTCCCCCTGATCGGGGGCTTGGAGCGGCCACCGGTTTATCGATAACTCGGGAAATGAGTCGACAAGCCATCGGCGGGCGGGGCCGATGGCCGTCGGCGTATGGAGAGGCTAACTCATGGAGCGGTGGGGTCCTTGGAAGACAGGATGGTTTCTGGGAAGCCTGGGACTTCTGGGTATGGTCCTGTACCAGGCCCATGGGATGTCGCCAGGACCCGGGATGACCCCGGGAACGGGAAGGTTCATTGCCCTGGCGGCCCCGGCGTCTGTGGCCCTGGGCATCCGAGCGGGCGAGACCCCGATGTCTCCAGAAGAGGAACCCTTGATGTTAGTGGTCGCCCAGACCGAGCGGGGCCGAGTCCTCTGGTGGACCCATCCCCGGGTTCGGTACGTCCTGGAATTCCTCCGGCCCGTGGGCGTGGCCCTGGACGGGGCCGGTCGCCTCTGGGTCGGCGAAGACGCCCTGAACGCCGTCTTCTCGATATCGGCCCGAGGCCGTCGGCTGGACTTCCGTTGCTGGCAGGACGCTGGACTGCTGGACCGACCTGTGGAATTCGCTTTCGGGAACGGGGTCATCCTGATCCTGGACAACGGAAAGGGCCACGTCCTGCGGATGGAGGCCGACGGCTCGCCTGAGGTCCTGATCGGAGGCCTGACATTTCCGACGGCCCTCTGGTTGGCCCGGGAGCCGGAGGGAGGCGACTACCGACTCTTCGTGACCGACATGGGACGTCCGTCCTGGTTCCAGAAGAACCAACCTCTCGTGCGGGCTTATCGGACGGACCTCCGGTGGGTGCAGGCCCTGCGGGAGTACGGACAGGGTCTCCTGGAATACCCAGTTGCCCTCATCGAGCGGGATGAGACCCTGGACGTCCTGGATGGACACCTAAGCCAGCGACTTCGGTTCGACCTCGAGACGGGCGCTCTGCGGGAACGGACGGGTGCTTACGGGACAGGGCCTGACCAATGGCGGAATCCCTCGGATATGGCGGAAGTCGGGGCCTGCCAGGTAATCGCCGACACCGGCAATGACCGGTTGGTCATTGAGGCCGGGCCGGCTTTGACGGAGACCTGCCGGTGGGCTTCGGAGCCGCCCCTGGTCGAGTGGCGCGCCCGACTGAACCGTTGTGAGCCGGCCGGGGTCGTGGTCGCCGACCCGGTGGGCATTCGGAACGAGCGCGTCGTCGGAGAAGCGGGGCCATGAGGGAGCCCAAGAGTCCCACGATCCTACGGTTTGTGTTCCTTCTTGGGATCATCGGCATGGTCGAATACCCCCAAAAGACGGGGGCGACCGATTATCCCCACAGCCCGGAGAACTGGGTCGAGTGTACGAGTTGCCACCGCATCAAGGGCGCCCCTGGGACCCGGCTGACCCTCGTCGGAGGCATCGTAAACCTGTGCAAACTGTGTCATTCCCCGACGGGGTCCGCCTCCCGGTTTAGCCTGGACTATGCGGACCAGGCCCTACCGGGCACGTTGGGGACGAGTCACGGATTCGAAGTCCCAGCCGATCAGGCTGGCTATAACGCTCAGCCCCCTGGGGACCCCAACATGGCCCGGAATTTGGAGGATGGAAAGGTCGTTTGTACGACTTGCCACAACGTTCACAACCACCGGAGTGGCTTCCCCTTCTTGTGGACTGCCCGGACCTTGACGTGTCAGTCCTGTCATGGGGTCCGATGGCAGACGACTCCGCCGTATTCGTCCCATCCGGTCGGCATTCCCGTCCCGAACCGACCCGACTACCGGATGCCGCCCCACTTGGAGCTCCCTGACGGGAAAGTGGCCTGCCTGAGCTGTCATGGCGTTCACTTCACCTATAGCCGGACCCAATACCGGGGTATCGCCGAGGCTGGTAGTGACGTATGCCTAAGCGATAACGACGCCGCCTGGACGCCAGGCACCCTCGTAGGATGGGAGCTGAAGGTCCTCTCCACGGCGGGCTCGGACCCCCGGAAGTGGTACCAGCGCCGGATCATCACGTCCAACACGGCCGACACGGTCTGCTGGAGTGACCCCCTGCCTACGCCCATCACGGCGGGGGACCCCTATGTCCTGAAAGAGCGGGGAACCGGCGACGGCTACCTGCTGAATCAAACCCTGGCCGCTCTGTGCACGCAGTGTCACTCGTTCCCGGCCGGCGGCTCCCACTTCACGAGCCCGGCGGCCCGCTGGCCCGGCGGACAGTACGGCTCGGATTACGCCTATACAGACTCGACGGGCACTGAGCTGTGGCCCCCGGCCCGGGGAGGGACTTCGGCCCTTCGGGCTCAACCCATCCCGGCGTCCCTGACGAGGACCTGTTTTTCGTGTCACTGGCCCCATGGATGGCCGGACGGTACCGGCGGCGTCTATCCCCGGCTGACGGTCGACCGGGAGGAGCGGCTCTGCTACACGTGCCACGACGGGAGCCCGGCCGCCACCGACGTGCGCACCGCCTTTGAGCAGACCCTCTGGGTCGCCGTCGGGGCCGGCCAGTGGAATAACCTGAATCTCAACACGCGACACGACGTGCGGGATGCCGACCAAGCTCGGAGCGGAGCCAAGATCGAATGCGTCCATTGCCACGACCCCCATCGAGTCTCAGGTGCCGACCCGCCAGCTTCTCGCCTGGTGCCCGACCCAGATCCCACCGACGGCCGCGTCCCTACCCCGGGTCAGACGTGGGCCGGTTCGGACTTTCAGAGCGAGTGGTGCTTAGACTGCCACGATGGGTCCTATCCCCCCACGGTCCGACCCCCGACCAACGTCCTGATGGACATCCGGGACTCTTATACGGCCGGCGGGAGCTACGGCCCCGATGCGCACGGGACGGGCACCGGGAGTCCCCGCCTTAAGACCGGTTACGGGTGGGCGCAGGGGGACATCGTGCCCTGCACGGCCTGCCACGACCCTCGCCATCAGTCCACGAACCTCTTCCACCTTCGGACCGTCGTCCTGAGTAAAGACGGCACCCGGGCCGTCCCCTCCGACTGCGGGCCGGGTTATTCAGTCACGAATAACAACACGACAGACACGCGGGTTAACGGCTGGTGTTGGTGTAACACGTGCCATACCGGAAGTATGGGGACGAACAAGCGGAACTGCTTTGCCTCCGGATGCCACCACCACGGACAGAATTTGTGATGAAGGGGGAATGTCCCTATCCGGGACTGATGGGGCCTAAGAGGCCGGGATGACCCTCACGTCTCTTATTCCCTGACGACGAGACCGCGCCGGTCCGGCCTCCGCTTGTCGGCACGCCGCGGCGGGGCCCCTATAATCGTCCCTTCCCGAACGAGGGTCGAAGGGTCCCAGATGCGGGATGTACGAATTGTCTGCTATCCTGCAGACATCGGAGCAAAGCGGCCGTCCAAGGACGGAACGGTTATGTTTGGGGAAACGGAGGACCTGACGTTCCTGCCGACCGTGACGCTGGCCCGGCTCCTCCGGGAGCGGCGGGTCTCGTCCCGGGAACTGGTCGAGACGCTCCTGAAGCGGATCGAGACGTACAACCCGACGTACAATGCCGTCGTCACGGTGGACGCCGAGCGGGCCCTCCGGATGGCCCGGGCGGCCGACGAGGCCCTCGCCCGGGGCGAGACCTGGGGTCCCCTCCACGGGGTCCCCGTGACCATCAAGGACGTCTTCGAGACGGCCGGCTTGCGGACGACGGCCAGCTACCCGCCCCTGGCCCGGTACGTCCCGCCCCGGGACGCTACGGTCGTCGCCCGCCTGCGGGCGGCCGGAGCCATCCTCCTGGGTAAGACGAACACGCCGATGCTGGCGATGGACTTTCAGACCCGGAGCCCCGTCTTCGGCTTGACCCGGAACCCGTGGGCCCCCGACCGAACGGTCGGCGGGAGCACGGGCGGGGGCGCGGCGGCCGTGGCGGCCGGGCTCTCGCCCCTGGACATCGGGAGCGACATCGGGGGGTCCATCCGGATCCCGGCTCACTTCTGCGGCATTTACGGCTTCAAGCCGTCCGAGGGCCTCGTCTCGACGGCGGGCCACATCCCCGAACTCCCGGGCCGACCCCGTGGGATCCGCCACATGCTGGTCGCCGGCCCCCTCGCCCGGTCCGTCGCCGACCTGCGCCTGGCCCTGCTCATCCTGGCCGGTCCCGACGGCCGTCACTGGGAAGTCCCCCCTGTGCCGGTGGAGCCGGTCCCAGGGCCAGACCTGCGAACCTGCCGGATCGCGTGGACCGACGAATACCCCGAGGCACCCGTCAGCGCCGACACCCGTTCGGCTCTGGAAAACCTCGCCGATGCCCTGGCCCGGGCCGGCGCCCGTGTCGAACGGACCCGACCCGCGGACCTGGACCTCCGGACCGCCTGGGAGACCTGGGGCCTCATCGCCGGCGCCGAAATCGGGTCGACCACACCGACGTTCCTGCGGTACCTCCTCCGAGTCCAGTTCCGCCTCTGGGCCGGCGGGTCTCCGATGATCCGGGCGGCCGTCCGGGGTGCCGGCCTTCGGATGACCCTCTACGCCAAGGCCCTCACCCGACGGGACCGACTCATCGGAATCCTCGAGCGATTTCTGGCCGACTGGGACGCCTGGATCCTCCCGGTGGCCCTACGACCGGCCTTTCCCCACTGGAAGACGGGCCGGCCGATCCCCGTCGACGGCCGGCGGGTCCCTTACTGGATTGTGGGAATAGGCTACACGTGCATCTTCAATCTGACGGGACACCCCGTGGTCGTCGTCCCCGTGGGCCGCTCGTCGGAGGGCCTTCCCATCGGTGTTCAGGTCGTCGGTCGCCGATGGGAGGACCTGCGTCTGCTGGGGATCGCCGATCGGATCGCCGAGGTCGTCGGTCCCCTGCCGACCCCGAAGCCCGGGGAAGCGGCGACGGGAAAATCCGCCGGGAAGGCTTCAAAATGAAGTCCATCGGGACGGACGATGACGGAAAAGACCCGGTTTACTTCTGTCACGGACGCCGACGTGCAGGCCTTCGAACGTATCGTCGGACCTGCCTACGTCCGGACGGACCCCCTGTCGCTGGACAAGTATGGCCGGGACGAGACGGAAGACCTGGTATTTCCGCCCGAGGTCGTCGTCCTGCCGGCTTCGGCCGAGGAAGTGCAGGCCATCGTCCGGCACTGTTACCGCCGACGAATTCCCATCACGCCCCGAGCCGGTGGGACAGGCCTCAGCGGCGGCGCACTGCCCGTCTTCGGCGGCGTCGTCCTGTCCGTCGAGCGGATGAACCGTATCGTCGAAATCGACGACGTCAACATGATGGCTGTCGTCGAGCCCGGTGTCGTCACGGCCGACCTCCAGCGGGCCGTCGAAGAACGGGGCCTTTTCTATCCCCCGGACCCGGCGTCCCGTTTTGTCTGCTGTATCGGGGGTAACGTGGCCGAGAATGCCGGCGGCCCCCGGGCCCTGAAGTACGGCACCACGCGAGACTACGTCTACGGCCTCGACGTCGTCCTGCCCAATGGTCGGTTCCTCCGCACGGGCGGCAAGCTGTATAAGGACGTGGCCGGCTATGACTTGACCCGGCTCCTGGTCGGCTCCGAGGGGACGCTCGGCGTCTTTACCCGCATCGTCCTCCGGCTCATCCCAAAGCCGGCCGTTCAGTGGACCCTCTTCGTGCCCTTCGACGACTGGACCGGCGCCTTCCAGGCCCTGCGGGGTATCTTCGAAGCCCGGCTCATCCCGGCGGCCGTCGAGTTCATGGACCGGGAGGCCGTCCGCCTCACGGCCGAACATGTCCAGAGACCGTTTCCCCACGCCGATGCGGCGGCCCTGCTTCTCATCCAGCTGGACGGGGATGACCCGAGTGTCGTCGAGCGGCAGGCCCTGCGGGTCGGGGAAGTCTGCGAGCGGGCCGGTGCTCGGGACGTCCAGGTCGCCGACACGCCGGCCCGGCAAGAGGCGCTTTGGGCCTTCCGGCGGGCGATGGGTGAGGCCGTCAAGCGGGCATCGGTGTATAAAGAGGAAGACACCGTCGTCCCCCGGGACCGTCTGCCAGAACTCCTGAGGGCGGTCCGGGGCCTGGCCGAGCGGTATGGCTTTCAGGCCGTCTGCTACGGCCACGCCGGCGACGGCAACATCCACGTCAACATCCTTCAGCGAGGCCTTGACGAGACGACCTGGCGTGAAGTCCTCCCCCGCGCCATCCGGGAGCTGTTCGAGGTCGTCGTCGCCTTGGGTGGGACGATCACGGGTGAGCACGGCGTCGGATGGGTCCAACGGCCGTACCTGTCCCTGGCCCTGTCGGCCGAGAGCCTCCGCCTGCAACGGCGCCTGAAACGTCTTTTCGACCCCCGGGGCATCATGAACCCGGGGAAGGTCTTTCCTGACGGATAAAGTGACGGAGTGATGAAGTGACGGAGTGATAAAGAGGTAGTGTTCAAGTCGTTACGGACGCAATGGGTGGGGCGTTTTTACGCTCCACGGTAGTCGCACAGGAAGGCAATCCGGCCATGACCGGGCACTGGACCCCAGGGATTCCCGAACGAACCCCGTCATCTGTTATGAATTGAGCATCACCATAAAGGAAAGACCTTCACTCCATCACTCCGTTACTTCGTCACTCCGTCACTCCATCACTCCCCCCCCGCTCTGGCGGGCGGGGCTTGGATCACGTGCCGAGGAGACCCTTTTCCCTCCATTCCCGAACCTTCCGGGTCAGCGCCGGGACGACCTTAAACAGGTCCTCGACGATCCCGTAGTGGGCGATCTTGAAGATCGGCGCCTCGGGGTCCTTATTGATGGCGACGATGACCTTTGAGCCCCGAATCCCGACGACATGTTGCATGGCCCCCGAGATGCCGACGGCGATGTACAGCTTGGGCGCGACGGTCTGACCCGAACTGCCGATCTGGTGTTCGAAGGGAAGCCAGCCGGCGTCTACGACGGGTCGGGACGCCCCCAACGCCGCCCCGAGAGCATCGGCCAGCTCCTGTACGAGGGCCAGGTTTTCCTTGCTCCCGATGCCCCGGCCGACAGCGACGATGATGGGGGCATGGGCCAGGTCGACCTTCCCTCGGGTGGCCTCTACGGTCCGAAGCAGACGCCGCCGGCCCGCCTGACGGATTTCCGGCGTCAGGTGCAGGACTTCCGGCGAGCCGCCGACCCGCACGCTGTCAGCCGAGACGGCTCCCGGCTGAAGACCGACGACGTGGGGTCCGGGCCCCGTCAGACGAATCCGAGCGATGAACTTGCTCGTAAAGGTCGGTTTAATCAGGATGGGTTCGGAGCCTTCCCAGACGACGCGTTGGACGTCCGAGACCGTCTCGGCCCGGAAGGCAACGCCCAAACGGGCCCCGATGTCATAGTAGCGGTACGTGTGGGGGTACAGAATCCAGGCCGGCGGCTCGGTCCGCTCCGCCAGGAACCGCAGAGCCTGCAGGAGGGGAAAAGCCGATAGATAGGCCAGCTCCGGATGATTCAGTAAGACGACCTTCTCTATCCGATAGGTCCGGAGCGCCTCCGCCAGGGGAGCCAAGTCGGTCCCGGCCAGGACGGCCCAAACCCGATGGCCCTGTCGTTCGGCCAACTCCTGGGCAGCGGCGATCAGTTCGACCGTCTGGGGATTCAGTCGACCGCCCCGGTGGTCCGCGATCGTCCATACGATACCCATGACCGACTCCTATGGGAGGGCAATTCGGGAGGACGGCAATAGGGCAGTAAGGCAGTACGGCAATGAGGCAAACCCCATGGGCACGTTTCCCAGAACCCGGTCCCCAGGCCCGGTCCTCGGTGATCGGTATCCGGCCTTCGGCGGCAAATCAAGTACCGGGTATCGGGTCCCAGGGACCTGGCATCCTGTACCCACTACCGGACACCTGGCCCTCCTACCGTAGGGCCCAACTGCCGTATTGCCGTACTGCCGAATTGCCGAAGTGCCGTAGCTACAGTACCCGGGCCTCCTTCTTCAGTTTCTCCAGGAGCCGTTCCGCGACCTCGTCGGGGGCACCCGTAAGAAACTCGACCTGGACGGTCTGTACCGGGACTTCCAGGCCCAGCCACTCAAAGCGGCTGTGGAGACCCCGTAAGTCTTCCGGCGTCAGACCGAGGTCCTCCAGCCGCCGGACGTCCAGGGGTTTCTTTTTGGCCATCATGATGCCCTTTAAGGAAGCGTACCGGGGCTGATTGGCGCCGGATTGAATCATCAAGACGGCCGGGAGTTCGACCTCGACCTCATCGAACACACCGCCCTCGAGCTCCTGTCGAATGCGCAGGCGATCCGGTTGGGGGGCTTCCAGACCGATGACCAGGGGCAGGGACTCATACCCCAGCCACTCGGCGATCACCCCCGCCGTCTGGGCAAAACCCAGGTCCTCCGAGGCGATCCCCGTGAGGACCAGGTCCGGCCGTTCGGGAGCCAGGACGGCCGCCAGGACGCGCCCCACGCAGTAAGGCGACGTAAACGGAATCCGGGGGTCCGAAACGAGGACAGCCCGGTCACACCCCATCGCCAGGGCCTTCCGAAGGGTCTCGGTCATTCGCTCGGGCCCGACGGCGACGGCCAAGACATCGCCGCCCCACTGTTCCCGAAGCCGGAGGGCCGCCTCGATGGCGTAGAGGTCCGACTCGTTCATCTCCCAGGCCAGGCCCTCTTCCCGGACCCACTGGCCGTCCGGCGTGAGGCTCAGCGTGTAGTCCCGATGCGGAACCTGCTTGACGCACACGGCGACCTTCATACAGACCTCCCCGGATAGACAGGGATGGGGGTTCGATCAAGGGGACGATGCGAGATGCAGGATACAGGATGCAGGATGCAAGATGCAAGATGCAGGATGCAGGATACAGGATGCAAGATGCAAGATGCAGGATGCAGGATGCAGGATGTAGGGTATAAGATGCAGACCCGATGGGCGTATTTCGGACGCGGTCCCCTTCTGGTATACTTTTCGCTGGGCCGTTCGGTCCCCAAAGCTATTCCCGGCACAGACTCAAGGAGGTCGGTCGATGCTACCGTCGTCGACGACTCTTCTGGAGGCCTTAGCCGAGACGCTGGTCTCTCAGGGCCTACCGACGTCGGACGTCCGGGCGGTCGCCGCTCGCCTGGCCCGCAATGAGCTCTTCGATGGCCTCCTCTATCGGCGATTGGCGCAGGTCGAGAAGGAACCCGACGTCCGGCAGATGCTCCTGAATTTAAGCGAGTTTGAGGACCGCCATATCCGCTTCTGGCAACGTCTGGCCGGCCTGGAGCATGTGCGTCTGACGCTGGGCCTGCGGGTCAAGATGGCCTTCCTCCTCTTCCTGCGGCGACTCTTGGGCTCTAAGCTGACCTTTCTGATCCTGGAGGCCATCGAACATTACGGGATCACCAAGTACCTGAAGCTATGGGAGCGGTATCGCCATACGCCTTTGGCCGAGGGCATCCGAGCGATCCTGATGGACGAGCTCAAGCATGAAGACGAGGTCATCACGCAAGCCAGCCAGCGGCGCATCCGGAGCGAAGACTTCCGGAACACGGTCCTGGGCCTGAACGACGGCCTCGTCGAAATCCTCGGTAGTGTCGGCGGCTTCTATGCGGCCTTCCGGGACCCCCACACCGTCGCCCTGGCCGCCTCCATCGTCGGCGTGGCCGGGGCCCTCTCGATGGCCGCCGGGGCCTACGCGTCGGTCAAGTCCGAGGTCGAAGTCCAGACCGTCGAGAAGTCCAAGATGCGGGTCCTGGCCGAGATCACGGGGAATTCCGTCGAGGAGCCGCCGGTGGAGAACCCCTGGCGAGCCGCCCTCGTGGTCGGGGTCTTCTACTTACTGGGCGCGCTGATCCCGGTCCTGCCCTTCTGGCTGGGCGCTCAACAACCCATCGTCTCCTTTGCCTGCGGATTCCTGGCGGCGGGCCTGATGGCGGCTCTCCTGGCTGTGATGTCCGGCACGCCCGTCCTGCGGAAGATGACGGAGAACGCCCTCATCGTGGCGGGCACCGTCGCCATCACATATGCCATGGGTCTACTGGCTCAGCGGTACTTCGGGATCGAGGTTCACTAAACCGGCGTAGCGTTCGGACATCCATGCAGACTTACACGGAAGCCTTAGAAGTTTTACGAAGCCGGGCCCGTCCCTTGGGCCGGGAATTCGTCCCTTTAAGCCAGGCCCTGGGCCGGGTCGCCGCTGAACCCGTCCGAGCCCTGGCCGATCAGCCGCCGTGGGCCAGTGCGGCCATGGACGGCTACGCCCTTCGGAGTGTGGACGTCGCCGCCCCCGAGGGGTGGTCCGTCCTGCGAGTCGTCGGTCAGGTCGCCGCCGGCCAGTGGCCCGACCGAGCCGTCGAGGCGGGGACGGCCGTCCGCATCTTCACGGGTGCTCCGGTCCCGCCGGGTGCCGATGCCGTCGTTCCTCAGGAGGACGTCGTCGAGACTCCCGAGGGCATTCAAGTCCATCGCCCCGTCTCACCGGGTGAAAACGTCCGCCCTCCGGCCGAGGACTTCTCGGCCGGCACGGTCTTGATCCCGGTCGGGCGGTACATCACACCGGCAGACATCGCCTTGGCCGCGACGGCGGGTCACGCCTCCCTGTGGGTCTATCGGCCGCCGCGCGTGCTCGTTCTGGCCTCGGGGCAGGAACTCGTCGAGCCGGGCCGGCCCCTCGAGGCCGGGCGCGTCTACGATTCCAACAGCTACTTTCTCCAAGCCCGTCTCCGGCGGTTGGGCCTTCCGGTTGAGGGGTGGCCCTGCCTGCCGGACCGGTGGGAAGACGTCTGCCGGACCCTGGCCCGAGCCCTGGACCAGTTTGACGTCGTCATCACGACGGGCGGCGTGTCCGTCGGGGCCTACGACCTGATCCGGAAGGCCTGGGAATCGCTGGGCCTGGAGACGCTCATCGCCGGCGTGGCGATCAAGCCGGGTAAGCCCCTCTGGGTCGGCACGGCCGACGGCCGGTGGGCCTTTGGCCTGCCGGGTAACCCGGGCTCCGCTTACGTATGTCTGGAAGCGTTCGTCTACCCGTGGCTCTGGTGGGTGCAGGGATTCCCGGGAGCGCTCCCCTACCGGTTTCCCGTGATCCTTACCCGAGCCGTCCAGAATCCGGGCAGTCGGACGCTGTTCCTTCGATGCCGTCTGCACGTTCGACCCGACGGATGGCACGCCGAGCCGGCCGGTCCCCAGGGGTCCCACATCGTCTGGACGACGGCCCGGTCCCAAGCCCTCGTGGTCGTCGAACCCAATGCCCGCCGGGAAGCGGGTGCGCCGGCCCAGGCTTTCGTCCCCGAAGCGCATCCCCTGGACCTGCTCCTGGCCGGACCGGCCTGACGCACTTCCTCGAACGAACGGGACTTGTCCCCGACGGCGTTGCGCGGCACACCCCCCGGGGGTTGCCCCCCCGAGACGGCGGAATTATAATGAAAGTCATCCCTGTGCAGGAGTCCGAGTCATGGACGACGATATTCGACGCGGATATGGATTTTTCTTCCGACCGAAAATTCCTTGAAGGAGGTGAAGCCGATGACGCAAGCCCTCGGGGTTCATTACCTTCTGGAACTCCGGGACTGCGACCCCCGGATCATCGACGACCTCCCCGAGGTCCAGCGGATTCTGCTGGAGGCGGCCCGTCGGTCCCGCGCGACCATCATCGACACGGTCTTCCGCAAATTCTCCCCCCAAGGTATCAGCGGCGTCGTGATCATCGCCGAATCCCACTTCTCCATCCACACGTGGCCCGAGTATCGGTACGCGGCCGTCGACATCTACACCTGTGGTCGGATCGACCCCCTGTCGGCCGTCGGCTACATGATCGAGCAGTTCCGGTCCGGGAATCCGGCCTTTGTGATGCTCAAGCGAGGGCTTTTGCCGCAACCCTTCGAGGACCTTCAGTTCCGGTTGGGCCGTCCCCGCTTGCCCCTTCAGGAGGACCCCAACGAGATCTCCGAGTGGTTCTTCCTGGACTTTATCAATCCCAGCAGTGCGAACCTCATCAAGGCCCGGCGGCTGATCTTCTCGGCCCGCTCGGCGTACCAGGAGATCGAAATCCTGGACACGCAGGCCTTCGGCAAGTGTCTGATGCTGGACGGGCGGATGCAGTCGGCCCAGGTCGACGAGTTCATCTACCATGAGGCCCTGGTGCATCCGGCCATGGTCACGCATCCGAATCCGGAGTCGGTCCTCATCGTCGGCGGTGGGGAAGGTGCGACACTCCGGGAGGTCTTGCGGCATCGGACGGTCCGACGGGCCGTGATGGTCGACATCGACCGTCAGGTCGTGGAGGCCTGTCGGCTGTTCCTGCCCGAGTGGAGTGACGGGGCCTTTGAGGACCCCCGGACAGAGCTGGTCATCGACGATGCCCGGCACTACCTCATGACGACGGACGATCAGTTCGACGTCATCATCATGGATATTACGGAGCCTCTGGAGAACGGGCCCTCCGCCCCCCTGGTCACCTACGAGATGTTCCAGATCGTGCGGTCTCATCTGCGGCCCTTGGGGATCGTCGTCCATCAGTCGGGTAGTACGGGGGTTTCTGAGCTTCACTTCTTTGCGTCGATGTACAAGACGCTTCGGGCCGTCTTCCGTTACGTAGCCCCCTATTCGATTCAGATCACGTCCTTTGCGATGCCGTGGGGGTTCGTGATCGCTTCCGACGCCCTGGACCCCCGCACGCTGACGCCGGACGAGGTGGACCGTCGCTTGCGGGCTCGGTGTGACGTCGAGAAGCTCCGTTTTTACGACGGCACCATCCACCAAGCCATCCTGGCCCTGCCTCGGTACATGCGAGCGATCTTAGAAGAACAGGGTCAGGTCCTCTACGATGCCGGACCTCCCCTGTACCGGTCCATCGACTACGCTATCACGATCGGGTAGGTTCCGGTGGGTCGACGCCCACCGGGGCCGCCCGCAAGTCGGCCCAAGGTTCAGGGACATCGACCAGCCGGCCATGTTCCAAGACGATCCGACGCTGGGCCCGTCGGGCCACGTGGGGAGCATGGGTGACGAGCAGGATCGTCTTGCCCCGGGCGTGAATCCTCTCGAAGAGGGCCAGGACGGTCTGTTCGGCCTCGTGGTCCAGACTTCCCGTCGGCTCGTCGGCCAGGAGGAGGGGTGGGTCATTGACGAGAGCCCGAGCGATGGCGACCCGTTGTTGCTCCCCGCCGGACAGCTGGGCCGGGTAGTGGGAAAATCGCTCCCCCGTCAGGCCGACGAGTTCTAAGACCCGGCGGGCTTGCGCCTCGTCGGGCACGCTGTGGAAGTATTGGGCCAGCATGACGTTTTCCAGGGCCGTCAGATACGGCACCAGGTGAAACTGCTGGAAGATGATACCGACGTAGTTTCGGCGGTAGTCGGCGGCCGCCGAGCCCTCGAGGGTATGGACCGGGATGCGGTCGACCCAGATCTCACCGGCGGTCGGCCGGTCCAGGCCTCCGATGAGGTGGAGGAGGGTGCTCTTGCCGGCTCCCGAGGGTCCCATGATGGCGACCCACTCGCCGCGCTCGACGGCCAGCGAGACGCCGTCCAGGGCTCGGACGCCGTTGGGATACTCCTTCACGACCCGACGACATTCGATGAAAGCCATTTTCTCTCCGCTCCCGGAGCGGTCGGTGGGGAAGGACCAGCGCCCCTGCCCCCGCTCATCCCTCCGGGGGCCACAGGTCCAGGCGCCGGGACGCCCGCAGACGGTGGAAGTGCGCCTCCATCCGGGCCACCGGCCAGGGTCCCTGGTCGCCGAGGCCCCGGACTCGGACGGCGACGGCCTCTTGTGCCGCCTCCCGGTCGCCTACGACGAAGATGAAGGGGACCTTCTCGATCTCGGCGTCCCGGACCTTGGCCGAGACCCGTTCGTCTCGGAGATCCGCCTCGACCCGGAATCCTTGTCGGACCAGACGCTGTTGGACCCGAACGGCATAATCGGCGTGCCGGTCCGAGACGGGCAGGACGCGGGCCTGCACGGGAGCGACCCAGAAGGGAAAGGCCCCCGCAAAGTTCTCGATCAGCACGCCCATGAAGCGTTCCATTGAGCCCAGGATGGCTCGGTGGATCATCGTGACCCGGTGGGGATGTCCGTCGGGACCGACGTAAGTCAGGTCAAAACGCTCGGGCAGGTTAAAGTCCACCTGAATCGTCGAGCACTGCCACCACCGTCCGATGGCGTCCCGGATCTTTACGTCGATTTTGGGGCCGTAGAAAACGCCCTCGCCGGGGTCGACTTCATAGGCTAGGCCGGCCCGTTCGAGGGCCTGCTGAAGGGCCCGCGTGGCGACTTCCCAGGCTTCCGGCGTGCCGACGTACTTCTCGGGCCGCGTCGATAGGTAAACCCTGTACTCGTGGAAACCAAAGGTCCCGAGGACCTCCCGGACAAAGTCCAGGACGTCCAGGATCTCGGCCTCGATCTGGTCCTGGGTACAGAAGATGTGCGAGTCGTCCTGCGTAAAACCCCGGACCCGCAGAAGGCCGTGAAGGACACCCGAACGTTCGTACCGATAGACGGTCCCGAATTCGAACAGCCGGATCGGGAGCTCCCGGTAGCTTCGGCGCCGGGACCTGTAGATGACGATGTGGAAGGGGCAGTTCATCGGCTTCAACTGGTAGGGGACCCGGTCTTCCAGCTCCATAGGCGGGAACATGTAGTCCCGATAGAATTCCAGATGGCCGCTGACCCGCCAGTGCTCCAGCCGGGCGACGTGGGGTGTGTAGACGACCTGGTAACCCCGGCGGAAGTGAGCCTCATACAGGAAGTCCTCCAACTGCCGTCGGATGACGGCTCCCCTCGGATGCCACAGGATGAGACCCGGACCGATGGAGTCTTGGACGGAGAAGAGGTCCAGCTCGGTACCCAGCCGCCGGTGGTCCCGTCGGCGGGCCTCCTCGAGCTGATTCAAGTACTCGACGAGAGCCGCCTCCGTCGGGAAGCAGGTCCCATAAATCCGCTGGAGCTGAGGATTCCGTTCGTCCCCCCGCCAGTAGGCTCCCGAGGTCGAGAGGAGCTTCAGAGCCTTCAAGTAGCCCGTCGAGGGCACATGGGGGCCCTTGCAGAAATCCAGGAACTCGGCCTGCTGATAGCAACTGACGGGGTCGCCACCGCGCTCGTGGATCAGCTCGACCTTGAAGATTTCCCCCCGGCTTTCAAAGTACCGGAGAGCCTCCTCCTTGGGGAGCCACTTGTGGACGATGGGGATGTCCTGCTCCGCCAGCTCCTTCATCCGCCGTTCGATGCGGGCCAGGTCCTCCTCCGTAAAGGGTGTGTCCCGTAAAAAGTCATAGTAAAAACCGTTCTCGATAGGCGGGCCGATGGCCAGCTTGGTCTCCGGAAACAACTGCTGGACGGCCTGGGCCAACAAATGGGCACAGCTATGGCGGTAGACCTCTAAGGCCTTCGGATGGTCCGGCGTGATCAGCTCATCGACCCGCAGGTCCCGGTCGATCGCCGAGTGATGGTCCCAGTACTGGTCACCGGACCGGAGGAGGATAATCTCGGACGCCCGGTCCGGGTCATAGCGACGGAGGACCTCGGCGACCTCCGTCCCCGGCGGGACCTCGATGACCCGTCCATCGGGAAAAATGACTTGGACACGAGACACATCCGCCATGCTCCATCACCCTAAGGGTAAGATGCCGACATGCCTTAGAGAAGGACACCTGGGACCCGACACCCTACCCGATCGACGCCGAAGGCCGGATACCGAACACCGAAGACCGAGTCGGGGACTGAGTACTCGGGTTATTCTAAAGCAAGCCCATCCGTCGGTCCACGTCCTCTGAAAAGAACGGCCCACCGGCCTGGACCCTGGAGTCGACTTCAGGTCGAGATTCTCTACGAAATGGGTAGGCCCGAGCCAACGGGCCACCCAGGAGGTGGACGATGGAGGCGCGGATTGTCCTTGCTCTCTGCCCCGAATGCGGGGCTTGCCCCGAGGTGCGGGTCTACGACGACGCCGTCGTGATCGGCGAGGGCGATGCGTTCGTCCGGCTCTCCCGCGAGGCTTGGAACCTCCTGGTCGACAAAATCCTGAACGGGGAGCTGAGTAAGCTGTAAGAATCCCTCTTCGGGTCACCGGGCGGCCTGGGACGGCCAGGCCGCCCGCCCTGCCAAATATCATAGTGGCATTCCCTTATGGATGCAGGATACAGGATGCACACCTCATGTGCGCGTTTTCCGGTAGCCAGACTCGGTCTTCGGTGCTCGGTGTTCGGCCCTCGACGCTGATCCGGTACCGGGTACTTGAGGTACCCATAGGGATTGCTCCCGAACGGGGCCGGGAGTCTATCGGGTCTGATTTGTGTCGAGCTCTGCCGCCTGCCTAAAATGAGACCGCTTGGGTCACGGATCCCTGGGGTCTGACCTTCCGGAGGGGGAGGACTTTTATGGAAAGACGCCGATGGGCTCGGCTTCTCGGGTGGACGGTGGTCCTACTCTATGGGTGTGCAACTCGGGCACAGGCCCAATACCGGGGTCAAGTCGCCGTCGGGTTGGGTCCGGCCGTCGTGGCCCCGGCCGAGGCCGATACGTCCGTCGGGCCTGGCCTAAACGGCCACATCTCCTTCTTCCTGTCCCATCGGTGGTCCGTGTCCCTCCGGGCCGGCGTCTTCCGGACGGGCGGCGACGGGACCCGGCTCCGGGAGTCCTTCGTAGGGGCGGATTTCGGCCTGCACTTTGATATGGGGCGATGGCATCCGTTTTTCCAAGCTGGGGTTCACGTGTACGAGGTCCACTTCCGGTCATCCGGGCGGGATGCCCCGTGGGAGAAGAGCACGGACCCGGGCCTTCAGTTTGGCGTCGGCTTGGAGTACTTCCTCCGTCCGACGTTGGGACTTCGTCTCACGTTGGAGGGTCACAACGTCCTCAGTGAGCTGGATGCCTCTTTCATCGAGCTGAATACAACGGTGCGATTCTACTTCTGACGGTCCTTCGTCCCGATGCTGTTTAGGGAGACCATTCATCGTTTTCCGACGTACCCTTGACGATGCTCCTTTCGACGGTGCCGGGGAACCGCCACGTCGCCGGACCTGCGGACTGGAGGTCCCGCACGGAGAGGACGTCGCCCCGCTCGATACGCCGGAGGCGGGCGATTCCGTCCGCGTCGAGATGCCGCCGGAGGACCTCATAGGTGTATTTTTGACCGTCGCTGGCGCAACCGACCGTCTGGAACTTTCCTTTCATTTCGGCCATCGGGGCGATGAGTCGAAACCACGCCGGACCGGCGGGCCACGGTGGCGGGGCCTGGAGGCCGAGGGTCAGGAAACTGAACTTGAGGACCTGGATCGTCCGGTATAACCGGCGATTGAGGAAAGTGAGGCTCTCGGGGACGTCCCATCGACGGACCTCGTGACACCAGAAGCGGCCTTCCGCCAAAAGGGGGCAGGGCCGGTGGTGGAGGCAAGGCCCCCAGATGAAAGCCTCACCCGAGCGAGCGATGGCGTCCCGAAGGCGTTCGAGGCGCTCGCTCGTCTCCCGCAGGGCGGGTTCCGTGATGATGAGGAGGCCTTGCGGCGATACGTACCGCAGGACCTGCCGAAGCCAAGCGTAGACCCGGACATCCGGCTGGCCGTAAAAGGCTTCCCCCAGGGCAAAACTCACGACGACGAGGTCCCACGCGGAATCCGGCGGAATCCCCCAGGTCGAGGGGTCCCGAAGGTCCCCGACCCGGAAGGTCCACCGAGTCCGAGGCCAGTAGTCATGAAGGTCCTTCACGATGACCTCAAAGAACGCCAGGGCCGCCGGCGACCGGTCGAGGCCCAAGACCTCGATGGAAAAGTCTTCTGGCGTTTCCTCCAATAAGGCGGCGACGGCCAGACCGGCGGCCCCCGGCCCGGCCCCCAGGTCCAGGACCCGCACGGGTCGGTCCGTCGGGGGCCGCCAGCCGCGAAGCGTCATCGCCTCGGCCAGCGGGAACTGAATCCGGACAAACGTCTGGGGGAAGAAGAACAGACCGTAGGCCAGGAGAAGCCGCTCGTCCCGGGTGTAGTCTCCGAAATGGGGAGCCCGCTCTGTCGTGAAGAGGTCGCTGAGTCGCCGGACTTCCCGTTCCAGGTCCCGCAGGCAGGCGGCCGCATCCGGTCGGCCCAGCCGCCGGCAGGCAGACGCAACCCACCATTGCTCCAGCCACGGCGGGTAGGACCGGACTTTCAGGGTCTGGACCGATAGGGGGAGGGACATCCGATGTCCCACATCGTAGGTCCGATTCAGGTCGGTTACTCGGAAGGCCCGACGCGGGACACTTTAGATGACTTCCGGTTCTTCCCACTCGCCCCAGACGTCCCGCAGGGTATCGCAGATCTCGCCGATGGTGGCGTAATTCTGGACTGCCTCCAGGATGTAGGGCATCAGGTTGTCGGACCCCTGGGCCGCCCGACGTAAGGCCTGGAGCGAAGCCACCACGGCCCGATTGTCCCGTGTCCGTTTGACCTCGTTCATGCGGGCGATCTGCTGTTCGGCGACCTTCTCGTCGATGTACAGGATCTCGATAGGCCGGTCCTCCTCGATGACGTAGTCGTTGACGCCGACGATGATCTTTTCCTTGCTCTCGACCTGGCGCTGATAGCGGTAGGCGGCCTCGGCGATCTCCCGCTGGGGGTAGCCCCGTTCGATGGCCGGGATCATGCCCCCCATGGCGTCCAGCTTGTCAAAGTACTCGTAAGCCTGGTCTTCCATCTGCTTCGTCAGGGCCTCGACGAAGTAGGAACCCCCGAGGGGGTCGACGGTGTTGGCGACGCCGCTCTCGAAGGCGATGATCTGTTGGGTCCGCAGGGCCAGCAGGGCTGAGAATTCGGTCGGCAGGGCGTAGGCTTCGTCGAAGGCGTTCGTGTGGAGCGACTGGGTCCCGCCGAGGACGGCCGCCAGGGCCTGGATGGTCGTCCGGATAATGTTGTTGTACGGCTGTTGCCACGTCAGGGAACAGCCGGCCGTCTGGGTATGGAACCGGAGCCACCAGGAGCGGGGGTTTCGGGCATGGAAGCGGTCCCGCATGACATGGGCCCAGATCCGGCGGGCCGCCCGGAACTTGGCGATCTCCTCGAAAAAGTCGTTGTGACAGTTGAAAAAGAAACTCAGGCGGGGGGCGAATTCGTCTACGTCGAGGCCGGCCTCGATACAGTGGCGGACGTACTCGATGCCGTCATACAGCGTGAAGGCCAGTTCCTGGACGGCCGTCGAGCCGGCCTCCCGAATGTGGTAGCCACTGATGCTGATGGGATTCCACTTCGGCATGTGGCGGGCGCACCAGGCGATGGAGTCCACGACCAGGCGCATGGACGGCCGGGGTGGGTAGATGTACTCCTTCTGGGCGATATACTCCTTCAAGATGTCGTTCTGGGTCGTCCCCCCAATGCGGTCGAGGGGAATCCCCCGCTTGAGGGCGACGGCGGCGTACATGCAGATGAGAACGGCCGCCGGCGAGTTGATCGTCATCGACGTCGTGATGGATGCCAGGTCGATGCCGTCAAAGAGGATCTCCATGTCCCGGAGGGTGACGATGGACACGCCGCACTTGCCGACCTCCCCGAGGCTCAGGGGATGGTCGGGGTCCCGCCCATAGAGGGTCGGCAGGTCAAAGGCCACACTCAGGCCCGTCTGACCTTGAGAAATGAGGAACTTATAACGGCGATTCGTGTCCTCGGGCGTCCCAAAGCCCGAGAAGAGCCGGAACGTCCACAGACGACCCCGGTACATCGTGGCGTGGATGCCCCGCGTGAAGGGAAATTCGCCGGGAAAACCGATGTCCCGGAGGTAGTCGATACCGGCCACGTCCAGGGGCGTGTACAGCCGCCGGACCGGTTGGCTCGACAGGGTCGTGAACTCGGCCTGCCGCTCAGGCTGACGCTCCAGGGCCTCCCGGAGGGTCGTCTGGGTCCAGCGTTCGTAAGCGGCTCGGATCACCTCCAGGTCTCCACCCGTGGCCTCGGTCCGCCGGGTCGAGGGCGTTCGAGACTTCTTGAGGCGGGTCGGCGTGACGGCCGTTCCTCCGTTTCTCCGACGATGTCCGGCCATAGGAACCCCCTCGGATGAAGGCTGTCCTTTCAGTTTAGGGCTTATGATGAGGGATGCCAACCCAATGGGCGCGTTTTCGGCTGGGGCATCGGGCTCGGTACCCGGCCATCGGTAGTGTCTCGCCAAGGGTGTCCAATGGGGCCATATGGCAGTACGGCCATACGGCAGTGCGGGTAACGATGGATAACCCGTCACTCGTCACTCCATCCCTTCGTCACTCCGTCACTTTTATCCTGTGGCCAGTAAGACACCGCCCGACATCTTGGACAACACAAAGTCCATCATGGGGGTTTGCAACCGGGACCCGGTGGCTTCTCGCCTCACGCCAAGGGCCGGTGACCAACATGCAAACCCGATGTGCGCGTTTTCCGGTGGCCAGACTCGGTCCTCGGTGCTCGGTGTTCGGTCCTCGGCGTTAATCCGGTACTGGGTATCAGGTACCAGGCGCCAGGTAGCTGGTACCCGACACCTGGTACCCGGGACCTGGCGGAATGCCTGGCTCACGCTTCGAAAACCCGCACACCGGGTATGCAAAGGGGTCGCCGACTCGGTATGATCGTGCCCCTTAACCTGACGAGCGGTCTGGGCTCGGGGAAAGACCTGCCAAGGAGGCTCGTACTTCTGCTCGAGGGACGGAGTGACGAAGGGGAATGGCTACGATGTGGCTTCAGATAGGGCTCTGGGCCATCCTTTGGGTCCTCGGGGGCTTCCCCGGAACGGTCCTGTCGGCCGAGGCGGTGGACGAGGCCGCGCCGCTGGCCCACACCACGCCCAGGGCCGGGAGCGCTCGGCTGGAAGGGGCCGTTTATGACACCGAGAGCCGACCCATCGCCGGGATGCGCCTGGTCCTGAAGCCCCGGGCCGAGCCCAATGTAACCCTGGAGACCGTCACAGACGCGCAGGGCCGCTACGGCTTCGACCGACTCGCCGGGGGTTACTACGACGTCCAGCTTCGGTGGGGCGACCAGACGGTCGTCCAGGTCACCGTCTGGCTGGCCCATGGACGAGCCCATCGGGTCGATTTCTACATTGACGGCCAGCGTCTTAAGCCAAAGTGACGGAGGAATGACGAGGGGCTGAGGCGATTCAGCGATACGGCAGTAAGGCAATACCTCACTGTCGCACTGCCGATAGGAGGGTTCCCACCGTGACGCTTCGAGTCCTTGACGAACGACTCTACGTCGGCACCGGTCGGGAAGCGGCTCAGGCGGCCGCAAGCCTCCAGGCCGAGGCCGTCGTGTTTGACGTCCTGCGGGCTTGCGCCACTCTCACGACTCTTCTGGCCAGTCCGGTACAAAAACCCGTCTGGGTCAGCGATTCGGTCGAGGCCTGCCGAGAGGTACGGGCCCGTTTCTGGACGGACGCCTTACTCGGGGGCGAGCGAAACTCCCGACCTATTCCGGGTTTCGACTTCGGTAACAGTCCCGTGGAAGTCCTCCGAAGGTCGGCCGAGTGGACCGGTCGGCGCGTCGTCCTGACGACGACGGGCGGGACCCGGGCGTTGGTCGCCGGGCCTCGGGGGCACACGTGGGTCGGCAGTTTGACCAATCTCGCCGCCGTAGTCGAGCAGGTCCGGGCGTGGTACCGGGACGGCCGCCGGGTCCTGCTGGTCGCCGTGAGCGGTCGGGTCGACGACGACCCCCGGGCCCATGAGGACCTTTACGTGGTCCTCCACGTCCTCTGGCACGTCTTACCGGCGTCGGTCCGGACGTGGGCACCGGGCCTGGCGGCCCGATGGGCCCAGTACCGGGGTGAGCCGGACTGGCCGGGCCTTTTACGCTCGACGCCCCATGGTCAGGAACTGGTCGACCTGGGCTTCGGAGAGGACGTCGACTGGATCGGGGCTTCCGTAAGCCTCTACCCTTGGGTTCCGGTCGTCGGGACCGACGAGCCACCGGACCCCCGTCTGGCGTCCGTCGTCCGGCCGTAGCGGGACTTTCGAGATAGCACGGGATGGCGGAGCGGTTTTTACGGCAATCGGCGATTCGACGATACGGTCGGGCTCCGAGTCCATAGGCCTCGCAGATTCCCGGGATCAGACCCCGCCTCCAACTGCGTAACCCCTACCCATCGGGCCCGGGCTCGCGGGGCCGGATGCAGGTTCCCCACGTTCGACCCGTCTCGAACAGCTCGACCAGCCGCTCCGGATACCGACCGTTGATGACCCAGGTCTCGAAACGGGCCTGCATCAGGAGACCGGGCAAGTAAGTATCTACACCCCCGAGCCGACCCGCCTGACCGCGCTCGACCAGTTCGACCGTCGTCATCTCCTCGATCAGCGAGGCTCCCGAGGCCGGGTCACCGTCGAAGAGGCCGTCTACATCTTTGAGGAAGACCAGGCGGGCGGCGTTCAGCCGCAAGGCGAGCCAGGCGGCGATGGAGTCCGAGGTGACCTGCCAGGTATGGGGGAGGGGGTCGACCTGCCGGAGGAGGCGACCGGGCAGGAGGACCGGTGTCGGCCCCGCCCCGGCGAGACGGCGGGCGTCCCGTAGGGTAAAAACGGGTACGGCGCCTGGAATAAGGTCACTCAGGAGGTAACCATACTGATCGACGGCCAGGATAGCCATCCAGTGCGCCGTCCCCTCCCGGAGGGGGAGACGGGCCGCATGCTGACGGACCGTCTCGGCAAAGGCGCCGCCGCCGGGGACGACGACGAGGGGCCACCGACGACCCAGCCGCCCGACGGTCCGGCACAAGGGCTCCAGTCCGCCCCGCTCGCCCAGACTCCCACCGACCTTCAGGACCGTGAGTCGCATCGACCGCCCTCGAGAGACTTTCCCAACAGGTAGGCCGCCGCCACGCAGGGAGCGACCCGTTCGATGGCTGGATTCCAGAGGGGCGGCGGTTCCACGAGTCGCAGGCCCATCCGCCGGGCCACCTCCCGGGCTAAGAAGGCACCCGCCCCCAGGGGCCAGACGGGCAGGTCGGTCGGATAACCCAGGCGGGAGAGGACTTGCCAGACGGCGGCCTCGACTTGAGAGAGTTGGCTCTCGTAGACGTAAGTCGCTATGGCGTCGATCTCGGTCGGCGTCAACTGTTCGATGTCGGCGCAAACGAGACGGGCCAATCGCTCTCGGGCAAACTCGACCGTCGGGGGCCGGCCATCGGGCGTCGGGCACGTATAGTCCTGCGGTCGGATGTGACCCAGGACGAGGTAGACATCCCCCGTGACGGCAAAGTACTCACTCGACACGGGACAGAAGTGGCCCCGTAGGGGGACGCTTCGAACGACGGCCGCCAGGGGCGTGCGTAAGACCCCGGTGTAAACGAGTTCCCCATGGAGGAGGCGGTCCAGGTCCGTCCGCCCCCGGACGGCCACCCGACCGTCCCGGACGGGAATGATGTCGGCCGTCGTACTGCCGATATCGAGGACGAGGACGTCCCGATAGACGTCGGCCGCGTAGAGGGCCGTCGTCAACCAGTTGTTCGCCGCAAAGTCCAGGGGCCGACCGTAGGCCTCGGCCCGGGGGACCCATTCCCCGGCCAGGCTCAGCACGTAGACGGGCGTCTCGGGGAAGGCCGCCGCCACGCTGTCCAGGATAAACCGGACGCCCTCCCGTTTAGTTCGGAACACGTCGGCCAGCTCGGCCGTCATCGTCAGGGCCATGGCCCGGGGAAGGCGGTCCGTCAACTCGGCCAGGACGTCTCGCAGAAGGTCCGGCAGGCGGTCCCGGGCTCGCCAGATTTCGAAGGGCCGAACGGCCGTGCGGACGTCCGGCGCGGTGCCGCTTTTATACTCCAAGAGGGCCGCCTTGGTATGCACGCCGCCGACGTCCCAACCGACGATGCGGAGCATGCGAATCCAAGCCGTGCTCGTCCGAGGGGGTCATGCGGGGTGGGGCTCAAGTTCTTACGGACCGTTCCATCTGGGACATCCCCCTATCGCCGTCATGCCGTACTGCCCCAAAGGGGGCGTCCGGTATCGTTTAAACATCATAAAATTTTGAGATGTGGGAATGAGGCAGGGGTGCCAGGGACCGAGTAGCCGGAACCCGAGCCCTTTCTATACTGCATCATGCATACCCCATGTGCGGGTTTTCGAAGCGTGAGCCAGGCATTCCGCCTTATTGCCCTATTGCCTTATTGCCCGATTGCCCTGTCGCGTCCCGGGTACCCGGCACCTGGGACCCGAGACCCGGTACCCAATGGACACCGAGGACCGAGCCCGGCCACCGGAAAACGCGCACACCGGGTTTGCATCATGCATCCTGTATCCTGCATCCATTATCTTACAGATGGGGACAAGCCCCGGAGGGCTTTACTCCGTAGATGAAGCCGTCGGAATGTACTGACCGTATTTCCGCTTGAAGCGGTCGATGCGGCCCTCCGTGTCGACGTACTTCTGCTGGCCCGTAAAGAAAGGATGACACTTCGAACAGATCTCGACCCGAATCTCGGGCTTCGTCGACCGGGTCACGAACGTGTGACCACAGGCGCAAATGACCCGGGCAATGACATATTCAGGATGGATGCCCTTCTTCATCGGTCGACCCTCCTTCTGAGATCGTCATCAGACGGGAGCCTCGGCGCTCAGGGCATTGGGCTCCGTCCTCAATTACCGGGACCCATGCGGGATATTCTTCCCCCCATTCCTCTATTACCTCGTCACCCCGTCCCTCCATCCCACCGTCCGGGGATCGGGGTCTGGCAATCGGGACACCGGCCGTCGACGAGCCGGTAGGCCAGAACCTGAAAGCCGTAGCGGCGAATGACGGCCCGGTGACACGTCGGACAGTAGGTGTCCTCATAGCCGTCGACCATGCCGGGCAAGTTGCCGGCGTACACGTAACGGAGGCCTTCCTCGTAGCCGATACGGGCGGCCCGGATGAGGGTCTCGGGCGGCGTGTTATCGGGGTCCGTCATCTTGTAGTCCTTGTGAAAGGCCGTCACGTGCCAGGGGATGTCCGGCGAGACCGACACGAGGAATCGGGCGATGTCCCGAAGCTCCTCGTCCGAGTCGTTAAAGCCCGGCACGACGAGCGTCACGACCTCGACCCAGAAGCCCATCTCGACGAGCATACGGATCGTGTCCAGGACCGAGTCGAGGCGCCCGCCCAGTTTGCGGTAATTCCGGTCCCGGAAGGACTTCAGGTCGACCTTGTAGAGGTCGACCCAGGGCCGGAGGTATTCCAAGACTTCTCGGGTGGCGTTGCCGTTGCTGACATACGCCGTCCGAAGACCCCGGGCCTTGGCCACCCGGAAGACGTCGACGGCCCACTCGCTGGTGATCAGGGGTTCGTTGTAAGTGCTGACGACGACCCGGCAGTCGTAGCGCTCGGCCAAGCGGACCATCTCCTCGGGGGAGACGGTCTCGGGCGGCACGCCGGCGACGGGGTCCCGCAGGGCCTGGGACGTCACCCAGTTTTGGCAATAAGAGCAGTGGAGGTCGCAACCGAGCATACCGAAGCTCAGGGTCCGGGCACCGGGCCAGGCGTGGAAGAACGGCTTCTTCTCGATGGGGTCGACCTGCAGGGCGGCCACGTAGCCCCAGGGGACGTAGAGGACGCCGCCCCGGTTCAAGCGGACCTTGCAGACGCCCCGCTGACCGTCGAAGATAACGCACCGGTGGCCGCAGGCATAGCAGCGCACCCGGTTGTTCTCCAGACGCTCATAGAGCACACCGGGCCGTGTCGCCGCATCCAAGACGTCCGCCAACGTCAAAGCGACCTTTGCCATGCGCCGGTCCCTCCGGGCGGTCGATCCAAATTTAGGCGGCGGCCCCCGGCTTTACCAACCCAATGGGGATGCGGAGCCGATGGCACCCGGCGTCAGCCCCGAAATTCGACGATGCCCATATCGACGAGTTTTTTCAGGAGAATGTAAAAACGCTCCTCCGAGACGGGGACCAGGTTCCGAAGGGTCTTGAGGTCGTAGAGGCCGTTGATGCGGGTGACCATAAAGCCCTGCATGGGGTCCAGACGATACCGCACGAGGTCGTCCAGGGAAACGCGCAGGACGGGGACGGCCGTCGGGGGGACCTGGTCTCGAAACTGCTCGATGATCTTCCCATAGACGAGGCCCTGAAGGGCGTGAACTTCGGGGGGGAGGTCCGCATAGTGGCCCTCGATGTATTCGACTACCCGGAGGGCCTCGTCGAGCTTGCCCTCCCGGACTTTGACCTGACAGGCCTCGACCAACATCCCAAGGGGGATCTGGGGTCGATCGGTTTCCCGCTCGGGAGGGGCTTCACTGACGACGGTCACGACTTGCCTCTCACAGAGCTGGGCGGCGATGCGGACGACCTCGAAGTCCGTCTCATACAGCAGGAGGGCAATTTCCCGCAAGGACCGACGCCCGTTGATGAGGCGGAAGACCCGCTCGACCCGGGAGTCCGACCGAAGCTCCGGCGGGAGGACGGCGTTCGGCAATTTCTGCAAGATCGTCCGCTCCAGGGCCGGCAGGACCTGTCGGCTACGCTCCCACTCGTCCTTGCGGTAGACACCCTCCATGATGATGGCCTCGATGGACAGGCCGATGGGAACGATCTCGTAAGGCGGGGCCTCGTCGGCATGGAATTCGAAGGTCGCCTCGGGGCTCAGAAACAGCGAGTAGACCGTATCGCAGGCCTTTTCCTGCAAGGCACTCTTGAGTTGCTCCTCGGTCAGCCATCCCTTCTCGATGAGCAGGCGGCCCAGGATTCGGCCCGTCTGGATCTGTTCCTCGACGGCCTTAATGAGCTGGGCCTCCGAGATCCAGCCCTTCCGGAGGAGGAATTGGCCCAAAAACTCCCGGGGGTCCGATGAAGAAGCGGACACGAGGGTCCCATTCTGGAAAAACAGCTTCTTGCGGACAGGGCCGACCTGAAAGACGAGGGCTCCCGTCTGCTGGCTCTCGCTGAGCCACCGCAGTAAATCCGGCAGGGACATCGTTTTCAGGGTTCCCCGAATCTCCACCTTCTGCACTCCCACGACATCCTGAGTTTCAGTCTACCGTCCCGGCGGAGCCGAGGCAATCACGAATCCACCGGACCATTGCCCTATTTCTGTTGGGCCGGAGACGGGCGGACCGTCCTGCCGTCACCAAGTCCACGTCTGAAGGGTCCCCGCGGCGTCCGTCACCACGACGGCGTCTTCGATGTCCAGGCCCTCGAGGACGACGTCAGGACCGACAAAGACACGACTCATCCGGGCCCGGCGAACCCGGACGGACCGGTCCAGGACGCTCGTCCGCAGGACGGCTCCCTCCACATGGCTCTGAGGACCTACGACGCACCAGTCCTCGACGATGACGTCGGCCGCGACGTCGGCCGTCGGGTGGACCCAGAGGCCCGGTCGACGCCAGGTCCCCGCCGCCTCCAGACGGTCCCGAAGCGGACCGAAGGCGGCCGGCTGGGCCTGCCAGGCACGCACGAGATCTCCATAAGTCTCAAGGAAACGGTCGGCGTCCCCAAAGTCCCACCAAGGAGCGTCGTCCCGGTAGCCGACGAGGCGAAGAGTGCCGGCCTGCCAAGCCGGGGCGACGGCGTCCCGAAACCAATCCGACGGGAACTCGGTCGGCAGGTATCGAAGGGCCGACACCCGCAGGAGAGCCATCCCGGCATACAGGACGGGTACACGACCGGGCGTCTCGGAGGGGAAAAGACGGGCTGTCGTCGAGTCCATGAAAAGTCGCGTGTAGGCCGCCGGCGCGGCGTCCGCCCCCCGGACATAGAGGACGGCGTCGGCGTCGACCCCCCAGGCAAAGTCCAGGAACGCCGAGAGCGAGACGAGTCCCAGAGAGTCTCCGTTGAGGACGAGGACGTCGTCGGGCTGACCCGTCACGTCCCAAAGGTTCCGGATCGCCCCACCCGTGCCGTAGGGGAAGTCCGCCTCGTCGAGGTATCGAACCGGGACGGGACCGGCCCAGGCCGTCGGCGGGGGATATCGGTCGGCCAGGTAATGTCGGTTAACATAGACTTCTCGGACCCGGTCATCTCCCTGGAGTCGGTCTAACTGGAGTTGTAAGAGGGGCACGTTCAAAATCGGGACCAGGGCCTTCGGGTACACGAGCGTCAGGGGCCGAAGCCGGAGTCCATAGCCAGCCGTCAGGATGAGGACCTGCATGATCTTACCTCCGAAACGGACCCTTCCGTCCCAGATATCGAGCGGGCGGGATATCCTTCCGGGAGCGATGACGGACTGGATACAGGATGCAAGATGCAGGATGCAAACCCGGTGTGCGCGTTTAGCTCGGTCCTCGGTGCTCGGTGTCCGGCCCTCGGCGTCGACCCGGTCCCGGGTCCCAGGTGCCCGGTACCTGGGATCTGAAACCCGGCAACCGTATCGAATACCGATACCGGAAGGGAGGGCCGGGATACCGGCAGGATTCCCGGCTCATGCTCCGAAAAACGCCCCCATGGGATATGCGGGATGCAAACCGGAGTAACGAGTGACGAGTAAGGGGTTATGAGTAATGCTCCGTTAAGATTTGAAATGTGGGAATGGTGCCAGGTACCAGGTTCCGGGTACCAGGTAAGCGGAATCCGAGCCATTTTTATCCTGCATCATGCATCCTGTATCCTGCATCCATATCTTAACA
>Ga0079997_132274_pt1 | contig 55272 bp, 70 predicted proteins | sample PerSpoCPS_CMetaG_FD_69200 | JGI IMG/M metagenome (GOLD analysis project Ga0079997, IMG submission 69200) | Archaeal communities from Yellowstone National Park, Wyoming, USA - Perpetual Spouter C (PS_C) MetaG (SPADES assembly) (version 2) | ecosystem: Environmental > Aquatic > Thermal springs >... | reverse complement strand
AAGGGAACCTGCTGCCCAGCCACGGGGCAGTCCACATACTCTTTTTTCATCTTCGTGATCATTTTGTTGCTGAGTGTTTTCTTCAGCTGCTCCACTATTGCGGCGTCAACCCTAAGAGCCTTTTGCCCCTGTTGAACTACTACTCTGTAGAGAGAGGTACGCGCCATCTCCTCGAGTATGGAGATGGACCCTTACATCAACTTTTCGAAAAATAGGTCTGTCTTCGCCGACGAATATGCGTGGTCCGCAAAAATAGTTTGAGTCTGGATTTTTCCCCCATAACTAAAGATGGTGACTGGGACGCTGGCCCTCACGGTTGATCGGCCACGATCTATTGCGGACGGAATTTTTAGACAAACACTTATATATTAATGGCTTATAAGTTTTGGACGCAAAGGCGGGTGGTTGTTATTGCTTGGAGGCGTAGATTAGTCTCCTGCACTGTTCGCGACGCCTCTGCTACGTTGACTCAGAAGACCACCCTTCTGGCTCTCCTCAAGTAGGTGATGAAGATGAGCTGGAGAAGTTTTGTTGAGGGGGTATATGCTCTTCCCCGAAAGGTCAGCTTCTTTGACACCACGCTAAGGGATGGCGAGCAGACGCCGGGCGTCTCGCTAAAGATCGAGGAGAAGGTCAAGATCGCTGAGGCGCTTAACGATCTTGGTGTCGAGGTGATCGAGGCTGGGTTCTCGGTTGTCTCGGCCGGAGAGTACGAGGCTGTCAAGAGGATCTGCTCGCTTGGCCTATCATCACAGATATGCTCTCTTGCTCGCTGCGAGAAGAGGGACATAGACGCGGCCGTCGATGCTGGCTGTGATCTAGTGCACACCTTTATCGCGACCTCAGATCTACACATGAAGTATAAGCTGAACATGACGCGGGAGCAGGTCCTAGAGAGGGTGAGCGATATGGTAGAATACTGCAAATCGCGCGGCGTCGTGGTCCATTTCTCAGCCGAGGACGCAACTAGGAGCGATACCGAGTTCTTGATGAAGGTATACCAGACTGCAAAGGAGGCCGGAGCGGACAGCATCGATATTCCTGACACGGTCGGGATCGCGATCCCCCACGTCATGAGGGAGCTCGTTAAAATGGCCAAGAACGTTACAGGGCTTCCAGTTGCCGTGCATTGTCACGACGATATGGGGTTGGCGACCGCTAATACGCTGGCCGGAGTCGAGGGCGGCGCGGAGATAGTCCACGTCACAGTCAATGGTATCGGAGAGCGGGCGGGGAACACAAGTCTCGAGGAGGTCGCAGTCTCTCTTCAGTACTTGTATGGTGTTGAAACAGGGATAAGGTTTGAGAGGATCGCAGAGGTTTCGAGGCTCGTGGCTAGGCTAACGGGCATACCGGTGCCCAAGAATAAAGCGATCGTGGGAGCACACGCCTTCTCCCATGAAAGCGGGATACACGTGCATGGAGTTGTCAATAATCCCCAGACCTACGAGCCGATCATGCCTGAGACCGTAGGCATGAGGAGGAGGATAATCGTAGGGAAACACTCAGGGACCCACGCCTTAGAGACCGTCTTGAAGCAGTTCGGCTATACCCTAAGCGCTGACGATGTGAAGAAAGTTCTGAACAGGGTCAAGGAGACCGCTGACAGTGGGCGGAAAATCGGCGACCATGAGCTGCTCCGAATAGTTGAGGAGATACTAGGCTCAGGAGCCGCGCGTCCCGTCAGCCTGCTCAGCTTCCACCAAATATCTAACCAGCATGAGGATAGATGCGTCGCTGTGTTTGACACCGCAGGTGAGGCCATAGAGGTCGTCGGCGTGGGCTCTACTCCTACAGAGTCGGCCATTGACGCCGCGGTAAAGGCTTTCAGAGAATTACTGGGAAATATCGAGATAAGGGATTACCAACTCTTTGCATCTCCATTCGAGGACAGGCATCCATATGAGGCCGAAGTTGTGGTGAAGGTTAATGGCGATACATATGTTGGTAGGGGGGTCGGAAAGACCAGCGCCCACACGATCCTCAACGCGGTCGCCAGCGCGGTGAGCCAATATCTTTCCTCAGGGAGGCGGGTGGATAGGGCGTGAAGGCCAGCGATGCGCTCGTAAGAAAGATGGAGGAGCTCGGCGTGGAGGTTGTCTTCGGTATCCCGGGAGGGGCTAATCTCCCTCTCTACGACTCGCTCTACGATTCCAGCATCAGAAGTATACTCGTGAAGCACGAGCAACATGCAGCACACGCAGCTGAGGGGTATGCGCGGGTTAAGAGAAGGCCAGGTATAGCTTTGGCGACCTCCGGCCCAGGGGCCACGAACCTTATCACGGGCATAGTGAATGCGGCCATGGATAGCGCCCCCCTAGTGGCAATCACTGGACAGGTTGTGAGATCATTCATGGGGACGGACGCCTTCCAAGAGGCTGACATAGTTGGGATGGTTCTCCCCCACGTCAAGTATGCCACAGTGGTCCTAGACTCGTCAAGAATTGTAAAGGAGTTCGTGAATGCCTATATGTGCGCCGCCACAGGCCGCCCTGGTCCGACATTAATCGACCTGCCGAGAGATGTCCAGCAGGAGGATATAGGGGAGGCTCCGATCGAAGAGGTGGCGGCCGATCCAGAGTTCGTGAGGTCTCCTCAGGATCCAGATGAGAGGTCTATAGCAGCCGCAGCCGACCTAATAGCCCGCGCGAACCGCATCTGCATCTTAGCTGGGGGTGGAGTATACTTCAGCGACGCATCGGATGAGCTTCTGAAGCTGGCCGAGATGGTCAACGCAGCGGTCGTGTGCACTACTCCTGGAAAGATTTCAGTCTGCGAGAACCACCCAAACGTCCTAGGAGTTGTGGGGATGCATGGCAGAATAGAGTCCAACACGGCGATAATAGATGCCGACCTTGTTATCTGTGTGGGGACGAGGCTTTCGGACAGGGCGATAGGGCCTGCAGCCGAATTCAAGAAGAACAGAAAAATCATACACATAGACATAGACCCGAGCGAGGTCGGTAAAAACGTTATACCGGACGTGGGTATTGTGGGTGATGCCAAGAAGGCTTTGAATGCTCTCATTTCGCGCCTCTCAACCATGAGCACCAGGCCTAGGTATCCCGGTTGGGTGGAGGGGCTCAAAGAGCTCGGCAGAAGCTTTGATGAATACATGTTCTCACAGACCGACGGTACGAGACTCTCATCCTACAAGGTCATAAAGATCATCAGGGAGGAGTTACCTAAAGGCGCCATCGTCACCACGGGTGTCGGACAGCACCAGATGTGGGCGCAGCTCTTTTTCAAGGTCCTCGAGCCCGGCACCTTCCTGACCAGCGCGGGGCTCGGAACCATGGGTTTCGGTTTGCCTGCCGCGATGGGTGCAAAGGCGGCCGCACCGGATAGGATCGTGCTCAACATGGATGGGGATGGAAGCTTTCTCATGACCTGCCAGTGCCTGGGGACAATAGTTGAGTATGACTACCCCGTGATCACGGTGGTCTTCGACAACAGGGCGCTCGGCATGGTTAGGCAGTGGCAGGACCTCTTCTACAAGAAGAGGTTCAAGGATGTCGATATTGAGGACAGGACAAACCTGATAAAGCTGGCCGAGTCCTTCGGGGTTGAGGGCGTTTTCGTGGAGAGCTATGAAGAGTTGAGATCTGCGTTGAGGCGGGCGATAAGAAACGACGAGGCCATACTGATAGATGTTCCGATAGACAAGGACGAGAAGGTCTTCCCCATGGTCCCGCCCGGAAAGTGGCTCTCAGACATTATTCTCCCACCGGGGTTCAGCGCACATGCAGATGAAAAGATTGCGTCTCAAGCTAAGTAGGCAGTACGAGGCAATAATCAAGCTGCTCCTGATGGCTAAGCAGGGTAGAATCTCGCTGAGGGAGGCACATATAAACTCGGCCGACCCCCTCATAGAGGCCACCCTGCTTGTAGAGGGTCCCCCCGCGAAGATCCTCTGGTTCATGGAGAAGGCGAGGTCCTCACCCTACATAAAGAGCCTCGAAGAGCTAGAGTAGATGCCCCAGCATTACTTTATCAGGGCTCAGCTCTCAGACCTCGCGGCCGCAGCAGAGTTAGTGAGAATATTTGCGTGCGAGAAAAAGGAGGAGGTTAGAGCTATATACATCGCCCCTGCTGATGCAGGCCGTGCATGCGAGGTGTTGGTTGAGTTGAGGACGAGCGCTGAGGAGGTCGACAGAATCCTTAAGCTACTGTCTGGTGTTCAGGGCTTTATGACGGCCTCGGTAGAGAGTCTTAGCGCTAAACTGATGTGGGAGGGGCTGAGGTGGTGACCAATGGCTAGGGTCTATTATGATTCAGACGCTTCTCTCTCCCCTCTCGAGGGGAAGCGCGTAGCGGTCATAGGGTACGGCAGCCAGGGCAGGGCCCAGGCCCTCAACATGCGTGACTCGGGTGTGCATGTAGTGGTGGGGCTCCGGGGCGAGGGAAAGAGCTTCAGCCTCGCCGTCAGCGACGGCTTCGAACCCATGCCTATCGATGAGGCCGTGAGAACCTCGGATGTGATACTGATGCTTATCCCGGACGTTCCGATGTCCGAGGTGTATCGAGAGTATGTTGAGCACAACTTGACGCCCGGCAAAACGCTTGTCTTCGCCCACGGCTACAACATCCACTACAAGCGGATCATCCCGCCACCCTACGCGGATGTAGTCCTAGTAGCGCCCAAGGCCCCCGGCCCGCTGCTGAGGCAGAAGTATGTTGAGGGCCGCGGGGTCCCAAGCTTGATCGCCGTGCATCAAGACGTTACGGGACGCGCCAAGGAGACCGCTCTCGCTATAGCAAAGGCGATAGGCTCCACGAGGGCCGGGGTGATAGAGACCACGTTTAAGGAGGAGACGGAGACAGACCTGCTTGGCGAGCAGGCGGTGCTTGTCGGTGGCGTGATGGAGCTGATAAAGAAGGGCTTCGAGGTTCTGGTGGAGAATGGGTACCAGCCTGAGCTCGCCTACTACGAGGTGTGTAATGAGCTTAAGCTCATAGTAGACCTGATATACAGCGGTGGGCTGATCAACATGCTTAGGTCCGTTTCCGACACCGCTAAGTTCGGCGGCTTGGTCGTTGGGCCCGAAATTATCGACGAGCACGTCAAGGATAGGATGAGGGCCGCCTTGGAGAAGATTCGGTCAGGAGAGTTCGAGAAGATGTGGACCGGAAACCCTCAGGCCTACAGGATACTTGAGGATCTGATGAGGAAGACGGAGCAGCATCCATTAGAGGTCGTTGGGAGAAGGCTCAGAGAGATGGCTCTGAGGTAAGACAGCACGCCTCAACAGTCGGAAAGGCCGTAAAATAAACCCTAAACCCACCAACAAACAATGGATTAAGAGTAAAAACGAATTCTATGTTTCTGGCCTTTATATGTCCTTGAATGGTGGGCCGTTATTTTCGGCTTGGTGTCTACTCGCATCGGACGGGACACACACCCGGACACGGCCCCTTGTGCCCGGGCATGTCGGTCCCGCCCTCACCCAACCACTATACAGAACGACGCTAGAAACATTACATAAGCATTTAGGTCCCCGAAGGGAGCAGGGATGCTTCCTGCGCCTGCTGGCGCGGCCGGGGAGTGTCCTCCCCGCCCATATCTCCCTGAGGAATTGCTCCCGGGTCGGGGCTGGGAGATTTGGGGGTAGATGGGGGAGGAGGGGTGGCCGAATGGGCTGAGGCCATTCCTGCCCTAGAAGCGCCAGAATACAGAAGATTTTGACTAGACCCCGAGTGGGCTGTCTCTTTCCCGGAGAAAGACTCCGGGCCGCCCGGTTGTTTGTGGGCGGCTGGGGCTGCCCATTCGGGGAGGGAGGCCTGCGCGGCGCGGGATAGAGAATCACGCTGACTGTACCACCCCATAGGCGGCCCCGCGGAGGTGGGCAGGACTCCATGCCGGTCGGGGGCTAGCGACGAGTGCGAGCCGCCTATAGGGGGAGGGCTTTGAAGTTCTACGCGGATGTTCATAGGACTAAGAGGAACGGCGAGGGATACAGAATCACATATACTACTGACGGAAAAAACTTTCAGGCACGCAGACGGCTTCAGCGGGATTCCGGCAGGGCTTTAGCAAGGCGGTTGCTGAAAGGGGAAAAGCTTTAACGTGGGCCCCCCATAGACTCTCTCGGGGGTGGCGGGTAGGGCCGGGGGGCTAGCCCTCCCCTGAACCCGAAACGGGCTCGCGCGGGGGCCAGCAACCCAGTGGAAGAGGGATATGGACCCCGGGGTGGGGCATGGCGATAGGTGAGACACATGCTCTCATCTAGTCGAGGACGCTCTCAACCCTACCGAGGATCTTAGCCTTCCCACCCCGCGGAACAGCAAGCGTCTCGCCACAGACGTTACATACAACCCTTATCTTTGCAGAGTCCGGCAATACCTGCTTATTTCCGCAGTGCAGGCACGAAACTAAAAGAAACTTGCTGCTGGGCCGTGGAATGAGGCGCTCTACGTCGACTCGAGCCAAGACCCTCGATCACCTCACGATCTCGAGTTTCCTCAGCCTTATCCCTTCCCGCATGACTTTCCTGCCGCATTTACTGCAGGTGAGGATTAGGGTCTTCTTGTCAGTAGTCTTCGCCTTGTTCCGCTGGATGGGGTATTTCTGGCCGCCATAGCCTTTGAGCTCCCTCTCATGCCTCCTGGCTCCTATCGCCAAGCCCCTCTCCTTCCCCTTCTTATACAGGGCGACGGTCTGCTCGGTATGGGAGTTGCATCTCGGACAGTAGCTAGTGATCTTGGCGGGAACCTTCATTCTGCCCCCAAAAGCGGCTCGCCAGCTATATATCCTTAACCGGCCCGAAGTGGGAGGCTCCGGACCTGCGGGCTGCTTTATATCTTGCGAAGAAGCCAACCCTCGTGGCATGTCTTCCGAGAGAAACGTCTATCGGGAGACGTATGAGCTCTGGAGCAGCGAGAAGTCTTCGCCCCAACCTATCAAGATTCCGCAAGACTGGATCACGGCTCTTAAGCACTACGCCGAGGAGCTCCGGGTCCGGGTCAGGCTTGCCGTAGACCGGGAAGCCCCTAGCACCAGACTCCTCACTGAGGAGCTCGACATCCTCTCGCGGCTGGTAAGCGATATGATGCTGAAGAGGATGAGGAAGCTTATCGAGGCCGCCGTTGAGGGGAGAAGGGTCGAGAATCTGCTGCCAGTCGAGGCGGAGCTATACGAGAGGCTCCAGAGACCCCTCACAAGCTATCGAGAATACCTAGAACACGTCAAGTATTCACTAGACCTTTCCGGGGAAAGTATTGAGGCGCCTCCAAGCGTCGTCGCAGTCTTTGTAAAGCCTGCGCCTGCGATAGTAGACTCTGAGGGTGTCACTAGGGGGCCGTTTATGGAAGGAGACATAGCCGCCCTCGACCCCCGTACAGCTAGGTTGCTGGAGCAGGGGGGCTACGTTAGGCTTCTCCCAGCAACCAAGGCGTGGTGAGGGTCAAGGTTAGGTGGTGGTTTTCTCCGCAAGGGAGGATAATTATAATAGTGGATGCCCCGGCCCAGATTTTGGGATCCTAGATGGAGAGGACGGAGGGCCGCGAGACGAGGCTTGTGGAGGAGCTTGGATTAAGATACATTGCTCCGGACGAGCTTGGTATTGACCACGTATATGTTAGGCGGGGCCTAATTTATGCGTGCAGAGGGTATGAGGAGCTTAAGGAGGCGATAAGCAGTGGCGACTACTATGCCCTCACTGGTATAATGCCCTCGTCGGACCGTATCCACCTGGGGACAATGGCCGTCGTCGAGGCTATGAAGTGCTTCTCAAGCCGCGCTAAGCTCACGATTCTCCTAGTGGCCGATCTAGAGTCTCTCGCAACGAGGGGCGTGAGCCTGGAGGAGGCCAGAGAGATAGCTCTCAACAACCATATTCCGACATACCTCGCCCTCGGCATCGACCCCAGTCGATGCGTGTTTTATTTCCAGTCGGAGAACCCGGACATCCATAAAATAGCGGCCGAGGCGGCGAGAGAGATCACTCTGCAGGAGTTTCGGGCGGTATACGGTGCTTTGGACCCCGCTAGGATAGTCTCATCACTCATCCAGATCGGAGACATCCTCTTCCCACAGCTCGTGAGACCCATAATTGGGATCATACCGGTAGGGCTGGATCAGGACCCCCACATAAGGCTGTGTAGAGACTATGTGAGGCGTAGCGTCTATTACCAGTTCAAGCAGGTCGTCGGGGTCTATCTCAGAGATGTGCCGAGTCTGAAGGGGGAGGGAAAAATGAGCAAGAGCGACCCCGGCTCAGCAATATTCATACCCGAAGATGACGCCCCCCTCTTGAGGAGGAAGATCTATAAGGCGTTCTCGGGGGGAGCCAACACACTCGAAGAGCAGAGGCAGAGGGGCGCGGACCTCGAGAGAGACATCCCTTTCAAGATACTTCGATTCGTCCTGAAGGACGACTCGGAGCTACAGCGGATAGCGAGCGACTACTCCTCTGGAAGAATGATAAGCGGAGAGATCAAGGAATATCTCTATCAATACTTGTTAGAGCTGATGGAGGAGCTTAGGGCAAAGATTGAGCACTACAGGGAGGTTGTGAGGCGCAGAGAGATCACGATAATCAGTTCGGCAAAGGAGATCGCGCATCTCCTTTAGCAAGGCGGTTGCTGAGGTACTGACAAGTTTTACTTAAGCCTTTTGGGATGGGTCTCTGGCCGTGATGCACGTCATCGATGCATTACTGGACTCTGTCTCCAATCTATTTCGATCCCACAGGTACTCTCCCCTCGAGAAGCTCTATTCCGTCTTTCTCTTCACAGCAGGCCTCAGCTAAGGGAAATTAAAGAGAGGACTAAGAGGTTCTACAACAACGTGAACTCGAAGAAGTTGAAGAGCATAGAAGAGCTGGCAACTACAATTGCAGCAACACATAACATCATCAGGGCAGGAGGAGAGAGGTAATACCAACTTGACAGTACCGGTTGCTGAAAGGGGAAAAGCTTTAACGTGGGCCCCCCATAGACTCTCTCGGGGGTGGCGGGTAGGGCCGGGGGGCTAGCCCTCCCCTGAACCCGAAACGGGCTCGCGCGGGGGCCAGCAACCCAGTGGAAGAGGGATATGGACCCCGGGGTGGGGCATGGCGATAGGTGAGGCCGCGCCCTTCCGGAGTCTAGTAGGGCGTAGCGCCCGGCGTAGGCCGGGCCTACTACGCCTGCATGCACCGAACCGCGTCAGGCCCGGGAGGGAGCAGCGCTAAGGTGCAGCTAGGCTGCTGGGAGGTACACGTGGCTGATAACAGCCCTGCCGCGCCTCCGGGGATTCCCAGCCCTCGACCACTAGGGGGCCGCCGCCCCCTCTCGCCGTAACTTTCCCGGATGAGTTATTATATCTGGATAGGCATCGCTAGAGTAGGTTGCCGGGCGAGGCCCCTGAAGTCGGGGAGGCTTCGGAGGAGGTTAAGAGGCTTAGGGAGGAGAACCTCTACCTCAGGGCCGAGCTTGACAATCTGAGGAAGCTCCTCGAGAGGGAGGTTGAGGAGGCTGGTAGAAGGGCGGCCGAGAGGCTTGTCCTTACCATGTTAACGATGTATGAGGAAGTCGAGCGGATCTATAACAACGCTCAGACGGCTGATCCGGAGACCACGCTGGAGGGTCTGAGGATCCTTGTGAGAGAGATGAGGCGCATGCTCTCGGAAAATGGTATACGGGCTATGGAGGTTATTGGAAAGAAGTTCGACCCCTTCATCCACGAGGCGGTAGGTTTTGTTGAGCGTGAGGATGTTGACGACGACGTTATAATAGCAGAGGTCTCCAAGGGCTACGAGTTCAGAGGGCGCGTCATTAAGCCACCCCGCGTGATCGTGTCTAGAAAACCCCATCAGAGAGAAGCTAACTCTTCTGGCGGATAGGGGTCTCCTGCGTGGCGGGGGTGATTTTTGGGATGACCAAGGGGCGGTGGCTTGCTGAGAGGCGCGACGACCCCTGGGTGAGGCGGGCAAGGCGTGAGGGGTATCCGTCACGGGCTGCATACAAGCTCAAATACATACAATCCCGATATGGGCTGATCCGGCCGGGCGACGTAGTCATAGACCTTGGCGCTGCGCCGGGTGGGATGCTGAAGGCCGCCTCAGAGATGGTGGGCGACAAGGGTCTAGTTCTCGGGGTCGATGTGAGGCCTATCCAAGTCTCTGCCAAAAACATAAAAACACTCATCTGCGACATTTTTGACCCTCAGGCGGGTCGGAAGATCCTTGAAAAGCTAGGCACGCCCAGATGCGATGTTATAGTCTCAGACGCCTCGCCCCACCTCTCTGGAGCCGTCGAGGTTGATCGTCTAAAACAGATCGACCTGTTAGTCAGGTGTGTCGAGATCGCTGACGAGATATTAAGAGATGGTGGCAATATGGCGCTTAAGGCCTTCGAATGCCCCGAACTAATGGTCGTTGAGAAGCCCCTGAGGCAGAGCTTTACGGCATACAAGAGGGTGGTAACTCCTCCGACGCTGAGTAAGCACAGCTCGGAGGTTTACCTTGTCTGCTTGGGCCGGAGATCGGCACCCACAGCCCCATCCATGAAAGAGGCGTTGATGGGTATCTAGGAAGCTGGCACTAGTCCACATCTATGAGGGGGGGATGGTGATCGAATTCCTGATGCTTCGCTGCGAGATTTAAGGTAGCCTCGCAGATGTCTGACCCATACTCAGCTATCCTCCTAATATCCTGCATAAGTATGTAGAACGCGCTGTATGTTTCATCACGCCTCTGCAAGAGCTGAGAAGCGTCTATTAGAGATAGCTCGAATGCCTCTATCTCGCGCAAGGTCTTCAATGCTTCTGTGAGGTTGAGGCCTAGTAGCGCGTCTTTAGACTGCGTGAAGAGCCTGGCCGCCTCATGCCCCGCATCCAGAACCGCTCTCGGTGGCGCAATCTTACGCCTGTCCCTCAACACGTAGCCCGCTATGGATACAGCGTGGTCGGCCGATCTCTCGACACTCTTGGCTGCAATTATGAAGAACAGGCAGTCCTGTGGATTACTTATTCCAAGGGCGCTCAGCTTCCGAGGACTCGAAATCCCGATATTCAGCTGCCGAACCACGAAGTGATAGAACCTATCGACGTCATAGTCCCTCTGAAAGATGTCTTGAGCGAGCTGCTCGTCCAGGGTCTCGACAGCGTATAATGCGTCCCTCTGCATGCTGGCTGAAAGTGCCGCCATCCTCTCGATGATCCTGAGCGGTGAGAGGCTGTCGTGGGCCGGTAGGCACTGTGTCGCGAGCTCTCTGAAGGTCTCACCAACAACCTCGACGCCCACAAGCCATCGCCGAATCATGTCCTTAACCTCGTTAATCCGCCTGTATCCGCCCTCGCCGAGCTCTAACCTAATAATCTCGAAGCCCGCTATATAGGCGGATATATAGAGTCTCAGAACGTCCTCGGGATCCATGTCCCCACTTATCCTCAGGGTAGCTTCTCTCGCCTCCCCCCTCTCAGACTGCTTGCTGGCCCATACATATAGACCTCCTCCCGGCTCCTCCAGCAGATATACCTCGTCATGAGGTCTAAGCTGACACTTCCGCACCCACTCTTGGGGGAGTGAGACTATCAGCGTCGAGCCACCGGTTTTCTGCAACCTACGTAGATAGAGCGACAATCCTACACCTACCCAATAAGTTATGTGAGCCGGTATCTTTATGCTTATCTATTCTGCACCTTTCTGCTATATAGAATAAAGTCATAGATATAGTCAATATATGGATACCTTATATAGCGACTATACGGTGGAGATGCTGATGATGACTCAAAAAGCTTGGGCGACGGTCCTAGTTTTCCTGCTTGTAGGAGGAATCGTGGGCCTAATCGGTGGATGGCTCATTGGATCTTCCCAGCAACAGGCCCAACAGGGCGAGCGGGTAATCACGGTGACTCGCACCATAACTGAGACTAAACAGGCTACTGTCACCGTAACCGCTGGAGGTCCCCCAACACAGACTCCAGCCGAGCTGCGTGGTGAGATCGTGATAGATGGCTCGAGCACCGTTTATCCAATCACGGAAGCCGCTGCGGAAGAATTCATGAAGCGTTGGACCAATGTGAAGATCTCCGTAGGAATATCTGGCACGGGCGGCGGCTTTAAGAGGTTCGTGGAGGGGGAGACAGACATCAACGACGCATCCAGACCAATACTCCGCAGCGAGCATGAGACTGCGACCAAAAACGGCATAGAATGGATTGAGGTCCCAGTCGCGATTGACGGGCTGGCCGTGGTAGTCAATGTCAAGAACACTTTTGTTGACTGCCTCACGATCTCAGAGCTTAGGGAGATCTGGAAGCCCGACAGTACGGTCAAGAAATGGAGCGACATAAGGCCCGGATGGCCCGACCAGCCAATACTGCTATACGGCCCAGGCCCCGACTCCGGAACCTTCGACTACTTCACGGAGCGCGTGGTCGGCAAATCTAAGGCGAGCCGCACCGACTACGTGGCCTCGGAGGACGACAACGTTCTAGTGGCTGGTGTGGAGGCGGAGCAATACGCCTTGGGATACTTCGGCTACGCCTACTATACTGAGGCCAAGGATAGGATAAGGGTGGTGCCTATACGAGACGACAAGATTCAGGACTCAACGTGTGTTACGCCAACCGACGAGACTGTGGAGACCTTTGAATACCCCCTCAGCCGACCCCTCTTCATCTACGTAAACAAGAAGTCTTGGTCCGAGAAGCCATGGGTCAGGGAATTCGTAATATTCTACCTCGAGAATGGGGTACAACTAGTGAGGAAAGTGGGCTATACACCGCTACCGCCTGAGTACTACAATGCCGCAGCAGCTCTCCTGAGAAGCGGCATCACGGATAAGCTATACGCGCTTGCGGCAGCCGTCTGGAAAAACGCCGGCCCGCATTAGAGGGAAGAGTGTTGACCCACCTAGCAACCACGCAAATATTTAGGACTGTGAGACGGAAAAGGCTAACCGACACCATATTCAAAGCGATATTTTTTGCGTCAACAATGGTATCTACAGTCTCACTCATAGTTATTTTTGTCACGCTCCTACTTGAGTCGTTTAACTTCTTCTCCCACGTCAGCATTGTTGAATTTTTAACCAGCACCAAGTGGACGGTACTGTTCTCTGACAAGAACTATGGAGTCGCTCCCATCCTTAACGCCACACTCATCACTTCGGCAATAGCGATAGCCATCGCTGCACCTACCGGTCTCATGATAGCGCTATTTCTAAGCGAGTACGCTTCAAGAACCGTGAGATCCATTGTAAAGCCCATCGTGGAGACTCTGGCCGGTATACCGACAGTGGTCTACGGATACTTTGCTCTCTACTTCATCACCCCGCAGCTCATCCAGCCGTTATGGTCGGGGGTCCAGATACATAACGCTCTGGCCGTTGGCCTCATGATCGGCGTACTCATAATCCCGATAGTAGCCTCCATTAGTGACGACGCCATGCGCGCGGTTCCAGACGACCTCAGGCTGGCTGCCTATGCTGTTGGGTCGAGAAAGTATCACGTAGTTTTGAAGGTCGTTTTCCCTGCAGCTCTTTCTGGCGTAACCGCGTCCGTGATACTTGCCCTCACAAGGGCTATGGGGGAGACCATGATCGCCGCGATAGCAGGTGGCTTTAGGAGCTTACTCACATTTAACATCGGCGAGGCCATGGAGACCATGACTGCATACATAGCCCAGGTGGCGACGGGAGACGCCCCGCATGGTACGATCGAGTACCAGTCGCTCTTCGCAGTTGCGCTATTCCTATTGATCGTGACTGCGTCTTTAAACTATGTTGGTATAAGGGTGGTGAGGCGGTGGGCGATCAAGTACTAGTTAGGTTTGGCGGAAGAAGGCCTACAGCAAGGCGTATCCTCGACACCCTACTACCTATGCTGCTGAGTATTGGGCTGTTCATCGCCGTGGCCGTAGTCGTCTCGCTCCTACTCAGCGTAGTAAGTAGCGGCGCGCGCCGCCTCTCCTGGGATCTGATAACTCAGTATCCATCCGCGAACCCTGCAGAGGCGGGCATGAGGTCCGCGATCCTAGGTAGCATTTATACCGTGGGTCTCGCGGCAGCCATCTGCATCCCCCTCAGCATAGTTACAGCACTTTACCTCGAGGAATACGCGAGGGGATCTAAATTGTCACAGATACTCAGCTACAACATAGCCAACCTAGCAGGTGTCCCGTCAGTAATTTTCGGCGTCGTTGGGCTGGGATTCTTGGCATATGGACTCGGCATGGGGAGAACGATAATAACTGGCGCATTCACGCTCGCGTTAATTATCCTCCCACTGGTCACCGTGGTGTGTGTGGAGGCCGTTAGGACTATACCAAGCGATCTAAAGTACGGCTCCTACGCGCTTGGTGCGACCACCTTTCAGACGATAAGGTGGATTATTCTGCCAAGGGCGCTCCCCATGATGCTGACGGGCGGCATACTAGGGATAAGCAGGGCGCTGGGGGAGGCTGCTCCTATACTGGTCGTAAGTGGCCTGCTATTTATACGTGAGGATCCAACATCCCTATTCAGCAAGTTTACAGTCATGCCCCTTCAGCTTTACAACTGGATAAGTAGGCCCCAGCAAGCATTTGTTGAGCTCTCATCAGCAGGCATAATTGTTCTTCTGTTGATCCTGTTTGCTTTGAACCTCTCAGCAATAGTTCTTCGAGAATACCTGACTAGGAGGTCTGGTCAGAGTTGAGCCTCGGCAGAAAGACATATAATGGAATTTTGGAGAAGGGTGTGGCGGAGGATAAGCAAGATTTGAATATCGAGAGCGGCTCCCCCATTATCGAGGCTAAGTCGCTGAGCGTGGAGTATTGGGGTAAGCCGGCTATAGAGGACATTAACATCTCCTTCGGCAGGAACGAGATAACCGCGATAATAGGCCCATCTGGATGCGGCAAATCAACTCTGCTCAGGTCGATAAACAGGATGAACGACCTAATCCCGGGAGCCCAAGTTCACGGCAGGGTATACTTCAACGGCGTCGACATATACTCGAAGGATGTAGACCCGGTTCTAATCAGATCACGAATCGGGATGGTCTTCCAGAGGCCTAACCCCTTCCCCTTCAGCATATTCGACAACGTAGCGTTCGGGCTACGGGTCAACGGCTTCAAGCTTAGCAGGGAAGAGCTTTATCAGAAGGTGAAAGATGCTCTGATAAAAGCGGCACTATGGGATGAGGTTAAGGACAGGCTAGATAGACACGCTTATAGCCTGTCGGGGGGCCAGCAGCAGAGGCTCTGCATAGCTCGGGCACTGGCTGTCGACCCCGAGGTGCTGCTGCTCGACGAGCCTACGGTCTCACTAGACCCCATATCGACCGCTAAGATCGAGTCGCTGCTCCGATCAATAAAGAATGAATACACGATAATCTTAGTTACACACAACATGCTCCAGGCTGCGCGGGTATCCGACTACACCGTAGTAATGATGCCTGACGAGAGGATGGTTGGGAGGATTATAGAGGCGGGCCCCACTAAGGAAATATTTACCAATCCCAAGGATAAGCGTACGGAGGACTATATAAGTGGGAGGATCGGGTAAGGTTGAGCAGGATACTCGATATCGGTCTGAAACACCTCACAGAACTCGTCTTCGAGATGTTTAGGCTTAGCATCTCTGCTGTTGACACCGCGGTTAGTGGATTGCTGGAGTACAGGAGCGTACAGGAAAAGGTCTATGATGCCGCGAAGAATCTGCGGGGGCTCTATGAAGAGGTGAGCGACATCGCCACAGAGCTTATCGCTAGGTACCAGCCCGTCGCCAGGGACCTCCGATACATAAGATCCTGCATGACGGTTTCCTACGACCTCTTCAGGGTAGGTAGATACGCTCTCGAGATAAGCAGGAGCAGTAGGATGCTTGGCTCGCTTCTAGAGTGTGACCTCTCACCGGTGAGGGAGGCCGGTAACATAATTAGGGAGATGCTCAAAATAACGGTGGAGGCGTTCAGGGACTTGGATGTCGGCAGGGCTAGAGAGGCTACTACTATGGATGAGCGGATTGACGAGATTTATAGGGAGAAGCTCAAGTCAATCATGCTTGAGAGGAATGGATCAAAGGAGTGCGATGTCGCGGTAGCGCTCGCTCTGAGAAACTTGGAGAGGATCGCGGATCACGCCACATACATCTGTGAGGCGGTGGAGTACATCGTTGCCGGCCATCCGAGGCACAAGGCGGCTAGCTAAGGAGTCTCCACCTTCGAGAGAAGTATCGATGCAACAGCCGCATCCTGAACAGCTGTACCTACAGTCTTAAAGATGGTTATCTCTTCGTCCGCGACGCGCCCCCTCTTCTTCCCAGCAATGATCTCGCCGATCTCTCCGTATATGTCGCTCCAGCTCATGAGGCCGCCTTTAACAGCCTGAATAATGTCTCCCGCCTCCCCCATCGCAGCCTCCATCTGGTCGACCACTACTTTTGAGGCGGCTACAAGTCGTGGGTCTATCTCGGCCATCTCAGGAGTGTAGGCACCTATCGCCGATATGTGGGTGCCGGGGGAAACCCACTCCTTCATGACGACTGGTGTCCTGCTAGTGGTGGCTGTTATGATTACGTCGCAAGTCCTTGCGAGCCTCTCTGCGCTATCCGCCGTGTAAATATCGATGCCGAGTCTCCGCGTCATCTCAGCTACAAAGGACCTCGCTCGGGCCCCGTCGATGTCATAGACCTGCACCTTCTCGGGCTTCATAACTTTCTGGCATACCTGGAGCTGCCACCTTCCCTGCTGCCCGCATCCAATTAACCCCAGCCTCGAGGCATCCTTCTTGGCGAGATGGATGATTGACAGGGCGCTAGCTGCGGCTGTTCTAAGCCCCGTCAAAGCCTTTCCATCTGCAACTATCTTAGGAACCCCGGTACTGGGGTCCAGGATAACCACGACGGCGTTAAGTGTGGGGATCCCCCTCTCAAGGTTCCGCGGAAAGACCGAGACAACCTTTAGGGAGAACACGTCGAGGGAGGGGGCTAGGCACGGCATGAGAAGTATGTCACCTGCCTCCTTCTCGACGTGAAAGCGGCTCCTCATAGGCATCACCACCTCCTTCATGCTGAGAGCCCTAAACCCCTCGGCTACGGCGTCAAGTAGCTCCTCAATACCCACAAGCGACGCGACCTCATCATCAGTAAGATACTTGATCACCGCTCCCACAACGACTCACGAAAGGATATAAGGCTTGAGGTATTAGAGAACAAGAAGCGATAGATAAACTTAAGGCCTCGGCTCTAAGAGAGGCCGATGATCGTTGAGAAAAGCATGATTACGGCGAAGAAGTGGAATATAGTGCAACTCGCCCACCACACACAGTAGATAGAAAGGGGAGAATAAATGTGAAAAAGGGAAAAGAGGGGGGAGGGTAAGGTTTTCTCCAGCCTAACACTAGAGAAACACAGAAGACCGGGGGACGTCTCTCTGGGCCACACCACCAGTTAGGGGCGGTGGGTGCTCTCATCTGGCCGCTCCAGCCTCCTGGGTCTTTTCTCCGTCAGGCTGGAGCCGGCCTGGTTTCCTGGGTTTCTATCGCTAGTCTCGCCCCGCCAAGCCGCGTCATGGTTGGTAGAAGCTTCCTCGGATAGCTGTCAGCCACCACAACCCTCGGCCTCAGCCTCTCAAACATCTAGGAAGTCGCCGAAGATCATCACCTCTTCACCGTCCTCTGGAAGAGCATAGACCCTCCCACGTCCGAAGTCAACGAAGACCCTACCCACCACTCATCTACCCCCTCTCCCCAAGCCTTTATCTCATATGGTCTCGCCACCAACTGGAACCTCACCACCATCCCCACTCCCACCCTCTTCCCTCCCCCATTCCTCATCACCCGCTCGGGGAAGAGCACCGATTGGCCCCGCATATAAAGAGTAGCAGCCCCAACATCGGGCCATCACCAACCCTGGACTCACTAGGAGCCGGACACACCAGAGAAAGAGATAGTAATATGGAAGGAGTGGTCTAAGCTCAAACATCCACTAAGACTAGAACACGGAAACATACCAATACGGTTGGACTTGTAGGGTAATGAGGTAATATTCAGGAGAGAAGGACAAACAACACCATACGGATACCCAAGGCCAGAAGAACCATCCATTCATTAAAAATAGCCAAGGCTTAGTCCCGCCCCATGAACATCAACGAGTACATATGACACATGAGGGCCCTCCTCTCGGCCGACTGGCCCAAGCTTCCTCGAGTCTCGTGGGAGGTAACCTTTAAAAGTGTAGGCTTATCTGAATAGACGTAAAGCCTTGTCAAGCGACATTTCACTGAAGATACTTGAAAAGACACTTGGCGGAACGGTGCTGGTCAAGCTGCGGAACGGCAAAGCCATACGGGGGCAGCTATTAGGATATGATCAGCACATGAACCTGGTGCTAGAGGCCGCGGAGGAGGTTCGCTCGGAGGGCGAGCTTGTCAAGCTCGGTCTAATAGTGGTGAGGGGTGACAACATAGTTATGATTTCCCCCTCGACCCTTAAGATGGAGGAGGGCGGTGAGGGATGAAGGGAACGCCCTCGATGGGCAAGTTTAAGACACCGACGCATGGGAGGTGCAGAAGGTGTGGGAGACGGTCCTTCAACTATAGGAGGAAGCGATGCGCACACTGTGGTTTTGGCGAGACGAGAAAGTGGCGTAGCTATAGGTGGATCCGCAGCCTCAAGGAGAGGATGTAGCCCCAAGCAAACCAGCCCATCTTGGCCCTAGCGCTCTATAACTTTCCTGACAACGTAGGGTAGTATGCCGCCGTGCCTGTAATACTCCACCTCTGTGGGTGTGTCGAGCCTCGCTGTCACGGTGAAGCTGATTACGTCTCCGTCGTCTCTGCGGGCCCTGACTGTCATCTTCTTTCTTGGACGAAGCTCGCCTACCTCGATATCGTATATCTCTCTCCCGGTCAGACCTAGCGTTCTCCACCCCTCGCCTTCCTCGAACTGGAGAGGAAGAACACCCATACCGATGAGATTGCTCCTGTGTATTCGCTCGAAGCTCTCCGCTATTACCGCCCTGATCCCGAGAAGGCGGGTACCCTTAGCAGCCCAGTCCCTAGAGCTCCCCGCGCCGTACTGCTTCCCCGCGATCACGATTAGCGGTGTCCCCTCTTCCTTGTATCTTAGCGCGGCCTCGTAGACGGTTATCTTAGCTCCGCTGGGGAGATGGATCGTCCAGCCTCCCTCCCCGTCATCCAGCAGGAAGTTCTTCAACCGTGGGTTGGCGAAAGTCCCCCTTATCATCACCTCGTGGTTCCCCCTCCTCGCCCCGTATGTGTTGAAGTCTGTGGGCTGAACTCCGAGGCTCCTCAGATACTTTCCGGCGAGGCTGGTGGGTGGGATGGCGCCGGCCGGCGAGATGTGGTCCGTCGTGATTCTGTCACCGAGTAGCAGGAGGACCCTCGCACCCTTCACGTCCTCCACCTTCTCAGGCGTTCGCTTGAAGTCCTCGAAGAACGGCGGCCTCCGGATGTAGGTCGAGTTTGGGTCCCAATTAAATGTGACTGTCTTGGCTGGTGCCAGTTGGTCCCAGCTCCCGACTCCGGAGTATATCTCTTCGTAACGCTTCTGAAACAGCTCCGGCCTCACCTTCTCACGCATTAACCTGCGTATTTCCTCGCTGCTGGGCCAAATATCCCTAAGATAGACGGGGGAGCCGTCCTGCGCGATCCCGAGGGGCTCGCTATAGAAATCGATGTCGATTCTTCCCGCGATGGCGTAGGCGACGACGAGCATCGGTGACGCGAGGAAGCTGGCCCTGACTAGGGGATGGATCCTGCCCTCAAAATTCCTATTACCGCTCAGTACTGCAACCGTGTAGAGGTCTTTACTCTTAACCGCCTCCTCTACCTCGGGGATAAGCGGTCCACTATTTCCGATACACGTTGTGCATCCATAACCAACGACGTGGAACCCCAGCTCGTCTAGGTACCTAGTTAGGCCAGCCTCCTCCAAGTAATCATGGACGACGGCAGAGCCCGGCGCCATACTCGTTTTCACATAGGGTTTCCTCGCCAGCCCTCTTAGCCTTGCGTTGCGAGCTAGGAGGCCGGCCCCAATCATGGCCGCGGCGTTGGAGGTGTTGGTGCAACTCGTGATAGCTGCTATAATCACGGCCCCGTCTGAGAGTTCTACGGTTTCTCCACCGATCACGAGGCTTATAACCCGGTTCTGCTCCTCCACCCAACCGGGTCCTCCCTCGCTTTGCCAATCCCCGGCGCTCCTTCCCTCCTTCGTGGCTGGGGTCGGTGTCGAAGACCTAAGCAGCCTGGTGACGAACGCTTTGGCCTCTCTGAGCCGGACCCTGTCCTCGGGATTGGTCGGTCCCGCGATGCTCGGCTCAACCTCGGATAAGTCGAGCTCAATAACCTCGCTGTAGAGAGGGCTGTATAGCTCGTAATCCTCGAGGAAGAGTCCCTGTAGAGTGGCGTACTCCTTAACGAGCCTGACATGGTCCTCTGGCCTACCTGTGAGCCTGAGATACTGGAGGGTGGCGTCGTCGATTGGGAAGAGGCCGACGGTCGCGCCGTATTCTGGCGCCATGTTGGCTACCGTGGCCCTGTCCATAACTGATAACCCCTTCAAGCCAGGCCCAAAAAACTCGACGAACTTTCCGACAACGTTCTTCTTCCTCAGCAGCTCGGTGATTGTTAGGGCTAGGTCTGTAGCTAGGGCGGGAGGCTGTAGCTCGCCCACAAGCCTGACCCCCACGACCTCCGGGACGGGCATGTAGTAGGGGAGACCGAGCATCACGGCCTCGGCCTCTATGCCACCAACACCCCATCCGAGCACGCCGAGACCGTTCACCATCGGGGTGTGGGAATCAGTCCCCAGGACAGTGTCAGGAAACGCCAGCTCGACGCCGTTTAGGCGCCTCACCTCGACTACGGTGGCGAGCTTCTCCAGATTTACCTGATGTACGATCCCCCTGCCGGGTGGGATAACGGCGAGGTTCTTGAAAGCCTGAGACGCCCACTTCAGAAGTGTATATCTCTCCCAGTTTCTAACGAACTCTAACTCTAGATTCTTCAGGTAGGCGTCTTTTGAGAGGAAATAGTCAACCTGTATGGAGTGGTCGACAACTAAGTGGGTCGGGATTACAGGATTCACCTTCGCCGGGTCGTCCCCAAGTTTATGCAGCAGGTCCCTCATAGCCGCTAGATCAACTATGAGCGGAATGCCTGTGAAGTCTTGGAGAAGGACGCGGCTAGGCATAAATGGGATCTCTAGGCCGCCCATGCCATGCCCCACGGCGCGCACATCGTCAAGGGTGGCTACACCGCTGTCAAGGCTCCTGACTACATTCTCGAGCAGGATCTTTCTACTCAAAGGCATCGAGTCGACCCTCTTAGCCAGCCCAATTTCCTCCAAAGCGTTGATACTGTAGTAATAGAGCCGGCCTTTGGGTATGCGCAACTCGCGCTTGACATTTTTTATAACTTCTTTACTCTCCATGCGTAGCCCTTGACCCGAATTGTGGCCCCGCTGCTTTTAACCTTATTCTGGCAGCCTGAGTTTCGGAGGCAGACTACATGCGGGCCACGTATAGTATATGTGGTATCTCGTCACGTATGATCCTTAGTGCGGTTTCTACCGCGTCCGGAGACCCGGGCAGGGCAAGTATGAGTCTCCCCTCCCTGATTCCTGCGACGCATCGCGAGAGTGCGGCGCTGAAGCCAATCTTCCTATAGCTTTCCATCCTGAAAACCTCTCCAAACCCCTCTATCTCCTTCTCTAAGAGGGGACGAACAGCCTCCACTGATACATCTCTCTTAGATATACCCGTGCCACCAATTACTATGACCACGTCGAAGCCGGATGCGAGGGTCTTCACCACCTCCTCACGTATCTTCTCCACCTCGTCTCCAACCAGCGCCACCCTCTCAACCTCGTAGCCCTTCTCCCGGAGGAGCTTCAAGGCGGCCTCCGAGGAGTCGTCGACGAAGCTCTCACCACGCATCATAGCGCGAAACCGCGAAGTACTAGTTCTCACTATCCCAATCCTCACCTTTTCCGGCCCTACATAGTGCTCCATGTGCCTGTGCAACGTGATGATGTGTTCTCTACTTGTTCATAAATCGTGGGGCTAGCCTCGAGACCCAAGGCTCGGCGGTTGGGGGGCAGGGTTTATAAGATGCTTTATGGGAGAGAGGCCAGGTGATAGGTGCTATCCGGCGCATCCATCTCCCTGAAGTGTAGGGAGTGTGGCAAGGACTTCGGACACGTACTGGCATATGTCTGTGATGATTGTTTCGGTGCGCTGGAGGTCGAGTATAGTGGCGGCTTCGGCTCCATCAGTAGATCCACCATCGAGCTCAGAGAAGCGTCGATGTGGCGCTATAGGGAGTTCCTCCCTCTCCTGGATTACTCCCGTCGTGTTGACTTGGGAGCTGGATTCACCCCCCTAGTCAAGGCGGAGAGGCTCGCGAGGGCTATCGGCGTCAGGGAGCTATATATCAAGAACGACACCCTCAATCCAACATACAGCTTTAAGGATAGGCCTGCGAGCGTGGCAGTATCGAAGGCTAGGGAGTTCCGCCTCCGCTACGTAGGCTGCGCCTCGACGGGCAATCTCGCCAGCGCGACGGCTGCACACTCAGCTGCTGCGGGATTACCGTGCTACATCTTCATGCCGGCAACCGTCGAGAAGGCCAAGATAAAGCAGGCCTCGCTCTATGGAGCAGAGATACTATTGATCAGGGGCACCTATGACAACGCCAACAGGCTCGCTTCTCTTGTTGCGGACCGCCTTGGCATGGGGGTGGTAAACGTCAATCTCAGGCCCTACTATGTCGAAGGCTCGAAGACCATGGGGCTTGAGATAGTGGAGCAGATGGGCTGGTCCCTACCCGACAGAATCGTTGTTCCTACCGCGAGTGGGGCTCTATTATCGGCGATCTATAAGGGGATCAAGGAGGCAGAGGGCGCGGGTCTGATAGACGGTCTGGGGGTCGCGATGACTTGTGCTCAACCCTTAGGCTGCGCGCCTATAGCTAAAGCCTTCAGAAGCGGGAGTGATACTATAGAGCCGGTGAGGAGTCCTGACACGATCGTCCAGAGCCTCGCTATCGGTGAACCTGGGGACGGCTATCAGGCACTCAAGGTCCTGCGAGAGAGCGGGGGATCGGCGGTGATATTGACAGATGATGAGACCTTAGAGGCTGTATATCTGCTAGCCTCGCTTGAAGGTATCTTCGCTGAGCCAGGCGGCGCCATATCTGTAGCGGCCCTCAAGAAGCTCGTAGAGAGTGGTGAGGTGGGCAGGGATGAGAGGGTTGTCTGCTGCGTGACGGGCTCTGGCCTCAAGACCGTGGAGCTCGTACCCGAGTCGAGAAACATTCGCGTCCTACCTCCCACACTCGAGGCTGTGCAGGAGGCGCTACTACAAGGAACATCCACGTAACTATCTTATTCACGTATTGCGATGTTTCTCAGAAGGTTTAAATAAACATACCGGCGTCTTTCCAACAAAATGCCCCCTAAGGTTAAGGTGACCGTCACTGCTGTCCTCGCGAACTATCTAGGAGGCAAGAAGGAGTTCCTGATTGAGGCCTCTAACCTGCGAAACGTCGTCGAGGCGCTGGCTGAACAATACGGCCCAGAGATAAAGAGGAGGTTGTTGGATGAGGAAGGACGCCTCAGAAGATACATCAACATATATGTCAACGATGCCGCTGTAGACGCTAGGAATCTGGACATTGAGCTGAAGGAGGGCGACGAGGTTCTCATACTACCCGCGGTGAGCGGCGGCGCGTCTTCAAGGGCCGCAAGACTTCTACCAGCACTACTAGCCGTGGGTGCATTGATCCAAATAGCGTTGGGAGAGATAGGTGCCCGAGGATGGCTTTTAATGGCCCATGCACTGATTGGGCTCGCGGGGCTGCCGATGACGGCCGCCGCAATATACTTTGGCAGATCTAGTAGGGCCGGCCTCGTATATGCCTCAATCCTCCTTCCGATAGTGCTTGCTCAAGTCGTGCTTGGGATGATGCTTATCGGATGGATACCTGGGGGGGGGGGAGGGAGCGAGCTCGTCGAGCGGCTCCATAGATCTAACGCTTACGTGCTATTGGGACTGGGGGCTGTGGGAGGAATTATAGTTGGACTTGTGAGACGTCGGGCGAGGAAGCTAGCCTAGGCTGTCACGTAAAGCTGTTAGCTTCGAGGTAACGCTCGTCAAGACCTCGTTGACGAACCGGTTCACAGACTCAACGTACTGGGTGTAGCTAGGTGGAAAAGCCTGGAACCACTGTAGAATCTGCTCTCCCGTGGCGCCTTCGCCTGGGAACTGGTCGAGCCACTCATAGTAATCCATAAGGCCGTCGACATTATTGATTATCCTGTCCACGGAGGGTGTGAGGGCGGGATCGAAGGACGCGGCAAGGCTCTTTACGTCGAGCCAATATTCTAGTGTGGCGTTACGGTCAGGACCTAGCTGGTTGACTCCCCTTAACTGGTTGAGCAGAGGTATCGCTTTGGAGACAGTCACTACTTGGCGACTGATGCTCTGGAGCTTAGATTCTGCCTCGGACGCTCTCCTAAATAGATCGTCGCTCTTAGCTCTAAGCTCCTGCACCTCCCTCTCGACCGAGGTCTGTATATCCAGAGCCCTCCTCTCCGCCTGGAATAGTAGGCGCTTAGTCTCTTCCAAGGTACTCTGGAGCGCCGCCAGCTCTGCACGCGAGCTGTCGAGCTCTGCTCGAGTCTTCGCCAGCTCCGCCTCCAGCGTCTCCACCCTATCTTTCTCAAGCTTAAGAAGGGCCTCAGCCTCACCCCGGGCAGCTATGTTTCCATAGCTGAGACCGAGCGCGAAGCAGGCTACACCTACGGCGAGCACCGTGAAAACGATTAGTAGCGCTCTACTCCACTGCATGCATCTAGAGGCTCGTTTCCCAGATATAAGCCATACTCTCGAGCCCTAGAAATCTTGCGGCGGGCGGCCCTACTCAGCCCGTCCCTCTCTCCTGCATTCTCACCTCTAGAGTCTTAATATCGAGGCCTTGCATCGACTTGGTTTCGTCAACCATCTTCTGAGCTTCAGCCACTATCTCGGGCCTGTCCCAATAGGTGGTGGCTATTACTATGGCCTCAGCTCTTGACCTTGGGTCGCCGGACTTGAATATGCCCGAGCCCACAAAGATGCCGTCGCAGCCAAGACTCATCATTAACGCCGCGTCGGCTGGCGTAGCTATTCCTCCAGCGGCGAAGTTGACGACGGGAAGCCTTCTCAGCCTGGCCGTCTCCACCGCGAGCTCATAAGATACTTTCAGCTCCCTGGCCATCCTCATCAGCTCCTGCTCATCTCCCTCCTCGTAGAGAGCTGATAGACGTCTCAGCTCGTTGTTAAGTATGCGTACATGTTTGACGGCCTCTGCTACGTTCCCTGTGCCAGGCTCGCCCTTAGTCCTGATCATGGCGGCCCCCTCGTCAATCCTTCTCAGGGCCTCGCCCAGATCTCTCGCCCCACATACGAAGGGTGTAGTGAAGCCCCACTTCCATATATGCCGTTCTTCGTCAGCCGGTGTCAGGACTTCGGATTCGTCGATCATGTCCACCCCGATCTCCTCTAGAACCTTAGCCTCCCACGTATGCCCTATCCTGCACTTAGCCATCACCGGGATAGTGACATGGTCCATAACCTCCTCTATGACCCGCAGGCTCGCGGTCCTAGCCACGCCTCCCGCCTTTCTCACGTCGTAGGGCAGCTTATCAAGGACCATTACGCCAACGGCTCCGGCCTCCTCAGCTATTTGCGCTTGCTCCACGTTCGTCACATCCATTACGACGCCGTGCTTAAGCATGTGGGCGAACCCCCTCTTGACGAGAGTTGACCCCCTAGTTACCTCGTATCCCGCGACCCGCTCAAACCTCAGGCCCTCCCTATCCCGGCTGCCAAGCGTTAACGAGATCAATCTCGACACCTTCAACTGCCTCCGCATATATAAAAATAACTCCGTAAACGTCAGCCGTAATAATTGAGGAACAAGTTTTTAACGGGTTGGCGCTGACCGACGATGTAGATGCGTCCCAGTCGCCTACACCTGATAGCGATGGTATTCCTTTCAGGATTCGCCGTCATGGTGGTTGAGCTGGCCGGCAGCAGGCTGTTGACACCCCTATTCGGCAGCTCAGTATCCGTTTGGGGAGGCTTGATAGGGGTGGTGCTCACCTTCCTCACGGGGGGATACTATATAGGCGGGATACTCTCAGACCGCAGACCAAGCCCAAGCCTCCTCAGCTTATCGGTCTTCACAGGTGGGCTTCTAACCCTATCAGTCCCCTTCTACTCTTCAGCGATACTCGAATACGCTTGGAGAGCCGGTCTAGATAACGTCACGGGCGCCATCGTAGCAAGCATCCTCCTCCTAGGACCGCCGACCCTCCTCTTAGGAGCCGTGTCTCCATTCGCCGTCAAGCTCTCCGCAAAAGGTCTCGAGGACCTAGGGTCTCGTGCGGGATCGCTGTACGCGGTATCTACCATAGGGAGCATAGCAGGTACATTTGGGACGATATTCGTGCTCCTACCCATGCTTGATGTCCGGACCACATTCCTAGGCGTAGGAATGGCGCTCATGGCCCTCGGATCCATCGGCCTAAAACTAATGCATAAGGCGATGCTCGTCGCCGTCGCGCTTCTTGCGCTGTCGCCATTAGGGTTGGCTGCAGGGCTGATCGCCACCTCAGCCGGAGAGAAGATCGAGGCTAGGGAGACTCCCTACAGTAGTCTCGCGGTTGTGAGGACTGATGATCTGCTAATCTTATACCTCAATGGGCTCCCCCACAGTGGGATGAGGATAGACAGGCCGAGCGAGCTGGTCTTTACTTACACAAAGTTTTTCGAACTTGCCCTCGCACTCAAGCCGGACTCTGAGTCAATCCTATTCGTAGGTGGGGGAGGCTTCTCGGGGCCGAAGTACTTTCTCGAGAGGTTTCAGAGCCTCTTCGTAGACGTGGTCGAGATAGATCCAGTCGTGATAGAGGTAGCTGAGAAATATTTCCACGTGAATAGGAGCGCTCGGCTCTCCATATATAATGAAGACGGTCGCGTCTATCTGCAAAAGACTAGCAAGAAATATGATGCGATAATACTTGACGCATACGCCAAGACCTATGTCCCCTACCACCTACTAACCTACGAGTTCTTCTCACTACTACGCGAGAAGCTCAAGGATGATGGGGTGGTGGTCAGTAATCTCATCGCCTCCCTCACCGGCGACACCTCGACGATACTCTGGTCAACATACAAGACTATGAGCAGCGTCTTCCCGCGGCTCTACATCATGAAGGCGTCAGATAATCCCGCACAGATGGTCCAGAACTTAATCCTGGTAGCGTGTGCCTCAGACTGCATCCTCGAGGAGGCGATTGAGGCGTGGCCTAACAGTGATCTAATGAAGCTGGTAAGAAGCGGACTCTGGACAATGATTCCTAACCTCGCAGAGTTCCCGGTCTTGACCGACCAGTACTCGCCGGTCGAGTCAATGATTAACCCAGTCACGGGTCGACCGTATAGCGTGGCTCTTGAGCTCGGTAATGTCTCACTACCTACACTCTTCTATTCGGGAAATAACGCCCTCGCCACATCGCTCGTCCTAACCATGGACCTAGTCCTTGTACTGAATCTTATAGTCGAGGCTTCAATGGCGACGTTAACGCAGAAGAGCACAAGAAGGATGTACTGAGGAACAGCCTCACCCACGTCACACGCTACAGGCCGCTAACAGCTCTAATAGTTTGAACGTTCTGAACGATCTTGAACAGCTCTGCCCACGAATACGGGAAGTTCTAGTTTAGGAAGGCTTATCTGCGTGGCTCGGCCACAAGCTGTTGATGGTGGGCTTGAAGAGTAGCGCAGTAGTCTTGTGGACTATCATCGCGTCGAGTCTGATTCTGCCACTTGCAGTTATGCCTGTTAAGAGTCTGGCACAAAACCAGGATCTGGTCGATGAAGAACTGCCCCTTGGGCTGAGGATCACGGCCGAGCTAAGATCTATCATTAGGGAGCATAAGGAGGCCATACGTGAGGCTATACTTGAGTACCGGCTCTTGGTTGAGAACCTGACGGAAAGGAAGATAGAGTTGATACGGAGCTACTTAATGGAGAGGGAGCAAATGATTGGGGAGTTTCGTAAGAAAGTGGAGGAATTGAACTCTCTATACAGGTCTGGAAACATCACCAAGGAAGAGTATGTCTCCCAGCTGAAGTCCCTTAAAGACGAGCTTAAAGTAATGATGCGCGCGAGAGACAAGCTTGGCCGATTAATACAGGAGCTTCAGGCTGAGCATAGGGAGGCTGTGCAAACGTTGGTGAGGGAGCTGAGAGAGATTTTAGAGGACTTCGGACAGCGGGTGGCGGAAGAGGCTAGAAGAATCAGGGGGAGGATACATGAGGAAATAGCTCCAGGTAACGAGACGTCCAGTGGTAATACGGGTGAAGGCGCCTCTACAAGAGGCACACGGACAAGAGACAACGGCTCCAGACCTAGCTCTATTGGTGAGGAAATGCGGGCGCCGGGTGAAGAAAGAAGGGAGCGGGCGCAGGCTAATAGAGAGGGACAGCGAGGGGCCCCTGGCAACGAAGCGGCCAACCAGACAACGACGCGGACACATCCAAGTGGTAATGGGGGAGGCGGGCGAGACTGACGGCTAAAGAAGGATTATAAGTCGTTACAGGCAAGTGGAGTGACAAGCAGATGCAGCCGCTCCTACTCGCTATCCTAGTGGTGACCAGCTTAGTCCCGGAGCCGGTCACGGTATACTCGATCCAGCTGTTGGACGACGGCTCATCTCGCTGGATCGTTGAGCAGCGGTTCCCCCTAGGCCCAGCCGAGTCGGAGATTCCTGAAAACCTGTCTGAGACACTCTCAATTCGCGCGGCAGAGTATCAGGAGCGACTCTCGGCAATCGTTGAAGATGCATCCCGCTCCCTTGGCAGGGAGATGAGTCTTGAGAACGTCTCTGTGGAGGCGAGGGTGCTGGAGACCATTAGTGGCCGGATGGGGGTGATCAGGCTCTCGTTTATTTGGCGCGGATTCGCTAAGGTCTCTCAACCCGGAGTTGTTGTGGTTGGGGACGTATTTCTAGGCGGTCTCTACCTAGCCGAAGGCGAGTCTCTAAGGATTTACCTGCCGGAGGGCTATAGCGTAGTCGATGCCCGCCCAAGACCCGACGATTTTGGCGAACATTACGTAGGCTGGTCCGGTAGGAGGATATTTGCCGATGGAGAGCCCCGCATAGTGGCCTCGAGGCAAACACCCGCGGCCGGCGCTGAGGGCCAATCCACGTGGATTGATCTGTGGCTCCTCGCCATCCTTACGGCTGCCGCGGTAACTGCAGCGGTGCTGGTGATTTACACCATTCGGAGGAGGACTAGGCACTCCGTTCGTAGAAGAGATGTGGAAACTATCCTCGAGTTCTTGAGGAGGAACGGGGGCAGGGCTTATCAGTCCCAGATAGTGAGGGGGTGTGGCTTGCCCAAGTCGACGGTGAGCATGTTACTCAAGGTCCTCGAGGCTGAGGGAAGGGTGGTTAGGGAGCGTATGGGCCGCGAAAACCTCGTCAGATTGGTGGACTAAAGCACGGACTATGACTAAATAAGGGGGTTGTGCATTCATGTCGGTGGATTGAGATTTTTCATGCTGAAGCGTGGAGATTCGGGGGAGATGGCTGGCGGCAGAGAGGGCTTGGGGCGATATTAGTTATTATTTTGAGTATGCTGAGTGGGGGAAATGGTTGGGGGAGGGGTAGGTTTTCTAGTGGTTCTCTTGACGTAGCTTTCTAGCCTCATCTGCTTCCTCCTAATAGTGAAGCCTACGTATCTGTAGAAGTTTGTATTACTGCTGGCTCGAATATAGATGTAATATTCGTCCTTGTTGCGTGAGTATTTCTTCCCCATCCTAGGATCATTGATTATAGTTCCTCGTTGGGCATAGAGTATTGGCCCCGTTGACTCTATGCCGAGTCTCCTAAGAAGCTCCTTAACATATGTGAGTAGTCTTACTCGGTCTTGTAGATAATTATGTTTCCATTCTTGTTAACACTTCCTTCCGAGTCCGCGAAGCCCCTGAGGAAGGCCGCCACGCATCTATCACAGTGCTCAATATATTTCTTCAGTCTATCAAGTTCAACTGGTTTTCTCAAGAGCTCGTAAAGCGTCTTAGACCCAACTCTGACGACGTATCTTCCTATGTTATCTCCATATTTGGGCTCGATCCGAAGCCCCCGCGGCAGGCGTCTCTCCACACACTACACCTCCTTATTCTATGTCTTTATCTCATATGGCCTCGCCACCACGTGGAACCTCTCCACTATCCCCCTCATTCCCCATCACCCGCTCGGATAGGAACCCTCCACCGGCCCCACATATAAAGAGTAGTGCCCCCAATAACCGGGCCATCCCCAACACCAGACTAACTATGCTCAAGCAGAACTAAGGGAATAGAGAAGGAGATAGGCGCCATTAAGAAGGAGAAATCTAAACTAAGACACACACTAGGCATAGAACACGGAAACATACCAATACAATTAGACCTGTGGGGGGAACGAGGTAATATTCAGGGGAAAAGGACAAACAACACTATATGGATGCCCGAAACCGGAAATGTAGAATTCATATGAACGAGGAGGGGATCGACAGGCTGAGGCAGGCCGGCCATATCGCCTCCCGCGCGCTGCGCGAAGCGGCCTCGAGAACCCGCCCAGGCATCAACTGCCTAGAAGTCTGTGTCCTCGCCGAGGACCTCGTCCGAGGCATGGGCGCTAACCCAGCCTTCCCATGCAACATCGGTATAGACTCTGTGGCCGCTCACTTCACACCCGTCCCAGACGATAACCCAATAATACCGCCAGGCTGCCTCGTGAAGATAGACCTGGGGGTCGAGCTTGACGGATACATTGTCGACACCGCCGTTACGGTGGATCTTCGGAGTCCCCATGGAATCCTCGCTGCCGCTGCAAACGAGGCCCTGAAGAGCGCATTACGCATAGCTAGGGCTGGGCTTCGCGTCTCCGAGATCGGGCGAGTTGTCTACGAGAGTGCGACGAGGCTCGGTTGCAGGCCAATATCTAACTTGACTGGACACGAGATAGGTAAGTACCGTCTCCACGCAGGAGTCTCGATCCCCAACGTTCCTACAGGAGGTGGCGCCAAGCTAGAAGCCGGCAAGGTTTACGCCTTAGAGCCCTTCACAACGCGCAGCGACGCCTCAGGGGTAGTAGTAAACACGAAGACCATCCACATATTCGCGCTGCGGATGGACCTTCTAAAGAGCAAGGAGAAGAGCCTGTCGGACGCCGCCCCCCTCAAAGAAATTGTCCAAGTCTCCCGCGGCCTCCCCTACACGCCTAGGTGGCTCGGCCCAGACGCTGCGTCATTTAGCCTGCAGCTCTATAGGAGGGGGTTGGCAATAGGATACCCGGTGCTGGTGGAGAAGAGCGGGGCTCCGGTGGCTCAGGCGGAGCACACAATAATCGTCTATGAGGGTGGCTGCGAGGTTCTCACGTAGGACTCGAGCACCCTAAAGCTATCTTTCCGCAACCATTGAATAGACCTCGATCGTCCTCTCGGCAGCCCTCTTCCAAGTAAACTCGCTCAAAACGCGCCTCCTGCCATTCTGTCCCCAACGCGCCGCCCTGTCCGGATCTCTCAACACCTCCTTGACCCCCCACGCTATATCGATAGGGTTGGAACCGTCTACATGGATGCCGCACTGAGCCTCTCCTGAGGGGATAACCTGCTCCCTGAAACCGACGACCCCCCTAGCCCCCACGACGACGGGTTTGGCCATAGACATTGCCTCGAGGCTAACTATGCCGAAGGGCTCGTAGATTGATGGGAAGACGCAAAGGTCCGCTGCAGCGTAGTGTAGGATTCTCTCCTGCTCGGACACGAACTCCGTCCTAAAGACGACATTCCGAGCGATATTGAGGTGGTGGACAAGGGACTGCAGCTCTCGCTCCATATCGCCCTTACCAAGTATCACGAGTTTAGTCCGCGGGAACTCTGAGAGTATATGGGGCAAAGACTCGATGAGCTCTCTCACACCCTTGACGACCACTAGCCTACCGACGAACAGCATCATCTTATCGTCAGGGCCTATGCCATATCTTTGGCGAATACGCTCAACACTCTCCTGATCAACCTTAGATGGGTCGTAGACATCTGGGTCGACACCGTTCCAGACAACATGGATCTTCTCGCCTTGCCAGCCGTGCACGATCAAGTCCTCGCGCATGGCTTGGCTAACCGTAATCACTTTATCTGCATAGACCGCGCCCAGCCCCTCGACCTCTGTTATGGTCCTAGACCCCCCACCAAGGGTACGCCCCCACTCAGTTGAGTGGACGTGATAGACCCCGGGAGCCCTCCTCAGCTGTGAAAGCATTATTCCCGACGGAGCGCAGAGCCAATCATTATAAGCATAGACATCGACCCCGCCCGATGACAGTTCAGCGGCTACTCTTGAGGCCGCAGCCGAGTTGAAGACCACTATCCTCCCGAAGAAGTTTACCCAGTCCCCAGACCCACCAATCTCGTCGTTGAAGATGTGCCTGAGGGGGTGGGTTTGCTCTAGCGTGTCAACCCAGTGGACCACAACGCCATCCCTCTCCTCCTCTCGAGGCCCCTCGATACCTGCAGGCCTGGGTGCGAAGACCTGTATCTGGTGGCCAAGCTTAGCGAGCCACCTAGAGATGTAGTCAGAGTAGGTTCCCAGGCCGCCTACAATGAATGGGGGAAACTCCCAGGTGATGAAGGCTATCCTCATTACTCCATCTTCGCGGCCCGAACCGCTGTTAAAGTAGCTTTTTCGACCTCTAAGAAACGTTGGAGATAGTACGCAGAGTACGCTTAAGTATTACTGGCTGTTGAGAAGGGGGTTGATGACGTTGGCGGGGGACGATGCGATGACGGTGTTGGCTTATCTTCACAACATGGGGTACCTTGGCGCTGATCGGGCGGTGAGCGTTAGGGACCTCTCACGTGCGCTTGGAATGGATGAGGAGGTCTTGGAAAGGATACTTCAGGAGCACGTCGAGAATGGGTATGTAGAGTATGTTTCGAGGAGCTTGGGTGAAAACCTATACTACTTGACTGGTAAGGGTGTTATCCGTGTCTGCTCTATCTACACGTAGGTATAATAAGCCGCTGAGGGTGATCGTTTTTACATGGGAGTTCCCTCCTCGAGTCGTGGGCGAGCTCGCATCGCGCGTCAATAGAGAGGTAAACAGGCTCTGTGAGTCAGGGGTCTCTGTGGATGTCATAACTATCAGCGACTCGGGCTACCTCATCGAGGAGCCATCTCCCCGGCTACGTGTAACTAGGATTAACAGCCCCGTGTCCCCGCACTCAACTATAATCACGTGGCTAGCGGCGCTTAATGTCGAGTTCGCGAGGGTTGCGGCCGACATCTATCACTCAATCCCCGAGACCCCGATACTACACACCCATGATTGGCATTTTGCTCCCGCGGCAGCCACGCTTAAGAATGCGCTAGGGGTGCCGTGGGCCGTCTCGATCCATAGCCTCGAGGCTCATAGGTCCATCACTCCAAACTCGCCCCTCAGCCTCTGTATAAGCACTATAGAGAAGGAGATGTCTAAGGAGTGTGACGCGATTTTTGTGGCAAGCAGCTACATGAGGGATGAGGTCCTTAAGAACACGCCGGCGGACCCGGGTAAGATTCTCCTCATACCTCCAGAAGAGCCGGGCTGGAGCAGGGAGGTAGTGAAAATCTATCGATCGCTGGTGGTTCCCAGATGAGTCTTACGTCCGTAATGCTGACTTGGGAGTACCCTCCACGAATAGTGGGAGGCCTAGCCGCCCATGTTCACGACCTCTCAAAGGCGCTTGTCAAGAGAGGCGTAGATGTCTGGGTATTTACGACCGATTTTCCCGGCGCCCCTGAGCAGGAGATCGATGACGGTGTAAGGGTGTTTAGAGTAGACTCGTATAAGCACCCCACCCCCGACTTTGCCTCGTGGATATCTATGATGAACGTTAACCTTGCTAAGAGTGCGGCTATCCAGCTTAAAGAGCTTAGAGACACACCATTCTTAATACATGCCCATGACTGGCTGGTAGCTCACAGCGCCATCACGCTCAAACACATTTTTAGGGTCCCACTCGTAGCGACGATACACTCAACCGAGTATGGTAGGAGGTCAGGCATACATGACGACTATCAGCGCATGATCGCGTCAACGGAGGCGTGGCTTGCGAGGGAGGCTTGGCGAGTAATATGCTGCAGTAGATACATGATGGATGAGATCCACAGGGCACTTGGGACCCCCCTCGATAAGATGGATGTGATTCCTAACGGGGTTTATCTGGAGAGGTTTACTCTTCCGCCTTCTCCGGAGCAGTTTAAGTCGCGCTTTGTTTTTCCAGGCGAGAAGCTCGTACTGTTCGTGGGGAGACTGGTCTACGAGAAGGGTGTGCACTTGCTGGTTGATGCTTTTCCCAAGGTCTTGAGCTCTGTGAATGCACGGCTAGTTATTGTTGGTGAGGGTTATTTGAAGGAGCGGATAAGCCGCCGGGCGTCCGAGCTCGGCATCGAACATAAGGTCTACCTTACAGGATTTCTAAGCAGCCAGGAGCTCCGCTGGCTATACACGGTTGCAGACGTATTAGTGATGCCCTCCCTCTACGAGCCCTTCGGCATAGTAGCTCTGGAGGCATCCGCCGCTGGGGCGCCCATCGTGTCCACCTGCGCCGGCGGTATAGGGGAGATACTGACTCACATGCAGTCCTGTGTCAAGGTCTTCCCTGATCCGGACTCTATCGCATGGGGGATCTTGAGGGTCTTAACTGATGACGCCCTGGCCGAGGCTTTACGCCGAAATGCGCGCGAGAATGTCGAGAAGAATTACTCTTGGAGCAGGATAAGTGAGCAGACTCTTGAGGTCTATCAGAGGGTCTACCATGAGTATAGGGGGCAGGAAGTCTGGAGGCCGAAGAGGTAGCGGTTTAAGTCGGGATTACGGGCCTATGTGCCGGATAAGCGTTTATATGTAGTATGCGCGTTCTAGGAAGCGTGGTTAGGCGTGACGTAGACAAATCTCCGGGTCGCGCACGCCCGGCGAGGGACATTGTCGAGTCGGTTGAGAGGCTGGGATATGTGGAGGGCCTCGGCGAGGTCGTTAGGGCTGCGCGTGAGAGGCTTGGCTTAACTCAAGAGGAGCTCGCAAATCTGGTGCACGAGCGGGTCTCGGTGATCAAGAAGGTCGAGTCAGGCTCCCTGAAGCCACCCCTCACCCTAGCTAAAAACCTTGAGAGAGTCCTTAAGGTCAGGCTCGTGAGAGAACTTACAGACGAGGATATACACATAACCCCACCCCCATCTGCTAAGCGGGGCGTGACCCTCGGCGACATAGTCTCGTCTGAGAGAAAAGAGTAGGCCCCCCCGCAGCACGGCTCTGCGCTACACATTACGACGGCTCAAGGCTAAATATCGGTGATCACACTAACTATTCACAGAGGCCTCGTTAGGTGATGTGGCTCGCAGGGCAATGGTCCTCCCGTAGGTGTGGTTCACCGCTTCCTCCCCGGAGAGGAGCCGAACCTAGAGGAGCTTAAGGAGCTCTGCGAGACGGCAGGCTACCAAGTAGTCTATCAGGTCGCGCAGGAGAGGTACCCGCACCCACAGTACAATATTGGGCCTGGAAAAGTGAAGGAGCTAAAGAAATCCGTCAACGAGCTCGGAATAAAAAAGATCGTGTTCGAGAACGAGCTTAAGCCGGTACAGGAATATAATCTCGCAAAGGAGCTCGGTGTGGAGGTTATCGACAGGATCCGGCTTATCCTCGAGATCTTCACGCTCCACGCCTCGAGCCTAGAAGCGAGGCTGCAGATAAAACTGGCGAGCCTGAAGTACGAGCTTCCCCGGGCTAAGGAAAAAGTTAGGCTGGCCAAAAAGGGTGAGCAGCCCGGGTTCCATGGACTTGGCGCCTACGAGGCGAACGTCTACTACGAGGAGATAAACAGACGTATCCAGAAGATCCAAGAGCGGCTAGAGAAGATAATGGAGAGGAAGAGAAGGGAGCTGGGCAGAAGAAAGAGGTCTGGTGTGCCGACCATTGCCCTAACAGGATACACGAATGCTGGGAAATCCACACTATTCAGCAGGCTCACCGAGTATCCGGCGGAGATCTCGAGCAAGCTCTTCACCACACTCTCGACCAAGAGGAGGCTCACCAGAATCCTGGGGAGGCCCTACTACGTGTCAGACACGGTTGGTTTCATCAAAAACGTCCCAGCTCTTTTAATATCGGCTTTCCACTCAACTCTTATGGAGGTAGCCGAGGCCGATCTTGTTCTGCTTCTGGTCGACGCCTCCCTGCCTCTTCAAGAAGTGCGTGAGAGGCTTGCCGTCTCCCTCTCGACCCTGAGACAAATCGGTGTTCTCAACATACCGGTTATTCTTGCCCTCAATAAGTGCGACCTCATACCGCATAGTCAGAGAGAGATGGTCCTGAAGTCACTAGACAGTCACTTGCCCGCCGTCATGATCTCGGCCAAGACCGGCGAAAACCTTGACTCACTGTACAGGTTGATAGACACGACGTTACGTGGCTTCATCACCTTTAGGGCCCGAATACCGCTCTCTCAGCTGACCCCATACCTCTTCAGCCAACTACATACCAATGGTAGGGTTGACAGCGTAATGTATACTGATGAGTTCGTCGAGATAAAGGCCTCAGCCCCACCCCATCTCGCCGAGAAAATCAGGACTATCGCGTGGAACGGAGGCTCCTTCATCGTAGGCGAGCATTAATACATAAGAATATCTAGGAGCTCGATGTTCCGGAGGTTTGGTTCTCGGCGAAGTCGTTCGCTAGGATGTTAAGGGTTGCTTCAACCCCCCATATACTTGGATCGCTGATATGTTATTGGTGTCTGGTGGTAATAAGGGGCTAAACATGTATGTAAATAAATATGTACAGATGAGAATGGGGAAAAGAGGGGGAGAGGGTTGGCTGGCCATCCGTGCAGCATCTGGGAAACCCTAGAGGAGGCCGGACATCAATATACTCGTCGCAGCATCTAACAGCGTGATGCGCGTCAAATGCTCGGTCATACCGGCCTCTGGGTTTTATCCCTGCGCCGGTATGGCCAGCCTCCCAAGGGCTTCCTGTCTATACATCCTCCAGACTCTCGATAACACCCCCTTCTCCATCCTCGCGGTCAGTTGGAGTGGTGATATGTTGTTTGCTGAAGCCGTCAGCCTCTGCAAAGCACGCCTCAAGTACCCGCTATAGATCTTCTTCCACGGACTGGTCTGAACAGGCCCAGAAGGTTAATCATCTTTCTGAGACCCATCGGCTGGTCAAGGTAAGGTATCAACTCGGCCAGCGCCTCCAGCGCTTTACTATTCCCACGAATACCTAGCTCATCAACTAGCCTATTGTAGGCCGGATACCTTTTACCAGCCTCCTCAGCTATCTGCCTCGCCATCTCCACCATCTGCTTCTCTATGGATGAGATTGCTGGCTTCAGAACCTCCCTCTCAACATCAGACAAAGCGCTGTATTTGTTCATTAGTTGCTGATGAGTCTTCATCAGAGACCTATAGGCCAGAATCATCCTCCTCAAGACTAGGAAGTCCTTAAGTAACCCTCCTGAACCACCTCCCTTCCATAGTCAATATTCATCAGGGCCTTTATGTCTCCCCTATTGCTCTTCGGCAACTTATACTTACTGCGCATCTTCTCAGGCAATGTAAGCCTCCTAAGAGAGTATACCTCGACCCTCCTCCCTAGTAGTTCTATAGCACCATCCATGTGCTGGGGTGGTAGTGTATCCATGAATAGCTTGTCTCCAGGCCCAGCAGGGATCTCGCCGAGACTGTCTACATGCCTGAAAGCTTTTCCATCAGTAGTGTATGTTATCCTGTACCTCTCGCTATTCTTCTTAGCTTTATGAACATCTGCGTAGAACTTCAAAATCCTTACACCTCTCCGTCAGTCCCTATCTCGTATGGCCTTGCCACCACGTGGAACCTCACACCATCCCCCTCATTCCCCATCACCTGCTCGGATAAGAAGCCCCACCAGCTCCGCATATAAAGAGTAGTGGCCCAAATAATCTGGCCATCCCAAACCCTGCACCCACTAAGAGCCTGACACACAAGAGAAAGAGATAAGAGGGGTAAGGAAGGAGAGGTCTAAGCTCAAACATCTACTAAGACTAGAACACGGAAATATACCAATACAGTTGGACTTATGGGGTGATGAGGCAATATTCAGGGGAAAAAGACAGACAACACTATACGGATACCCAAGATGCAAGACATAAGCTGAAATGGTGTCAGATAAGGCTTTAAACGCCCTCTCAAGGGGCGTCTATTTTCTACTCGCGGGGCTACTATGGGATGTCTTCAGCTATATAAACCCGTTATTTGGACACTATCAAACATTTAATGCGATACTTAATATACTCATAGGGTCATGATGAGTGACGTGCTTGGGAGTAGGGATCGCCCTCTAGGGATAGACAGGCTGGCTGGGCCGGGACCCATCATGCCGTCGGACATCGAGCATCTAGTCAGAGAGATAATTCTGCTGAAGGAGGAGGTTAGGAAGATCAGGAGAGCTCTAGAGCAGCACGGCATTAAAGTAGACTAGGCAGCTCGCGGTGGGCCACCCTGATTAGGGGCATTAGCCTCTTAGCAAGCCTCTCCGAGGCGAGGGTATTCGACCTACATCTATCCCCAATCAACCTCATGGTGGGCCGGCCCTTACCGCCGGCTGCGGTCCCCCTCATCCCTACTCTAAGGGCCTTGCACGCCTCTTGAAGCGTCTCTGCGCTAATCCTAAGATACCTATGCATTATCTCCGAAAGGTCTACCATGAGAGGCTCATAGAGTGGCGAAGGATCTAGGCCGTGTCTCAGTGCTCTCATAGCTAGGAAAGGGGCAACAAAATCGCTGGCCCGCCAGGCCATATATACGTGGCTTACACCAATCCTCTCTAATGTATGAGAGAGGACTCTCCTCTCTTCGGAGGACCTTGAGGCGATGCTGAGGTTTATTTGGCCCATCCCGAACCTCTTGATGCCTACACAAAGCACGCGCCCAACATCTGCGCGGGGGGCTGAAGCCTCCATCCACAGCACGAGAACGACGGGCCTCAGTCTCAAGCCGACTAGCCTACCAGGCCTCGACTCTCCTATACGTGTTGCTGGGGGCGACCCCCCTGAATGCCTCTGGATGAATTATCTCGGCAAGGATCTCGACACCATGGGCGATGCCGACCCCGTGCCTGCTGAAGTACCTCGAGGCATCCACCGCGTAGATTCGGCCTCCGTAGAAGGCCGGCGTCTCCCTTATCCATCCTTCCTCAACGAGCATCTTGGCCTCCTCGGCTGCGCGGTCCAGCCCGTAGCCGCAGGGGCCGACAATAACTATCTCGGGCTGATGCCCCAACACCTCATCGGGCGAAACTCGCCTGCTCGGATGGGAGCTCGATCCAAGGTCTAGTCCTCCGGCGACCCCGATCATCTCAGGGACCCAGTGGCCTGAGGAGAAGGGTGGAAAGACCCACTCCATGAAGAAAGTCCGCCTCCGGGGCAGGTCTCTAGCCCTATCTCGTACATCTTTGATCCTAGACCGCATCTCATCGGTCAGGATGCGCGCCTCGACCATTCGCCCAACCGCCTCGCCAAGGGTCTCTATGTCTCGTAATACGTCGTCTAGGGAGTGGGGGTGGAGGGTCAAAAGCTTGGGAGGGTGGCTGAGCCTCCTAAGGGCATCCTCAACGCTGCCGGGTGCCGCGGCGCAGACCTCGCAGAGTCCCTGAGCTACTATGAGATCGGGCCTTAACTCGGAGAGAGCCTGAACGTCCAGCATGTAGAGGCTTTCCCCCTGTCTATACGCCTCGCGGACAATAGCGTCAACCTCCTCTGGGCGGAGCCCCTCAGTCCTGAACCTTGGCCAGACAACCACCCTCCTCCGCCTGGCCTCTGGGGGCCAGTCACACGCATATGTCACGCCCACCACCTCGTCGCCTGCGCCCAAGGCGAAGAGAATCTCGGTAGCGCTCGGCACGAGGGACACTATCCGCACGTGAAAGCGGAGACTAAACCGCCACTTATACCTTTATTATCAGAGCATAGACGGGGCTCCGCGTCACTACCAGCATCTCACACCTGGCGACGAATTTAAATATAGCATCCGAAAATAAAAAAGCCGTGGAACCAGACGATACGGAGCTCGAGAAAATCAAGATGAGAAAGATGATGGAGATTCTCTCTAGAGGAGCCTCCGACGCAAAGACTGAGGCGCTGGCCCCTACGCACCCTGTCGACCTCAACGACCAAGACTTCGAGCGGTTCGTCTCTTCATATCCGCTCGTAGTCGTGGACTTCTGGGCTTCATGGTGCGCACCCTGCCGATTCATGGCCCCAATAGTCAAGGAGCTTGCCGCGGAATTTGGAGGCAAGATCGCGTTCGGGAAGCTTGACGTAGATAACAACCCCCTGACGGCCGCAAAATATGGCATAATGAGTATCCCGACCTTCATAATCTTCAAAGACGGAACCCCCGTGGACATGATCGTAGGCGCCATGCCAAAACAGAGGTTCAAATCTCTCATAATGCAGCACTTATCATAGAGTCGCTACGCGTCATATTTATCTCTCCGCAGAGAATTATTGTGTTGGAGAACAAGTGTTGGGGGAGCTCCTGCAGCGGTACGGGGCGATAGAGGAGGCCCTGTCCGTGAGGAAGCGTGAGCTAGAGAGCTGGATACACCAGAGACTCCTCTCTAGAAGTGACCGGCTAATTATAGGTAGAGCTATCGAGGGTGGTAAGAGGTTAAGGCCAGTCTTTTTGCTCATACTCTTCGACGCGCTGGGTGGGAAGGATAGGCGGGTTGCCCTCGACGTAGCCTTTGCCCTAGAACTTGCACACGCGGCCAGCCTCATGCACGACGACATCATCGATTGGGACAGCCTCAGGAGAGGCAAGCCGGCCCTCTGGAGGCAGATCGGTATAAGCCGGGCTATCATTGAGGGGCACAGGATCATCAATCTGGCTTTCAAGACGGTTCTGGAAAAGGGTGTCGAAATCTCGAGGATCTTCCTAGAAGCCTGGGACAAGGCCTCCCTCGGTGTGCTGGAGGAGATACTATCCACGACTCCTCCCTCAAAGCTGCTATACCTACGCATCATAGAGAATAAGACTGCGTCTCTCTTCGCAGCAGCGGCTGAGTCTGCGGCCGTGCTGGCAGGCGTGTCGGATGATGTTCGGTTCCTTGCCAAGGAGTATGGCCGCCTCGTCGGGATAGTCTACCAGCTCGGAGACGACTATGCCGACATAGTCTCCAACCGTGGTCTTGCGCGGGTTCTGAAGTCGCTGGGGAGGGTCGAGGAACTTGTGAGGCAGGGCTACTTCGCGTTGAGGAGCGGGAAACTCATGGAGCTGCTTAAGCTTTGGGAGGCGCTTCGCGGATTCCAGGGATACATGCACGAGATACTCCGAGAGTCTCTAAGCGAGATTGACAGGTTAACAGGGGTTCTGCCAGTAACGCCGGAGTATAGGGAGCTTCTTCGGGAGTTCCCGAGATACTGCTTCCTGAGGATGGTGAGGGAGGCTGGTTAAGGAGCGTTGTTCGAGGTGCGGCTCCCCGCTAGCTAGGATCAACATCTATGGGGGCGAGAAGCTCTGCGACCGGTGCTACGAGAGTATAGGGAAAGACGACAATACACTCTGCAGGCACTAGCCCCTCTCGACCCCATCAATAAGCATTAGCGGATATCTCAGCTTCCTTGACCATCGTAGGGTGGAGAAGACCCTGCATCCACCATACTTCACCACCACACGTACTGTAAAGTTTTGTGGAGTTATGTAGGGGTAGGAATAGATCCCACGGCGTTTAGGGGGTGGGGCTATTCTGACCTCTACCTTCTCCCTAAAAGGCTGCATGGCTAAGGCCTCGCTCAGGCCGCGCTCAAGCATCCTTCTCGCCTCCCTGCTTTTGGGGATCGGGGCGCCCAGCAAGTAGTGATAGGCCACGGCCAACGCTATCCCCGCCTCAAAGCAGGCCCTCTCAGAGTCTTGGACTGAAGGGTGGAAAAGCCTTCTAGCCGGATCCCTAGCCCGACTCAAGCCATATTTACCTTCTCACGGCTACTAAAAGACCTCCCACACAACCGCTCCCTAGGCCTTGAATAGTGGGAGAGCCTGGATCTTGCCGTGGCTGCGAGGGCTGTCGCCAAGGCATACACGATGCAGGCCCTGGTCAAGTATCATGGGCTAAAAGACTGGTCCCTTAGACTCCCCTTCCACGACAGCATCTCGGTAAATACTGACGTAGCCTATACTGTAGCAAGAGTCACCTTCACCGATGATGTCGAGACTGATCAGGTAATCTTTGGTGACTCGCCGCTTCAGGGACGGGCTCTCGAGAGGGTTCGCAGCGTGATAGATAGGGTCAGATCGCTTGCTGGGATCGATGAGCGGTGCGTTATCGAGACCAGAAATTACCCCAGCGTCAAGGCCAAGGGCATGGGCTTCTCCTCATCGGCCGGTGCGGCCATCGCCGCGGCAGCCTACTCCGCCGCCAAGCTGGACAAGATGTATGGCTGGAACTTAACGCTCCTATCAAGAATAGCGAGGCTGTTGGCCGGATCGGCCTGCAGATCAGTCGTGGGGCATTATGCGAGGTGGCGTGCAGGGTCTGGAGACGAGGACAGCTATGCCGTCAAAATAGGTGATGCCTCGGACCTAGACATGAGGTTCATCATAGTCCCACTGTGGCTGGACGTATCCACGGAGGATGCCCATAGAGAAGCCGCGAGCTCCCCATTTCTCAAGTCAAGGATAGAGTCGGCCAACAAGCGCTGCGACCAGTTAGAGCACTGCATAAAAGAAGGCGACTTCAAGACTCTCGGAGAACTCGTGGAGCGAGACACGCTCGAGCTGCATGCAGTCACGATGACCGGCTCGTCAGGAACAATACTAATGACTCCCGAGTGCCTCAGGGTGGTGGAGTTGGTGAAAGGGATGCGGAAGAGGGGGGTCCCGGCATACTTCTCCATGCAAACTGGCCCAACAGTGTATGTCAATACTCTACCCGAACACTTAGACACCGTTGAGGAGGAGCTGAGGCGGAACAACTTTATTACGCTGCGCTCTGGGATTGGTGGAGGGGTAGAGCTAATAGCGTGACAGCTAACATTAAACTAGTCTCAAAAACTATTTAAGCTTTTCTTTCCTTTTTTATGGAGTTTCATGTGCTTTGTGATTTTAAGTGGGAGGTGATTGATCCTCTTCTTCTTCCTATGTCTAGGGTTGGTAGGCCTAAGACTAATGATAGGCGCGTAATAAATGGCGTACTCTACGTCCTCACCACAGGATGTAGGTGGATGGATATGCCCCTAGAGTATGGTTCATACAAGACTGCTTGGAAGAGGCTTAAGAAGTGGCAGGATGAAGAAGTATGGGATAGGATACTTAGAGCGTTAGCATCCATTAGGGAGCATGAGGTAGTTGCTGTAGATAGCTCGGCCGTCGAGGCTAAGAAAGGGGGGGCTAGTAGGATATGATGGCTTCAAGCATAGGAAGGGGACTAAGATACATGTATGCGTAGACAGGGATTCTATGCCTCTAAACATAGCTATAAGGCCTGAGAATGAGCATGACTCTAGTAAGGCTTCTAGAGCTTGTAGAAGGATTGGATTGGAAGCCTTGGCAGCTCTACGCAGACGCAGCATACGATACGGAACCCATAAGGAGAGGCTTAGAATCCATAGGTATAGAGCCTGACATACCAGTGAATCCTAGGAATGGTAGGAGGCCTAGACAATACAACGTGGAGGTGTACAAGAGGATGAGGCCCGCTGTAGAGAGGTTCTTCGGACGGATAAAATCATTCAGAAGAATAATCATAAGGTATGAGAGGCCAGAATCAACATACAAAACCCTAACAACAATAGCACCAATAATCATACACCTAAGATACGGAATTTTGAGATGAGTTCAATAAAGGCTCTTTATCCTCTATTTGGTTTGTTGAGAGAGTAAAGTCAGAATCAATTTACTGAAAAGGGGAAAGAGTGGGGGAGGGGTTGGTTAGTCTATATGCCCTCAGCAGCGAGTCTAGGAACCCCAGACACCGGGATTATAATGTTAGAGCCCGCCGGAGAAGTTTCTCCAGCGATTAAAAAACCGCAGCCCCCGGTGTGTATAGTTCTGGGGTTTTTCCCCTCGCTGCCGGGGGCCTATCCCGGCGCCTGGGTCATCGCTACTAGTTGCTTGATCTGTTTCACTAGCTCCCAGCACTGTCTCCCGGTCGGCTTTGCTCTATAATATGCCATCGCCAGCCTAGTGACAGCCCGATGCAGCCTACCATCATATAGCCTCCAATACTCCTTTCTAGACGACTTAATCGGTTTGTAAAGTCCTAAAAGCTTCTTCAACCCCCTCAAAGAACTATTGACGAAATCAGCATACGATAGCAGCTCTACCAGAGCCTCCCTACCAGCCAAACCATCATTTATCCCCAGCCCCTCAAGAAGCACATTATAGGCCGGATACCTCTTACCAGCCTCCTCAGTTATCTTTTTAGCCATCTCCTCCATCTGCTTCTCTATGAAGGAGATAGCTGGCTTCAGGACCACCCTCTCAACATCAGACAAAGCCCTGTATTTGTTCATTAGTCGCTGACGCGTCACCAATAAAGACCTATAGGCCAATATCATCCTACGCATAACCAGGAAGTCCTCAGTAACCCTCCTAAACCACCTCTCCTCAATACTCATCAATGCCTTTATGTCGCCCCTAGCGCTCTTCGGAAGCTTAAGCTCTCCGCGTATCTTCTCAATCAACGTAAGCCTCCTAAGATAGTATACCTCCACTTCCCTCCTTAGTAGTTCTATCGCGCCGTCAGTATGCTGAGGTGGTATTGTATCCATGAATAACTTATCTCCGGGCCCAGCCGGGATCTCGCCGAAGCCGTCTACGTGCCTGAAAGCTTTTCCGTCAGTAGTATATGTTATCCTGTATCCCTCGTCATTCTTCTTAGTCTTGTGGACATCTGCGTAGAACTTCAACACCCATGCACCTCCTTATTCTGTGTCTTTATCTCGTATTGCCTAGCTATCACGTAGAACCTCACCACCATCCCACTCCATCCCCATCACCCGTCTCGGAGAAGACCCTCCACCGGCCCCACATATAAGGAGTAGTGGCCCCAATAACCAGGCCATCACCAACCCCAGACTAACTATGCTCAAGCAGAAGTAAGGGAATAGAGGGGGAGATAAGCCTCTTAAAAGGAGAAATCTAAACTAAGACACATACTAGGCATAGAACACGGAAACATACCTATACAGTTGGATTTGTGGGGAAACGAGGTAATATTCAGGGGAAAAGGACAACTAACGCTATACGGATACCCAAGATACGAGACATAAACAAATATAGACAACTTTAAAAACCGCGATAATCACAGGACTATAGTGATGGGAGAAGTCCCGGTTAAGGAGGAGGAAGTTCCGTTCTTCGCAGAGGTCACGGCGGGTGGGCGAATAACGATTCCAGAGGAGATAAGGAAGATCTTCGACATCAGGGACGGTGACTATCTTCTCTGCCGGATCAAGATAGTGAAGAGGAGGGTTAGGGACTAGCGGAACTCACATACGCACGGTATCTTCCCGCATCTAGGGCAACCTGGTCCGTATCTTGAGACGAACTCCTTATCAAGGTCTATTCCAAGCACGTTACAGCAGCTAAGCATCCAGGCAAGCAGGTCTGCTAGCTCCCGCCCTATCTGGTCGGAGTCCTTGACATAGGCGTCGGCAACCTCGCCCGCCTCCGAAAGCATCCACAGAATTGTCCTCTCGGGCCCCCGCCTCCTATCCCTCTCTAAATATATTTCCCGCATGAGGTCCTGGCATTTCCTAAGATCCATGAGTACACCACAACGCCCCAAGCTGAAAAATGTATCTCGCATTAAGGGTAGCTGGAGGAATGATTATCTCTGAGCCGGTGCCTTAAGAATTAGTCGGAAATCTTCAACCTCAGGCCCTAGTGTCGAGACATGCTTAGAATGGGTCGCTACGACGGAAGCCCTCACTTACTAGGCCGATAGGTAGCTAACAGGTAGTTGGGAAGATATTAGTTTTGAGTGGAAGAGGAGGAAAGAGTGGGGGGTAGTTAGTCTAAATGCCCTCAGCAGCGAGTCTTGAACCCCAGACACCGGGATTAAAAGACGCTAGCCCGTCGGAGAAATTCTCCGGCGATTAAAAAATCGCAGCCCCCGGTGTGTAGAGTTCTGGGGTTTTTCCCCTCGGGTTGCCGGGGGCCTATCCCGGTGCCCGAAGCCGTCACCACTAGTTGCCTGATCTTTTTCACCAGCTCCCAGCACTGTCTCCCGTTTAGCCTATTCTTGTAGTATGCCATCGCCAGCCTAGTGACAGCCCGATGAAGCCTACCATCATATAGCCTCCAATACTCCGTTCTCGACGAGCTAGTCGGTTTGTAAAGTCCTAAAAGCCTCTCCAACACCCTCAAAGAACTATCAACAAAATCAGCACACACCAACAGCTCTGCTAGGGCCTCCCTACCAGCCAAAGCATCATTTATCCCCAGCCCCTCAAGAAACACATTATAGGCCGGATATCTCCTACCAGCCTCCCCAGCAATCATCCTAGCCACCTCCTCCAACTGCTTCTCCATGGAGGAGATTGCTGGCTTCAGAACCTCCTTCTCAGCCTCAGACAAAGCCCTGTATTTATTTAGTAGTTGCTGATGGGTCTTTGTAAGAGACCTGTGGGCCAGAATCATCCTCCTCAAGACTAGGAAGTCTTCGGTAACCCTCCTAAACCACCTCTCCTCAATACTCATCAGCACCTTTATGTCTCCCCTAGCGCTCTTCGGCAGCTTATGCTCCCTGCGCATCTTCTCAATCAACGTAAGCCTCCTAAGATAATTGACCTCCACTCCCTTTCTCAGAAGTTCTATCGAGCCGTCCGTGTGTTGGGGTGGTAGTGTATCCATGAATAGCTTGTCTCCAGGCCCAGCAGGGATCTCGCTGAAGCTGTCTACATGCCTGAAAGCTTTCCCGTCAGTAGTGTATGTCATCCTGTATCTCTCCTTAATTCTTCTTAGTCCTATGAACGTCTGCGTAGAACTTCAATATCTTACAACTCTCCATCAGTCTTTATCTCGTATGGCCATGTTAGCATGTGGAGCCTCTCCATAGTCCCTCTCCCAACCTCTTCTCCTCTCATACTCATCGCCTGTTCGGATAAGACCCTCCGCCGGCCCCGCATATAAGGAGTAGTGTCCCCAACACACGGCAACGTACCAATACAGCTAGACCTATGGGGAAGCGAGGTAATATTCAGGGGAAAAGAACAAACAACACTATACGGACATCCGAAACATGATAAATAGAAACAATTAAAGTTAGTATATATAGGGGGATGAATCGTCTTATTACTCGGCAAGAGTAATAACATGCTGTGAGCCGCGGAGACGATCTCAGACGGCTTCTGGGACAGGGCGAGACGGTAATAACCGCGGGAGTATACACACCCGTACAGGCAAGGCTTTGCGAGATGGTTGGCCTAAAGAGTGTCTACATAAGCGGATACTCCTGCTCCATCGGGTATCTTCTCAAACCCGACATCGGGTTCCTAAACTTGACCGATATGGTCTCTTACGCTAGATTGATTGCATCTGCGACAGCTCTTCCCGTGATCTCGGACGCCGACGACGGATACGGCAACGCTGTCACCGCCAGACGAGCAGTCGAGGAGTTTAGCAGGGCTGGAGTGGCGGGAATCCACGTGGAAGACCAGAAATTCCCCAAGCGGTGTGGGCATTTACCCGGAAAGCAGATACTTCCCTTCGACGAAGCCGTGCTCAAGATCAAATCTTTGGCCAAGTATAGGGATGACGTTGACAAGAGCCTCGTCCTAATAGCTAGAACCGACGCGTTGGGGGCGCCCGGCGGGACGGTGGAAGAGGCTGCCAGGAGAGGCGTCGCCTTCCTTGAGGCGGGGGCTGACGCCGCTTGGGCGGAGTTTAGAAGTCCGGACGACGAAGCCGCAGAGATCTTTGCAGAAAGAGTGCACGCCGAGTATCCGGGCGCCCCGCTTCTGTTCAACTACTCCTCATCATTTAAATGGTCGCAGAGCAGGAGAAGGCTACGCTTCACCGACATTGCCAAGCTAGGATACAAGATAATCATAGTGAGTATGGGGGCGCTGCAGGCGGAGCTTCTTTATGTGTGGAGCTACTTAAGGGATCTCGCCGAAAAAGGGGAGGAGGCGCAGTGGAGGCTGGAGGGCGAGCTTATGGGCACGCCATTCGAGAACCTGCATCGGTTCGTGGATATAGACAGGTACATGGAGCTTGAGGCACAGTATCTCGCCAGGCCCCTCAACACGTCCAGAGACGCTTAGGCCCTTAAACGTCAAGTGTGCAGACACGATGAGAGTTTTCCCTCTCCCCCTTCTAATCATATTATGCTGCTCAATTAACCGTCTGCACGACTCGCCTACAAAACTGACATATGGGGGCTTGCGGCATAGCCCTGCTCAACAACAATAGAATTCCAGGCGGCCTATGCGGGTGGCAAAACGCGTATAAACGACTTAGGGCGAGAGGCACTATATTGCCGGTTAGCCGGAAATAGCTAAAATACTCTGCCGCGCCTTTAGATCACGGGTTGAAGACTTACTGTGGGGAGATTGTCGTCCGTACTAGGGGGGAGGGCGATGTGGTGGACATAACGAGGAGGGTGGAGGAGGAGGTGGGGAGGTCCCAGATAGTCAACGGTGTGGCCCACCTCTACGTTGTCGGCTCGACGGCCGCTCTGACCACTATGGAGTTTGAGCCTGGCCTCGTCCACGATGTGAGGGCATCCCTAGACCGTCTTGTCCCGAGGGATGCCTATTATAAGCATCACGAGCGTTGGGGGGATGATAATGGGCACTCCCACGTCAGGGCGTCACTCATAGGGCCCTCGCTATGTGTGCCAGTTCGGGGAGGCGGTATAGAGACAGGCACTTGGCAGCAAATAGTTCTACTGGAGCTGGACACTAGGGCTCGGGAAAGGCGTGTAATCGTCACAGTTATGGGCGACTGAATAAACATAGGAAAACGGTAGAATAAAGCGGGTTCCCAGCCCTCTGTTAGGCTAGGGTGGGGTTTGGGATAGGTTTAGGAGGTGGAGTGTTATGGGTGTGTGGTCTAAGGTTCTTGAGGCCCTGATAACCATGGGATACTCCAATGGAAGGCTCAGACAGATCCTGTAGAGGAGCTGAAGAAGAACGTGGAGGGGAGGGGTGAGGAGGTGATAGATGCTGCCCTGACGGAGAATCCCGAGCTTGTGCGGCGAGTAGCCGCGGCGCTCGTTAAGGCAATCCGGGAAGGACGGGTTGAGACGCCTATCGATTCAGGGGACCTTCTCGCCCTCTTCAGGAGGCTTGGCCTCAACGTTAAGGTAGAGACGCGCCTCATGGTTCAGAAGCGGGGCGAGACTAAGGACCTAAGGAAGGCCCTCGAGGAGGACTGGCAGTCGTTTTAGGGGGCGTATGTGGAGGGGGACGAGCCTTGGAGTATAACCCGGTTGAGGGAAGGGACATGTAAAGACTACCAAGAAAAATATACTGCACGGCAGACTATCAAGCACAACTCGAAAACGAGCCGCGCCTTCTGCTTAAAAACTGGATGGGAACCACTTTTAAACCTCAAAGGCATATCTGGGGCCACCCTTTCCGAAAGGGGAGGCAGAAGGCACTCGATTAGGGGACGAGGACGGTCACTTGGTATCTCTTCCCGCTACTCGAGTGAAGAGTTATAGGTAGAAGCTTCATGAACATGGGAAGGGGGGAGGGGTTGGGACTTCTCCAGCCAGACATCAGAGAGACCCAGAAGGCCGGAAATAGGAGACATCGAGTTACCTCGCCACTCTATTGGCGGGACCTCTGCCCAGGCCGCTCCAGCCCTCTGGGTCTTTTCTCCGTCAGGCTGGAGCCTGTCCGGCCCCCTGGGCCTCCATCGCTAGTCTCCTAATGTCTCTGAGGATTCTTTTCGCCACCCTTAGGATTGCCTGCCAATGCTTCTTACCCCTCCGAAGATAGCACTCATAGACAGATAGATATCTATGATGCTTGTTCAGAACCATTTTATTGGCCAGAAGTATCAGTAGTTGGCTCCGTAGCCCTCTACCTTTCCAGGGCCGTCGGAACAGCTCATAACGCGTCTCCAACCCAGTCCTAGACAATGTTTTGAAGACGATGGAGTCATGCGAGACGATGTAGGCCAGTGAAGGACCCTTAAGGCCAAGCCTCTCGACAACCATCCTATAGAGCGGTAGCTCCATAGCCCTCTCATGAATCCTAGTCGCCAACCTCTTGGTGTAACGCCGAAGCCCCTATGAGTCTCGACAGCTAATGGATCGTCTGTTGTGGTCCGCGCGTATTTCGCCGCCCTCTTTATCCCAGCCAGCTCCACCCAAAGCTCCGCCAGAGCCCTAACCTCAAGCTCCAACGGAGAAGCATAGAGTGGCTGGAACAGATCTGGATCTTCATAGAATATCTGCCTTAGAGCCTTCACATCATTCTCATCCGTCTCCCTAACACCATTGTTCCTCCGCCCCTCGGAGAGCTTTTTAAGATCCCTAAGCCTCAGGAACGTAGCCCCGTCAAGCCGCGTTATAGTGGGTTGAAGCTTCCTCGGATAGCTGTCAGAAACCACAATCGTCGGCCTCAACTTCCCAAACATCTCTAGGAAGTCGTTGAAGACCACCACCTCCTCACCATCCTCTGGGAGAGCATAGACCCTGTTGCGGCCGAAGTCAACGAAGACCCTACTCACTCAGACCACCCCTCGTTCTGTGTCTTTATCTCGTATGGCCTTGCAACTATGTGGAACCACTCCACCTCTCCCTCTCTAGGACTATCGAGTTGAGTGGTGGTAGGTGGTAGATTCTCGGCGGCGTCTCTCCAGCAGTGGCCTCGTATATCAGACACCTAAGCGTCTCGAAGGAGGGTATCATCCATGTCCTCAGCCTGCCATCCCACTCGTTCTGTACAATCACGACCCCGGCCGGAGTCGGAGTAATATTCGGAACCCTCCCCACCGCACCCTCGATCCCCGAATCAGTCACCACCAACCACATCCTCATCACCCGTTTCGGATAAGAACCCCCCACCGGCCCCACATATAAGGAGTAGTGGCCCCAATAGTCGGGCCATCCCTAACTTGGACTCACTATGCTCAAGCAGAACTATCACCAAAATATATAAAGACCTCAAGGGGACTAATACTACCAAGAGAACTATACTACGCCCTAACAAACATTAAAGGAATAGAGAAGGAGATATCTAAACCAAGACACATACTAGGCATAGAACACGGAAACATACCAATACAATTAGACTTATGGGGAAACGAGGTAATATTCAGGGGAAAAGGACAGACAACGCTATACGGATACCCAAGATACAAAACATGAACCAAGGCAGTATCAGGTTAAAGATATAAATAGGTTAGCTGGAGCAGTGGCCAGACGCGCGCTATGTACCGACGCGTACGATCTCACTTGAAGCAGTCCCTCGGGTAGGACCGGAGGAGTATGGATTCTACAGCTACGATGGTGGTGCGAGTTTATAGGCAGGCATAGACACGTTTTAAAGCAGAATTGAGGGTTAGAATACTCCCGCCGTCGCTCGCTAAAATCATCAACCACTCAGTCACTAACTCCAAGATTGAGGTCGCCGGGCTTCTCCTCGGAAAGGAGGAGGGAGATCTGGTCGAGATATGGGACGCCGTGACAGGGACACAGGTGGGGTCCTCTGGCTTCGTGATGCTTAATGAGGAGGTTATGGCGGGGTTATCTTGATAGCTTGGACGGGGCAGGCCGACTCGCAGGCCATGCAGAATATGCAGTCTGACTCCCTGATAGGCTCAGACTTGTCCGTTCGATATTTTTCCCATAGCTCCTTATCCTTTTCCTGATCTATTACCCTATCCTTACCCGTACCGGAGAAACCTGGGTTGAGGGCCCACTCGAACACGTTAACCGGGCACACATCCATGCACGCGCCGTCAGCTATGCAGCTGTCCCAATCCACTGCGACCGCCGTCCCATGTATCCCAAGCCTCGTAGGATAGGGCTTGCCCTCTGCGTCAAGCCTTTCAACCCCCTCACCCCATACAGCATGCCCGTTGTGCTCACCGGTCTTTGGGAGTTTTTTCGAGAAGTCTGGATCAATAGGTGCGGACTTAAAGTCTACTGGGCGAACCATACCGTCGCCCCTTAAGTGAGTGTCGCCACTATATAGAGTTCGTGTCGTGACTCAGGTAATGTCGCTACCCCCTCAGAACCTCCGCCCCTTCAGTAGGAGGGAGAGTTAGATGTAGCAGAAGTAAAGATAACGAGGGGTATGAAAATAAATGAGAGAGAGAAAAATTGGGGAGGGGGTTGGCTTTTCTCTAGCCTGATATTAGAGAGGCCCAGAAGACCGGAAGGTGATATAATGGGGCCACACCAACCCATGAGGAGTTGTAGGTATCGCTTTGTGACCTAATTCTACCTCTCTGTTTTCTTCTTTTGTTTGTCGGATCTTATCTCGCATGCATGTTTATTAGCATGTTGTATATGTATGCTTTTGCCTTCAGCTCTCTTTCTATGTTTTCTATGTTTCTAGACATGGTGTGTTCTCCGTATAGTCTTTTGTATGTTGAGAATGCTGTCTCTACGGCCCATCTCCTACCATAGCCCATAATCCTACTCCACCCTCTCTCACCAAACATCTTGAGTATAGCTGCTGATGCTCTCCTCTCCGGAGGACCCCTATCAGTCCTGGCATTAGCCCTAGGCTTTATAATCGGTCCTACACCCATCCCCCTTAGAAGTATGTATGACCCCCTAGTATCGTATGCTCCATCCATAAATGCCTCTATAACATCCCTATTCCTAGAGGCGTCTTTTAATAGCCTTGGAAGAACCTCAGAGTCGTGTACATCGTCTGTAGTTACATCCATAGATATAGCCTCCTTTGTATTGATGTCTACTGCGAAGTGTATCTTGATATACCTCTTCCTCCTACCGTACACCCTCTCAACCCACCCACCACACCTACACACCCTAACACCGCTAGAGTCAACAGCTATAGATACAGGCCCATCATAACCCCTTAAAGACATGTATGGCCTTAGGTCAAGCCTAAGAATACGCCTCCTAAGCCATGAGTAGTCTAGGTATGAGTCTGTGTAGGGCCCTAGTAAACCCCTCAAGCTGCCTATACGGCATACCGAAAAGATACATCACAACAGCTAGAAACATAACATACATACAGGTAACCCTATAAGGCCTACCAACCTTACCAAAATTTAAAACACTTAACTCAAGATCATAACTCTCGAGGAAGTCAAGGCTTAGAAGAAGCTCACCACGCCCAATAAGCCTCTCATCAACACACCTCCAACACATAAAAAGACAACAAAAACATAGAGGATTTAACAATTAAGCCACAAAGCACTGTACTGGACTCGTTAGCCAGTCTCTCTCGGTTCCATAGGTACCCTCCTGTCGAGAAGCTCTATTCCGTCTTTCTCTTCATAGCGGGCCTTAGCTTGAGGGGTCTCTCAGAGATGCTATGTCTCACCGGCGCATCTAGGGAATCGGTCAGGATATGGGTTCACAGGTTCTCCTCTATCTTCAGGCCATCCAGAAGGGTTAGGAGGCTTGTCGCTGTAGATGAGGCTGTCCTGAAGGTGAGTGGTCAGACCTGTTATCTATGGGCCGCAATAGATGTGGATACTAACGAGGTATTGGCTGTATACGCGTCGAGGGGGAGGGGGATTCCAAGCGCAATCAAGTTCCTGAGGAAGGTATTGAACTCATGTGAAGGTAAGCCACTCATAGTAGTAGATAGGGGACCGTGGTATAGATGGGCATTGGATAGGCTTGGAATAACCTACATCCACGAGACCCTCGGTAAAAGGAACAGGATAGAGAGGTGGTTCAGAGAAATGAAGAATAGGACCAAGATGTTCTACAACAACATAAACGCGAAGAAGTTGAAGAGCCTAGAAGAGCTGGCAACTACAATTGCAGCAATGCACAACATCATCAGACCAGCATGAGAAAAGGTAATACAAACTTGACAGTACCAATGGATTAGATAGTGTCCAAATAAGGCGTTATATTTAAGGGCCGGTTGATTTGTCTTGTATGTTATGGATGTTGTGGCCTTGGTCTCGAGTTGTTTTATGCGTAATAAGAAACTAGGGAGGTTAAGGTCCTAGCAGTGTTGGACTACATGTTCCATGGTAGCTGTAGGAAGGTCTCCAAGGTCCTTAGCATGGGTTTGGAGCCGATAAGCAAGTTAGCAGTACACTACCTCGCCAAGAAGGTATCTAAAATCAGGGTTGCAGGGAGCCTAGGTGTAGGAGGTGTATAGCTGTAGATGAGACTAAGCTACGTGTCAGGAAATCCTACGTATATGTGTGGTCCGCAGTAGATGTGGATTCCAAGGAATTATTGGCTCTGGAGGCGTCTTATGGTAGGAGCTGCCTGAATGCCCTATCATTCCTCAAGAAAGCATTGAGGATGTGTACAAACAAGCCGTTGGTATTGGTTGATAAAGGCCCATGGTATAGATGGGCATTTGAGAGGCTTGGACTAGAGTATAGGCATGAGAGGCTCGGCATGAGGAACAGGGTCGAAAGATTCTTCAGATACCTAAAGGAGAGAACCGTAGTATTCCACCACAAGCTAAGCGCGAGAAACCACGTACAGTGAATCACGAACCTCAAGCTATTCCTAAACCTATTCACACTATACTATCAGGCTGCGAGGACAGGGAGGTGAGCAAAAATGCTTATTTGGACACTATCATGGATTAAGAGCGAAAACATAAATTGTGGCTGGTAAGAGAAAAAATTTCGAGGTATTCGGGATGTCTCTACTGGAGGCACTGTTCGATTTAGTGATAGCTGTGCTGCAGCTGGTCCTCGGCGTAGCCCTCGCCCTCTTCAGCATAACGGTCGCCATCAACATCCTCAACCGTGCAACAAAGGACATCAACGAGTTCGAGGAGCTGAGAAAGAAGAATCTAGCGGTTGGCGTATACATCGCCGGGATACTGATCGCGGTGGGGAACGTGGTTGGTCAGGCGGTCTCTGGTGTCTCGAAGGCCGTCGTCCCCGGCGCCTTCAACCTCTCGGCGTTGATCGGCGGGTTGGTCCAGCTCTTCATAGGCCTGCCGCTGGCCATCGTTGTCATCACATGGGCCCAGAACAGGGTTTACAGCTGGCTGGTAAGGGTCGCGTCAAAGCTGCCGAGAGTTGAGGTCGAGAAATTCAACATACAGGACGAGCTAAAGAGCGGAAACCTAGCCGTA